>Ga0315535_1000851_pt1 | contig 20996 bp, 12 predicted proteins | sample SalMarSW160220MG_2_FD_203092 | JGI IMG/M metagenome (GOLD analysis project Ga0315535, IMG submission 203092) | Salt marsh sediment microbial communities from the Plum Island Ecosystem LTER, Massachusetts, United States - Salt Marsh Sediment SW1602-20 ... | reverse complement strand
TCTCCTTTCTCAACGAGGAACATTGCATCTCTCGGTATGGTCGAGAATTCGCCAGTCTGGTAATTTTGGAATCTTGAATACCAGTTGCAGGTGACGTAGATAGTTGGTTTGATAACATCCATCAGTTCCTCTAGAGAGTGGTCTCCATTATCAAATACAATATTGGAAGCACCGGGCAATAGCATCTTCATACCTACACCAACATCTCCCATTCGTGAACTTCCTGTGCTTTCAGCATCGAACATCCTCGCGGTAGTTGTGTTGTGAATCAAACTCTTGAGAACGCCTTTCTCGACAATATTTGTTGTTCGGCTAGGTGTTCCTTCCCAATCAAACGGAGTGCTCCTCAACCCGCCAGTGAAGAGTGAGTCTTCTGATGCTGTGACGAACTCTGGTGCAATTTGTTCTCCCATTCTGTCTTGTAGTGGTGACATACCCATCATGATATAGAATGGATTTGCTGATTCTGGAATGGATCCAATAACATTAGCTGCAACAGTCGGTGACAGTATCAAGTCATAAGTTCCTGGAGTTCCTTGAACTGCTCCGATGGCTTGTTTGGACAATCGCCCTGCTTTTGCTCCAGCTTCTAACATGCTTTTCTCAGATTGCGATGGAATTGTACCGCAGTCCAAACCTTGCCCTGAGTAGTCTAACTCCTCTTGTAGAGCTCTCACATTGAGATCATAAGTAGTACCTTTAGAAGAGCCTTCTGGACCAAGACTAGATTTGAAGAAGAAATTCTGCTTTGTTATCATTAGTGCACCTGCTACTCTTTTCGCACCTTCCCGAACTGCTTCATCAATGACTGAGTTGATAACTTCAGGAGCAATCTCAGCAAAGGAATCGATCTTGTCATCGTATTCTCCTTTCAACTCACGATAGGAATGAGTCGCATCCTCAAGTCCAGCATAGAACATAGAATCTGGTAGTATCTCGGTAAATGACACGGTATCATCAACAGCTTTTTTGACATCCTCTACTGATGTGATAGGTCTGTCAGTAGTGCCAGTCTTCTCTCCCATTACAATAAATAATTCGAGCTTGAGTGCTTCCCACCGTTTGCTGATATCGATATTACTCTGAGAGAATCTAATTTGAGAATTCTCCGTTTGAACGACTCGTGCAATTATCGCATCAGTTCTCTTCGATCCATAATTTATTGCATAATCACCAAGAGTCTTCAGATTTTCAGTGCTAGTCATTACCCAACACCTCCGAGTCTAATCCCTCTAAATCTAATATCGCCGCCTCCTGCATAAACTGGTGTTCCTTGCATAGGGTCTCCTTTTCCACACGTTCCTGGAAAATCGAATCGTAGATTCTTGGAGACAGCATCTACTGCACTTAGCATCCCAACACTAGTAGTTTCCATTATGGGTCTCTTGACCATGGTATCCGTAATCTCTCCATTTTTGATTAGGTACGCCTCTGAACCTGTGTACTTTGATTGATAACGTCTATCATCTATATTCCATTCTTGGAAGCTTCTCATGAACACACCTAGTTTTACATCTTCTACTAGTTCTTCAAAAGAATAATCGCCTGGTTCAAAATATGTATTTGCCATTCTAATGATAGGTTCTCTATTGAAAGCAGTTGCTCGGGCTGCAGCATTTGAGCCCATTCCAAATTTTGTACCAAACTCCCGATTCAGTAGTGGTTCATGTAGAATCCCATTTTTAATCAGTTCACGTTTCCTTGATTTTACACCTTCATCATCATAGACGTAATGACCTGCTGTTTCTACAATCGTTGGGTCTTCACTTACATTAACAGCATCAGACCCTACTCGTGATTCTCCAATCTTGAGGTCTCTCCAGAAGCTCTCTCCAGCTTGAGCACCCTCACGTCCCATGATACGATCTCCCTCGCTAGGATGTCCCACATTCTCATGCGCAATTATTCCTGCGACTTCAGGACCGACGACCATATCAATTGGTTGTGTCATCAACTCATCGATTTTGACTGCTGATTCTGCAGACTTCCTTAATCTTTCCACTTCATTTTTTACATTCTCAATAAAGTTGGACTCTTTGATTCTTTCCCATCCACCCGCAAGTGTAAGATCTAGGAACCTCTGCTCTGAACCACCAGGGGCTTGAGCTGTTAGGATTGCATACATAAGAAGGTAAGAAAGTTGGCTATCAATCTTGGTTCCTTCACTGGTCACCAGATACTTGTCAATCACGTTTGCATTGAACATAAAAACAAAAGATGCTAAACCAGCCATCTGTTGATTGGCTTCAGTACACAACTCTTTGATTGTATCAATGTGAACATCTTGAAGTGGTTCTTTTGCTTCCATTTTCCATTTTGCCACGTTAGCAACTGGTTCACCCAAGTCAATAGGGTCCTTCCTCTTTGCATTCTTTGCCATCTTGGTAGTTGCAGTGATTGCTTCTTCTGCGAGACTCTTCTCGAGTCGGTCAAATGAACAAAATCCCATACTACCATCTACGAGAACTCGAACACCGATTCCCAAAGATGGTGTAAAACCGCCAGAAACCAACTGCCCATTTCTAAACGCCAAGCCTCTATTCGTATCGTTCACGAACCGAGCTTCGACATATTCTGCACCAAGATTTTGTCCGAAGTCGATACAAAAATCCGCTAAATCTTTCCCATCTTTCATATTAGACGCCAATTTCATGATACCCTGCCTAATGATAAAGACTGTGGAGATACCGCAGGCTTCAAATGATTTCATTTCACCTCTATACTATCGCAATACTATTTTGTTTGGGTGAGACCTATGATTGAAGATATCAAACGCGATAAATGGACGGCAATCTATGCATTTCTGATAATGGACTTCATTCAGATTCTATTTGTGTCATTGTTGTATTTAGATGATACAACTCTGTATGTTGTAGGTATCAATTTCTCACAGACCAATCCCCTCGTGTCTATAGGTCTATTTGTAGGCATCACACTCATGCAATTGGCAATGCTTTACCTATCAGTAGGTCAAATGCTGCGTAGTCCAGATCTAATTGAATTGCATCCCAAATTCAATGCTGACGCACCATGGCAAAAGAGATACTCACGTGATAAGATTGTGAAATGGACACTGGACTTATCAAAGAAAAGTAAAGTGTCAGTGAAGAAAATCTATCTAATGGTTTCACCACTTCCAAACGCCTACACATTCAGTCTTCCCTTAATAGGTTCAGTAATAGTTGTTCATAGTAACACTCTTGATGTCCTAAATGAGGAAGAAATGCAAGCTATCATCGCACACGAAATAGGTCATATCAAGAATCGCGATTCTCTCGTCATGATTTTCACTAGGATGCCTTCTTTTTTCATTGATATCATCTATTTGTATGTCTACGTTAGATTAATCCTTGCTATTGCTGATTCTCTTTTGATTCAAGGAGACCTGAATACTGCAGCAATCAGAGGAATTGTTTTGGTAGCATTCTTCTTATTATCACGAGCGCTAACTCTTCTATCTCAGTTCTTTATGAAGAAAGCATCTCGTGATGCAGAGCTCATGTCTGATTACCATGCTGCTTCAGTCTTGGGCCACGACGCAACTATCAACGGGTTGATACGATTAGGTCAACGAGTCGAAGCAATTACAGTTCTCATTGATGAGATACGATGGCTGGAGTCTCTTAATCCCGAACGAGTAAGCCCAATATCAAATGCTGAACTCATGAGGATGATCACGCAATACCCACTAGATGGAATCGATGAGCAAAATGCACGAGCAGTTGCTCCTTGGGTCTTTCTTTCAACAAGATTGAAGCATATGAGAGATGTGTATGGTATTAATCTAAATGATGAGCAAGTCAAAGATGCAGTGGAGCCTGCTGTTGACCCTCTCCTCAAAAAGCGCAACGATACAAAACCCTTATCGAAAGTTACCAAAGAAACACAAGTTGTTGATTGGCGAAAGGTTGACTATGATAAGGATAGACGCCTTTCATCACAGGAGATAACCGATCTTCTCAAACTACTTCGAACTCAGCCAACGAAGATGCTCTTTGATAGAGAGGTTGGAGTGAATCTAATGACCATGGATCATCCTGATTTCAGACGAAGAGTACTATTCATTGCTGATGAGTTTGGTCTATAGGTTTACAATCTTTGAGATTTGTTTCAGAACGGTTAACTTCAGCTTGATTCATTCCTCTGAGAGATGATATGAATGCTGCTATGATCACCAGGAATGAGAACATCCAGATGGTTGATACCAGTGCTTGGCCATATGCCGTGCTAAATAGCGACCCTGATTCAATGCCCCATGGATTGACCACGACGAAGAAGACACTAAAAAGTGTAGTCACCAAAGCAGTCGCAACCGAGAATCCCGTTGTTCTTGCAATATTTATCAGAGCGCTTACGACACCCATGTATTTCTTAGGTGCTGATGTCATGATGAAGTTACCATTTGCCACGCTAAAGAATGAGAGTCCTGTACCCATAACCGCGACTCCCATTGCCATTAGAATGACATTAGGAACTGCAAAAGCCAAGAATACGAGTCCAGCAAATTGCACAAATAATCCCACGGTTGTCTGAATATTTGCATTAATCCTCTCGGAAACAAATCCAGCTATAGGACCTGTAATTGAAATCACTATTGGTTGTACAACGAGGAAAATACCTGTTGTGGTTTGATCGAACCCAAGAGCCGCTTGAAGGTAAAAGGGCATCAAGAATGAAATTGGAACCATTCCCATGTATGATAGAAGTGCAGAGAAGATACTTACTGAAATTTTCTTATCTGTCAGTACTTCGATTGTGATGATTGGAGCTTTAAATGATCTTTCGCGCAAGAAGAAAGCGACAAATGATATGATAGCTCCCGTAATCAAAATAATACTCGTAATGAAATCTATTGATGTTGAAACGGACACGTAATAGATGAGAAGGAAGAGGAATGAGAAGAACAGAGCAGCTCCAATGGTATCGAAACGTGTTTCTTTTACAGGTTCAGTTTTTGGAACTGCAAATTGTACAACTAAGTATCCTGCAATACCTATTGGAATATTCACCAAGAAGATACTTTGCCATCCAAAGAGCTGCGTCAGAATTCCGCCAAGAACTGGACCCAAAGCAAGAGCGGCAGCTAAAACAATCGAGTTTAGACCTATTGCTCTTCCCCTGTTTTGTGGTGTTGTGAAATATGTGACAAGAGCTAGACCATTCGCTGAGATCATCGCGGCGCCTAGTGACTGGAATATTCTAGATACAACAAGCATTTCGAATCCAATCGAAATTGAACATGCAAATGACCCAGTAATGAAGACCAACATTCCAAGTTGGAAGATTTTTTTCTTTCCAAAACGGTCTCCAAGTTTGCCCATTAGTGGCATTGTTGAAGTCATGACCAAGAGGTAAGCAACAACAACCCATTGTATTGCACTTATGGGTACTCCGAAGTATTCCTCCATTGTGAATAATGACACATTGACAATCGAAGAATCAAGTGCGCTAAGGAAAATGCCAATGCTTGTTGCCCCAACAATTTTGTACGGCCCCGGCATTTGCGTTTCTTGAAGTTCTGAAGTAGAAGAAGGGGCTGTCATTTTGTGCATCCTCACGCTGTCAAATGGAAATATTGCTGGGTTTCTTCTCGCTTCAGATAACTGACCCTTTATTGTTCTATCTATGTAGTAGGTTGAAATCTAAGCTTACCGCAACAGATTTCATTAGCCTCTAATCAGATTGTTTCATGCTTGATTGGACTGATTTGCAGAAACGAGCTAGAATGGATATTGAAGCTAGCTTGAAGGCTTGGACTGCAGTTCTGAAAGAAGATCTTGGCCCCAGAATTGAGTATGCATATGCTAAAGGGTCTGCGCTTAAAAAATGGGAATCTCCAATCGACTATGTTCCAACAATAAGTGATTTGGACATTCATATCATGCTTGCAGATGATGACACTTTATTTTCAGGTTCTGCGAAATCGTTTGAGGAGTCAATGTATCTTTCAAAACGATATGAGGATGAATATGTACGGCAGCATCCAGACCACCTACATATTCCCCGTAGTCAAATAATGACCATCAATCGATTATCGAGTATCGTAGAATATGTACCACCTCGTCTCCAAGATATACGTGCACTCATGGGAAAGATACCGGAACCACTTCTCAAAGCTGACGATGATGTACGTAGAATTGACAGAGCCAATTTAATGAATTATCAGGAATATATTGAAGCTCTACCTCAGCGGCTCTTTGATAGAACTGGTCTTGATTATTGGTTCATTATTAGAGAGATGTGTTGGAGAGTATCTCCTGCTCCAGTGCGATTACTTACTCAGATTACAGAAGATCCACTCAACGTATGGTCTTGGAATCGTACTATGACTTTGAAGAAACTACAATCCAACAAGTACACTGAGATTGCAGAACACTATCAGAACTTCTATCTTCAAGGGTGGGATCTCTTCCTCTCAGATTTCATGAGTTCAGAAGCATATCGAAATTGTATCTCTGCTGGATACTATACTCTCGTCAAGTGTCGTGACGAAGTCCAGAAAGTACAGAGTAACAAATGAAGCTCATAGGTTATTCCTAGACTTCACAATATATTTAGAATTGCTCTAATGCTCCTTTAGATCTGACATAGCGTTCAGTGTATCTGAACATTAGACTTCCCACTGCAATGAATAGAACATCTATGATGACCAATGCTACAATCGCTTGAATCACTGCAGGGGTTGCAAGTCCATACATCAAGAATGACCTAAATGCATCCACACTCCATGTTAGTGGAGACCCTAATGACACGAATTGTAAGATTGGCGGAAGAACTGCGATGGGATACGATATTGGTGCAAGTATGAGAAACACTTCTGATATCACCTCAATTATCATCCAGCCTTGCTTAGCTAGAAGAACAATACATGTCATTGCAAACACAATTCCTTGCATACCAATAACAGCTAGCGCAACAATTCCTAGTGCAGGAAGAATCCCCCATAGATTGAGAGTGACCCCAAAGAATAGCACTGAGAATACCAGTTGGAGAATGACCCCGAGCCCACCATGCTGAACATTATGAAGCATAGTTCCCCATACTAACGTATCACGTCTCATTGGAGTTGTCATTAAGGTTTCCAGGGTACCTACACTTTGCTCTCTTCTGAACGCCATTCCTGTTCCCCAAAAGAGGCTCATCGCTAATCCACTGAATGCGCTTCCTATTGCTATGAATGTGATCCAATCTGTAGTTCCTGTGTATGTTGCAAATATTGATGATGTGGAACTGCCAGCTACAGCTGTGCCTGCTAGAAACATTGGTAGAAACCATAAAAATGGCATAACGATGAAGTACAGAACACTGAGTGGGTATGAAAATTCTACTCTCCACTGCTTGATTGCAAGAGCGTTTGCTGCTCTAAGTTCTGCTCGAATTCCTCCTCGTTTTATCATCTTCTCGTGAATACCTTCGGTAGTAGTTCCATTCATCTTAGAACCCTCCCATGCTTCCTCGTTCTTTCGTCCACTTTTCCCCGTAGTTAAATACAGCAATTCCAAGTACCCAAAAGAAAACGATAAGCCCACACATGAAACCTACAGACTGAAGAAATTGGAAGAGATTGTATAAGAATTTTACCACAGGCGCGAACGTTGTTTAATTCATGAATGAAATCGGTCATAATAGGAGAGTCGTTGCTTGGAGATGATTAAAACCAATAAAGACAAGTCACTGCGGATTTCTTCTTAATCTAAACTTTATAGTATTCTAAGACGATGTTATTAACTCCTGATTTGCAGATCCATCTTCCATACTACAAGTGTCTGGCTTCTTCTCTTTCACGATGATCTCCACAGGAGGTAAGACAGTAGTTAGTAACTCATCATAAAGATCAAAGACTTCAACGCGAATTGAACCTCTACCTGGACGAACCGCAAGAGCATCACTTTCAAATGGCCAATATGTTTGAATAGGATGATGTTTCATCTGGAGATTTACACCTCCTTCAGGAAATACCATCATACCTGGGAGCACCACTCTACACATTGGACACAATACACGGTCATGTAGAGTGACCTTGATTCTAGCGAGGTCCTTAACGAAAAGATCTCTACTTGGTATCTGAAGGGTCGCATTCAGAGGGCCTCCAGCCTTTACAGGGATGGTTTCTACTCTCTCTTCTCGAATCCAAGCATCTGTCTTGAACTCCAAAGGCCCCATCAAGTTTTCACAACCTTTTACTTCTTTCATACCTGCAGAGGTTTCAATAGTAGTGCTTGCTGTTCCACCAAAGTCCAATATGATCTTCAGAAGTTCAACATTTGATGTAGTAGAGTAGAGGCGTCCATCTCTAAGATTCTTGAGAATCGAAACAAGCACTCTTTGAGCGTATTTAGGATGATTGATCTTTAGGAGTGCTCTCGCAGCGATAAGTGAAAGTTCAGATTCGCCTCCCCAAATAGATTGGTTTCGCCCCCAACTAAATCCATATCTTGAATTGGTTCTTGCGTTGTGTTCTAGATGATTTACAACATCGGTAGAAACAGCTCCTGAGAGAATGCAGTTTGCTGCGCTTCTTATAGTGCCATCGAAAATAGGTGGAGTCGCCAACGATTCAGAGTAGCATTTTAGATAAGGTTCGCGTTCTCCCTCCTTTTCGAGATTTTTCACAACTTTGTCGAAAATAGATTCCAGACGTGTTCCTTTAATGAGTCCTTGTTCAAAAATAGGTGCCATGTTTTTGAGTACCATCTTACTGATGTCCGCATGACCATTTTTCCTATGTGGCCAATATGAGAAGTGCCCTGATGCCTCGTCGAAGAAAGAAACAAGTCTTTGAATCCCTGATTTAATTGGGGGTAAAGGATCATCTATTTTGGCCCATTCCATTTTTTGCGAGAGCCTATAGGAATACGCTAATCCATACATCGTGGAACTTGTTTGTTCAGCACAGCCATATGGATATCTAACCAATGAATCTGCTATTTGCTTTCCAAGTGTATAGAGCGAATCAATCACTGTTACCTCCTGTTCATCCTCTACTCGATAGCCTTTCCGCACAAATCTATAGGAGATATACTTCATTGATTCACTTGTTGGATCTTCCACTTGAAATACTCGCATATCTTCTACTTTGCCGCCATGCACCAGGGAAGCTATGTATTCTCCTGGGCCTCCTATTTCAGCAGAGATAGTACCGCTACCAGCCAAGATCTGTGATCTCGAGAGGACTCTGCCATCCTTTTCAAGAACTATGTCTGCAGGCTTGGTAGTTTCATAGAACATGCAGCAATTAGCTTTCTCACCATCTACCATTGCAGCAGGTAAATCCATTTCTATATAATTCTCTGCATGCGTTTCGACGATTCGCTTTTCTACAATTATGTCAAAACCGACCTTTGCAATAGTAGTAACAGCCCACCGTGCAATCTGCCCTCCAAGTGCAATCTCTCTTGAAAAATCAAGCTCGTTGTTACCATTTATGATCTCGAAGTGTGCAGTCCCGAGTTCATCCCTTATACTTGGTATAACAGATTCACTATGTTCATCACTTAGCAATCTGGATTCTTCCATGATGCTGTCAACTATTGGAACCCGTTGTTGTTGAATTGAGTCAGAAACAACTGAGGCGATAACACTTCGCGGCGCGACAAAGCGCATAGTATGGATAGTACACTGGCTCCATCTAACCATTAGCTCAAAGAGGTTGTCTGTACATGAATGAATTTTTTCTATGGAATCATATACATGAATAAGTTTCACAGGTTTCTGTGTCTGGAATTCGTCTTCTAGAATACTCATATTTCTTTGAAGATAATTCATAGTGTTGTTTATTGTATCACGTAGTTTTAGTAGTTCGTTAAAGCCTGCAATTTCATATGCTATATTGCGTGCTATTCTTTTCTCATCAATTCCATAGATACGTGAGATTGTATCCCTCGCACATTTTTCAAGCATATTCCTTACATTATTTGAAAGTACCCAGTAGGCGTTCGCTCGCACGCTATTAAGACACAAGATATCTACAAAATCCCTCCATGTGAGATCCTTCGATCCATCGAGCAAATCAAGTTGTTCTGTAATATTTCTTAAAACTCCAATAAGTCGGTTAACAAGATGACTAAATATCTCATTGTATTCAGGATTGAATCTTAGTTTATCAGGATTTAGTATATCACTCCAAGAGATGTTCTTATCTCTCGATGAAATGATGAATTCTTCCCCCAGTGCTCTTATAATCCACCAGATGCCTATGCGCGTGTAAGTCATTACACGAAAGTCGAGACGTAACATATCGCGTCTGAATTCATCTATGAAAGGATCGCTAGAAATGATGTCTCGATTACAGTAAGCAGCAATAGAATTCCAGAGCTCTTTTGCGTACTCAAAGCCAATATCTTTTGTATCTAATCTGGCATCCCTAACTGATACTAGTACCGAGATAGGTTGAGGATTTGGAGCCTTAACCTTTGTTTGAAGGATAAGCTTAGAACCGAGAGTAACTTTTTCTGGAACGGTTACCTCAAGTTTAGCTTTAGGGTGAGTAATCACATACCCTCTTGCAACAAAGACATTAGAGTAAGGATAGTTCGTTGCTTTCTTTTCGATATGTCCTTTCGATTTAAGGGCAATATCTCTCGTATTTGGAAGGCTGTCTTTGATGGCAAGTACTTCAACAGCTGTAAGGGGTTCGAATGCTCTTAGTGTCTTTATATCCCCGCATTTAATATCTTCATATTGGACAACTGATACTTCACCTCCTTTCACAACACTATATATTGCAACATAAACTCTCCAAAAGTCATCAAGACATTGAAGAACGATCTGGTCTCCTATTGCATTGGTTATCTCAAATGGAGTATCACTCTCTTCACCCATCTCTACATGTAATCCTCTGCACTCGTGAGTGTTTTCTGTTGAGATCAATGATACTGATTTCTTTGTTTGAAATGGGATGATATCTTTTATTCGACCTTCATAATCACCACTTCCCTGAAGAAGGACATTTCCTGAGTGACCTTTAGGAAGTGTTACAATAGCTTGTGATGGACTCCAATTCTGCGGTTTGAAAGAAAACTCAAGAATCCCTTTTTCTGCTATAGCTGAAAGAATAATGTCCTGATCTCCATCTCTTTTCCATATATGAGGTATACGTATAGAAACCTCTCCAGTATAGGGTTCGCTAAGAAGATTAATACTCAAAGTCACTCGCAATGCTTTTTCATTTCTTATTATTGATTTAATCCCAAGTTCAAGAGGTGAAAACGAGAATGGTTCCACCATGAATTCAGCACGCCGCCATATACGATTCAAATTCGGCCGGATAACGTATTTCCCGGGTCCAGGTGGATCAAACTCAATATGTCCCATTCCCGCGGGGCTAAGTTTCAATCTTTCTTCTTTGATCTTTACATCACTCTGATAGATTTCGAGTGAGATTTCATCTTCGATTCCACTGGCAAGAGCAAATATATTGACATTCTCCCCAGGTCGATATACGAAGCGATCAGTAGTAAGAATAAGGTGAGGGGTCTGACTGGAATGCATCCTATCATTCTCACGAATCTGCTTGCCTTCGAGAAAGCATTTCTCAAAATCAGCCTGATATGCAAAGAATTCACCTTTGTCACACGATCTGTTCTCAATATCATCTGCGTATTTTGTCATGAAATGAATAGGGTCTGATGACGAAAGAATTACCCAAGGAGTATTGGAAATTGTAATGGTATTTAGTAAGGTCATTTATTCACACTCAACAGATATTAATTAGACAGCTAATGTATTCCAGAGCATAACGAACTTCCTTTAGGTATGAGAACGGAGAAAAGGATAATTTCTTGTTTTTATATAGGATAGTTAGACTTATTCTTTTCTCCGCCTTAAATTTCAAATACGACAAAGAAACAATTATCAATATAAGGTCACAGACATACTTTCTGTAAAACAAAATTAAGCGTAAGGAAGGGCACTATCTTGGCACTTGTAGAGCTGATTAATACAATTCAAACGCACGGACTTAATCATCCTGAGGATACGAATATACGCATCGAGGATACTGAGGAGAAACGTTGGGAAACTGTAAAGAAGATTGCAACTGCTTTAATTCGTGCAATTGCCCTAGACTTTGAATATAAGAAAAAGAAAAACCATTACATGAATAAAGAGTTAGGATGGAGAAACAAGTACAAAATCCATTTGCTGAGTAGAGATTTCAACGGAAAAAAAATATCTCATAGACAGATATATGGGACCGCACTTATTGAGGATCTTTGCGACAACGATCTGTTACAGAAGCGGCCAACCAAATCCCGATGGGGCGATCAAAAAGTAGAGTTCAGGCTGAATCCAGACTTTCTGCAAGTATCCGATTTTTTAATTGAATCCGTTCGATTGTTCACCGAAAGTCAAAAGGAATAAACTGATTTTCAACCAATATGTAAATTCTTTCCTACGTAATCCTAAACTGATAATAATGAGCGTGCGAAACCTTAGCAAACTGCATAATATTTTGATGATGTAGATGAAATTATCATAGATCCTAATTCTTATGGATACGCAAGTATTGTTGCAGGAAGTAATTCATTCATTTGATTTCTGGGGGGTATCGGGAGCTCTAGCAACTGAAATCCTCTATGCTGTAGGGACTGTTTTCTTGTAGGTCATAATTGAATGAGGACAGTATGAAAACCGGAATGAAAAGAAATCCCTTGTGTATTATTCCCGAATTGCTAGTTTATCCATCCGACATACCTAGCGCTGGGTGGAGAGCTCTTTGTATGTGAATTTTGCCACTAACGTGAGAATGGATGAAGTACATCTGAATTGGTTATTCATGCTGGGTTCATAGGATTTTTCAGGTTGTCCATTAAATACTCGATGTTCAAAGGTCGAAGATATCTGCAAAACACAAAGACCTGAATACAAAGAGGTTGCTCCTAGTCATTGGGTCTTCTGTCATATGGTATAATGGATGCACCTTCAGACAATCGATGAACTTTATCCATAGGATACTAGGTATATGTCTATTTGATATGCTCTTAACAGGTTCCTTTTCTCTACTTTTATTTTTCATATCTGACTAAACCAAAGAAAGACAAGACTTATCTCTAAGCACAACATTTGATTATATTACAAATTGAAAGTTTAATTCGTAATTAAGCTCATTTTGTAGGAGATGAATTAATGGAATGACGGAAATTAAAAAACTTACAAAAATCGCACTTATAGTGGATGCTGTTATTTTTCTCATATTTGGGACCATGCTTGTCTTTCTATATGATATGACATTGAATACTGAGGGTTGGACAAATCCATTTCATGTACGAGCTTTTGGGGGTATTCTTTATGTTGCTGCCTTTTACGCAATTATAATGCTTCGCAAAAAGGAATGGGAAGAGATCAAATTGGCATATCTATTTTTGTTTAGCTTGTGTATACCTGTAATAATTGTTGAAGCTTCAATATTAGCAGTGCTTGGGTCAACATTTATGGCTGCCACGATATCTCAGATGATCTTCGATTTGATTATAATTTGTGGAAAGTTAGCTCTTGGCATAGTCGCTTTTATGAGACAGTAAGAATGACCCAATGTTTCAAACGAACCATTTGTGGATGGAGAGATAGTCATCCATCTCTTCATCTCTTTTTATTAGAATAAATTCAAATTAAATTCTTATTTCATAATAAAAATAAAACACCACTCAAAGCAATATAGTTGTATGTCATAGAATGAGTAGGGAAAGCTAGATAACCGGACGATAACAAGATGCTTTACTCAAGATTGAGAAATCTGCACTATTCGAGGTTCTAAGAGATAAGGGGTTTGACTTCAAGAGATATCTCAATAATTTCTATAGTAACTGGGATTATGGTGGTCCTAAATCTAGTGCTTTGATTTTCCTGCTTGGCTATATCTACTATCTGGGAAATTTCTTTGGTTTACTGAGACATGACCTCGTAAAGGGATATCTAGAATTACAACTTCAGTTAATACCTGATGACTAGACTTCTTTTTTTCTTATAGTAGTCATATCCTAGTATCAAGGAAGCTTCAAATATCACGCAGAATTGCTGGGCGATTGATTTCCAAGGGAGTTTTCAATATGACAGAATCGCGTAACAAGGAGTTACTCAAATCAGCAATATTAGGTGCAGTCATGGGATTCATCATGAGTTTCCTCATATCGTACTTTCTAATTCCATTTCCTCCAGACACAATCATGAACGGTGTGAATAATGGAATAAGTGGTTTCATGAGTGGGTTCATGGGCGGATTCATGGGAATGTTCATGTACTTCAGAATGAACCGAAAATAAAGTACGTTATGCAACGTATCAAGTGAATGATCTCTGAGTTCGAATAAGAATATTGCATTTGAAGTGGTTGGTTATTCCGATATTAACTTAGGGAGCTTTTCTTGGGTTGCCTTTATGCAAGTAACTCCTGAGATCATCATTGGCAGTTTCATTGGATTACTAAGTGCTGCTTGCTATGGCTTATCAGTTGTCGTTTATCGCTCACAATCAAGTGAAATTCGCCCAATTGCAGCCAGTTCGATAAAGATGTGGGTTTCACTCCCATTCATTGTTGTGATGATGATTCTCATTCCTAGGATTAATTCGATATTCATTCCTTCAACACAAATTGCTATTCTAGGTATTTCTGTAATTCTTGGAGCTGTCATGGGTGATACAATCTACATCTGGAGTCAGGAGAGAATTGGTGTTAGTTATGCATTTCCAATTGCAATGACATATCCAATTATGACTTATTTTCTTGCTATTGCCTTTCTAAATGAACCTCCAGTCTTGTCCCGACTTGCAGGGGCAATTATCGCAGTCATTGGAGTAATACTCCTCTCAAATGAACAGAATCAATCCGAGGAAAGCGGTGAGTTCAATCCTTCAAATAATTCAATACGAAAATTGGATCTATGGGGTATAGCAGCTGCATTAACTACTGCAACTGCCTATGCTGTACAAACCACATTATTGCAAGTCGGAATAGAAGGCGTTGATGTAATTGGAGGAAGTTTCATTCGAATTGCTATAGGATCAATAGCGTTTACACCTGTTGTTGCAATCGCGCGCATAAGGGGCATGAAATGGCCTACTAAACGAGCAACCAAATTAGTGATGATTGCAGGTTTCTTTGGTATGGGCGTAAGTTCCTTATTCTATGTTGGATCCGTATCAATGACAGGCGCAGCGATATCATCTGTGGTTGGTTCCACTGCTCCTCTCTTTGCAATCCCGGTGTCTGTTTTCATACTCAAAGAGAAGGTCACTAGAAAGGCATCGCTTGGTGTTATTCTAACACTGATTGGAATTGTTCTTGTGGTCTTAGGAGTTTAACTCATTGTTGATCTTGAATAAGTTAAATTAACGCCATCGATGTATTATAGTTACTTTGGATTGCAACTTAAATTCAGATATCTTCCAGTTCCCTCATGAATTCTATTGATAGTTGCAATAAAAAAAAGGAAATCATAGCATATTTGGAGAGGTGGCAATTGAATCTCAAACGTATTGAAAAACAAAACAAATATGACGCCTTTTGTGAGAAGAACTCATAGTCGCAATTAGGAATTGTGAGGAGTTAACCATGATTAGAAAGCACGCTATGGTTTTAGCATTGACTTTTCTTTTTCTTGGAATGATGTTCACTTCTGTTGGGAATCCTTTTGTAAACCCATATAAAGACGTAAACGTAATCCAAGAATCTCCTGAGATCTATGAACAATTAACAGCGGAACCGGTTCCTCAGGAACCACTTCGTCTGAATGTCATTCCGAATCCTAGCTTCGAAGATTGGGATTCAGTTTACCATTGGCCAGTAAGATGGTATGCTCAAACAAGTGCTCATCAACATGGCGATACAGCATATACCGAAGAATTTTCACATGGTGCATATGCTGGCTATGTTGAGAGTATGGGCGGAGATGTTTCCTATGGGAATGCGTACATCTACACAAGACCAATGACTCAAGCATTGATTAAACCTGGAATTTCATTGAGCTTCAATTGGAATGCTCTTGCAGTTCCCGATCTCAGCATCCAGTCTGAGGTTTATCTCTATTTAATAACTAGAGATGGTCTTGGGCACGACTATTTCTTCTATTATTACTTGAGTAGTGCCAGGACATCGTTTACGAATACTTCTTCGTATGCTAGAATTAATATGAATGATACAATCAATCAATGGAATAACTTTGATAGAAATATCACTGAAGATTTCATTGATGTCTTTGGTGCTGGCGCACTTACAACCGCGCATTATATTGACTATCTCTGGTTCTACGTATCTTCACCTTCTGGTGCAACTGATATTGCACGTGCAGCCTTTGATGATGTAGTCCTATATAACAGCACATACACAGATTGGCTTGTGAACGGAGATTTCGAGATGGGTAATGGATATCGCTGGACAACGTACAACTCAGCATCAGGTTATGTGTCTCAAAGTACAGATAGTACAGCAGATACTTACTCAATAAACGTTACAGTACCAGAAGTAACTCAAGGAAGCGGATATGCAAGATGCTACAGATCATTCAGTGCAACAGGTACATATCATGCAATCAATCCTGGAATGAATGTCATAGAAATTGATTGGAAATACAGCGACAATATCGCTGCAGGGATAAGTCAGTATGCCTATGTACGATTTGCGTACTATAATGGTAGTACCGAATATTATGTTCATTATTATTTTGGGCACGGATCTGATACTGTGACTTCATCTAATTCAACTGGTAATTATTATTTGAAAATACCCGGTTTCGGCATCCGAGATGCTTGGACACACTCGACATTTGATCTCTATGAAGATAATAGTCAATTGGGCCTCTATAATGTATCACTCATTGGTGTTAGCATATATGCGTATGATGCCATGATTGGAGGTAGTGTCGAGCTGCTTCTTGATGATTTCCAGATGGTCACTTATCCCGCAAGTGATCCAACATTCGAATACGGTAATGTTCCCAGCTATAATGCTCCTTTCCTTGGATGGCAAAGAGTTTACAATATACCTGATGTTGTAACCAGTACTACTGATTCACATAGTGGTATTGCGGCCTGCAATATCACAACAATTGGTCAAGAAGATGGTATCTATCGTGGTGACATCTACGTTGATTTTGACAGCATGCTCGAAACTGATTTCTGGTGGAGATTAGACCATATGGGATCTTCATCAAGCACTTCAGGAGTTTACATTCAGCTTGAGTTCTTTGACTCTTCTATCTATCGGTATATCCGATATCTGCTTGGAAAATCAGCTATATGGATGCCATCGAATACATCCACGTACAAGTATCTTCAAGCTGATGGTTTCAATCAGACAGGAACATGGTTCAACTTTGCAAGAAATCTAACTTCTGATTTTGAAAGCAGCTTTACTCTTTCTTCAGATTCGTGGTATCTATCGGGTATCGAGCTACACGCCTTTTCAAGTCCTGGTGTGAAGGTGTCCTGTCTATTTGATGACATTAATTTCAAAGATATGGAACCAGCAACTATTGATTCTGTATCGTTTGATGCAGCACCAATGTACTATGAGGATGTGCTTGTTCGTGTTTCTACGACTGATATAAGACCTGGAGTATCTAATGTGTTCGTGCTTTACTCCATAGATAGCTGGTCTTCCGCTGAAGTCAGCATTGGCGTGTATGACGAAGGTGATTGGTACAATGCTACTATCCCTGCTAAGGTCTACAACACGCACGTGGATTTCTATATCCAAGTAACCGATGGTTGTAATAATGAGAAGATAGATGATAATGGAGGATCCTTCTACTCTTATACGGTAGGAGATGACATGAATCCAACATTGACCATTACGAATCCCGCTAACAATACAGATCAATCTGGATTACTTACGGTAACTGCTGATGTTGCGGATCCAGGTTCAGGAATCGAATATGTTAGATTCAATGCTGATGGTTCAGGAGCGATAGAGGATTATACTGCGCCATATCAACAGAATTGGAACCTTGATGATGAATCACTAGGATTGCACTTCGTCATAGTAACTGTTCGTGATAATGCAGGTAATCAAGTAATGAAGACTCATTACTTCACAGTAGTCGACACAATAGACCCTGTTCTTGATAGTCCTGCTGATGTCGAATATACTGTAGGTGCGACCGGAAATGCCATAGACTGGAATCCAACTGATGTACGGCCAAGCTCGTATGATGTACTTATTGATAGTGTCAGTACATATACAGGGACTTGGAATGAGTCATCTGAACACCTTGTGATTGATGTTGATGGCCTTGATGTTGGACTCTACAACTATACCTGTGTGGTCTATGATGATGCAGGTAATAGTGCTAGTGATACTGTCTTCGTCACTGTGAATGCAGAAACAACAACAACAACTACGACTACAACCACAACTAGTACTACGACGACAACAACAAATTCTACTACACCTGCAGACCTTACCCCGCTACTGATTGTTGCAATTGTCGGAGTCATAGGTGTCATTCTGATTGTCTTTGTTGTTCTGCCTAAGATGCGGAAAACTTAATCGAAATTGGAGAGGAGGCTAACGCCCCTCTCTCGTTTTTCTTTTTTTTGAAATCTCTATTTTTCTCCCTCTTTCCCGAAACCCAATGAGCGTGATAATCTGAGGAAAAGGAAACCGAATAGAAACATTTCCAGTCCTAATCCAACGCCAAAGTATGTTGGGAATATTCCATCAAAAAGAGTTTGAAGTATGATTCTCAAAGTTCGTTATTTCTATAGGATCGTCATTTATTGTTATACGTATAGCTTTATGTTTGCTAAAGATGTATTCGAATAGTATTGAATTTGGATTCAATAAATATAAACGGGCGGAGCGATTCATCCTAAGCGACCATCATGCTGATTTGCCTCTTCGTCTGAGTGATGATTCATTACAACAACTTGTGAAATCGCGAGATAAATGGGGAACATATTGATGAATTATGAACGAGAGTCTCAAACCACATTAGAACAGAATGCTATGTTCTATTCACAAATCTATCATCTACTGAAGGAGTTGATTAATGAACCTGACCCTGATGATTTTCTTGATTCTATTCGCAATGTAATACGAGATTTAACCGGAGGAGATGTTGCACTCCTTACTAAAAATGAGTCTGGTTATTGGATTAAGTTTTCATCTTCTAGTGGATCGGACCGTGGTGAATGGGATTTTGTACTTGCATCGAACGTTGATCTATACGAGGAAGTAATTTCATCCGATGGAATAACGTTTTCTAAAAACTATGCAGAAGTGAATAATCTTCCAAAGAGTCTAAGTTATCATAGTCTCTTAAATGAATATTCAAATTTCATTTTGATGCCAATTGCAGGGCCTAATCCTCTATTGCTTGGAGTTTCAAATCTGTCTATTCCACAGAACATCCCGAGATATTTGTCCGAGTTGAAAATGTTTGTTATTCCTCTATCATTATCAATCCAGCAAACCCTCATGGTTGCTAAATTAACTTACTCTCAAAAACTCCAGGAGGAATATCAGAAAGAATTGGAGGTATTATTGTCTCTCTTACGGCATGACCTCAATAACGATCTTGGTGTCATCACCATGAATCTGGAACTTGCTCGATCAATGATTGATGAAGATAACTCGGAATTGCATGACATGATCTCAATGATTGAAGCTGTATCAGAGCGGATGATGAGTCTCATCAAATCTACAACTATATCATCTAAGGGCATTGAAGACAATCCCGTCTTATTAATCCAAAAGATAACTGATCTTACTAAAAGAGCTCATACTAAAACTAAAATTCATATTGAATTAGGTGAAGTAACAGAGAACCTTAGAATTGCAAAGAGCCGATTATTACCTATAGTCTTTGATAATCTGTTCAGAAATGCAATCAGTTTTGGGGGCGAATCACCAGTCATTAACGTGAAACTTCAAAAAATTGATGCGAATGTTGAATTCATCATTTCAGACAATGGCCCCGGTGTTTCTCCGGAAGTTAGGGATCGATTATTTCAACGAGGTGTTTCCACAAGAGGTGGAGGTTCCGGGTTATATCTCTCCAAGAAGATTATTGAATCAATGAACGGTACAATTGAATTATCTGCAAGTGATAGCGCAACATTTGTAATTCGTTTGCCACTTCAATAGTTGTTGTTGTTTTTCTTCTTCTCAGAACTAATCCGCGTACAAACAAGAACTCCATTCTTTTCACTTCAAGTAGATGTTAAGTTGAGTTATGAACATGTCTTGATTTTCATCCATCTATTTGTCATGCAACTTACAGAGATTGATTGAATCATCGTGACTGAGTACTATTAGTCCTCAAATCATGGAGATTTAGTTGCTCTTGAAATATATTGAATCTAATTACGGTAAAACAGGTGGATCTCTATCTCTTCATTCACTTCTTTTCGATTTAATCGCCATATTTCACATTGAGATTATGTCATTCCGATACTATCTTAGGGAGAATTATTTTTCGAAGTTTTATGCAAGCCTCCCCAGAACTAATCGTTGGAAGCCTCATAGGACTCCTTGGAACTGCCCTATATGGGCTCTCAGTGGTTGTCTATAGGTCTCAATCCGATGAAATTCGTCCGGTAGCTGTGAGTGCAATTAAGATGTGGGTGGCTTTACCTTTCACAGCATTGTTGGTGTTCATACTTCCTGGGATTGATTCAATTTTCCTTCCTCTAGCAACAATTGCAGTTCTTGGTATTTCCGTAACATTAGGTGCTGTCATTGGTGATACAATCTATCTCTGGAGTCAAGAACGAATTGGTGTATCGTACGCATTCCCTATAGCTATGTCCTTCCCAATCTTGACATACTTCCTTACGGTTATCTTTCTTGGCGAGCCACCAGTCCTATCACGCCTCGCTGGTGCTATCGTCGCAGTAATTGGTGTAATTCTTATTTCGAATGAACAAAATCGAAATCAAGAACCGCAGGAAGATAGCATCACACATCAAACGCATAGAAGACTTGACCTCTGGGGACTTGCAGCTGCATTTGCAACAGCAGTACTGTATGCAGTAGGAACGATTCTTCTTCAGGTCGGAATT
>Ga0315535_1000849_pt1 | contig 21025 bp, 17 predicted proteins | sample SalMarSW160220MG_2_FD_203092 | JGI IMG/M metagenome (GOLD analysis project Ga0315535, IMG submission 203092) | Salt marsh sediment microbial communities from the Plum Island Ecosystem LTER, Massachusetts, United States - Salt Marsh Sediment SW1602-20 ... | reverse complement strand
CTGCATGTCGGCGTCGAGTTTCTCGTACGCTTCGTAGGCCGTGCGGTCGCCGGTGTTGACCGCCTCGCGGAATTCGCCGTATGCAAAGAGCCTGACCATTAGGTCGTCGAGGTCCCGGACGCCGTTCAGAACGTCGAGCAGCGCGGACGGGGACTCGAGCACTTTGCCCCTGTGGCTCTCGACGGCCGAAATCATGTCCCTGGCCCTGGCCATGTCCGCTTTCCAGGCTGCTTCGCCGGAGTAAAAGTTGTCCTTCAGGTCGAAGCGGTAGAGGTCCTTCTGGTTCCCGGGAACGGGATCGAAGGGGCCGGAATGGGCGGCCATGAGCGGCATGGCGAAGGCGAGGCTGAGACAAAGAAGCGCTATTTTCATCGGTTCCCTCCCGTGGGTAAGCAACCCGCAGTTTATCATGCGCGCGGCGGGCGCAGGTTTTGCATCGGGCGGGGGATTGCCCCACACTATCGTCAGGAGGCAGCCGTGGGTCGAACGGAATATCTCATCGCCCAGAAGGAAATGGGCCGCAAGGTGGCGGCGGTGTGGCCCGCGCGGTATCCTGCCGAATTGCTGTGGGCGCACGGCATCTGTCCGGCGGAAGTGTGGGACCCTCCGCTCGAACCCGAAAGGGCCTCCGGGCATCTTCAGCCGTACGTGTGCGGCATCGTACAGCGCGGCCTGGAACTTTTGCTGTCCGGCGGTCTTCGGCCGGCCGACATCCTCCTCTTTCCCCACACCTGCGACTCGCTTCAGAATCTGGCGACCATGGTGAGGGACCTGGGCGGCGAGGCGAGGCGATGCCTCTTTTTCTACCCACCGAAAAGGGACGCGGGCGAACGCGCCATCGCCTACCTCATGGCGCAGCTCAGAGATCTTTCCGGGGAACTGACCCTGCACGTGGGTCCCATGAACGCAGGGGCGCTGGAAGACGCCATGGAGCTTGGCTCGCAGCGGACGGAGGCCATGAGGCGCCTTTACGACCTGAGGGCCGAAGGGCGGCTTTCGGCGGGCAACGCGGCGTTCTATGCGGCGGTCAGGGCGTGCGAGTTTCTCTGGCCGGAGGACGCCGTTCACAGCCTGCACACCTTTGCGAAGGAACAAGAAGGGACGCCATCGGACGAGGCGGTGCCGCTAGTGTTCTCCGGCGTGTTGCCCCAGCCGGCTGATTTCATGGAGAAACTCGACGGTCTGGGTGTGCGCGTGGTGGAGGACGATTTCCTCGGGTGCGGTCGACGCATCGTCCGTCGGACGATTCCGGCCGGCGAAGATCCGTGGCGAGTGCTGGCCGAGCGGATGCAGGCCCTGCCGCCGTGCTGCACCCAGGGCGCGTCCGTGGGCGACAGGACGAACTTCATCCTGGAACTCGTAAGGCGATCCCGTGCGCGCGGCGTGGTCATACTGGACGTCAAGTTCTGCGAGCCCGAACTTTTCGACGCGCCCCTCATCGTGGCCGGCCTGCGGGAAAGCGGGGTACCGGTCCTGATACTGGAGACCGAGATGGAGCCCCGGACGCCAGCCGGCATGTTGACCCGCATGGAAGCCTTTCTGGAGACGCTGTCGTGAGCCTGAGGGACAAGGTTCGCTATCGAATGATGAAGGACGTCGGCCTGCCGGCGGCCATGGGAATCGACCGCCTGCGCAAGGCGCGGCGCGTACGGCCCCGCGATCCGCTCTTCGGGCCTCCGCTCGAAAGCTCCGGGGCCCTGAAGAACCTCATGATGCGGCACTACGGCTTGGCTCGTTACGCAGAGGGGGCCATGCCCGTGGCGTGGGTGACCAGCGGAGCGCCCGTCGAACTGCTGAGGGCCTTCGGTTTCTATACGGTGTATCCCGAGAATCACGGGGCAGTCTGCGGCGCACGGCGCGTGGCGCCCGATATCTGCGCCGAGGCCGAAGCCGCGGGTTTCTCGCAGGATCTCTGTTCCTACGCGCGGATCGACATCGGGCACGCCCTTTCGGGAAAGACGCCGGTGGGAAAACTGCCCAGGCCGGACCTGCTCTTCTGCACGAACAACATCTGCCAGACCATCCTCTACTGGTTCAAGGACCTGTCGCACATGTACGGTATTCCGCTGATCGTCCTGGACACGCCTTTCCTCTACGGGGAACCGGCGGCGGCGACCATGGACTACGTGTCGGGCCAGATCAGGGACATGGTGACGGCCCTGGAGAGGATAACGGGAAAGCCCTTCGACGAGGCGCGGCTTGCGGAGGTTCTGGAGTCCTCCCGGAGGGGATCCGAACTGTGGGGCAAGGTCCTGGCGACCATGCGCCACCGGCCGGCGCCCATGACGATCTTCGACGCCTTCGTCCACCTGGCCCCCGTGGTGTCCCTCAGGGGACTGCCGGTGTGCGAACGCTACTACGAAGGCCTGCTGGCGGAGCTGGAGGACCGCGTCGAGCGGAACGTGGCCGCAGTTCCCGGCGAGCGCCACCGGCTGATGTGGGACAACATCGCGATCTGGTTCGCCCTCAAACCCATGAGCCGGTTTTTTGCCGAGAACGGCTGCGTGGGCGTGGCGGGGACCTACACGAACGCGTGGGCAGAGACCGCCCACCATCTTGACCTCAAAGATCCGTGGGGTTCCATGGCCAGGGCCTACGGCCTCATCTTCCTGAACCGGGACCTGGAGTACCGGCTGGACCTCATGGCGCGCATCGCAGCGGAATACGCCGCCGACGGGCTGGTTCTGCACTCGGCCCGGTCCTGCAAGCCCTATTCCGTCGGGCAGTACGACATCAGGCGGAAGCTCTCGGAGAGGCTGGGCATCCGGACGGTGGTGATCGAAGCCGACATGACCGACTTCAGGGCCTACTCGGAAGAGCAGGCGAAGACGCGCCTCGCGGCTTTCTTCGAATCCCTGGAGGGCGGACGCGACGGGGCGGCCGCGGCGGCCGGCGGAGGGGGGAGCGGGGCATGACGATTCTGGCGGCGGGTGTGGACGTCGGATCGCTGACGACGAAGGCCGTTGTCGTGGACGGTGCGGGCAGGAAGGTGGGCTGGAGCCTCGTCGAGTCCTCGCCGCACCTGGCCGAAACCGGACGCGAAGCCCTCGATGCGGCCCTTGGCATGGCGGGCGCGACCTTGGGCGAGCTTTCGGCGATCGTGGGGACCGGCTACGGCCGCGCGGTTCTTCCCTTCGCCACGAAGCAGGTGACCGAGATCACCTGCCACGCCATGGGCGCGGCTCGGATATTCCCGGGAACACGGCTCGTCGTTGACGTGGGAGGCCAGGACAGCAAGGCCATCCGGCTGGGCAACGGCGGCGACGTCCTGGATTTCGCCATGAACGACAAGTGCGCCGCGGGGACGGGCAAGTTCCTCAACGCCATGGCCGCGACGCTCCGGACGGGCCTGGACGGATTGGGCCCGGAGGGCCTCAAGAGCAGGAAGCAGCTCACCATGTCCTCCACCTGCACGGTCTTCGCCGAGAGCGAGGTGATCTCGCTCATCGCGCAGGGGGAATCGGTGCCGGACATCGTTCACGCTGTGCACCGCGCCATGGCCAAGAGACTCTCGGGACTGGTGCGGCTGGTGGGCGCGGCAGAACCCGCCGTGTTCTCGGGCGGCGTGGCACTGAACGTCGACCTCGTGCGCCTGCTCGAGGAGGCGCTGGAAGTTCGCTTCAGCGTGCCGGATCAGCCGCAGCTCGTGGGCGCCCTCGGCGCCGCCGTGCTGGCGATGGGAACGAAGTGAGTGCGCCCCCCGGCGCGGTGATCGAGTGATCGAGACGGGGGGCATGCCTTCGAAGAAACCGTGGGCAGGAAACCAGGTGACAAAAGCCTAAGGAAAAGAAAGTCGAATCTAGAGACACGGCCGCGGGATGCCTGCGGCACCCTGCAATCGGCCACGCCGGGGCAGCTCGTGAAGCACGCTGCGGGAAAAGTCTTTGAATGGGCTTCCCGCCTGCCCCGATCATGGCCGATCGGCGCTTCGCGCACAGCGGCCTTGTGCTAATTCAACCGGGGCGCTCCCCCCCACCTTTCAAGGGAGCGCCGACGGGAGCGGACCCTCTCCTTTGTCAGACTTCACGGCCTGGCACCTCGACGTACAAAAGTACGACTCGGAGCCATGCCGCTCATCTTTCGCGGATAGGGCCTACTCGCGTCGGGACGCAGCTTCCGATGCTGCGCATCGAAAGCCACCGGAACCACAGGAAGCAGTCACTGCGAGGCCCGAAGGGCCGCGGCAGTCCCATTGATAGAGCACGTGGGTGCTGCACACGCAAAGGATTGCTTCGTGGATGTCCTTCGACGGAGTCCTCGCAATGACGGCGTTCGGGTGTGACCAAGAGACTTCGGAAGTGTTTGATCAGGACGTTTGCGGCACTTCAAAGGCCCGTCCCAAGCCGCGATTCATTTCCGCCTTCCGCCTTTCGACTTCCCAAGGTCGCGTCCCCTGCCGTCTTCCTTTAACCTTTAGCTTTTCGCCCTTAGCCTTTGCTTTCGCCCTTCGGCCTTAGCCCTTGGGAAAAGATCCGTGCGTCAGTTCTTTGCCATCTTTCAAGTCCGAAATCCGAATTCCCAAATCCAAAATCCATTCCCCCTCCGCGTGACGCCTCCCGCCGACCTGTCGTATACTGCTGGCTCGTTGATGTTCGCGGGGTGGGGAACGGGACGGGACATCCCCTCGGTTCACAACTCGGACAGGACAACGCGGAAGACCGGCGCCGCCAGCTCGCGGGAAGGTGTTACGGGAGTGCGAACCAGACCAGATAGCAGGAAGGGAGACTCCACATGCGATCGTTTCTTTCTCAGTTGCTCGTCGTCGCCCTGGCCATGGCCTTCTTGACCGGCGTGGCCGTTCAGGCCATGGACCGGTCCAAGGTTCCGGACCAGGACAAGTGGGACTTGACGGACCTCTACGCGAACGACGCCGCGTGGGAGACCGCCAAGAAGAACCTCGAAAAGAAGATCCCCGAGATCGAGCAGTACAAGGGCAAGCTCAGCAGTTCACCACAGGAACTGCTCGGCGGGCTGGACTTCCTCTTCAACCTGCAGAAGGAGTTCTCGAGGCTGGCCAGCTACGCCTCCATGAAGTCCGACCTGAACATGAGGAATTCCACTGCCCTCGAGATGCGCCAGTCGCTGGCGCCGCTGGGCGCCGAGTTCGGCGCGAAAACGGCCTGGGTGGACCCGGAGATCCTCAAGATCCCCGCCTCGACCATCGACGCCTTTTACAAGAAAGAACCCAAGCTGAAGATCTACAAGCCGGTGATCGACGACGTGCTCCGGATGAAGGCGCATACCCTGTCCTCCGACGAGGAGAAGATCGTCGCCGACGCGGGCCTCATGTCCGGGACGCCCGGCTCGGTCTACAGCGTCTTTTCCGACGCGGACATCCCGCGCGCAACGGTGACGCTCTCCGACGGCCAGACGGTGACCCTCGACGCGGCCGCCTACACCAAGTACCGCGCCGTGCAGAACCGGTGGGACCGCGAGAACGTCTTTCAGGCCTTCTTCGGCAACCTGAACCAGTTCCGCGGGACCTTCGGCTCCCTGCTCAACGGCGAGGTCAAGAAGGACCTCTTCTACGCCAAGGCCAAGAACTACAAGGACTGCCTGTCCTCGGCCCTCGACGGCCCGGACATTCCCACGGCGGTCTACACCAACCTGCTCAAGAACGTCCACAAGAACCTGCCCACCCTCTGGCGGTACCTCAAGCTGCGCAAGCGCATCATGGGCCTCGATCAGCTCCGCTACTCGGACCTCTACGCCCCCATCGTCAAGGAAGTGGACAGGAAATACACGGCGGACGAAGCCAGAGAGATGGTTCTCAAGGCTCTGGCGCCCCTTGGCCAGGACTACGTGGACGTGCTCAAGAACGGCTACGCACACCGCTGGGTCGACTTCTTCCCCTCCCCGGGTAAGCACAGCGGCGCCTACAGCAACGGCTCCGCTTACGACGTCCACCCCTACATGCTGCTCAACTTCAACGGCTCCTACGAGGACGTCTCCACCCTGGCCCACGAGTCCGGCCACACGATGCACAGCTACTACTCGAACAAGAACCAGCCCTATCCCACCAGCGACTACACGATCTTCGTGGCCGAAGTGGCGAGCACGTGCAACGAGAACCTCCTCATGAACTACGCGCTCAACCACACCAACGACGACGCCATGAAGCTCTACCTGCTGGGGACCTACGTGGACAACCTCAGGACCACCCTCTTCCGCCAGGCGCAGTTCGCCGAGTTCGAGCTGAAGATCCACCAGATGGTCGAGAACGGCCAGGCCCTCACCGGCGACAACCTGAACAAGGTCTACGCCGGCATCATCAACAAGTACTACGGCGTCGACCAGGGCATCACCGAGATCAACCCGGCCTGCTACGCCGAGTGGGCCTACATCCCGCACTTCTACTACGACTTCTACGTCTACAGCTACGCCACGTCCATCACGGCCTCCACCGCCATCTCCCAGATGATCATCGACGGCAAGCCCGGCGAGGTGAAGGACTACCGCAAGTTCCTCACCCTCGGCGACTCCATGCCGCCCGTGGACGAACTGAAGGTGGCGGGCGTCGATATGACCACCGACCAGCCCTTCAACGTCACCATGAAGGCCATGAACAAGGCCATGGACGAGATGGAAGCCATCCTCGACAAGATGGACGCGCAGAAAAAGAAATAACGTCCGCGCGAATTCCGATCACCAAAGGGGGCCCTTCGGGGCCCCTTGTTAATTGGGGGGAGGCGGGGCGGGGAAATTGGGATTCTGGAATGGGGAGCTGGGATTTGAAAGACGGCGGGGAGGAACCCGGGTTCCGGGTTGGGAAGTTGCAGGTCGAAGCAGGACGGGGAAAGGCGGGCCGTCGAGGGTCCGCCCCCAACCCGATCACTTGATCATTCGATCACTCCCCTCACGGCAGGTCGAAGAGGATGGCCTCCGCGACCTGGTCGCCGGTGGCGACCTCGATCGCGGTTTCCCCGCTGAGGGCGGCGCCGTCGCTGGTCTTGAGCTCTCGGCCGTTGAGGGTCAAGGCGCCCCGCGCGATCTGTACCCAGGCATGGCGCCCCTGTTCGAAAGGCAGGGCCAGCTTCTTTCCCGGTTCAAGGTGCACCAGGTAGACGCTCGCGTCCTGGTGGATCGTGAGGGAACCGTCCCGACCGTCGCGGGATGCCACGAGCCGGACCGGGCCATCGGTCCCGTCCGCAGGGAACTCCTTCTGCTCATAGCTTGGCGGGAAACCCTCGCGCTCCGGGAGTATCCAGATCTGGTAAAGGTGCACCGGTTCGTCTTCCGAGGCGTTGAACTCGCTGTGGGTCACGCCGGTTCCGGCGCTCATGCGTTGAAGTTCGCCGGGCCTGATGATCGAGCCGTTGCCCATGGAATCCTTGTGCTGGAGGGCTCCCTGGAGCACATAAGTGAGGATTTCCATGTTGTCGTGGGGGTGGGTGCCGAAGCCCTGCGCCGGGGCGACGCGGTCCTCGTTGATGACTCTGAGGACGCGGAAACCCATGTGCGCAGCGTCGTAGTAGTCGGCGAAGGAGAAGGTGTGAAAGGTGTCGAGCCAGCCGTGGTTGAAGTGTCCGCGGTCGGCTGCTCTGCGTATCGTAATCATGGCGTACATCCTTTCAGGAAGTGATCAAGTGATGGAGGTGGGGCCGGGTCTTCGAAGAAGCCGATCCAGGATTTTCGACCACGGCCGCGCGGGTGCCTGCGGCACCCCGAGGATGGCCAGACCGTGGCAGTTCATAAAGCGCATGGACGGAGGCCTTTGCTGGAACGCTTTCCGACTGCCCCGGACTTGCCTATCCTGCGCTACGCGGCACGGCTTTGAGCGAATTGCCGAGAAGCGCTCCCCCCAACCTTTTGGGAAAGCGCCGACGGGATCGGACCATCCGCTTTGTCGGGCTGCGATGCCTACATCCTCGACGTACACAAGTACGCCTGCGGTGTGGACATCTTGCCCTTCGCGCGGGCTGGCCCCATCGCGCCGGGACGCAGCTTCCGATGTCTCGCATCGAAAGCCGTCGTCAATGTTTGCCTGTGCCGCATCGAAGGCCATCCGCCAGTCGTTTTTCAAATCCCAAGTCCTTAGGGCCTTCCGGCTTGAGCCCTTTGAAAGAGACCTTTCCTCACTTCCTTCTAGTCGGCCTGCACAGCAGGCCCCGTCACAAGTCGAGCGGATCGACGGTGGCGACGGCGGTGGGGTCGTCCCGCCATATTTCGGGATCCGCATCCACGTAAAGTTCGATCTCGATGCCGTCGGGATCCTTGATATACAGGGCCTGGCTGACCTTGTGATCGCTCATGCCGAGGACCTGTATATCCATCGATTCGAGCCTGGCTTTCCAGGCCCGGAGATCGTCCAGGCTGTCTCCCACTTTGAAGGCCAGGTGATAGAGGCCGACCGATCTGGGATCGGGTGGGGGCGCGTATCGTCCGACTTCGAGAAGCCCTATGTCGTGGTGATTGCCACCGATGGAGAAGAAGGCCATGTTCTCGCCGTAGCGCGCCACCTCCCTGAGTCCCAGAACGTTCCCGTAAAAAGGCGCCGAGGTCTTGAGATCCTTGACTCTCAGCACCGCGTGCCCGAGTGCTTCGACGTGCATTGCGACCTTGTCCTCATCCTCCTGTGCGGGCATCACCTTGCCGAGAGCTTTCCGGCGATTTCGGCCACGTGGCGTCCCTGGAAGCGCGCGATGGCCAACTCGTTTTCGCTGGGGTGCCGCTCGCCCGTTCCGCCGGCGATGGTGCTGGCGCCGTAGGGCGTTCCGCCCGTTATCTCATCCATGTTCAGCAGGCGCTGTTCCGAGTAGGGGACGCCTACGATCACCATGCCCTGGTGAAGGAGCGTGGTGTGGAAACTCGTGATGGTCGTTTCCTGCCCTCCGTGCTGCGTGGCCGTCGACGTGAATACGCTCCCGACTTTTCCGACGAGCTTCCCGTTGGCCCACAGGGATCCCGTCTGGTCAAGGAAATTCCTCATCTGGGCGCACATGTTCCCGAAGCGGGTGGGCGTACCGAAGATGATGGCGTCCGCCTCGGCCAGCTTTTCGGGAGCGGCCGTCGGTATGTGCGCGAAGGTCTTCCGAGCTTCCGCAGCCCCGCTCTTTTCGAGGATATCCTGCGGCACGAGTTCCGGGACCTGGTAGACGGTCACCTCGGCGCCTTCGACCTCGCGCGCGCCCCGCGCCACGGACTCCGCCATGGTGTAGATGTGGCCGTACATGCTGTAGAAAACGACTTGAATCTTCATGGATGGTTCCTCCTTGAGTATTGAGTGCCTTCAGGAACGGCCGGACAGGCTCCACCGGCCGGGGCCCATCGCGATGACCATGAGAAGGCCGCCCATGAGGCCGAGGTTCTTCTGGAAATTGATGAGCTGGCTGACGTACTGCGCCTGCGGAACGTTCCAGAAGGCGTGGAAGATGAGGGTGGTCGGGATGAGGAAGATCAGAAGAAGAAGTGCTCCGAGGCGGGCTCTGTATCCCAGGATCAAGAAGATGCCGCCCGCCAGCTTGAAGACGACGGCGCCCGCGAGAAACATGGCGGGCAGCGGGATGCCGCTGGAGGCCATGTAGGCTGTTCGGCCGGACCAGTTCCCCAGGTCTCCGACGATGCTCCACAGGAAAATGAAACTCAGCAGAACTCTCCCCAGCAGGGGGACCCAGGGAAGGGCGACGTTCACGTCGAACTCCTTCCTGGTAAACGGCTGGTCGCGCAAGTCCTTCACCGAAACCTCCAAATATCAACGCCGGCAAGTTGCTGTTCCGGCCGGGCTCAAAATCCTTTCAGACACTTTGACGGACTTCTCCGGGCGTATCTTCCTGGGGCGGGAGCACTGCCAGGCCGAGCTTCCTGCACAACCGCCTGAGTTCGTCCATCTCGTCGGGCTCGAGAGCGCCCATGGCCCTTGCTATGCGCGCGGCATGGGAGGGGAAGACGTCGTCGATGAGAAAGCGGCCCTCTTCCGTCAGGCAGACCCTGAACATCCTCCTGTCCTCTGTGCTCCGTTCCCGCCTGACGAGGCCCCGTTTCTCCAGGTTGTCGATAACGACGGTCATGTTTCCGCTCGATTTGAGGAGCTTGTTTCCCAGGTCCTTCTGGCAGAGTGGACCGAGGTGGAGAAGCGTTTCCATCACGCCGAACTGGCTGGCGGTCAGGCCCGACTTGACCCTGGTCCCGGAGGCCCTGGCGGTGACCGTATTCGAGGCTCTCATCAGCGTGATGTAAGCGCTCAAGGCTCTTTTTTCCATGTCATCGCCTTCGTAATGGGTGCCCAAAATTGCCTCCATCTCAGATAACCACAATTCAAACTAAATAATTCCCCGGGTCCGCATCGCCGACTGGATAATCCCTGCGGGCGGGATTATCTTGATCTGCAAGAAGGGGATTCCCACAAAATCTTCAGCCGGATAGTCCTTCGCCCGCCCGCACGAGCGCGGGAAAGACCGTACCTGGAGGAACTACGCAGTGGTACCGATGGAGGTGGCTATGGGGGGCAGTCGATTCGAGAAGCTCTGGAAGACGGAAGACTGGTGGTCGGTCTGGATGGGGATGGGCATCGTAGTGCTTGCCCTCGGCACCTTCTGGGCAGGGGGCAGCATCAAGGGATGGGCGATCACGCCGCCCAAGTGGAGGCTCTTTGCGTCTGTCCCGGCCGACCTGCTTCAGAACTACTGGGGATACGCGATCATCTTTATCGTATTTGGCGGGGTCTTCACGGCGTCCATGGCGATCATGGGCCACGCGCCAAGGACCTTCCTGCCGGGGTTCACCATTCTCTTTCTGGGCTCACTGGCGATCTTCTACCTTGCCGGATGGAGCCTCATGAAGCGCTTCAATGTGGAAGCGCCCCTTCTCGCGCTCATCGTCGGGCTGGTCGTGTCCAACATCGTGCGGATCCCCGAATGGTTCAAGGACTGCCTCTGCACCGAGTACTACATCAAGACCGGCATCGTGCTCCTGGGTGCGACGCTGCCGTTGACGCTCATTTTCAGCGCGGGTCCCGTCGCCTTCGTGCAGGCAACCATCGTTTCCATCACGACGTGGCTCACCATTTTCTTCACAGCGACTAAGCTCTTCAAGCTCGAGCCGAAGTTCGGCGCGGTCCTCGGCGCTGCAGGCGCGGTCTGCGGCGTCTCGGCATCCATCGCCGTCGGCGGTGCGGTCAAGGCGAAGAAAGACCACATATCCATTGCAATTGCCGTGGTGACGGTCTGGGCGATCGTGATGATCTTCGCGCTGACCATCGCGCTCAAGGTGCTGGTTCCTCATCCCATCAGTCCCGGCGAGGCGGGCGCATGGGTGGGCACATCGGAGTTCGCTGATGCGGCGGGGTTTGCCGTCGTGGCCGAACTGGCCACCAAGTTCGGGGACGCGCCCATCAACGCCTTCACGCTCATGAAGGTTATCGGCCGCGACATCTGGATCGGCATATGGTGCCTGATTCTTGCCGTCGTTTCCGTTATCTACTGGGAGAAGGAGGAGGGCGCCGTCAGCAGACGCGTGGGCGCCGGCATCATCTGGGACCGATTCCCGAAGTTCGTCATCGGGTTCCTCGCGGCCTCCGTCCTCATGAGCCTGGTTTCAAGTCGCCCACCTGCCGGCCACGAGGGTGTCGCGCCTATGGCCGGAACGTTCGAGGGCGTGAAATACGATGCGGATTTCTCGGCCTACCGTCCCCCGCTCGGTATGGCCTCGAAGCTGGTTGTAGACGTGAATGCCGGAACGCTCCGCTCTAAGGGCCAACTGTCCCGGGCCGAGATCAAGCAATTGAAAGAAGCCGCGGTCACGCAGGACCAGCGCTGGGCGATCGACGCACTCGCGCAGGCATCGAACTGGTTCGAAAGCGTGCTTCGGCCGGGCGTGATCGCGCCCGTGAAAAAACTGAGATCATGGGCCTTTGTATTGTGTTTCCTCTGCATAGGTTTATCCACGAGGTTCAAGGACCTCGCCATTTTCGGGCTCAAGCCCTTCTGGGCCTTCAGCCTCGGCGTGCTGGTCAACGTTCCGCTCGGGTTCCTTCTCTCGACCATGGTGTTCGTGCGATTCTGGTCGAAACTCTGAGCGAAAGCCGACGCACCCAGCGAGGGGGGGCCGAGAGGTTCGGCGGCTGAAAGCGCGGGACGGACATGCTCCGGAAGGGGGGTTCTCAGAGCGGGACGACTCGGCAATTATCTGCTATAATTCCACGTCGTCGCGCAACGCCGGCCCAACCTGGAGATGGTACGGCGCACGGACTTCAGGGGGAGCCCATGTCTCTTGATAGGGAACGCTGGATTCAACTTGCCAAGGCTAATGCCGAGGTGATCCGGGCCGAGGTCACCAGGATAAAGTCACGCCTCGAGGACAGGGACCATATCCACTTCGCCGAGTTCTGGGCGCAGGCCAGGGAAATCACCTCCATGTTCAAGACTTTCAAACCGTTGGAAGTCGAAGAGCGCGAGAAACTCTGGGCCGAATTCCACGCCCTGTGCGAGGAAACCCGCTCTCTCCAGGAAGACCACAGGGTCATAACCAAGCGCGCCTCAAAGCGTAAGAAGGCCGCCGTTGAGACCCTGATCCATGAGGCGTCGGCGATCGTGCAGGGTGAAGATGGGGATAGGGACCTCGACAGGGCACAGGCCATCCTCAACAAGGCCCTTGATCTTATGAAGGCCAGCCCTGCGAAGGAGAAATCCCCCGCCGCCGTGCCCGAGTCCGCAGAACCCCCCGAGGAAGACATCGACGCCATCCGCCTGATCCGTTCGGACCGGGAGGCCTGCTGGAAACAGTGGGTGGAGGTCCGGGAGGCCGTCAAGGTTCTCAGGAAGGCCATGCGGAGCGAAATTGCGAAGACCGTCAAGCAAGAGGCTTCTGAGATTCTGACGGCCGCCGAGCAGGACGATCCCCACGATGTCCAGAACCGCGTCAAGACCATGCAGCAGGAACTGAAGACGTCTCCCCTGAGCAACAACGAGAGGGAGAAAGTCCGGGAGATGCTCAGGATCGTCTGGGAGAAAGCATCCGACCGAATTGCACAGGAAAAACAGGAAAAGAAACGCAAGCACCAGGAGTGGGCCGAGCGGATGAAAGAGCATTTGGTCCGTTGGGAGACCACCGTTCTGAAAAACGACGTGGTGCACGGCCGCATCCGTTCCGAGATAGTCGACCTGGAAGAGCGCGTGGAGGCCTCTAGGGACGAAGCTCAGAACGAGAAGATGCTCGGCTGGATCAGGGAGAAGGGAGAGCGGCTCGAAAAGCTGGAGACCGCCAAGGCGGAGCTCGAAGAGAAGATCCGGGTGGTCCGGTCCAAGCTGGGCAAGGACGCCCCCGAGCCGATCACCGAATTGCCGCCCGAGGCCTTCGAGGCGCCACCAACGCCCCCGAGGCGGCCCAGAAAGAAGGCGGAGGCGCCGCGCAGGCCTTCGCATCCGCCGCCGTCCCCCGGTCTGAACCTCGGCGAGGTGTTGGCCCAGACGCTCCTGAAGGACGATGAAACGCCCCGATCGGGCGTCTCCCTCGGAGAACTCCTGTCCGAGAAACTCGGTGCGGCCGTGGGGGCCGACGACAGCTGAGATCCTGTGATCGAGGAGACGACCGACCTTCCAGGAGGCCGTGGGTAGGTGAGTCCGGCGCGGGATGGCCTCCGAAGACCCGTCCCCCCGGCCGTCTCTGCTTCAGGCTCTAGCCCTTCGGCCTTAGCCCCTGGAAAAGACCTTTCCCCATTTCTTTCCCGTCCCTCAAACCCCAGTTCCCAAAATCCGAGATCACCTCCCCCGTGGTATTCTGGCCTGGACATGCGTTACCTTCTCGCCTGCCTGACCTTTCTGATATGGCCTTTGCTGCCCGCCCGCTTCAGGGCCCTGTGGCCATGGGATCCGCCGATGGAGGAGTCGGTGCTCTCGCACGCGTCCGCGTACCTCCACGCGATCGTGAGCCTGGTGCTCTGGGGTATCGTCTTCGTCGCTTATGAGGAGGCGTACGCGCTCAAGGTGACGGCACTCCTCGCCGATGACCGGGGTTCCGGCGATGTGGGCCCCCTGACCTGGTACGGGATGGTGTGCTTTTTCTCTTTCTTCTTTACGCCGTGGGGCATCGTCCTGACTCTGTATATCACGGATTCGGCCGTCCGGCTCATCCACGCGCTGGGTTCCGGCGAGGGGATGGGCAGCCTGTTCCTGGCCGCACCCCTCTGGATTGCGGGAAAGGTGCTTGACGCGGCTCAAGAGGTCCGGATGACAAACCTCTACGGAAAGGCCGGCCAGCCCGACCGGGTTGCCGTTTCGGGCGAGGGACTCGTTGTGAGATCCAACCGTCCGCACGAGGAATGGACAGCTCTGTACACTTACACCCATGGCGGGGTCCTCTACAGACTGAAAAGCTCGTGTGAAGAGCCGGAAGGGCCTCGCAGGTGTTTTCTTTATCGTTTCGATCCCTGGCCGGACAGGGAAACGGTGCGCAGAATAGTCCGGGTCTGACTCATCCGGCCGGTGGTCCCGCGGTCAGGGTTTGACCTGTTCGAAAATACGCAGGAACTGGTCGTAGGGCAGGGCCTGCCAGCTTTCCACGCTGAGGGCCCCTTCAGACCTGGAGATGAGCGAAACGCGGTGGGCCGTCTCTGCGTCCGGTGCCTCGTAGATGTCCATGAAGTCGTACGGACCCAGAATGGCGTAATGGGAGATCCATTTTACCTCCGGGCACAACTCGGCGACCTTGCCCATCCATTCCTTACCCCGCCTCTTCCGGCCCGATGCATCGCTCATGCTTTCGGGCGCCAGCCGGGTCATCAATACAAACAGCGGCATGTGCACCTCCTTTGAGCTTTTGGTCTGAATCTAGGTCCGCAGGAGGCGCCCCGCAAGAGAAAAAACCGCCCGGGTTCAAGGGAGGGGCAATTTTCACGGTCTCCTCGTGCAACGTCAGGAGGATGCCTTGAAGATTCTCTTCACTCCTTGGCGCCGCCGTCGATCCAGGCCTTGATGAGAGTCAACTGGTCCTGCGGCAGATGGCGGGACCAGAACCACCACTTGGGCATGCCGTCGCCCTTCTGTGCGGTGTGCTGCAGCTTCAACCAGAGATAAGACTGTTCGGCGTCTCCCGGCTTGACGCGCATCATAGAATGAACTTCGGCCGAAGGTACGTTGACGAGCGCCCGGTAAGCTTTTCCGTCGCTCAGGTCCAGCTTGGCCTTCTGCTCCTTGGGTCCGTGACACTTCACGCACGAGTCCGTAAAGATGGGCTGGATGTCCTTCTGGAAGGAGATCGCCCGCGGTTGCGGCTGTGCGACGAATGCCAGCGCCAGCAGGGCGCCGGCGGCCGCGATTACACCCTTGTTCCAGTTCATTCGCTCCTCCTTAACGAGAGTCCCTCGGGCGCCGAGGCCGGTCTTCGTCGTCCTGCGAAGGTCTGTTCTGCAGACATTCCGCCTTACGTCGCCGCGTTCGACCTCGCCTTTGAATACCGTTCTTCTGAGAGTCCAGGCAATAATACCACAGCCCTCAGGGTTCCTCACTGTCGGGCCAGTCCCGATTAACGCCGGCAGGAATCAACGCATTCCCGCGCTTTTCTGAACAGGTTCGCCGTAGCCGGAGGAGCGGGGGCGTGTTAACATGCTGATTACTTAAATGCAGACAGCCCATAGATCGGAGGTCTCTACCCAATGACGGAACATTCCACGAGCCGTTTCCATATCCCTTTCCGCAGGCACAGGCTGTCTAACGGGCTCACGGTCATCCTCTACGAAGACCACCGTCTGCCGCAGGCAGCCGTCAATCTCTGGTATCACGTGGGCAGCAAGGACGAAGCCCCGGGACGCACGGGATTCGCCCACCTGTTCGAGCACCTCATGTTCCAGGGCAGCGAACACTACAACGACGATTTTTTCAGGCCGCTGGAAGAGATCGGCGCCCGGCTCAACGGTTCGACCTCCGAGGACAGGACCAACTACTGGGAGGTCGTTCCCGTTCCATACCTCGAAAGGGCCCTCTGGCTCGAATCCGATCGAATGGGCTGGCTTCTCCCGGCCATCGATCAGACGAAGTTGAACAACCAGAGGGATGTCGTCAAGAACGAACGGCGCCAGACCATGGATAACCAGCCGTACGGGGTGGCGGAGGAGGCCTGTCTGGAAGCGCTCTACCCCAAGGGGCATCCCTACCACCATTCCATCATCGGATCCATGGACGACCTGGACGCGGCCACGCTGGACGACGTCAAGGCCTTCTTCAGAGCCTACTATACGCCCTGCAACGCTTCCCTCTGCGTGGCCGGCGACATAGACCCGGATGCCGCGCTCGCGCTCGTCGAGAAGTACTTCGGCGGCATCCCCAGGGGGCCCGTCGTTTCTCCCGTGAAGCCCAGGGTCCCCGTCCTTACGAAGCCGGTCCGGGTTACCGCGGAGGACCGCGTCATGCTCCCAAGGCTGTATCTCCAGTGGCCCACGCCCACTCAGCTCACGAAAGACGATGCCGCGCTGTCCGTACTCGCGTACATCCTGTCCACCGGCAAGGATTCCCGGCTGGTCAGACGCCTCCAGATGGACGGGCAGCTGGCCCAGTCCCTCTGGGCCTACCAGATGGGCGGCGAGGTGTCGGGTGTTTTTCAGGTCGGGCTGACGGCCCAGACGGGCGTGGACCTCGAGCGCGTGGAGGCGGCGGCATGGGAGGAAATCGAGCGGGTAAAAGCCGATGGCGTCGAGCCGCCTGAAATCAAGGCCGCCGTGGACAGCCTGAAGGCCGGCGTGATCAAACGGCTGCAGATGGTGGGCGGCTTCGGCAGCGTGAGCGACATCCTGAATTACTACGAAACCTATACCGGCGACCCTGGCGGCCTGTCCGCGGAGCTGGGTCGAATCGAAGCCGTCACGCCCGAAGTGGTTCGGGATGCGGCGCTGCGGTTCCTCCACACCGACAGGTACGCCGGCGTTAGCGTGGTCCCGTCGCGGCCGAGGACGGTTGCTGCCGACCGGGCCGACATGCCGGGCAAGGGGCCGGAGAAGACCTTTTCGTTCCCGGACGTGGAACGCCTGAAACTGCCGAACGGAGCGGATCTATGGGTGCTCCAGGACCACGGCCTTCCCATGGTGACCATCGCGGCGGTGGTCAGGGCCGGCAGCGTGTGCGATCCGCCCGAAATGCCCGGGACGGCTTTCTTCACGGCGGCCCTCCTTGACGAGTCGGCGGCCGGCATGGGACCGCTCGAGCTGGCCAGGCGCCAGAAAGGGCTTGCCACGTCCGTCGCAACCACGGTGGATTCGGACCAGGTGGCCGTATCCCTCTCCCTGCTCAAGGAACACTTCACCGGTGGGATCGAACTGCTGAGAGACGTATGCCTCCGTCCCGATTTCAGGGACGAAGACGTAGCGCGCCTGCGAAAGGAGCAACTCGCGGGCCTCGTTCGAAAACTCGACGATCCCTCGGAACTCGGCGACAGAACTCTCAAGGCCCGTCTCCATGGAGAGGCTACACCGTACGGCCATCCCGTGGACGGGACGCCGGAAACACTGAATGCCATCACGAGAGAGGACGTCGTCGCATTCTACGCCCGGAACTACAGACCGGACCGCACGCTCTTCGTGGTGGTCGGCGACGTGACTCCGGAAGAGGCCGAGGCGGCCCTTGCCGAAGGCTTCGGGAGCTGGGAGGGGACGCCCTCCGAATCGCCCGCCGACCCGGCTCCGGTGACCTGGGGGGCACCGGGCTTCTACATCGTGCCGAAGGGCGAGGCTCCGCAGTCCTACATCGCGGCCGCCCAGCCAGCGATCGAGCGCAAGAGTCCAGCATATCCCGCCTTCGCTTTGTTCAATGCCGTTCTGGGCGGTCAGTTCACGAGTCGCATCAACATGAATCTGCGCGAGGACAAGGGGTATACCTACGGGGCGCACACCTACCTCGAACCCAGGCCCGGCGTGATGCCATGGATACTGGCTACGTCCGTGCAGACCGACAAGACGTCCGAGTCCATCCTGGAACTTCGAAAGGAAATGGACCGCATTCTCGGGGAAGCGCCCGTCACCGGGAAGGAGTTCCAGAATGCCCGGGACAACCTCATCCTGAGGTATCCGCAGAGCTTCGAGACCCAGGGACAGCTCGCATCGGGCCTGGCATCCCTGTGGCTCTATGACCTTCCCATGGACTACCACGAGAAGATGCTCGCCGCGCTGCGATCGTTGAGCCTGGAAGAAGTCCGCGCCGCGGGCACCTCGATTATCGCGTCCGGTAAGCTTGTCTGGGTGGTCGTCGGCGACGAGGAGGCGCTTTCGGCCGGAATTCAGGAGGCGGGCCTGGGCATGCCGGAATCGGTCAGGGCACCCGGGCAGAGCGCCGAGTAGCCCGGGCCGGTTCGTCAAAAGCCCCCGGGCGTCGTGGGGGGCTCAGACCGTCACGGTGCAGCTCCAGCGTGCCATCCACGTTCCGGGCTGCCTCGGCAGAGCCGCGTGAAACGGGCCTCCATCCCGGCTGAACCGTGGGGGTTTCGATACGTAGGTGGGAGGCCCCGCCCGTTCGACGGGGGGAACGCGCGTTCGTCGCGCACGGGGGCGAGGTAAGCGGATGAAGAGAACGCACATGATTCTATACGTGGAGGATCAGGAACGGAGCACGGCCTTCTACACGAAGGTCCTGGGCAGAAACCCCGGCCTTCACGTTCCCGGGATGACGGAATTCTCTCTCAATCAGGGCAGTACGCTCGGACTCATGCCCATCGCATCCATCAGACGGCTCCTCGGGGAGCGCCTTCCGGACCCTGCTGGCGGCAAAGGTGTGCCGCGGTCCGAACTGTACCTCATCGTAGACACACCGTGGGCCTATCATGACCGCGCCCTGGCCGCCGGGGCAACGGAACTGAGCGGTTTGATGGAACACGAGTGGGGTCACCGCGCGGCATATAGCCTCGATCCGGACGGGCACGTCCTGGCCTTCGCCCAGGAGATCGACGGCATCGCCTGAGGACAGGATCACAGGGGGCTCCCCGGTGCGGGCAGAAGAGGCAGTTGAGAATGGATGGATTCCTGGTTCGCCCCCTGACGGCCGATGATGCCGGTTGGGTCGAACGATTCACGATCGAGCACTGGGGAAGTCCGATAGTCATCGCGCACGGCGCTGCATACCAGCCGGCCGAACTGCCCGGCTTCCTGGCGCTTCACGAAGGGGTAAGAGCAGGGCTCGTCACGTACAGGAAGAGCGATGAGGATTTCGAGATCGTGACGCTGAACAGCCTGAGTCCCGAGCTTGGAATCGGATCGGCCCTGTTATCCGCGGTTTTGGAAGTCGCTCGAAGAACGCCTGTCGGCAGAGTGTGGCTGATCACGACCAATGACAATATCAAGGCGCTGGCCTTTTATCAGAAGAGGGGCTTTCAACTCGCAGCCTTGCACAGGAACGCGTTGGAGAAATCAAGGGCGCTAAAGCCCCGGATACCGCTCATAGGCATGAATGGTATTCCCATCCGCGACGAAATCGAATTGGAATATATCATCGAGAGGTAGAGACGGTTTTCGGCAGGCGCCGCCCCCTCCTCCATTCGGACGATCCGCAAGGCCGGACGGATGCGGAAAGCTTCTTGCTAGGATATTTCGGACTCCTCCGGTCGCGGGCGCCCGGAGCCTGCGGTTGAATTAAGTTCGAGCACGAATTATCCTTGGACGGTAGCTGACGTGCGAGGGAAGATATGGTGGCACCCCCCCCGGCGGGAGATGTACAACCCGACATATCTTCCAGAACTCCGAAAAATGCGGTATTGGGTGCTCTCTTGGTCCTCATCCTGGCGATGTGCTGCGCGGTCGTCTTCCTCTACTTGAGAAACGAACGCGAAGCGGCCGTTCTCGACTGCAACAAGCAACTTTCTGCGATCGCCGAGGAAAGGAAGGCGGCCATCGAACAGTGGCTGCGGGAACGGAAACACGATGCCGCCGTTCTGGCCTCCTATCCTACCGCCGTCTATGTGGTGCAGGGCGGCGGCGCGGGGCCGAAGCCCTTCCCGCTGGAACAAGGCCCCGTGAAACACCTCGAGGACCTTTACGCCAGCGTCCTGTCCGCCCAGGGGTACGCAGGTTTGTTCCTCCTGGACGATCGCGGGGGCGAGGTCGTCACGACACCCGGGAGCGTTGCACTGCCCGACGCAGTGCGGTCACGGTCCGCCGAGTTCGCATCCGGCCGAGAGAACGCCGAGGACGTCTGCTTCCTTCGCGACGGGGAGGAGCGGGCCATGCTGGTCTTCTACGGGCGGGTGTCCGGCGGGAGTGCCGGAAACGCGGGGACGCTGGCACTTCTTGTCGATCCCGGCCGCTGGCTCTACCCTTTTCTCCTGAGGCGATGGATGCCCTCGGACAGCCAGGAGAGCCTCCTGGTAGGAAGACGGGGACAATATCTTATTTTCCTCAGCCCCCTTCGTTTTCTGAAAACTTCCCCGCTCACGACGGCTCTTTCAATCGGAGAGGACGGAATAGCCGCGCCCGGAAGGCTCGCGGTGCAGGGTGTGGAGACATTCGGCGCAGGTCTGGACTACCGCTCGAAGCCCGTTCTGGCCGTTTCCCGCACAATCAGAGGCGTGCCCTGGGGGTTGGTGGTTAAGATCGATCAGGCGGAGGCGATGCAGGGATTCGCCGTGAAAGTCCGGTGGGTAATCACCTCCCTCGTGGCCATCCTTCTCTGCCTGGCGGGCGTGGGATTCGGGTTCTGGCGGAACCAGAAGCTCGGGTATGTGCGGGCTGCCTTTGCCAGGGACCTGAAGTACGGTCTCATAAGGGAGCATGCCCGCGACATCGTGGTCTTTCTGGGAAGCGGCGGACGCATCGTCGAGGCCAACGCGGAGGCGGAGCGCGCCTACGGCTACGCCAGGGAAGAACTCCTGTCCTTGAATGTCCGTGACCTCCAGGCGGAGCCGGACGCCATTGGCAGTCCCTACGATCATGGGAATTCGGAAGATCCTTCGGGATGGACGGCGGAAACCCTCCACAGGCGAAAAGACGGGACCACGTTTCCCGTCGAGGAAAGCGTCAGGGCCGTCCAGGCGGATGGAGGCGTCCTGATGCTGGCCATCGTCCGCGACGTCACCGAGCGAAAGAGGGCGATCGACCGTATCCATCGCATCAACCATCTGC
>Ga0315535_1000848_pt1 | contig 21048 bp, 20 predicted proteins | sample SalMarSW160220MG_2_FD_203092 | JGI IMG/M metagenome (GOLD analysis project Ga0315535, IMG submission 203092) | Salt marsh sediment microbial communities from the Plum Island Ecosystem LTER, Massachusetts, United States - Salt Marsh Sediment SW1602-20 ... | reverse complement strand
CGTTCGGACCCGATCTCGTTTCCGCAAGCGCTCGAACCTCCTGGGTAGGCGAAGGGGCGAGCGAGGTTGAGATGCGAACGACACCCGGCTCTTCCTGATCTGTGTGACCATAGAAGTCCGTAGGTCGAATTGGACGTGAAAGCTTCCGAGTCCAATATTCCTCGTCCGAAACCCGCGCGCTGGGAGGGGATGCTGTGTTGCTCACGGACTCGCTGTCTCCCTCGGGGGCGAAGAGGGTGCCGGTCTCATTTTGGACCGGCGTCTGCCGCTGGTCCAATGCGACGCCGGAAAGAAGCTCGTAAGACAGGGCGACGCGGTCGACGAGGACCTTCACCGACCAACCGTCGGCAATCATGTGGTGCAGCGATAGATACCAGCGGAAGTCGCTCTCGGAGACGCGAACGAGGAGCGAGTCAAGCATCCCTATGGTGGGATCGAGCCTCAGCTTCGTCCGCTGATCTCTCATCTCAGCGATAGCTGCCGGCGGTTCTTCGCGAAGATCGCGATATCCATACCGGACGGCGGGAATCTCAGAGGTTTCGAAGAAGGGGTTCTCCACGGGGCCGCCGACCCGCAGCGAGAAGATCGGATCGCTTTCGGCAACTTGCTCGAGAGCAGATTGCAGTCGGGTCGGATCGATTCCCTTCAGATGAATGCAGACCGACAGCGTATAGGCGGGCGTATCTTCGAAACGGAGATGTCCGTACCACATCTGCTTCTGGAGACCGTTGAGTTGGTAGTGCCGCGCAATCGAAGTCGAATCCATGGTAACGCCGTTCGTCTCGTGCAAGTATAGCAGTAAAGTGCCGCGTTCGGAACACTTTGCTTTACATTGAAGAGCCTACGGGCGATAATGATCTTATGGAAAACCTCTACCTGTCGACTGCGGAGTTTTACGATATCGACACGAGGCACATGGCCTATCACGATATCGATTTCTACCGGCAGTACGCCCGAAAGACGGGTGGAGAGGTGCTCGAGATTGCCTGTGGGACGGGCCGTGTCACGATTCCTCTCGCGGAGGCGGGATTCGAGGTTTGGGGAATCGATCTTTCTCACCCAATGCTCTCGATACTCAAACGCAAGATGCAGAAGCTGCCCTCGGAGACCGCCGGTCGGATTCATGTCCTCCAAGCGGACATGGCGGATTTTGACTTCAAGCGGAAGTTTAATCTCATCGTCATACCCTTTCGCGCGTTCCAGGCGCTCACGACGGATGAACGGGTTCGATCGAGCATGAGAGCCATCAAGGCCCACCTTAAGGAGGGGGGACTCTTCATCGTGGACGTGTTCAAGCCCCATTGGAGGATGGACGAGTCATGGGTGAGCACCGAAGAGCAGTTTGACTGGGTCAAGAGCGACGAAGGGGCGGGGAGAACGATCATTCGTGCTCGCCTCCGACGCAGCATCGATACAGTCAATCAGATCATCCACCCCGAGATCATCTATTACATCGAGGACGGCACCGGAGCTCGGGAGAGGATCTCAGAACCGCTCTCACTGAAGTACTACTACGAATATCAGATGCAGGTGTTGCTCATCTGTTCGGGATTTACGATACAGGAAAGCTTTGGCTACTACGACAAGCGCAGTACCGCTCAGGGGTCTGAGCTAATTTTCGTCTGCGCGAAAGCGCCGAAGCGGAGAGAGAAGCAGTGGAAGAGTTGAAGGACCTGAACCAGCAGTTCGAAGACCGACACGCGCGCGCGCATGAGTTCTACCGTCGCGGCGAGTTCGCAGCCGCGATCGACGAGTGGAAGATCGCGCTCACCCTCTGCGCCGGGAGGCCGATTCAGGAGCAATCGGTCCTGACCGGTATAGTCGAAGCGAGTGTCCGGCTCAGCGAGTACGAAGAGGCGGTCCGTCTTCTCTCGGAGCTCGCTCGCAGCAAAAAGGAGCGCGGCCTGAACGTTCCCTCCGGTCTGATCGAACGAATCGAATACCTCAAGAGCCTGCAGCGTACATTCGCAAAACCGTCTCGCACTGCGTCCAAGCCGTCCCGCACTTCACGGAAGTCGAGCGGGAAGGGAAGGCAATCCAGGTAACCCCTTCGAGATTCTTAGTTCCCAACGAACGGTCGCCCGGCCCTCGCCGGTCAAGCGGGCCGTCGCCGCCTGTCCAAGCAAAAGCCGGGGCGTGAGCATTTTTTCGTAACTTGGGATATCATTTCAGCATGGTTCCATCGGGGCGTTTTATTCTGAACCGCTACTTCCTGGTTGTCGTGGCCGTCGCTGTCGCAGTCGGACTCAGCCTTTCCTCATTCTTTCTCGTTCGTCAATGGGAACGCAACCGGGCCGAACGAGCCTTCCGCGGTATCGCGACCGACCGATTTCGAGCGATTGAAGAGCAGATGAAGGACGAAGCGTTGAAGCTTCGTCTCCTTCGCGCAACCTACCTTTCGAGTGTCGAAGCCCAGAGCGGAAGTTACACCGGATTCATCCGGGAGTTTCGTGCGACGGTGCTTTCGGCAATGCTCGCCGATTCGGCGACCGACACAATAGCCTATATCCAGGCGGTACCGGAGCCGGCACGAGAAGAGGTGGGTGCGACAATGAGGTCGCATGGATATCCCGGCTTTCGAATCTTCGACCGGAGCTCCTCCGGCGGCAAGGTCGTTTCCGCCGTGAGGCCGAGATATTTTCCGATAATGGTCGCCGAGCCTCGATCGCAGAATGGCCGTCTGCAGGGTTGGGACATGGCGTCGGTCAACGCATACAACGTGGCAATGGAGAAAGCGGAGGAAACGGGAAACCCGACTGCGAGTCAGGCGGAATCACTCGGCTCCGGCTCCAACGCTCCGACGGGATTCTGGATGTTTTCGCCTCTTCTCGAGAAGACCTCTTCCTCGGACGCTTTGCTCGGCGATCGAACGACCGTCGACGGTTTCGTTGCCATAGAGTTTCGGGTTTCCGGATTGGTCGAGAATGCGCTCTCCGGGCTCGACGCCTCCGGGATCGACATTCTCGTCTACGATCAGACCGATTCGTCAAAGCCCATACTCCTGTACACCCACCAATCGAGGACTCGGTCGGGATCCTCTGGTTTGAGGCGGCGTGAGATCGACACGGCCTACCGGTGGACCGGTAATCTGCAGGTCGGCGACCGCCGGTGGCAGATTGTCGCGGTGCCGGCTCCCGCCTTCATTCGTTCGCACACGTACTATGTCTCGTGGGCGGTGCTCGGTGGGGGGCTTCTGTCGACCGCGATGATGGTGGGTTTCCTGGTGTGGTATTTGAGACGAACGAGAGCCGTCGAAATGATCGTCGCCGAGCGGACTGCCCAGCTCTCACGCGAAATCGGCGAGCATGAGAAAGCCGAGCAATCGCTCACCATTGCTCACGAGAACCTCACCCGACGGGTGGAGATCATCAATCAACGTTCCCGCGAGATCGAGCTCCTGAGCGAGATGGGGGATCTGCTGCAGACCTGTCAGGAGCTTGCAGAGGCATATGATGTGGTCGCCCGCTTCGGCGCGCAGCTCTTCCCGACTGAGTCGGGTGTTCTGTTCATGTTCAACGAGTCGCACCGATTTCTCGAATCCGCCGCGAAGTGGGGACCGACCGCCTACGGCGAAACGGTGTTCACCGGTGACGCGTGCTGGTCGCTCAGAAGAGGAAGGCTTCATGCTGTGACGGAGCAGGGGGAAGGGCTGATCTGTCGCCATCTCGGGGACGAGGTTCGGGGACGATTTTCCTATTTCTGCCTTCCACTTACAGCGCTCGGTGAGACGATCGGCGTTCTGCACATTCAGCGGGTCCAAGAGGAGGCCGACCGGGAACCCGGCGAGCTCGACACGGAACCTTCCAGGATTCTCGACCAATCGCGCAAGCGTCTGGCCGTTGCGCTGGGCGAACATGCAGCGATGGCTTTCGCGAATCTCAGGCTCCGAGAAACCCTCCGACAGCAGTCTATCCGGGATCCGCTCACGTCTCTCTTCAACAGAAGGTACATGGAGGAGTCGCTGGAGCGCGAGATTCATCGCGCTCGACGATCCGGCAGCCCGATGGGAGTTGTTATTCTCGACATCGACCACTTCAAAAAATTCAACGACACCTACGGTCACGAAGCCGGGGATCTGGTTTTAAAAGGCGTCGCGCGGCTTATTCAAGGTTCGGTGCGCGGAGAGGACATCCCCTGTCGATTCGGCGGCGAGGAATTTGTGCTCATTCTTCCAAATGCCTCGCTCGAGGCGAGCAGACAGAAGGCGGAATCCATTCGCATCGAAACGCAGCGGATATCCGTCGAGCACGGCGGGCAGCGCCTGCCTCAGATCACCGTGTCTCTCGGGGTGGCTGTGCTCGCGGAGGGGGCTTCCGGGGGGACTACTCTGCTCCAAGCCGCAGACGAGGCGCTCTATCGCGCAAAGAACGGCGGGAGAAACCGAGTCGAGAGTGCGCGCTCCTAGGCAGCCGTTTCAGAACGTCAATGTCATTCATCGAGAACTCCGCGAACCGCGGCGAGAAGGGCGGAGTTCGAGAAGGGCTTCGAGAGAAAGTGAGTCTTCGAGGAGAGCAGTCTATCCAACGAGGATACCTCCGCGGTGTAGCCCGAGATGAAGAGCACCTTGAGCTGCGGCAGCATTCCGACAAGGGTAGTGGCGAGCTGGTTTCCTCGCATTCCGGGCATGACGACGTCGCTGATGAGCAACCGGATTTCTTTTCCGCGTTCCGATGCCAGGTCGACCGCCGCCTCGCCATCCTTCGCCTGAATTACGGTGTATCCCTTTCGAGTCAGCACCTCGTCGATCATCATGCGCAGGGAATCCTCGTCCTCTGCGAGGAGGATCGTTTCGGTTCCCGCGCCGTCCTCCGAGATACCTGGCGCTTCGGTGGCTGTCGTTTCTGATTCCACGCGAGGGAAGAAAATTTCAAATGTAGTTCCTCTGTCGATCTCGCTGTAGACCCAAACATGGCCCGCGCTCTGCTTGATGATTCCGTACGCAGTTGACAGGCCCAGTCCCGTCCCCTTCCCCTGTTCCTTGGTGGTGAAGAAGGGCTCAAAAAGATGTTCGATCGTATCCTCGTCCATCCCCGAACCGGTATCCGAAATCGAAAGCATGACGTATTCTCCGGGTGCCACCGGCTCGTGGCGGGAAGAGTAGCTCTTGTCGAGCACGGCGTTTTTCGTAGCGATCCGCAGGGTGCCGCCCTCGGGCATGGCGTCGCGAGAGTTGACGGCGAGATTCATGACTACCTGCTCGAGCTGACCGGGATCAGCTTTCACGTCGGCGAGGTTCGGCGCAAGCTCTGTGTCCAGCCGGATATCCTCACCGATCAAGCGGCGCAGCATCGTCACGATCCCGGTCACGAGTCGGTTGAGACTAATGACTTGCGGCTCGAGCAGCTGCTTTCGACTGAACGCGAGCAGCTGATTTGTGAGTCCGGCGGCTCTTCTTCCTGCACGGATAATCTGCTCGATCTTCTTCCTGTCGTCCTCTTCGGCGTCCTTTACAAGGAGCTCTGCAAAACCGAGAATCACTCCCAGCATGTTGTTGAAGTCGTGCGCGACGCCGCCTGCGAGACGGCCGACCGCTTCCATCTTCTGGCTCTGATTCAGCTGCGCTTCGAGCTCTCGGCGTGCCGTCGTATCGATGAGAGTGACGATTCGCACGCTCTCGGATGCCGCGGTGAGAATCGGTGCCGTCATCGATATCAGGGCGTAGCGCGTATCCCCTGCATTGGGTCTCATCTCGCCTTCCATCGTCGAGATTCCATCCGAGCCGATGCCTTCCACGAGCTTCACCCGATCCTCGGGATTGACCCAGAGCTTGAGCTCAACTGCCGTTCTACCGACAGCCTCCTCACGGCTGTAGCCGAAGAATTCACACCATCGATCGTTGACGTCGATGACTCGCGAAGAGTCGGTTTCCGAGAGAGCCATCGCAACCGGGCTCGAATGGAACATGAGACTGAATCGCTGCTCCGATTTCTGCAGCTCCTCTTCAGTCCGCTTCTTCTCGTCGATGTCGACGAAGAAGGTGACGGAACGTTTTCGGTCCGGTTCGAGCAAGACAAAGCCGAGAAGCACCCAAACGCGGCTACCGTCCTTGCGGATATTCTGCTTCTCGTAGGGACGGCAGGCTCCGAAACGGATGGCCTCTTCGTAGGCGCGTCGGTCGGCAGAGGCAAACTCTTCGGGCGTAAGCTCCGACAGTCGCAGGGTATGAGCCTTCACGTCCTCGCGGCTATACCCGAGGAGATCGAGGAATGCGTCATTGACCCCAGCGATCTCCCCGTCAGTGCCGGAAAAGACAATTCCGACGGCTCTCGACTCGAAGAACGCGCGCAGTCGTTCTTCGCTTTCGCGGAGCGCCTTCTCCGCCTCGCGATGGGCGGTTACGTCACGAACGATGACCGAGGTTCCGACGAGGCGACCATCCGCCCCCCAGATGGGAGATTCCGTGAGAGAGACGAGAAGCTCGTGGCCGTCGGCGTGAAGCGCACTGATCTCAAGCGGTTCCATCGCCTCGCCGCGGGTAAGCATTTTCCCGGCGTCTGCGATCTTTTCGCGCTCGCTCCAAGTGTAGAGTAGATCCTCGGCTCGCCCAACGATCGCCGATCCAGGATAGCCGAAAATTCGCTGGGCGCCCGGATTCCACGAGACGATGTTGCCGCTCATGTCCTTGGAATAGATGGCATCGGAGGATGAGCCGACAATGGCGGCCAATCGTTCGGACTCGAGAGCACGGCGTCTGCTTTCGGTGATATCCCGCAAGACGATGAGATGTTGGCCGGGAAGAATATTGGCCGTGAGCGAGTACTCGACATCCTGCGCAGCACGGTCCTTTGGCGTCAACTCGATCTCCCCGCTTATTCGCCGGAGGAGCAGGAACCGACGCCACAGCGCGTCGCCGTCTACCTGTAGGATCCCTTGGAAGCTCATGCCGAGCAGATTGCGTCTCGCGAGACCGAAGAGATAGCAGGCTGCGGGGTTCGCGTCGACGAAGACCCCGTCGTTGTCGGCGATGAGGAAGGCATCTCGGTTGCCGTTGAAGATGGCGCGCAGCTTTGCCTCGCTCTCGGCGAGCAACCCGGTCGCCCGGTCCATCGCGTTGCCGAGCGCGTGCGCGGCGGTGAACACCCCGCCGGTCACGACGACCGCAACGATGGCCCCGAAGACCGCGAGGGTGAGTGCCGGATTCGACATAGGTACGATTGCCAGGAGGAGAGCGTCGACGAATACCGCAATCGCGATGCTCGGGAGGAAGGCACGGATCATCCTGGCCCGCGCCGAGCTTCCGACTAACAGCCGAAGAGGCAGACTCTGCGGCCCGGCTGCGGCAGCTATCGCGCTACCTATAAACGCGAACCCAATGGCGGTCGAGAGCGTAGTGGGATCCGACCCGGCGCTGAATAGCAGAGGTCTTCCGTAGAGGTAGCCGAGCAGGACCACGATGCCGAGCCCGGCAACGGCGGTGCCGGACAGTCCCTTGAAGTCCTTCGCCGCTCGATGTCGCAAGGGGACGGCCCCGCTCAGTCCGGCAACGAGGAACCCTGTCGCAGTGAGAGAGGACATCCTTCCGGCGACGACACCGTTGAAGTGCTCAGGTTGCGGAACGAGAATGGCGTCGAGTGTTATCGGAATGCCCCACAGAAACGAACCCAACTGGGAGAGCGCCAGGAGGGTAACCACCCCGTAAATGACCGTCGCCAACGTTCGGCTTTGCCGACTGCGAGTGAAGGGAAGGAAAGCCGCAGCCAACAGAAAACCGATTGCAGTGCTCGGGGCCATGGGAAGGGAGCTTGGCAAGAGGCCCGTCATGATTCGGTTGCCCGTGAGCCATCCGATGCCTGTGAGGAGTGCTATCCCGACGGTCACACCGCAACCCACGTAGAGTATGTACTGGAGGAGGTGTGCACCGAGGTCTGAGATATTCCCTTCGGGGAGACCGGATCGCACACTCGTCCCCGGCTCGTGGTTTCGCGCGTCACGCAATAGGGATTCCCTCATCCGACGTCGCGACGCAGCATCGAAGCTCGTGCATGACGTTTAACCTGTGGATCGAGCGCTTGAGGGTGGTGGATGATGCGAGAAACCCGCCGAACGGACGTGTGCACGTCGACCCGTCGGTCTCCACCACCATTCTCCCGTCGGCTCCCCTGCGAGCGGTTTACAGCAGCAGTAAATCAGCGCCCGACCGGAATTGAACCGGCGTCTCCAGCTTGGAAGGCTGGGGTAATACCGTTATACGACAGGCGCATGTTGCCATTTTTATAGCGCATTTCTACGTTGGGTGTCAAGGTTGACCGAGCTGATGTCGCGCTCGGTTGAATGAAGCTACGCCTTCGGCTATGATGGAGGACCATCCGATGCGGGGCTTGTCCCGGAGAGAAATCGAACAAGGCGGAACCATGGGTATTCGAGGCGAGGTATTCTCCTCGCGGGCTTCTTCTGAAAAGCGGACCTACTTCTTCAACGTGAAGGAGAACCGCAGCGGCGATCTATTCCTGAATATCGTCGAGAGCAAAAAGCATGGCGAGGCTGACTTCGAGCGGCGCTCCATCGTCGTGTTCGAGGAGGATCTGGAGCTGTTCATGAGCGAGCTCGGCAAGGCCGTCGGCTTCATTCGGAAGGGAAAATCCTGAAGCTCCGGCGGTGGATCGCCGACAGACCGTGCTCGAGACACAAGCGCCGATGTTCACGCGTGGGGTAGCCCTTGTGCTGATCGAACCCGTAGCGGTCGTCGATCCATGAATACCTGATCATCCATCGGTCGCGTGCCGTCTTCGCGAGTATCGAGGCCGCCTCGATTTCCTTGACGAAGGAGTCCCCGTGAACGACAGCCTCGACTCGCGCGTCGACGTCGGGCACGTAGGGACCGTCTACGAGCACACGGTCGGGTCTCACCGAAAGCAGCAGGAACGCCCGTTTCATTGCGAGAAGGCTCGCGCGCAGAATGTTGATCGAGTCGATCTCCTCCGGCCACGCCCATCCCACCGAGTAGGCAAGGGCCTCGTTTATGATGACTCTCGTTGCCTCGTTGCGTTGGCTTTCGGTGAGCTTTTTCGAGTCGTCGAGAAGATGGAGTGGGAAATCAGGGGTGAGGATGACGGCCGCGGCGGTCACCGGCCCCGCCAGGGGTCCTCGTCCGGCCTCATCGATTCCGCAGATCGTCGGCATTCGCTCCAACTGTAGTCGAAGCGGAGCTTCAGGGCAAGCCTGGAGCGACACCATACGCCGCTTTTCAAGGAGATTGCAGCTTGACCATCGGTGCATCAAAGGTGTTAGAATTGAGTGAGGGGTTCGCGCATCCTGCCATGTGTGGCGGAGTGGGCAGGGCGCTAAAACAGTAAGCTGGGAGAGTCCGTGTTCCTGCGAAGCATCGAGCTATTTGGATTCAAATCCTTTGCAGACAGAAGCAGAATAGAGTTTCAGGACGGCATCTCGGCCCTCCTCGGCCCAAATGGGTGCGGCAAGAGCAACGTCGTCGACTCACTCAAGTGGGTACTCGGCGAGCAGTCGACTCGCACTCTCCGCGCCGAGCGAATGGAAGACGTCATATTCAACGGAACGGAGAATCGGAAGGCGCTCAACGTGGCGGAGGTCACTCTGACTCTGTCAAACGACGACGGCCTGCTTCCGATTGACCTCGCTGAGATCTCCCTGAAGCGTCGGTTGTACCGGTCAGGAGAGAGTGAATACTACCTCAACAACACCCCGATCAAGCTCAGGGAGCTGAGGGAGCTGTTTTTCGACACGGGAATCGGCAAGTCCTCCTATTCGATCATGGAGCAGGGTAAGATCGACCAGATTCTCTCAAACAAACCCGACGAGCGGCGCTACGTGTTCGAGGAGGCCGCCGGGATCACGAAGTACCGTGTCAAGGGAGCGGAAGCCGAGAGAAAGCTCGAACGTACAGAGGACAACATGCGTCAGGTGGAGAGCATTCTCTCGGAGGTGAAGCGCTCCTACGAGACGCTCAAGGTACAGGCCGAGAAAACGGCCGCCTATCGACGCCTGCGCGACGAGATCTTCTCCATCGACCTCGACCTGCTGCTCCTGCGTCTGAAAGGTTTTCTCGAAGAGGAGCACGGCAAGGAACAAAAGCTCGGCTCAAAGGTGGAGGAGCGTGACCAACTGAAGCGCTCGATCGACGAGATCAGTGATTCGCTCGAGGAAAATCTCGACATCGTTAACTCGATGGAGTCGACCCTCATAGAGAATCAGAAGCGTCTCTACGGAATGGACGTCGAGAAGAACAACCGTGAGAAGCAGATCGGCATGCTCGGCGAGCGTCTTGCCGAGCTCGGACGCCAGATCGAGGCGGCGCAGTCACGGGAGAAGACGATTCGCGAGAAAGTGGTTCAACTCGGCGAGCAGATCGCGGACCGGGAGACTGCCTTCGCCGAATCTCAGAAAAGACTCATCGAGGTTGAGGAGAACATTCGGGGTTTCGAGACGAGCGTCGAGAACGCGCAGGAAAGAATTCGAGAGAACGAACGCGAAATAAAGAAGCGAGAGGAGGAGATCCGCGGCCTCGAGAGACGCCAGGAAGAGCTGCAAGAGGAGCTGCGGGCGATCACCGACGACATCGTCGATGAGCTCGACAAGCGTCTTCGGGAGACCGGCTACTCCCTTCAACGACGCCAGGAAATCGAAGAGGTCATCCAGAACACCATTTCCGGGCTTCGAATCCGGCTCGACGGGCGGATCAAGCTTCTTGAGGATGCGAGCAAGCTCGGATCGGGCGACGATCGGGCGGTTCTCATTCAGCAGGGTATCGATATTCTGCAAGAGGCGCTCAAGGGGCTTCAGTCGGTCGAACGCGAGTTTGCGGACTATCGGGCGGCGGTACCGACCTTCATCGACGAGTTTCTTGCCCCAGAAGGAATTATCACTCGAAAGCGCGAGATCGATCGGAGCATCGAAGAGGTCAGGAAGGGCATCGTCGAGAAGCGCGGTCGCGCGACACTGCTTGCCGAGGAGAACCGCAACCTGACGGAGAAGATCGACGAGTATCGGAAGACCCTCGAGGATCTTCGGGTCAACCGGGTCCGGATGAAGACCCAGGCCACTGCAATTCAGGACGCCCTCGCGATGCTTCGAAAGGAGCTCGAAGAGCAGGAGTCGAATCTGCGCGACATTGCCGAAGAGGTTGGCGTCTCCACAGCACGTCGAGCTGAAATAGCGAAACAGATCGAAGCCGCCGAAGAGGAACGGAGGCACCTTCTCGACGAGGAGAAAAAGCTGCGGAGTGAGCTGTCGAAGCTGGAGTCGGGGATCAGCGCTCGCAACAAGGAGCTCTTGACCAAGGAGCAGCAGCTGAAGAAATCCCGTTCTCACCTCGAGCGGCTGCAGGGACAGGTCGAGGAGCTTCAGATTGCCCTGACTGCCGTCAAGACCGAAATCCGCACGATCTATGAGAACTTCCGCGAGGTTCATTCTCGCGACCTATCCGAATACGAGTCACGGGTCTTTGAGATCAAGGAATCCCAGAAGGATCTCCGTCAGCGACTCGCCGAAACGCGCGAGCAGGAGAGAAATCTCGGACAGGTCAATCTCATGGCTCCCGAGGAGTTCGCGGAGGTCAAAGAACGATACGAGTTCCTCGGCGGCCAGCTGGAGGATCTCAAGAAGGCTCGCGAGGACCTCAAGGCAATAACCGCCGAGATCCGCACAGAATCAACTGAAATGTTCGTCGAGACTTACGAACGAATCAGGACGAATTTTCACGCCATGTTCCGGCGTCTATTCGGCGGAGGACGGGCAGAGATCAGACTAATCGACCCCGACGACGTGCTCGCGTCAGGAATCGAGATCTACGCGCAGCCGCCCGGCAAGAAGCTCGAGAACATCGCACTGCTGTCCGGTGGGGAACGTTCCATGACGGCAGTGGCGCTTCTCTTTGCCACCTACATGGTCCGTCCCTCCCCGTTCTGCATCCTCGACGAGATCGACGCCGCCCTGGACGAGGAGAACGTCGGTCGTTTCGTGAACCTTCTGCTGGAGTTCGGCAGGTCCTCTCAGTTCATCGTTATCACTCACAACAAGAAGACGGTGACCGGGGCGAGCACCCTGCTCGGGGTAACGATGGAGGAGTCCGGGGTTTCAAAGATCGTGACTCTGAAACTGGGGGAGGCCCGCGAGACGGTAGAGGCGTAGCGATGGTGAAAATAAGCAACGAGATGAGATTGTTCATTCTCGGTGTCGCCGGCGCCTGTGTTCTGGCGGTCATCGTAACCGTCATCGTCATGGCCGTTGGCAACAGCCGAACGGCGCCCCCCAAAACGGAGTCTGCGGACCTCGCCGGAAGCTTGTCGAGCCTCGACCTCTCGAACTTTCAGGTTCCCGACAGCTATATCGAAGTCTGGAAACAGAGCTGGTACCCCTCCCGGGCCCAGGAGAAGAAATGGACCTGGGACGAGGTCCAGCGGTTCTGGCTTGATCCCCGAAAATCCGCGCTCGCCGGCATCAGCGAAGAGAACGACAAGAAGGTAACTGAGCTCTTCAAAGGAGTGCAATAGAGAGGCGATGGCGGCCTCGTTGATCCGAAGTGACGTTGATGAACCTCGGGAGCACCGGCCGACCGTGGGCCGAAAGTCGGGGTGTCGAGCTTTCCATGGGGCTCTTGCTTTCTTGATCTTGTCGTCCTGTGCGACGCTCGACCCTCACCGGGAAGCAGCGGACCATCCGACGAGTGAAGTGACGGAAGGGGCGCCGGCGAGTCATTCGGAGGGAACGGCTGGAGCAGCCGGGCCGCCGGCCAAGGTCGTCTCAAACGGTGAGCAGGCGGGAGGGATGCCGACACCCTCTGCGCAAATGCCCGCCCCGCACTATGTTCCGCTGGTGAGCGTCCAAACGCCTCGATCCAGGGCCGCGGTGGCTGTACCGGAGACGGATCTCCCCTCACCGGACCTGCCTGCTGCCCTCGGTCTTCCCGCAATCCCCGAGCCCGGGCTCCTGCGTCCGCTTTCGACCGAATCCCGCCCGGTGATATCGCCGATCGGGGCGGTTCGAGTGGCGGGAAGAGCGCAGACTGAAACCGCGACCCCTGCTTCCTCCGTCAAGGCGCCTTCCGATGCTTTCGCCGCTTCTCCGGGAACCGCTCCCGACTCCGCTGCGGTACGGTCTCCGCCGCCACTGCCGCCGAGGGTTGTTTCGGCTTCGCGGCCGTCCCCTCCAGCGCAGCCACCGAAGGTACCGCAACCTCCGTCGCGATCCGTGCGGCCGACCTCTCCAGCGGCCACCATTACACCCCCGGCCGGCTCTATCGGTTCGAGCGGTGCGCCCTCTGAACAGGCCCCGGGGGGGGCATCCCCGTCGAAAGCCGGCGGCGGCAATCTCTCACGTACCGTCTACGCGAAGGTCGGGGATGACATCACGATCGCCCTCGACGGAGAGGGGTGGACGTTCACCGGCGGGGGGCCGACCGGAGACGCTTGGAAAGGCGGGGTGCGCTACGAGTCGAGGTCGGTCGACTCCAGCGGCACGACGTTCATCTTCAAGGCGAAGGATCTCGGCAAGTGGGTTCTCGATTTCCAGCAGCAGAACGCGAGTTCGGGGTCGACGAGGGATGAAACGATCAACATCCATGTTCTCACCGGCGAAGAGTTTGCGAAGACCATCGCCGAGAAGAGCTCAGGCAAGAATGCTGCCGCGGCCGTGGTTGGCGCAACGGCAGGCGGGGCAGCGGGCGGCGATCTCGCGGCCGCTGACTGGCTGTACAAAGAGGGCAAGTATCGCGAGGCGCTCGATGCCTACGAAAGGGCTTGGGTTCCCAACGATCCGGCGCTTACCGACAAGATCGCCGAGCTCGCCTATCGCGTCGGGCGCTACGGGGATGCGCGTGAATACTGGCAGAAGAACTACGGCATGAGAGGAACCGACTACGGTGAGCTCGCAGTGGCCGGACTGATGAAGACCGCCACGGCGCAGAAGGACACACCGGAGCTTCGCGCCCTGTTCGACGACGTTCATGCGCTCCACGGAATACCCCTACGGTCTGATCTCCTCGACGCGGCACGGTTTCTCTACGAGTCAAAGGACTGGGACGTGGCACTCCGGTACCTGGATGAGTACCTTTCACGGTACAACGGCCAACAGGGAGCCGACGCCGCCGACTACCTGCTCGGGCAGATCTATCAGGGCGATACCCCGATGCAAGACGCCCAGAAAGCGATGGACTACTACCGCAAGATCGTAACGCACTATCCCGCGAGCGACTACTATGAGCGAGCAAAGACGAACATGGTCTACTTGAATCGCCATTTCTTCGAAATACGCTGAACGAAGCGGACACAACGCGCATACAGGCGGAGACCTCCAGGATAGGAGGGCGCTCGAGCGCATTATGGTTGACAATGGGTCCCGATTTCAGTATAAGAGAGCCATGCTGGACCGAATTTCACGCAAGCTGAGCGACATACTGAAGAATGTCTCCGGCAAGGGTACGATCTCCGAGAAGAACGTCCAAGATGCGATCGAGGAAATCAAGGTTGCCTTGCTCGAGGCGGATGTAAACCTGCGGGTTGTCCGCCGTTTTGTCAACCGGACTCTCGAGGACGCCAAGGGAGAGAGGGTTCTTCGGTCGGTGGATCCGGGGCAGCAGTTCGTAAAGATCGTTCACGATCGGCTGATCGAGTTCCTTGGAGAGGGGAAGCAGGACCTCCAGCTCAAGGGACCCGACACGCAGTCGATTATTCTATTTCTCGGGCTCCAGGGCTCCGGAAAGACGACAACGGCCGCCAAGCTCGCCCTTCGTCTGCAGAACGGGGGCAGGAAGCCCCTTCTGATCGCCGCCGACCTCGTGCGTCCCGCGGCGGTGGAGCAACTCAAGGTCCTCGGGGACCAGATCGGGGTCGAGGTCTACTCTGAAGCGGAAAAGGATCCCGTGAAGGTCGTGAAACAGGGACTCCGCCACGGTGCAAAGAACCTCTTCGACACCATCATCATCGATACCTCCGGCCGCCTTCACGTAGATGAGGAGCTGATGCGGGAGCTGAAGCGGATTCGCGACGTTGCCAAGCCCGATGAGAGTCTTCTGGTCGCGGACGCGATGACCGGACAGCAAGCGGTCGATGTTGCCAAGGAGTTCGATGAACAAATCGGACTCACGGGTGTTGTCCTGAGCAAATTCGACTCGGACGCACGAGGCGGCGCGGCACTGTCGTTGAAGACCATCACCGGCAAGCCGATAAAGTTCATCGGTGTAGGGGAAACGGTCAAAGACCTGGAGGTCTTTTATCCGGATCGAATCGCCTCGCGCATTCTCGGAATGGGAGACGTCGTATCCCTGGTCGAAAAAGCTCAGGAGACGATCGAAACCGAAGAGGCAGAGGAGCTGCAGCGCAAGATCGAGTCTGCGACGTTCACACTTGAGGACTACCTGGCACAATTCGCCCGCATCAAGAAAATGGGCAGCATGAGCTCGTTGCTGGAGATGATGCCGGGAATTCAGGGGCAGATTTCGGAGGATCAAATCGACGAGAAAGAGATGCGCAGAGAGGAGGCGATGATCCTTTCGATGACGAAGGTCGAAAGGCGGAATCACCGGATTATCGGCCCGTCGCGGCGCAAGCGCATAGCCAAGGGAAGCGGAACCACAGTGTATGATCTGAACCACTTCTTGAAGAAGTTCGAGAAAGTCCGTCTGATGATGAAGAAGGCGACGAAAAACAAGAAGTTTCAAGCGAACATGTTATCGAGATTGGGCGTTTAGAGTACTCAGAGAGCGACCAAGCTCGATGCCTACTTGAGGAGGAATGAGTGAGCGTTAAGATTAGACTGAAACGATACGGTACGAAAAAGCGACCGTTCTTCAGAATAGTGGTAGTAGATTCACGCGCGCCGCGTGACGGGCGCACTATCGAAGAAGTCGGTTTCTACCATCCCATCGAAGTACAGGAGAAACAGCTCAAGGTCAAGGAAGACCGTGTACGAGAATGGATGTCAAAGGGGGCTGAGCCGTCGGATACCGTCAAGCGATTGCTCAATAGAATCCAGTTCCGCGTCTGAGGAGGCTGACCCTCCAGGCAGCCACACACAATCGCTAACACGAGGAGACGGCCGTGGAAAAGGACCTTGTTGAATACATCGCAAAGTCGCTGGTAGACGATCCGAGCGGCGTTGTGGTCAATATGATCGAAGGCGAGAAGTCGACGATACTGGAATTGAAGGTTTCGCAGGACGATATCGGAAAGGTGATCGGGAAACACGGACGAATCGCAAAGGCCGTACGGACGATATTGAGCGCCTCGGCAACACGTTCCGGGAAGCGAGTCGTTCTGGAGATACTCGACTAGAAACTGCACGAGTCCGATCGCGAAGGCTGAGACAAGAGGTGCGCTTTTAGTGAACTCTCACGGGGAGCGTCTCGCGATCGGGAGGGTACGGACCTCACACGGTATTCGTGGGCATGTCCGGGTAGAGAGTTACTCCGGGGAAACAGAGCATTTTACACGGTTGACAGAGCTTACTCTGAGCGACGGACGTCGCGAACGGACGTTCGTCGTGGAGCAAATGCGTGCGTCTGCCGGGCATCTTCTCTTGAAGCTCGAAGGGCTGGACAGCCCTGAGGAAGCTCGTGAGTACACTGGTTGGGAGATCATTGTCAGCCGCGAAGCGGCCTCGCCGCTCGGCGAGGATGAGTACTACCTCGTCGATCTATGCAGGTGCGACGCGGTGAAGAACGGCGTACGTCTCGGCAAGATCGTTGCGGTGTGCGAAGGAGGCGGAGGAGACATGCTCGAGGTCGAGGTAGCGTCCGGGAGACGCTATTTCGTGCCGTTTCGGAGGGAGTTCGTCGGAACCGTCGACATTCCCGGACGATTCGTCGAGATCGAAGCGGACTGGCTTCTGGAGTGAAGTTCTACCTGTTGACGCTCTTCCCGGAGATGATCGAGAGCTATTTCCGCGGCTCGATTATGGGAAGGGCGGTCGAGAAAGGGATCGTCTCGTATGAGGTCGTGAACATACGGGATTATTCTACCGACAAGCATCGATCGGTAGATGATGCGCCGTATGGGGGTGGAGCCGGAATGGTCCTGATGGCCGGACCGTTGTCCGCCGCGTTGGACGCGGTCGGAGCGGGGGACCGGCGAACGATCTATCCGTCTCCGTCCGGGACGCTGTTCGACGCTTCCTACGCGGCGAGCCTTTCGAAGGAAGCGGAGCTTGTAATGATCTGCGGGCGCTACGAGGGCATAGATCAGCGTGTTATCGATGCCTACGTGGATGATGAGATCTGCATAGGCGACTACGTGCTTTCCTCCGGAGAGCTTGCGGCGCTTGTCATCGCAGATGCGACATACCGTTTTGTAGAGGGAGTCTTGACTCCCTCATCGTTGGATGAGGAGAGCTTCGCGGACGGGTTGCTTGAGTATCCGCACTACACGCGACCCGAGAACTTTGCCGGCAGGCGCGTGCCGGAGGTGCTGCTCTCCGGGCATCACGAGCGGATAGAAAAGTGGCGCCTTTTGCAGAGTCTGAAGAAGACGCAACGAAACAGGCCGGATCTGATCGAAAGATTGGGTGCCGCCTACGAGCAGTTGATGAATGAACTGAAAGATACCGAGTGAAAGGGGAGAGGAAATGGATCTTATTAAAGCGGTCGAAACCGGTCAAATAAAAGAGGGTATGGAGACCTTCGGCATAGGCGACACGGTGAAGGTGCACTTCACGATTGTCGAAGGGGCCAACGAGCGGGTCCAGGTGTTCGAAGGGGTCTGCATCGCGAAAAAGAACGGAGGGCTCCGGCGAACCTTTACGGTCCGCAAGATGTCCTACGGCGTGGGCGTGGAGCGGGTCTTCCCGCTGCATTCTCCGAGAATTCAGAAGATCGAGGTGGTCCGGGCCGGCAAGGTGCGGCGAGCCAAGCTCTACTACGTGCGGGACCGCGTCGGCAAGGCCGCAAAGATTACCGAAGACATCAGGAAGAAACAGAAGCCTCAGACGACCGAAGAATCCTAGTATGGACGGAAAGGTAGGAATTTCGCTCGAATTCGCAGCGGCGGCAGGTAGATTGCAGAATCGTCTGAAGCTTCGCGGAGGCGAGATCCTATCGATCCGGGTCAATCAAGACCTCGGCAAGAACCGCTATTCGGTAACGATCCGCGGAAACGTCTTTCCGATCCGCGCGAATGTGGCCCTTCCGGTGGGAGGCATTCTGCGCGCCAAAGTGATAATCACCGGAACCCGAATCGAGCTGAAGATCCTCGCGCCGGGGAGGCCTGCGGAAACGGGTACGGCCCTCCCATCCGTCGCGAATCCCGCCTACTCTCCAGCCGGGTTGAGCGTGGAGGCATCAATGGTGCTTCTCCAGGCCATGCGACGATCCGGACTACCGACAACGCCCGAAGCGATGGCCGCAATCAACGCCATGATTCCTCCGTCTCGGCGCAAGGACGCCGGCTTCGTCCGGTTCGCGACAATTCTACACGACAAGCATCTCCACGTGGACCCGGAACGGCTCGAGGAGCTGTACCTTTCGATCAGCGGAAAGACTGAGCGGGAGCCGACCCCAGGCGGAGGACACGGCCGCCGCGGCGGTTCCGGACGAGAATCCGACAAAGAACCGAGCAATCCCTCACGGTCGGAAGACGGCGCTGAAGTGGCCGAAGTCGCAAAGGCGGGGGAGGCCTCTGAGGCATCTGGTGGGCGAAGAAGGTGGCTCGAGGAGCACGTTCGAGCCGGGCTTGCCGCGGGAGAAGACTCGGACTGGCGTGCAGTTCTGAACCACCGGACAGGGGCACACGGCAGCTGGGTGATCGTGCCGTTTTCGATGGAGGGGGATGATGCTTCGCTAACCGGCTCACTGCGACTTCTTGTGGATACCTCGGCGCCTGGTGTCGGAGGGCGTTTGAGAGTCACCCGAGCGTCGATCGTTGTCGCCGGCCTATGTGCGTTCGAGGTCACCGGGGCCCCTCCCGATCGGCTCGCGATCCACGCCGACTCAACCGTTATCCAATCGAGAATCGACGGTCTCCTTCCGGAGCTGGCAGAAAAACTCCGAAACCTCGGTGTGGAAATTGACGATACTAATATTGGCGGGACTGTCTTTGACGGTTTTACGGCGGAAACGACCGAGATTCGCGGCGTAGACGCCACCGCTTGAGATGAGGCCGGAATACGGGAGTTTCGGCTTCTTCGTGGTGATAAGGGAGTAGGGTAGCGTGGACAAGGCTATTGCAGTAAAATATGCAACGGGCCTTCCGGCACCATTTGTCGTTGCGAAGGGCAGACACGAGCTTGCGCAGAGACTCGTTGCAATTGCACAGTCGAGCGGAGTCGAGATCGTGGATATGCCGGAGCTTGCGGAGTCGCTCATTACGCTCGAAGCGGGCGACTGGATACCCGAAGAGTACTTTGAGGTCATTGCACATATTTTGGCCTTCGTGTATCGGTTAAAGGCGGAACGATGAAGACAATCAAGGTAGAAGAGCTGCGGGCCGGAGTCATGTTCAACAAGCCGGTCTTTATCGACAGCGAGAACATACTTCTACCGGCCAACATTCCCTTGCGCGACAAAGATATCGAACGCCTCAAGAAATGGAATATCAAGTCGGTGCAGACGGAGGGAGAAGCCGTCACCGAGGCCGCATCCAAGCGCGGATCGGGGCCACTTGCCGAGTCCCTCAGAATGGGCCCCAATGCAGAGCTGCTCACGAAATATGTCGAGATGGTCAAGACGGTCGAGGATCTCTTCCGGAGTCTCGAACGTGATGGAAAGCATTCCACGACGGAGCTGAACTCGAAAATGGATGAGTTCATACAGATCGTCGAGGACCACCCGGACCAGCTCATCGCGTTCACGCTGCAGAAGCGCTTGAAAGCCCCTCAGAGTGCCATGAGCGCAGTAAACTGCACGATATTCTCTTTGGTAATCGGGCAAAACCTCAAGTTACCGGGTCACCGGCTAAGCCAGCTGGCATTCGGCGGACTCCTTCACGATCTCGGCATGACGAAAGTCCCCTCGGCGGTTCTCGATAAGCAGGGTGATCTTACCCCGGAAGAAGCCGAGCAGATTCACACACATGCCACATCGTCCTATTCGATCATCGTCAAGACCCTCGGATATCCCGAGGAAGTCGGCCAAATCGGACTCCAGCATCACGAACGGTGGGACGGCAAGGGCTACCCAAGCGGTTTGTCGGGCAAGGGAATAGCACTTGCCGCACGAATTGTTTCCGTTGCCGATGCTTTCGAAGCCATGGTGCGCGATCGTCCGTATCGCAACCCGATGATCGGCTATCAGGCGATGAAACAGCTGCTGAACGACAACTCACGGCGTTTCGACTCGGAGATACTCAAGATCTTCGTCAAAGCTATGGGTATCTATCCGATCGGAAGTATCGTGCTCATGAGTGACGGCAGCATCGGCCGTGTAGAACGCATCCATAGCGATGCCCCTCTACGCCCCGTGATTCAGCTTCTCGTGGACAAACACGGCAGACGGCTTTCCGGAGAACAGAGCCGCAAGATAGACCTGCTCGAAGAGAAAAGCTTGTTTATCGCGCGGGCAATTGGTCCGAAGGAAGCCAATGAAACAACTCAGTGAATCGAGCCACACGAGAGGACGCCTCGGTGAGCAAAGCGCCGTCGACTATCTGATCCGCTCCGGATATCAGGTGCTCGTCCGAAACTTCAGGACGAAGCGGGGTGAGATCGACATCGTGGCCGTCGACGGCACGACCCTCGTTTTCGTCGAGGTCAAATCTTGGAAGGCAATCGGCTTCGGGGATCTGGAAGTCTCCATCAGCAAGCGCAAGCGACGGAGAATCATCGACGCATCGCGAGTCTATCTTGTGCAGACGGGTCGCGACGACCGAGTGTCGGTACGCTACGATCTGATCTTTTTGAAGGGTGATTCGATGGAAGTGCACCACGTACGAGACGCGTTTACGGAGAGCACATGGTCAGGATAGCGAAGCAAACAGAGCCTGAAAAGCTTGCCGAACTCAAGAAAAAGATCAATGATAGGGAATACCTCGAATTTGCGATCCGAAAGATTGCGCAGGTGCTCACGAACGAGATCATGCAGCAAGAAGATGATACCAAAGGACGGAGGATCGGTTAACCGGCTCCTATGAAGAGAGATTTTCGCCGCGGGGC
>Ga0315535_1000847_pt1 | contig 21049 bp, 20 predicted proteins | sample SalMarSW160220MG_2_FD_203092 | JGI IMG/M metagenome (GOLD analysis project Ga0315535, IMG submission 203092) | Salt marsh sediment microbial communities from the Plum Island Ecosystem LTER, Massachusetts, United States - Salt Marsh Sediment SW1602-20 ... | reverse complement strand
AGTATTAGTGAATTGGGAAATTAGTGGAGGAAAATCAAAATATTTCTTGACAATTGGCAATAATTTCCCTTATTTTGGGGAGTAGTGGGGAATTGTGGTGAAAAATACCAAATAAGGAATTAAGCTTGTTTAGAGGACAATTTACATACTCGGTAGATTCAAAAGGAAGAATAAGCATTCCTGCAAAACTTCGAAAACATGTTTCGCCGGGAGCCAACGATACTTTTGTAATGACAAGAGGAACCGGAAAATGTATCGACATTTATCCGCTGGACCAATGGCTTGTGTTCGAAAAAAAACTTGAAGAATTAAATCCTTTCGATCCACAGAAAGCAAAATTTATCAGAATGATTTTACAGCATGCAGCCGAAGATACACTCGATTCACAATCTAGAATTCTGATACCACAGACACTTTTGGAATATTCTGGAATTAAAAAAGAAGTGATTATACTCGGCGCATTAAAAAAGATTGAAGTCTGGGATCCGAAAGAGTTTAACGAGTACCTTAAATCAACAAAAGAAACTTACGAAGAAATAGCAGCTAAAGTAATGGCGCCATGATGGAATCTCATCATACGCCTGTATTATTAAAAGAGAGTATTGACTTCCTGATTACAGATAAATCAGGAATTTATTTTGATGGTACATTGGGTTTCGGCGGTCACTCAGATAAAATTTTAACAGAATTAAATAATGAGGGATTAATTGTAGCGACCGATATCGATTTAGATGCATTCAACTTTTCAAAAAAGAAATATAGTAAAGAAAAGCGAATGAAAATTTTCAATTACAATTTTGCTCAAATAAATCTGATATCTAAAATCGAATCAATCGATAAGTATACTGGAATTTTTGCTGATCTCGGAGTATCGTCTTTTCAGCTGGATAATCCTTCTTCCGGTTTCACATATCGGGAGGAAGCAAAACTTGATCTTAGAATGGATAAGACAAGAGCAGTGAGTGCTGCTGATGTAGTAAATTCATATTCCGAAGAGGATATTGCTGATATTCTATATGAATACGGTGAAGAAAAAAATTCCAGAAAAATAGCGCACAAAATTCTTATAGAAAGAAAAATCAATAGAATTGAATCGACGCAAAAATTAAAAGAAATTATCGCTGAGATTACACCGCCTAATTTTCTTGCAAAAAGTTTGTCGAGGGTATTTCAGGCATTAAGAATCTATGTTAATGACGAGCTGGGTGTATTAAAGACATTTTTAAATGACTCGGTTTCCCTTTTAAGAAAGGGCGGGCGTATAGTTATTCTGACATACCATTCGCTGGAAGACAGGATAGTCAAAGATCACTTTAAATATGAAACACTGGATTGCATATGTCCTAAGGATTTCCCGGTTTGCAGATGCGATAAGGAAAAAAGACTGATTATCTTGACCAAAAAGCCAATTGTTCCTTCTGATTCTGAAATAAAATTAAATATTCGTTCACGCAGTGCTAAATTAAGAGTTGCAGAAAGAGTATGAAGAAAAGTTCAAAATCAAAAATAGGTTTTACTTTATTCCTTTTTGTGGTTTTCACATTGCTGGGGCTGGGATATGTAAGTATAAAGTTAAAATGCGAAGCTATGGTAAAGGAAAGATTTTTATTGAATGAAAAATTGAAGGCTATTGAAAATCAGAATACCGCACTACTTGGAAGTAGACAGGATTTAACATCTGAAGAAAGAATAGTTGAAATAGCAAAAAATGAATTAGGAATGGTGTCGGTTTCAGAGCCACAAATAATATTAAATGTCAGTAAAGAAAAAATTGAAGAAATAGACAAAATCCTTAAAAAGAAGTATGAATAATTCCAGAGCTATTATTGTAATAATTTTAGTCCTTTTGTTTTTTATTGCGCTGGTAGTCAAACTGGTAGATATCCAGATTGTAAGAAGCGAAGAACTGAAATATTATGCTCAAAGGCAACAGACTGAACTGGAAAAAGTTAATGCTGAAAGGGGGCTGATCTATGATAGGAATAATTTGCTCCTTGTCTATAACCGCAACGACTATTCCTTTTATCTCGACCTGAGGATGGTAACGAAAAATGGAAAGCAAAAAATTGCTGAAAAATTCTCTTCTGTTTTTGGCAAAAGCACGGATTATTATTATAAACTGATGAATGAGTCGGGCAAAACAATATGCCTGGAGAAAAAGGCTCCTTCTGACAAGGCCTTTCTTCTTACAAACTTTAAAATAAATGGTCTGTTTTATAAAGAAGATCCTACGCGAGTATATCATTATGGTGACCTTGCTTCACATGTTCTCGGATTTGTTGGCAATAATGGGCAGGGAGTAAATGGAGTAGAAAAAACATTCAACAAACAACTCAGTGGGGAAGATGGAACAAGGCTTGTTGAAAGAGATGCCGTAGGAGATATGATCACTATTTCCGAAGAAGAAACAAAACCGGCCATCGCCGGAGATAATCTTGTCCTGACTATTAACAAAACCTACCAGGCTATACTTGAGGAAGAATTGAAAAATGGTCTGACGAATTACAGTGGCACTTCTGCTGTGGGAATTATTATGGATCCTAATTCAGGTGAAATTCTTGCGCTGGCAAATATGATGGACTATAATCCAAACGATTATTGGAATTATACTGATGATGAAAGAAGAGACAGAGCAATTACTGATACCTATGAGCCGGGTTCTACTTTTAAAGGAATATCAATGTCTGCACTACTTGATCAGAATCTTGTGAATGAAAATGAAAAGGTATTTGTTGAGAACGGAAAATACAGGTATAAAAATGTTACAATTTCTGATACACACGAGCATACATGGTTAACTGCAAAAGGAGTGATTGAAGAATCAAGTAATATTGGGATGACTAAATTAATTCAAAACATCAATGATGATCTCTTTTATAAATATGTTCGTGCTTTCGGTTTTGGGAATTATACATCTATAAATCTTCCGGGTGAAGTTAAAGGCAAATTAAAAATACCAAATGATTGGTCCGCTGTTTCAAAAGCTTTTATTTCATTTGGTTATGGGATTTCAGTTACACCCCTGCAGATGATCACAGCGTATTCTGCTATAGTAAATGGTGGGATATTATATCAGCCCGAAATTGTTAAAAAAGAAATTGCTCCGGATGGCACTATAATAATGGAAAACCAACCTAAGGAAATCAGGAGAGTTATATCAGTAAAAACATCTGCTGAAATGCGAAAAATATTAGTCGGCGTGGTTGATAATGGAACGGGCAAAAACGCTAAGCTTGATATTATAAATGTTGGTGGTAAGACCGGAACTTCTCAGAAATTAATTGATGGGAATTATTCAAAGTCGGATTATAATTCATCATTTATTGGATTTTTTCCTGCTGAAAATCCTAAGGTAATCTGTTTGGTGCTGGTTAATTCTCCCCAAAAGGGCAGATATGGCGGGCAGGTAGCTGCTCCAATATTTAAGAATATAGCTCAAAGGATAGTTAACACTGATGTCAATTATTTTGAAGGAAAGCCGGAAGAGCAACTTGATAATTCGAAAGCCGTATTTGTTAGAAATGTACAAAAAGACAAAAGAGAAATTGTACCTGCAAAACAGTCAGTAAGGACCTTGACAAACGATTTAAATTCATTTTCAAAAAATGTTATGCCCGATCTGACACATTACAGCCTTAGAGATGGGATTAAAATTCTAACACTGCTTGGGATAAAATATAAAGTAAACGGATCTGGTGTAATCGTTTCTCAAAGCATAAAAGCCGGACAAAAGATTTCAAAAGGATTGATCTGTAATATTGATTGCAAGGAAGCTCAAATTAATGGTGCGTCAGTTTATTGATGGAATTGACTCAATTATTAAATAGTATACACGCTATTCAGGTTGTTGGACAGGTACAGAGGAAAGATGTTGAGTCCATTGTTTATGATTCAAGAAAGGTAAAAAGGAATTCAGTCTTTGTGGCTATTAAGGGATTTAATACAGACGGGCACAAATTTATTCTTGATGCAATAAGCAAAGGGGCACTTGCAATTGTTCTTGAGGATAATAAAGCGGTTCCTGAGGACATTCTTGTTGGACAGGGAATAGCGAAGATTCTTGTGAAGGATAGCAGGGTGGCTTTAGCAGAATTATCAAATTATTTTTTTAAGGAGCCATCAAGAAGAATTAAGTTAATTGGAGTTACCGGGACGAACGGAAAAACAACAACATCCTATTTCGTTAAAAATATTTTGGAAGCTGCCGGTAATAAAACCGGAATAACAGGAACGATAGCAAATTATATAGGAAGTGAAAAATTGAGTTCAACTCTTACAACTCCGGAATCAAATGATATGAATGAACTTCTGCTTGAAATGTACAATAAAGGCTGCGGATATGCAGTAATGGAAGCCTCCTCTCATTCTTTGTTTTTAAAGAGAACTTATCATTTAAACTTTGCAGCTGCAGTTTTTACAAATATAACTTCTGATCACCTTGATTTCCATGAGAACTTTGAAAATTACCTGAATGCAAAAAAAATATTGTTTGATTCTCTTGATCAATCAGCAATAGGTGTTTACAATCTGGATGATAAAAACAGCTCGTTATTAATCAAAGATTCAAGAGCTAAGCTATTTTCTTATGGGATGTCTTCAAACGCCGATTTCATTTTGAAAGACATTAAATATGATCTAAATGGTACTAATTTTATTATAGAACGGAATGGATATAAATATCAGGCAAACACTACTCTTGTTGGGGAATTCAATGCGTATAATGCAGGAGCTGCCTTTGCGGTCACTGTATTACTTGGTATAGATGAAGAAAAAGCAGTTGAAGGGATCAAAAATACAAGACAGGTCTCAGGAAGATTTGAAATTATTGGGGAGGGATCGAAAAGAGTAATTGTCGATTACTCTCACACAGCCGATAGCCTGGAAAAAACCTTGCTCGCAATAAAGAAAATTGTAAAAGATGAAAACCCGGTTTATACAGTATTCGGATGCGGGGGAAATAGAGATAAAACAAAAAGACCCGTGATGGGCAGGATTGCTGCTCAATATAGTAAGAAAGCAATTATTACTTCCGATAATCCGAGATTCGAAGATCCTTTAGAAATTATCAATGAAATTAAAAAAGGCATTACTTCTGACAATTACGAGATAATTGAAAACAGAGAAGAAGCAATTAAAAAAGCAATTGAGATTTCTGAAGAAAATGCCGTGATATTAGTTGCAGGTAAGGGTCACGAAAGTTATCAGGAAATAAAAGGAGTAAGGAAACATTTTTCAGATCAGGAAGTTGCGCGGAAATATTTGTGAAAAAAACAAGAATAACTCTTAAGGATGTTTTTAATATACCCGGTGCTGTTATCTATAATCCTGATAGCTATAAGGAAGTAAGTTCAGTTTCAATTGATTCAAGAAAAATAAAAAGAAATTCGATTTTTATTGCGATTAAAGGCGAGAAATTTGATGGTCACGATTTTGTAAGGGAAGCACAAAAAAAAGGTGCAATTGCTGTAATGATAAATGAAAACAGATACAAAAATTTTTCAGATCTGGATTTACCAGTAATTACAGTAAAAGATACAGCTAAAGCTTATGGCGACCTTGCAAAAATCTGGCGAAAAAAAATAAAGATAAAAGTAATTGCAATTACTGGTAGCACCGGCAAAACCACTACAAAGGAAATGATGGCTGCTTTGTTAAGTGAAAAATATAAAGTGAACAAAACAATTTTGAATAATAACAACCATATTGGTGTACCTCTGACAATTCTCAGCACGAATGAAAAGCATCAGGTATTAGTGCTGGAAATAGGTACCAACCATTTTGGAGAAGTAAGCTATTCTGCAAACCTGGCCGAACCTGATTATGCTTTGATTACGAATATTGGAAATTCTCATATTGAATTTCTTAAAAATAAAAAAGGTGTTTTGAAGGAAAAGATAGCTCTCTTTGATGCCGCTAAAAATAATGGTGGGACTTTGTTTGTAAACTACGACGATCCATTGTTAAAGGACACATTTAGAAATTACAGGAATAGATTTTCTTATTCATTTGGATCTAATACAATGGTTAAAGGAAAGTTAAAAGGCACTGATTCCGAAGGTAAAGAGGTGGTTGAAATAAAATATAAGAATAAAAAAGTAAGTGGCTCTTTTTTGTACGGAGAACAAAATGCTCAGGATTTATTAGCAGCTTCGGCCGTTGCTTTCAGGCTAGGCCTGAATAAAAGTCAAATACTTCGGGGTATAAATAAATTCAAAGATTTAGATAAGAGACTAAATATAAAGAACTATAAAAATAATGTAACGTTGATTGATGATACTTATAATGCAAACCCTGAATCAATGAAATATGCATTTGAGCTAATGAATAAAATTTCAAATAGCAGGAAAAAAATTGCTGTTCTGGGAGATATGTTTGAGCTGGGCGCTGAAGGAAAAAATCTTCACAGGAAATTAGCGGCCGTGATTAAACAAAACAAAATAAACGAAATCTTTCTTCTAGGATCATTGATGAACAATCTTCATAAAGAATTAAAAAAAAATAATAATGTTTCAAGATATTTCCTTAAAAGAAAAGATTTGCTAGAGTCTCTTTCTAGCCAGGATTATGGAAATTCTGTAATTCTCGTTAAAGGATCGCGCGGAATGAAAATGGAAGAATTCGTAAAAATCATTGAGGATAAAATTAGCGGCTAATGCTTTACTATTTATTTGATTATATAAATAAAGTTTTCAGCCCGCCGGGCTTCAAGGTATTCCGTTACCTGACATTCAGGTCCGCTTTGGCTGCAATTACTGCGCTGTTTCTTGCATTTTATCTTGGGCCTAAAGTGATAAAAATCCTGCAGAAATATCAGATTGGTGAGGCAAAAAAAGAAGACGGACCAAAATCACATTGGTCCAAAGCTGGCACACCAACTATGGGAGGAATAATATTAATTCTATCAATTGTCGTCCCGGTTCTTTTATGGGCAGACTTAAAAAGCATTTATGTCATTCTGATACTGGCAGGGACAGTATGGCTTAGCGGTGTCGGCTTTCTAGATGATTACTTAAAAGTAGTTAAGAAATTGCCTAATGGTTTAATTGCTAGATACAAATTACTTGGTCAGGTAGTAATTGGTCTTATTATAGGCTGTGTAATTTATTTTTCTCCTGAGTTTAAAGATTTCAATACTCTAACTACTGTACCCTTTTTAAAGAGTGTGAACCTTAACCTCTCCGTTTTTTATATACCGGTTGTTGTTTTTATTGTAGCTGCTACTTCTAATGCGGTCAATCTTACTGATGGCCTTGATGGACTTGCCATTGGAATTACCACAATAGTAATGCTTGCACTTGCAGTTATTGCATACATAAGTGGTAATGCCATTTACGCTAAATATCTTGATATAATTTTTCTGCCTGGTTCAGGAGAGTTAACTGTTTTTATTTCTGCAGTGATCGGGGCTTCACTCGGATTTCTCTGGTTCAACTCATATCCAGCTCAGGTTTTTATGGGGGATACCGGATCATTGGCTCTGGGAGGAGCTTTCGGAATTTTATCCGTTCTGGTCAGGAAAGAATTATTGATTCCTATACTCGGCGGAATCTTTTTTATGGAAACGATATCTGTCATAATTCAAAGATCTTATTTCAAGTACACTAAAAAAAAGTATGGCGAAGGGCGAAGAGTTTTTAAAATGGCTCCAATGCATCATCATTTTGAAATGGTTGGTTGGCCGGAACCGAAGATTGTAACTCGATTTTACATAATTGCAATTATTCTGGCAATAATTAGCCTGGCTTCATTTAAGATACGCTAATGGAAATAAGAGATAAAAAAATATCGATTATTGGAGCCGCTAGAAGTGGAATAGGCGCAGCAAAACTGGTTAAGAAACTGGGAGGTAGGCCGTTTGTAAGTGATTCTGGTGAAGAAAAAAAACTGGTAAATCAAATAAAAATTCTTAAGGAAAATGAGTTTGAATTCGAGGTTGGAAATCATACTGAAAAAGTTTTCGATTGCGATTTGATGGTGATTAGTCCGGGTGTTCCATCAGATGCAAAAGTGATAGTTACTGCTAAAGAAAGAAATATCAACGTAATAGGAGAAGTTGAATTGGCTTCGGCTTTCTGCAAAGGAAATATTATTGCCATAACAGGAACAAATGGAAAGACTACAACGACAAGTTTGTGTGGTCATCTCTTAAACACCTGTGGAGCAAAAACTTATATGGCTGGTAATATTGGTAATGCTTTTTCAGAGGTGGCCCTGGATGTTAAAGAGGATCAGTTTGTAACACTTGAGATATCCAGTTTTCAACTGGATATGATTGAAAATTTTAAGCCGAAGGTTGCTGCTATATTAAATATAACACCGGATCACTTAAATCGTTATGAAAATAAGTTTGAGAATTACATCTATTCAAAATTTAGAATATTTAAAAATCAAAAGAATACTGATTATCTGATCCTGAATAAAGATGATAAAACGATAAGCAAATTTCTATCGCCGCATGAAAGCAATGATTTTTACTTCTCATTAAATGATAGTCAGCTGAACGGTTGCTTTAGATTGAATGAAAAAGTTGTATTTAATAAAGATGGTAAAACTGAGTTCGAATGTCAGGTCTCTGATATTTTTATTCCAGGTGAACATAATGTAGCCAATGCAATGTCGGCAATAACTGCCTTAAAAATCTTCAACTTTGATAATGAGAGAATCAAAGAGGGTTTGAGAACCTTTAAAGGCGTTGAGCACAGACTTGAATTTGTGCGTGAGCTGGATGATGTGAAATATATAAATGATTCGAAAGCAACTAATGTTGATTCGGTATGGTATGCACTTCGCAGTTTTAATGAACCAATTTTTCTCATACTTGGAGGGCAGGATAAAGGAAATGATTACAATCAGATAAAAGAATTGGTTCTGGAACGTGTAAAGAAAATATATGCGATCGGATCTTCCGCTGATAAGGTTTTTAATTTTTTCCATCATGATGTAAAAGTAGAAATAAAAAAAACGTTGCATGATGCAGTTCTATCTGCAAATAATGAGGCGAGAGAGGGTGAAGTGGTTTTGCTTTCACCTGCCTGTGCTAGTTTTGATCAATTTGATAATTATGAGCACAGGGGAAGAGTTTTTAAAGAAACGGTAAACAATTTATAGATGAAAAAACTTGGCTTAACAATATTTTTTGACGCATTTGCACTAATGCTGCTCGGATTAATAATAGTTATGAGCGCAAGTAGTACATACAGTGTTATCAGATTTGATAGTCTGTTTCACCTTTTTAATTCACACTTATTTAAGGTGATAATTGGCATAATTGCAATGGTATTCTTCTGTGCAGTTCCGTATGAAATTTATAAAGGCTTCAGCAAGCCTGCCATTATTATTATGACAATTATTTTGATACTGACTCTATTCATCGCTCCGAATATAAAAGGAGCAGGAAGGTGGATCAATCTTGGATTTTTTTCATTTCAACCTGCCGATGTGGCTAAACTGGTTTTAATAGTACACCTTGCTGCAATGATTGAAGACAAAGGTGAGTCACTTAAAGTTTATAAAGAAGGATTCCTTTATTTGTTGATCTGGGTTCTTGTTATTGCCGGGCTAATTTTAATTCAGCCTAATGTTAGCAACGCAATTTTGCTTGTGTTTATTTCTTTTATAATGCTGTATATCGGTGGTGCAAAGTTTACCCACATTATGGGAACAGCTTTTCTATGTTTAATTGCAGGAGCCGGAGCGGCCATGTTGTTTGCACATTCCCGCGAAAGGATACTTTCCTTTATAACTGCAGTTAATACAGGGGGCACAGCAAATATTCAGGTAAAGCAGGCATTACTCGGACTTGGCAGTGGTGGAATTTTCGGTGTTGGGCTTGGGCACAGCATGCAAAGCAATTTGTTTTTACCGGAGTCGTATGGTGATTTTATTTTTGCCATAGTTGGTGAAGAGCTTGGCTTTTTAGGATCTTTTATAGTTTTATTCAGCTATCTGGTTCTGTTCATTGCCGGAATTTTAATTGCCAAAAAAACAAAAGATACATTCGGACAACTGCTGGCTTTCGGAATAACCTTTTCAATTATTCTTTATGCACTTATAAATGCTGCGGTTGCAACAGGTCTTGTACCTACTACCGGACTTCCTTTACCGTTTATAAGCTATGGTGGAACTTCTCTCGTCTTTTTGTGCATTTCGGTAGGCATATTGGTAAACATAGCTTATACAAATGCAAAAAGAGAAAATGCTATTAACAATAATCCATCAGCCTCAATGATGAACAAAGGAGAGTAATGAGTGAAAAAGATAATAAATACAGGTTCCTATTCGCAGGCGGTGGTACGGGCGGACATTTATTTCCGGCTGTGGCAGTTGCGGATAAGATTAAGTCTCTTATCCCTGAAGCTGAAATCTTATTTATTGGTACAAAATCTAAAATTGAAGGTAAGGTTGTTCCTGAACTCGGTTATAAATTTTGTTCAATATGGATCAAAGGATTTGCAAGAAAATTCAACGCAGAAAATTTATTATTTCCAATAAAGTTAATTGTTTCAATAATTCAATCAATAATAATTAATATGAAATTCAGGCCAATAGTAGCAATAGGATCAGGTGGGTATGTCTCCGGTCCTGCTATTTATGGTGCTTCACTAATGGGAGCAAAAATTATTTTGCTTGAGCAAAATAGTTATCCGGGTGTTACAACCAGGTTATTGGAAAAATATGCTGATGAAGTACATATCAGCTTTGATGATTCAAGAAAGTATTTCAGGTTTAACGAAAAACTGCACTTAACCGGCAATCCTGTTAGGGAAAGCTTGAAGAGAGTTTCTAAAGCGGATGCTGCAGGATATTTCAACCTGTTAGCAGATAAAAAGACCCTACTGGTTCTGGGCGGAAGTCTCGGAGCCGCAGCCATTAATCAATCTGTTGCATCTGTTGTTAAAGGATTTGAAAAAGCTGACTTACAGGTAATATGGCAAACCGGGAGGAATAGTTTTAATGCCTTTAAATCATTTGAATCTGATAAGGTTAGAGTTTTTCCATTTATTGAAAAAATGGATATAGCTTACTCTGCTTGTGATCTTCTGCTTGCTCGTGCAGGAGGCATAACGATAGCAGAATTCCTGACGCTGGCGATTCCCTGCATCTTGGTTCCATCCCCCAATGTTGCGGAGAATCACCAGTATTATAATGCAAAATCCTTATCGGATAAAGGCGCAGCATTGCTGATCGATGAAAAATTCTTGAAGGATTCAATTTTTGATAAAGTAATCTCATTAATAAATGATGAAAAAGGTTTGGCAACTTTAAGGGACAATGCACAAAAACTGGCCAGACCGGAAGCTGCTGCTATTATCGCACAAAAAGCAATTAGGTATGCGGAATCAGTATGAGTAATGAATCAATGAATCAGAATATAAAGTTCAAATATAAAATGTCGTTTTACTATGTGTCGACAATTATTTACTTCGTTGCATTTTTGCTCTACGTATTGATTCGTGGTGAATTTGTTGAAGGTTCATTCAAACTTATAACTAAAGATCCAATAATTTATTTCTTCGGTATTATAGTTATGATATCGCTTTTTAGTCTGTTGTTTAATTTATATAAAAGCAGATACTTGGAGTTTGGGAACGCCAGCATAACACTCGGTGATCGTTTCAGAGTTAGAGAATTCAGGTTTGAGAATATTAAAAGAATGAAAATTTCACCTTTGAAGAAGGATGATAAAAATGGTGCTTTTAAAATTGTCAGGCTTAAGTTAAAGAACAGAAGGCGTCTGCTGGTAGTAAGGCCTTATGATTATGAGAATGGGGAGGATTTATTAAAAAGGTTCCAGGAATTAAAATCGGAATTAGAGAAAACTGATGTTTAAGAATATTAAAAAAGTACACTTTGTTGGTATTGGCGGTATTGGAATGAGCGGAATTGCAGAAATTCTTCTAAGCCGTGGATTTGAAATTTCGGGATCTGATAAATCTTTGAGCGAAATTACCAGCAGGTTAAGTGAACTGGGAATTAAAGTTTATGAAGGGCATTCACCTGAAAATTTAAAAGATGTTGATGTGCTTGTTTATTCTTCTGCCGTTTCCCGCGATAACCCTGAAGTGAAAGCTGCTGCAGAAAGAAAAATACCGATTATAAAAAGATCCGAAATGCTTGCTGAATGTATGAGAATGCAGTATGGAATTGGAATAGCTGGAACTCATGGCAAGACAACTACAACATCAATGGTTGGATTGACGTTAACTGAAGGGAAGATCGATCCAACAATTATAGTCGGTGGAAAATTAAGCGGACTTGGCGGTACAAATGCAAGACTTGGAAAAGGTGAATTTATCGTTGTTGAAGCTGACGAATTTGACAGAACATTTTTAAAGCTGACTCCCGCCATTGCAGCCTTAACGACTCTGGAAACGGAGCATCTAGATACCTATAAGGATCTGGATGATATAAAATCAGCCTTTATTGAATTTGCCAATAAAGTGCCTTTCTATGGTTTTATAGTGCTTTGTATGGATGAACCTGCATTGCTGGATATAATTCCACAGATAAACAAAAAGATTATTACCTATGGTTTAACTACTCAGGCAGATATAAGAGCAATAAATATTTCGCATAGTGAATTTTCAAGCAAATTCACTATAAAATATTTTGGTAAAGAATTGGGCGACATCACATTAAAAATTCCTGGTCTTCACAATGTGAAAAATTCGCTGGTTGCCGTAACAATTGCATATGAGCTCGGGATTGATTTCAAAACAATTAAACGTGCCCTCGAATCATTTTCAGGAGTGTACAGAAGATTTGAAGTGAAATATAACAAGGAGATTTTGGTAGTTGATGATTACGCCCATCATCCAACTGAAACCACCGTGGTTCTTGCTGGAATTAGAGCAGGGTGGGACAGAAGATTGGTTGTGGTCTTTCAACCACATCTTTTTTCAAGGACAAAGGATTTTTACCAGGAATTCGGAAGATCATTTTTAAATTCTGACGTTTTTATATGCACGGGTATTTATCCTGCAAGGGAAGAGCCAATCGAAGGAATATCAGGAGAATTAATTTCGAATGCAGCCAAAAAATTCGGCCATAAGAACGTCATTTATGTAGATGATAAAAATGATGTTCCAAAAGTTTTAAATGAAATAAAGAAAAGCGGCGATATAATAATAACTATGGGTGCCGGTGATATCTGGAAGCAGGGTGAAAGATTTGTTGAGTTACTTAGAAAATCAGCTTAAATGCGTGAGAGAAATAGTAAAATAATTGGCGTTTTGATCTTTTTAATTTTATCAGCGGGAGTACTTTATTTAACGTATTACGCCCGGAGAGGGATAAATAGAGGAGAAATAAAAATGATAGGTATAACAGGGAATAATTTATTAAGCGCTCACGATTATCTAAAGTTTGCGAAGCTTGATGACACAAGTACCTATTCAGGTTTGAAACTGCCTGTAATTTATGATCGGATTATGAAGCATCCATATGTAGCAAAAGCAGATGTTGAATATGACGGGGTATCTGAAGTTAATATTGATATAGTTGAAAAAACATTGAAAGCCGTACTGCTTAAATCCGGTGAACCAATGTTTATCACCGATAAATTTGAGTTGCTGCCGGTGCTTGATGGTACAAAATTTAATGATCTGCCTGTAATAAGTAATCCACCTGCTGATGAATCGTATAAACCATTATCCGTATTAAATGATGATGATATTAAACAGGCCTTTGAAATTATAGATGCAGCAAAACTGACCAATGAAAGCATATTCAAACATCTGGCTGAAATTAATTTAAGACAGGGCGGAGATATTGTTCTCACCTTTTCGGGAATAAAAACGCCGGTCATTTTTGGCAAAAACGGTGCAGCTAAAAAAATGGTGTACCTTGATATTGTCTGGGATGATATGATCTCGGGAAAAAACTTAATGAATAACAATGAATACATCGATTTGAGATTTGCAAATGAAATCTATGTCGGCAAATCAGAAAATACAGGTTTGAACTAATGAAAAAAAATATCATAGCTGGTCTGGATTTAGGAACAACCAAGGTCTGTGCGGTTATAGCTGAGAAAACTGAGGAAAACAAAATTAATGTACTTGGTTTTGGCGTTGCTCCTTCTGAAGGATTGCATAAAGGACTGGTTGCCAATATCAGCAAAACCGCTGAAGCAATTAAGGAGGCAATTTCGATTGCTTCAAATAGAGCTGGAATAGAAGTGAAAGTTGTAAATGTTGGCGTAGCGGGAGAACACATAACAAGTATGCGTCACAGAAACTATGTAACAATTACAAGTGAAGAAAAAGAAATAACAAAATCTGATCTAGATAGACTGGAATCTGATGTAAGAACAATAAGAATTCCATCTGACAGGCAGATACTTCATATTATCCCGGAGGAATTTTCAGTTGATCATCAGGGTGGAATTGAAAATCCCATCGGAATGTCCGGTTCAAGACTTGAAGCTACTAATCATATTGTTCTTGCATCTATTCCTGCAATCCAGAACATTAAAAAATCAGTTGAAAGAGCCGGATTGCAGGTGCAGGATTACATATTGCAGCCAATTGCATCAAGTTCATCGGTTCTGGAAGAAAGCGAAAAGGATCTTGGTGCTGCATTGATCGATATTGGTGGTGGAACAACAGACATCGCAATCTTTCATAAAAAAGCGATTAAGCATACTAAAGTGATCGGTGTGGCCGGAAATCAGGTTACTAATGATATAAGAGAGTCTCTTGGTGTAGTTACTGAAGAAGCGGAAATGTTAAAACGCGATTATGGCTATGCTACTGAAAGTGCAATAATTAAAGAAGAAGATATATTGATAAGAGGGGTTGGAGCCAGAGGCAATACAAAAATTCCGATCAGTTTGTTGACACAAATCATAAGCCTCAGAATGCGTGAACTTTTCGGATTAATCGATAATGAATTACGAAGTGCGGGTTTCAAAAATAAAATTAAAGCGGGAATTATTTTAACGGGTGGCGGAGCATTACTAAAAGGCTGTAGTGAGCTGGCTGAAGAAGTATTCGGATTACCAACCAGAATAGGTGTCCCGCAGGAATTAGGAGTCGGTTTATCAAATGAAATCGAAAGCCCGGAATTTGCTACTGTAGCAGGACTTATACGTGGAATTCCAGGTGGAAAGTCAAGCGAATATCAAACTTTAATAAAAACTAAAAACGCAAAAGGCAAAGGCAAGGTTTTGGACGTATTTAAAAGAATACAGGAATTTTTTGATGAATTATAAATTAATTTCTACAATAAGGAGGTAACTATGTCGCGATTTGCAACCTTAGATAGGGACAATTCATTGTCAGCTATTCTAAAAGTAGTCGGAGTCGGTGGCGGCGGATGCAACGCCATCGAAAGCATGATTAAAAGAGGTCTGGTTGGTGTTGAATATGTTGGTATCAATACGGACTCGCAGGTTTTGAACAGCAGCAGCGCAACCCACAAGATTCAGGTCGGTACTACGATTACTCGCGGTCTTGGTGCGGGAGCCGATCCCAATGTTGGAAGAAAGGCGCTCGAAGAGGATAGAGAAAGGCTTGCAGAAGTCCTATCTGGAAGCGACATGGTTTTTGTAACCGCTGGTATGGGAGGCGGTACCGGAACTGGCGGGGCCCCTGTCGTCGCATCAATTGCTCAGAGCGTTGGCGCCCTGGTAGTTGGTATTGTCACTAAACCATTCAGGTGGGAAGGTAAAAAAAGAATGTTGAATGCTGAACAGGGTATACAGGAGCTGCGTCAGCATGTTGACAGCTTGATTGTAATTCCCAATGAAAGACTGTTGAGCATTCTTGATAAAAACATAAATGCATTCGCAGCTTTCGATAAACCGAATGAAGTTCTTTATGAGGCTACTAGAGGAATCGCAGATATCATAACAGTCGAAGGCCTGATAAATGTTGACTTTGCGGATGTTCGATCAGTTATGAATCAAAGTGGAGAAGCTTTGATGGGATGCGGAATTGCAAGTGGTGAAAACAGGGCAATCGAAGCAGCACAGAAAGCTATTTCAAGTCCGTTGCTTGAAGGTATCAACATTAAAGGCGCTAAGAGCGTTCTTTTGAATGTTACGGGATCAAGCAACCTTACCATGCAGGAAATTAATGAAGGTAACAACGTTATATTTGAAGCAGCCGGTGAAGAAGCGAATGTTATTTTTGGATGCGTTAGAAAAGAAGAAATGAATGATTATGTCTCTTATACAGTAATTGCAACTGGATTCGATTCTGCTCAAGGATACAAAAAAGCAAAAACTGAAGAGCCTAAACCTAAAAAACAGAGTACTCCTTTTAGAGGTGGATTTAATTTCCTCGGAAATGAAGAAATAAACAAAGAAGACCTCGATATTCCTACTATCATCAGGGTAAAAGGAGCTAATACTCCTATTGATCCGCCGGAAGAGGAGGAAACTCCTGAAAGTGGATTTAAATTTGAATCATCCCGTTATAACTGGGCGAAAGATAAGGCTGAAAAGAAAAAGGAAGAAGAACCGGAAAACCATAGTAATGATGACGATGAAGAGGACAGCTCTTCATTTCTAAGAATGATTATGGATTAGCCTGTAAGTTAACATTGTAAGTGATGAGTAGTTTTAATAATTACTCATCACTTGGTCTTGATTCCAGATAAATATTATCATCATTATCTATTCTTATAATTATTCTGTTTGGCCGGCAGCAGATTCTGCAATCTTCAATGAAGTCATATCTTTTATCAACGGTAAGATCAACCCATACAGAATTGTGCTCACCACAATACTGGCAAATCCATATAAGATCTTCGTCTGTAGTAAACATTGTTGAATAGAAGAATTATTTGTTGAAGGGAATGTAATAATATTAAGCAGATAGTAAAGGCTATAATTTTTTGCTTGTTTAACTTTTAATCAATAAAATATATTATTACTTCATATTTGTGAATTGTGTTGGAAAATCAAAATTTCCTTCCCGCACCAGTTTAATTACTGCCTGCAGGTCATCAATTTTGGGAGCCTGAACTCTGATTTTTTCATCCTGAATCTGAGCATTTACTTTTAATTTTGAATCCTTGATAAGAACCGTGATCTTTTTAGCATTTTCTTTTGATATTCCGCTTTGAAGAAGGATCTTTTGTCTTAATCTTCCACCTGCCGCAGCCTCAGGCTCTTCATATTTTAACGCTTTTATTGAAATTCCTCTCTTAATAAATTTTGACTGAAGAATATCAATGCTTGCTTTTCTTGAATAGTCGTCTTTCGTGTTGATATTTAAGAGCTTATCCTTCTTGTTTAGCTCAATCTCAGTGTGAGAATCTTTCAGGTCATACCTCTGATGAATTTCTTTAATGGCCTGGTTAACTGCATTATCTACTTCTTGGAAATCAATTTCAGAAACAATGTCAAAAGTGTGATTTTGTGGCATTATTGTATCCCTGCAACTTTTTTTTGTCGGGGTGAAAGGATTCCTCCAAAGGAGTCCCTTTGGGAGAACCTGCGACCTCTGTGTTACTTTTATTAAAATATTCGTCGGGGTGATAGGATTCGAACCTACGACCTCTGCGTCCCGAACGCAGCGCTCTAGCCGGGCTGAGCCACACCCCGTATTAAATTTCTACTGTCCAAATTTAATGTTACCGCCTCTATTATACAACCTTAAGTTAATAAGCTTGGTAATGTTAAATATTTTTTGTGTTTAATTACGGCTTCTAAAAATAGGTATATTAAAAATCAGCAGGGATTGAATTTGAATTGCTCATTTTTTAAGGGTTTAGCGGATTTGAAGGCGAGAAAAAATGATATCTAATTTTAACTATTCCTTTTGCCTAATCATTTATTTTATATCCATTCCCCCAGTTGCATTGCATATTGATGATCAGTTTAACTATCCTCCTCTATAATATTCTCGAAAAGTTAGGTAAAGCAGGCTTGTTCGCCGAAGTCTTCATTTTATTTTTGAGATTTATAGTGATTGGTGAAACCATACTCTATTATAAAAATTTGGAAAAATTGGACAAACCTGCCGATATAAGAAAAATGAAATATGTTATTGATTTTAATAAAATAATTTTTGATTTTAATACCAGTTGGTAGTCGTCCCTTAATTTTCAAATAATATTTTTTAGTTAAACCGTGTCAAAGAGGTTCTCCCCTGCCTTTTTGACAGAAGCGGTTAAGCCCGCCAATCTCCCTTTTGGTGGGCTTTTAATATTATTTATTTTATTGACAACCAACAGGGTAATTAAGGTGGTTTATAAGAAAAATTATCTTGAGGTTAAAAAATTATGAATTGGCATAAAGTTATATTGAATAACGAACAAAGTTTAAGGAAGAAAGAAATATTAGGATTATTTTATGATTATATGCTGCATAGAAGCGAGCCTGTAATCGGCTCTGGATTAGCGATCTTATCAAACTTTTGGGATTATATGAGTACTACTCTTTATTTCTCTCCCAACTTTTCAATATTGCCCGAATTGAAAGCATTCCTGGAAGCATATGAAGCAGAAACCTGCTTATTACCTGCAACCGGAGACATTAATTTCATCTCCGGAGACCGGCAATTTGCAAAACAATACCTTCGCTATGAAAAATAATGTCAATTAATTCTTTTGTTAAAAGAATGGGGAAATTGATATTAAACTATTATCATTTTTGTCAGTCTTTATTTTAATATTCAGATATTTTGTAATAAATTTAATCCCGAAAGATTCTTACTTTCTTTTAAAGGAACAGAGCCAATAAGCAGGGAGAGAATTATTGGATATACAATCACTGAAACTGGCTTATTTTTCACCTACCGGGACAACCAGATCGATCGTTCAGGCTATAGCGCGCGGTATTGATATAAATACTGCGGAACAGATTGATGTCACAAACCCGGATATGCGAACGAAACAGTTGCAAACCTCCCGGAATGATTTGCTTGTGGTAGCTGTACCTGTTTACATCGGAAGAGTGCCGGCTTTGTTGACCGAATGGCTGCACGGTATTAAAGCCGATAGTACACCCGCTGTATGTATCGTCGTTTATGGAAATCGTGCTTATGACGATGCACTTCTTGAGCTTAGGGATATTTTGATAGAACGTGGATGTATACCGGTCGCCTGTGCGGCATATATCGGGGAACATTCCTATTCCAGCTCCAGAACTCCAATAGCATTAGACCGTCCTGATGTAACGGACTTAAAACACGCAGATTTATTTGGGCGCAAGATAAATGAAAAACTGCTATCAATTTCATCGGTCGGTCAAATTTCTGACATAAATATTCCCGGCAACTTTCCGTACAAAGGAGATAACAAGTTATGGAGTGTCGATTTTATAGAAATTAATGATGAGTGTATACAATGCGGCACTTGTGCAGAATTGTGTCCTGTGGATGCCATCGATTCAGAAGACAGTAATTTGATTGATAAGGGAAAATGCATCACGTGTTGTGCCTGTATTAAGAATTGCCCGCAAAACGCCAGATCAATGAAACCAGGTCCGGTCAAAGATGCTGCAATGCGGCTGCATAATTTATATAAAGAAAGAAAGGAACCGGTATTCTATTTTTAGATTTATGGGGAAAATAGATCCGACCGCAGATAATAAATTTGGGGCGGCGGGAGGAGGAGTAGCGGATAGTCTGTTAGCGTACAGCATATAGTTTATATGTATGAAAATTACTTGTTGTCTTATTGTCTGTTCTTTATTAAGTTGATGTTACAAATAGTTAAGGGGCCCTCCATTTGGCATTTCCTGTAAGGGGAGCTTGCAGAAAAGAATAAAAACCTGAATGAGCGATGGATGACATAAATGCTAAGCATATTATATAAAAAAGGATTTTCGGCAAAGAATAAAATAGTTTCATTTTTGATCGTAAACTAACAACGGAAAATAGTAAGTTGTAAAAGTTACGAGGTATAATATGAATTGCAAAATAATGCTAGCAGGCTGTTTGCTTTTTGCGGCAGGCTGTACATCCCGTGATGAGATAAATCCAATTTATGTACCGCCTAATAATCAGCCCCCGATTATTCAGGACTCAACACAACTTACCGATGAAATCGTTCTTCAGGCTGTATATTCAAATTATAAATATCCTGCAGGGTTTTACCAGGAAGATTTACAGGGAGGCAGCACTTATTATGAAAATACTCTAAGCATTCTGCCGATAAATGACCGGGTGCCTCACGCTTATGAGCTCTCAACAGACAGCCGTGATCAGGCATTTGCGTGGTCGGAATCCACAAGTGTAAATAGCTCTTATTACCGGGAACTTGTATCAGAAAGGCAAACAGAAAAATATTTTGAGTTTCGGCGCGTCTGGGGTGAAGACCCTAACGACATTGTGCTTAGCAGGGTACACAAAGCAAGCTATCTGGATAGATCAATGTACGATCGATTCAATGGCGGAGACACAATAGGTATTTTTAAGAAGTCGGAGATTAATACTGCAACGGTAAAAGAGCTTATTGAATATTTATGGTTTATTGGAAGTCACGAAACCGGTGGATCTAAAGTGCTTTGTTCTTACGTAATAGATGACGGAAGCTTTGTTAAATATATCCTTTTTTACACATCAGTCTCCTATGGTGATTGGAATATGAGCGATAGGATTAATCTTATGCGAGGCTCTTATTTGGTAGAGAAATCGTCCGGAGTAATTACTAAATCAGATAATATTTTAAGAACTATATCAGGAATGAGCCATTAACATTTAAATTATGAAAGAGCAGTGATTATTTGATATAATTAGCTAAAGATGATTTGTTATAAGTAATAGTAAGTTTTACCACAAGGGAGAGTAAATGAATAAATTATTTTTATCATTATTTCTGATATTTACCATCTATTCTCTAAATACAGCTGCACAGGAGAATGATTTATCAATCTTAGTAAAGTTTGGTCAATCAGATTATCAATCCTTTCTTTCAAGAGATAAAAGTCCCAATTACTGGGACAATGGCCTACAATTTTCAGTAGGGATTGAAAAACGTCTAAGCTCATCTTTTTCCATTCAGGGATTATTCGGCTATTCTGTTCAAAGTTTTGCCGAAACATTTATGTATGCAAAAGTAAACGATGCGAACAACAGGATCTATGATTTTATGA
>Ga0315535_1000846_pt1 | contig 21050 bp, 18 predicted proteins | sample SalMarSW160220MG_2_FD_203092 | JGI IMG/M metagenome (GOLD analysis project Ga0315535, IMG submission 203092) | Salt marsh sediment microbial communities from the Plum Island Ecosystem LTER, Massachusetts, United States - Salt Marsh Sediment SW1602-20 ... | reverse complement strand
CGGACTCAGCTTTACCACTTTCAGTTATTCAAATCTTAATATCGCTCCTGAAAAACAACTGGCCGCAGGTAACGTAAATGTTACTGTTGATGTCACCAATACCGGTACCAGGAAAGGAGATGAAGTTGTACAGCTCTATATTAATGATGAAGTCAGCTCTGTTATCAGTTTTGTAAAAGAACTGAGAGGTTTCGAGAGGATAACCCTGGAACCCGGAGAAACCAAAACAGTACATTTCACTCTCACGCCCGATGATCTTGAAATGCTCGACAGGAATATGAAATGGATCGTCGAACCCGGGTGGTTCAGGGTTATGGTTGGCAGTTCATCGGAAGATATCAGACAGGAAGGAAGGTTCGAAATCCTGACCACCAACAGGATTAACAAACCTTACGATAGTACCAGCCTCAAAAGATGAAAGTTTGAAAAAGAATTTAAAAAGAAGAAAAAATGCACTTTTTCTTTGATATATTAAAAAAATAGGTACATTTGTCGGTCTTTTATTATTAGAAAATGAGAAAATCTTTAATACATATTATTGTCCTTCTCCTCATTATTAGCCAGTATGTGTGACCGGGAATAATATGTAATACTATAAATATACAGAAGCTTTCCGGTCCGCCGGGGAGCTTTTTTTGTAATAGATTTTTTAAAGATGAAAAACCAGTTAAGAAGTTCAAAAACAAAGACGGGACGAAACATGGCAGGAGCCAGGAGCCTGTGGCGTGCGAACGGCATGACAGATACACAGATGGATAAGCCTGTTATTGCCATAGTCAATTCATTTTCACAGTTTGTCCCAGGGCATGTCCACCTTCATGAAGTTGGACAGATGGTAAAGAAAGAGATTGAAAAGAGAGGTTTTTTTGCTGCAGAGTTTAATACTATAGCTATCGATGACGGCATTGCCATGGGACATGCCGGAATGCTGTACTCTCTTCCGTCACGTGAGTTAATAGCTGACAGTGTGGAATATGTTGTCAATGCTCACCTGGCTGATGCGATGGTGTGTATAAGCAACTGCGACAAGATAACCCCGGGAATGATGATGGCGGCAATGAGGATCAATATACCGGTGGTCTTTGTTTCCGGCGGGCCAATGGAAGCAGGCCTGCTGAACAACAAACACCTCGACCTGGTTGATGCCATGGTGGCTGCTGCCGATAATAAAATCAGTGACAGTGATCTCTTCGATATTGAAAAGTCCGCCTGCCCGACATGTGGTTCATGTTCTGGTATGTTCACAGCCAACTCGATGAACTGTCTGACTGAAGCCCTTGGACTCTCTTTACCGGGCAACGGAACGGTTGTGGCAACCCACAGTAACAGGGTGAAGCTGTTTGAAAAGGCTGCTGACATCATAGTTGACCTGACAAAAAGGTATTATTATGAGGGAGACGATTCTGTCCTGCCCCGTTCTATAGCAACCAAGGCAGCCTTTATGAATTCAATGTCGCTCGATATTGCAATGGGTGGTTCTACCAATACCGTCCTTCATTTATTGGCTATTGCCAGGGAAGCAGGTGTTGATTTTACCATGAAAGATATAAATGACCTGTCGCTCAAGGTGCCCAATATATGCAAGGTAGCCCCGAGTTCCCGTTATCATGTACAGGATGTCAACCGCGCTGGGGGGATCCTCGGGATTATGGGTGAGCTCCAGAGAAGCCATCTTATAGATAACACTGTAAAAAGAGTCGATTACCCTTCATTGGGTGAAGCTATCGCTGACTGGGATATAATGGGTGAAACGGCAAAAGAAGAAGCATACCGGACATACAGGAGTGCTCCGTCGATGATACGGTCAATACAGATGGGTTCTCAAGACACCATGTACCGGGAGCTTGATACCGACAGGGTATCAGGATGTATCCGGTCTGCGGAACATCCTTACAACAAAGATGGGGGGTTGGCTGTTTTATTTGGGAACATTGCATCAAAAGGATGCATTGTCAAGACAGCCGGGATAGATCCGTCAGTGTTTGTTTTTACCGGCAATGCCAGGATCTTCGAATCGCAGGATGAAGCTTCAGATGGCATACTTAAGGGAGAAGTAAAAGAAGGAGATATAGTGATAATAAGGTATGAAGGCCCCAAAGGTGGACCCGGAATGCAGGAGATGTTATACCCCACATCATACCTGAAATCAAAAGGTCTCGATAAAAAATGTGCCCTGATAACCGATGGCAGGTTTTCCGGAGGAACATCCGGCCTCTCAATAGGTCATGTATCACCGGAAGCAGCAGCCGGAGGCGAATTAGCATTATTACGGACAGGAGATATTATCGATATTGACGTACCCGGCAGGAAAATAAATGTGAGATTGACGGCTGATGAATTGAAGAAAAGAAGGGAGGAAGAAGAAGCCAGGGGAGGAATGGCATATAAGCCCTTAAAGAGAAAGAGAGAAATATCTGTTGCCCTGAGGGCCTATGCACAAAACGTAAGCTCTGCTGATCTTGGGGCCGTCAGACTTTTATAGCAAATGTTCCATACATAGCTTAACTACAAGGGAACAATAGATTTAGACAACCATATTATAATATAATATTGTATGAAGACTGAAAAAGAAACAGAAGTTGCAACTGCTAATTACAATGGATTTGAACATATCTCAGGAGCTGAAGCTCTTTTGAAATGTCTCATAGAAGAAGATGTTGATACAATTTTCGGGTACCCCGGTGGTGCAATAATGCCAGTGTATGATAAGCTTATGGATTATGAGGATAAGCTTAAACATTTTCTTACACGCCATGAGCAGGGAGCTGCCCATGCAGCCCAGGCATATGCAATGGTTACAGGTAAGCCGGGCATTTGTTTTGCCACATCCGGCCCGGGAGCCACAAACCTGGTAACAGGAATAGCCAATGCTTTTCTCGATTCGATACCAATGGTATTCATAACTGCACAGGTAGTGTCAAATCTCATCGGCACCGATGCTTTCCAGGAAACAGATATTATAGGTATCTCAATGCCAGTGACTAAATGGAATTGCCAGGTAAAAACGGCCGATGAAATACCTGAGACAATAGCGAAAGCATTCTATATCGCTAAATCCGGACGTCCGGGTCCTGTCCTTATTGATATTACTAAGGACGCACAGGTAGCAAACCTTGATTTCAAGTATAAGAAATGTGATTATATAAGAAGCTATAATCCGAATATTCCATTGCATAAAAAGGAGATCGAGTCAGCAGCAATTATGATCAACCATGCTGAGAGGCCTCTCATCCTGGCCGGGCATGGCATACTGCTGTCACGTGCTGAGAAGGAACTAAGGGCTTTTGCCGAAAAAACGGGTATACCTGTGGCTCTGACCCTGCTGGGTTTATCAGCCTTCCCTTCGGACCACAGGCTCTTTGCCGGCCTGCTTGGGATGCACGGGAATTACGCACCAAATATCCTGACTAACCAGGCTGATCTTATCATTGCCATAGGCATGCGGTTTGATGACCGTGTAACCGGTAACCTTAAAAAATACGCAAAGAAAGCATCTATTATACATATTGAAATAGATGAAGCGGAAATAAACAAGAATGTGCCGGTTGATATTGAGTTAAACAATGATGCCAGGGAAGTCTTAAACGAACTCATGCCCCTTGTTAATGAGAATTCATATGAGAAATGGATCCGCGAATTCAGGATCTGCGACAAGACGGAATATGACAAGGTTATCAAGCCCGAGACTAAACCGGGATCAGGTGAGCTCAGGATGGGAGAAGTAGTCAGAAAGGTATCGGATCTGACCGGAGGAGAAGCTGTCATTGTTACTGACGTCGGTCAGAACCAGATGTATGCCGCCAGGTATTATAAGTTTGCCAACCCTAACAGCCTGGTCACTTCAGGTGGCATGGGAACAATGGGATTCGGACTGCCTGCGGGAATAGGAGCTAAGGTTGGAAGTCCCGATAAACCTGTAATAACATTTACAGGTGACGGAGGATTCCAGATGACCATGCAGGAACTTGGCACGATACTTCATTATAAAATTGCTCTGAAGATCATCATACTGAACAATAACTATCTTGGTATGGTTCGCCAGTGGCAGGATATGTTCAATGAAAAGAGATATGCCTCAACTGAACTGGTAAACCCGGACTTTGAAATGATTGGAAAAGCATTCGGAATACCTTCAAAAAAGGTTACAAAAAGGGAAGAATTGACGGAGGCCCTTGAAGAAATGCTCTCATATGACGGACCCTATCTTCTTAACATCACCGTAGAAAAGGAAGGGAATGTCTTTCCTATGGTGGAACCAGGGTCTTCAGTATCAGAAATAAGATTAACATACTGATATACTCTGAAAGACAGGGGAAACAGTTGAAACAGGTTCAGATAATATTAAAGAAAAAATATATAAGAAAATGAAACAGGAATTTACAATATCACTTTTCACCGAAGATCATATAGGGATACTCGGCCAGATCACAATAATCCTGACGCGCAGACAAATAAATATTGACAGCCTGACAGCCTCCGAATCTGCTGTAAAGGGAGTTCACCTGCTCACGATAGTCGTAAGGACTTCCAGGGAATTGATACAGAAGGTTGCAAGGCAGATGGAGAAACTTGTTGACGTAATTAAAGTTTTTGTTCACACATGCGATCAGATAATTTACCAGGAGCTTGCCTTGTTTAAAGTTACGACCAAAGGCCTGATGTCCGGCAATATAATTGATCATGTGGTACGTACTCATCATGCCCGCATCCTTGAGGTATCACCCGAGTATATAGTACTTGAAAAAACGGGGCACATGTCAGAAATAACTGAAATGCTCAACAGACTTGAACCCTACGGTGTTTTGCAGTTTGTAAGATCCGGAAGAGTGGCTATTACCAAGCAGGTCAAGGAACTTAATTCCTATCTGAGCGACAGGGATGAAGAAAACAGGTTAAAAGCCGATTCACTTGAAGTAATGAATTAATAATCAAATATTTAATATTTAAGATCATGGCACAAATAGATTTTGGCGGCGTAGTTGAGAATATAGTCACCAGGGAAGAGTTTCCTCTTTCCAAAGCCCGCGATGTATTAAAGAATGAAGTAATTGCTGTTATCGGTTATGGTGTCCAGGGACCGGCCCAGGCCCTTAACATGAAGGATAACGGCATTAATGTCATAATAGGCCAGGCTCCGGAATTTAAAGCCGACTGGGATAAAGCAGTTGCAGACGGGTTTGTACCCGGAGAGACACTATTCCAGGTTGAAGAGGCAGCTAAAAAAGGTACTATAATTCAGTATCTTGTTTCCGATGCAGCGCAAAGGATACTATGGCCCAAGATTAAGCCGTGTCTTAAAAAGGGAGACGCCCTCTATTTCTCCCACGGATTCTCAATAACCTATAAAGAACATACAGGTGTGATACCACCTGAGGATATTGATGTCATCCTGGTAGCTCCCAAAGGATCAGGCACAAGTGTAAGAAGGAATTTCCTCGCAGGTGCCGGCATCAATTCAAGTTACAGTGTTTTCCAGGATTATACCGGGAAAGCTGAAGAACGTACTCTCGCACTGGGTATTGCGATAGGCTCAGGCTACCTGTTCCCGACAACGTTTGAACAGGAAGTATTCAGTGATCTTACAGGTGAGCGCGGTGTCCTGATGGGAGCACTGGCAGGAATCATGGATGCCCAGTACCAGGTTCTCAGGAAAAACGGCCACAGCCCGTCAGAAGCATTCAACGAGACTGTGGAAGAGCTTACACAGAGCCTTATCCGCCTGGTCGATGAAAATGGTATGGACTGGATGTATGCCAATTGCAGTGCTACCGCTCAACGCGGTGCCCTTGACTGGCGTCCGAAGTTCAGGGATGCTACCCTGCCTGTATTTAATGAACTATATAACAGGGTTAAATCAGGAGAAGAATGCGTGAGGGTCTTACAGTCGACCGGTGCTCCCAACTACAAAGAGATGCTTGACAAAGAACTCAATGAGCTGGGCAATTCAGAGCTCTGGAGAGCTGGAGCAGCTGTCAGAAAACTAAGGCCAATTAAAGAATAACTAACTTCTGAAAAAAATATATACGATGGACGAAAAGGTCATTATTTTCGATACCACCCTTAGGGATGGAGAACAGGTACCCGGGTGCCAGCTGAATACAATTGAGAAAATTGAAGTGGCACAGGCCCTGGAAGCTCTGGGAGTAGACGTAATAGAAGCCGGTTTCCCAGTTTCAAGTCCCGGAGATTTTAGGTCTGTGGTGGAGATATCAAAAGCGGTCTCAAACCCTGTGATATGTGCTCTCACAAGAGCTGTTAAAAAAGATATAGAGGCTGCCGCAGAAGCTCTGCAAGATGCAAAAAGAAAAAGGATACATACCGGAATCGGGGTGTCTCCCTTTCATATTCAGTTCAAAATCAGAACGACACCTGAAGAGATACTGAGAAGAGCTTCCGATGCGGTTAAGTATGCAAAGAAATTTGTTGAGGATGTTGAATTCTATGCAGAAGATGCTGGCAGAAGTGAGAACGAATACCTTGCCAGGGTTATTGAGGCTGTAATTAAAGCCGGAGCAACAGTTGTCAACATTCCTGACACAACGGGATATTGTCTTCCCGAGGAATACGGTGCAAAGATCAGGTACCTCAGGGAAAATGTTCCCAATATAGAAAAAGCGATAATATCAACTCATTGCCATAACGACCTCGGTATGGCAACAGCCAACACCATGATGGGAGTTCTGAACGGGGCACGGCAGGTTGAGGTAACTATAAACGGTATCGGTGAACGAGCCGGTAATACGTCTCTTGAGGAAATTGCCATGATACTCAAAAGTCACCATAGCCTTAACCTGAAGACCGATATCAACTCGAAGCTCATATACAACACCAGCAGGCTGGTATCGACCCTCATGAGCATGCCCGTACAGGCCAATAAAGCAATTGTGGGAAGAAATGCATTTGCACATTCATCGGGAATACACCAGGATGGTGTTCTTAAGAACAGGGAAAATTACGAAATAATCGATCCTGTTGAAGTTGGAGTAAAAGAGTCATCTATCATATTGACAGCCCGCAGTGGAAGAGCCGCTCTGAATCACAGGCTTGAAGCTCTTGGCTTCACATTCAGCAAGGAAGAAATTGATGATATCTATCACAGGTTCCTGGTGATGGCCGATAAAAAGAAAGAGATAAATGATGATGATATAAGGGTACTGGCAGGCGTGATCTCCCAGGGTGAAAAATTGCTCAAACTGGAACATCTGCAGGTTACCTGCGGTAAGTCTATGATACCTGTAGCTACTGTTGGTGTTATAGTTGACAGTGAGACACATTTCTCAACAGCATCGGGTAACGGTCCCATTGATGCTGCCTTTACTGCTGTAAAGCAACTTATAAGTAAAACAGTACACCTTGAAGAATTCCTGATACAGGCTATTACCAAGGGAAGCGACGACCTGGGAAAGGTACATATAAAGGTAGAACACGAGGGCAATACATATTATGGTTTCTCGGCACATACTGATATAATTACTGCATCTGTTGAAGCATTTATTGACGCTCTGTCAAAGATAAACTGAGAACATTCCCTGGTCGCGTTGCGGCCTTCCCCCAATGGAGAATATGGAGTAGCAGAATTTAGAAATATTTAAAACAACAAAATTGAAAGCAAAAACACTTTTCGATAAGATATGGGACGGACATGTTGTAAGGTCCATAGACAGAGGACCGGATGTCTTGTATATCGACAGACATTACATACATGAGGTAACAAGTCCACAGGCATTCAACGGGCTGAAGGCCAGGGGAATACCTGTATTCAGACCTGGCAGGACCATCGCCACTGCCGATCATAACATTCCGACCAAGAACCAGCACCTGCCTATCAGTAACGAATTGTCCCGCACCCAGGTTGAGAAGCTTGACGAGAACTGCAGCACATACGGAATACAATATTTCGGGATAAACAACCCTAAAAACGGTATCGTACATGTTATCGGACCGGAGCTGGGTTATACCCTTCCCGGTATGACCATTGTCTGCGGAGACAGTCATACATCAACACATGGTGCTTTTGGGACAATAGCATTCGGGATTGGCACCAGTGAAGTTGAAATGGTACTGGCCTCACAGTGCATCATTCAGCCAAAACCAAAAAAAATGAGGATCACGCTGAACGGTAAACTTTCGAAAGGTGTGACATCAAAAGATATTATTATGTACATTATCTCGCAGATCTCGGCGAGTGGTGCAACAGGTTATTTTGTGGAATACAGCGGAGAGGCCATCAGGGCACTGAGTATGGAGAACCGGATGACCATTTGTAATATGAGCATCGAAATGGGTGCCAGGGGCGGCCTTATTGCTCCGGATGAAGTTACGTTCAATTATCTCAGGAAACTGCCATCGATACCGGGTGTAGGTGATTTTGAAACTGCACTGGCCGGATGGGAAAAGCTGAAAAGTGACAGCGATGCGGTCTTTGACAAGGAACTTGCATTCGATGCCGCCCTGATCAGTCCTATGATCACTTATGGGACCAATCCCGGCATGGGTATGGCTGTCGACGGAACTATACCTCTGTCGGAGGATGCAGATCATGATGCTTCTGCTTCATTTCTAAAGTCACTCAACTATATGGGCTTCAAACCGGGAATGAAACTTCTTGGTCAGCCAATCGATTATGTCTTTATCGGAAGCTGTACCAATGGCAGGATTGAGGATTTCAGGGCTTTTGCCAGTATAATCAATGGCAGGAAGAAAGCTGATAACGTAACTGCACTTATTGTTCCTGGTTCAAAGAAGGTGGAAGTGCAGATGGCAGAAGAAGGACTCACCGAGATATACAGGGAAGCCGGCTTCGAGGTCAGGCAACCCGGATGTTCATCCTGCCTGGCCATGAACGATGATAAGATAGCTCCCGGGAAATATGCTGTATCGACCTCAAACAGGAACTTTGAAGGACGCCAGGGACCGGGAGCCAGGACATTACTGGCCAGCCCGTTTACAGCAGCAGCTGCTGCAATAACAGGGAAAATAACAGATCCCCGTGAGTTTATTAATGAAGACAAGAACCTTTAAATGATCTGACATGACTAAAGTTAAATTTGACATACTTGAGACAACATGTGTTCCATTGCCACTGGAAAACATTGATACAGATCAGATTATCCCTGCAAGGTTCCTCAGTGCAACATCACGGGAAGGATTTGGAGATAACCTGTTCCGCGACTGGAAATATTTAAAGACAGGAGAGCTAAACAGGGAATTTGTTCTGAATGATCCTGAATACAGCGGTAAGGTGCTTGTTTCCGGTAAGAACTTTGGCAGCGGATCAAGCAGGGAACATGCTGTATGGGCCATATATGACTACGGGTTCAGGGCTGTGGTTTCAAGTTTCTTTGCAGATATCTTCAAGAATAACTCATTGAACAACGGTCTTCTTCCCATAGTGGTAAGCGATCAGTTCCTGCAAAGACTCCTGGATCTTGTACAGAAGGATTATACAACAAAGGTCAGGATTGACCTGGAAAAACAGACTCTAACTATAGTACCTACTGGTGACTCGGTAAGTTTCGACATCAATCCGTATAAAAAGGAATGTCTTTTGAATGGTCTTGATGATATAGATTTCCTTCTGAATATGAAAAACTTAATAGAAGACTATGAGACTCATAAAAGTATAGCAAAATGAGAGTTGAAATAATGGATACTACCCTAAGGGATGGGGAACAGACACAGGGAGTGTCATACTCACCGCTCGAGAAGCTCCATATAGCCAAACTTCTGCTCAAGGATCTCAGGGTTGACCGCATAGAAGTCGCATCAGCCAGGGTTTCAACAGGAGAGTTTAAAGCTATCAGGAAAATAACAGACTGGGCCCGTCATAATAACCTTCACAGGAAAGTGGAAGTATTGGGCTTTGTTGACGGTGATGTCTCGCTGAACTGGATAAATGATGCAGGCGGCAAGGTAGATAACCTGCTTTGCAAAGGTTCACTGCGTCATCTTGAAAAACAACTGAGAAAAACACCTGAACAGCATGTAGCTGATATTAAGAAGATCATCGACAAAGCCGGGAGAATGGATATCGATATAAACATATACCTGGAAGACTGGTCAAACGGTATGATCAATTCCCCTGATTATGTTACGTACATGATTGATTCTTTGAAGAATGAGAATATCCAGAGGTTCATGCTTCCGGATACCCTGGGTATCCTTAATCCGGATCAGGCATATGAATTTTGCAAAAAGATGGTAGACAGGTATCCATCCCTTCATTTTGACTTTCACGCACATAACGATTATGACCTGGCCGTTGCCAACGTATATGCCGCCGTTAAAGCAGGGATAAAAGGACTCCATACCACAATCAACGGTCTTGGAGAAAGAGCCGGCAACGCGCCTCTTTCAAGTATAATAGGTGTGCTCCGCGATCTTATCCCTTCAGAAACCGGTATCAATGAATTTGAGATCACAAAAGCCAGCAAGATAGTGGAGACGTTCAGCGGGGTAAGGATACCTGTCAACAAACCCCTTGTAGGGGAAAATGTTTTCACACAGACTTCAGGAGTTCATGCCGACGGTGACAGCAAGGACAACCTCTACTTTAATAACCTGCTCCCGGAACGCTTCGGAAGAAAAAGGAAATATGCACTGGGCAAACAATCAGGGAAGGCAACCATAAGGAAAAATCTCGAGGAATTCGGACTCTTTCTCAATCCTGATTCGCTTGCTAAGGTTACTCAGAGGGTTATAGAACTCGGTGATAAAAAAGAGAATGTCACAACCGAGGACCTTCCTTTTATAATAGCTGATGTGCTTGGTAACGAACATATCAACTACAAGATCTTTATCAAGAATTATTCTCTGTCTCTCTCCTATGGGTTGAAACCATTTGCCAGCGTCCAGGTGGAGATAGACGGGAACCTCTACCAGGAGACATCTTCGGGAGACGGTCAGTATGATGCCTTCATGAAGACCCTGCATATCATTTACAGTAAGCTTGGAAAGGAATTCCCGTATCTTACCGATTACCAGGTGTCAATACCTCCGGGAGGAAAGACAGATGCGCTGGTGGAAACAATAATTACCTGGGATTACAATGGGAAGGAGTTTAAAACAAAAGGACTCGATGCCGACCAGACAGAATCAGCCATAAAGGCTACAGAAAAGATGTTGAACATAATGGAAGGCCTTACCGAAAATGTAAGTGCTCATATCGTTGCACAGGTATAAAATCAAATAATTCAGAATACTCAATAATCAAAGTAAACAAAATTATCTTATGGGCAAATCGTACAATATCGCCGTTTTACCTGGTGACGGCACCGGACCTGAAGTTGTCAGGGAGGGGAAAAAAGTAATTAGTGCCGCTGCTGACAAATTTGGATTCAAACTCAATTTCGAGGAGTTCGATTTCGGTGGTGACCGTTATCTGAGGACCGGGGAAATACTTCCGGATTCCGCTCCTGATCAGCTGAGAAAATTTGATGCTATCTTCCTTGGTGCAATCGGTCATCCTGATGTTAAACCAGGGATACTGGAAAAAGGCATCCTCCTTAAATTAAGGTTCGAGCTGGACCAGTATATTAACCTTCGTCCTATAAAGCTCTACCCCGGTGTTGGTACTCCACTTAAAGACAAAGGACCGGAACATATCGATTATGTGGTTGTGAGGGAAAACTCAGGCGGTATTTATACCGGCATAGGAGGAATATCCCAGAAAGGTACTCCCAATGAGGTTGCTGTACAGAGTATGGTATATAACCGTATGCAGGTTGAAAGATGCCTTCGCTATGCCTTTGATTACACAAAAAGAAGGAAAAAGAAAAACACCCTTGCCCTTTGCGGAAAGACTAATGTTCTGACATATGTATTTGACCTGTGGGAAAGAACCTTCCATGAGATAGGGAAAGCAGATTACCCGGATATAACCAGGGAATATTATCATGTTGATGCAACAGTTATGTGGATGGTTAAGAATCCTGAGTGGTTCGATGTCATCGTAACGGGTAACATTTTTGGCGATATTATTACAGACCTTGGTGCAATAACGCAGGGAGGAATGGGCATCGCAGCAGGAGGTAATATTAATCCAGAAGGTGTTTCCATGTTTGAACCTATAGGCGGATCCGCACCGAAATACACAGGGAAGAATGTGATCAACCCTCTTGCATCCATTTCATGTGGCTCCATGATGCTCGATCACCTTGGTGAAACAGCAGCGGCAGCATCAATAGAAAATGCTATCATGGATGTAACAGCGAATAAACTGAAAGACATGGGAGCAGGAAGAATGGGCTATTCAACATCCGAGGTGGGTGACCTGGTGGCAGAACGAGTCTGATAATTTTATTTAACTTCAGGCCCATATTAGTAGATTATATTAATTATTTACTATATTTGCATTTACATTTTAAAGAAATGAACTACAGAACATCACATCATCATTTTCATGTTTGCTCTCGGGCGAGGTGATAATGGTATGCATTAAAATATAATATCAAAAACCCGTCTGAGCAGTTCAGGCGGGTTTTTTGTTCCTGGCTTCTCGGACATATTTAATAGAATAAAATGGCAAAACTGAAAATTGCAATCCAGAAGAGCGGAAGGCTTAGTGAAAATTCAAAAAAACTACTGGAAGAATGTGGTATTAACTTTTCAAACGGTGCGAATGTGCTTAAAACAAGTGCAGGAAATTTCCCTGTAGAACTCCTGTTCCTTCGTGATGATGACATTCCGCAGTATGTGGAACAACAGGTTGCGGATATAGGTATCCTGGGTGAAAATATGATCTATGAGAAGAACAAGGATGTTGATGTTGTCGAACTCCTGGGCTTCGCTAACTGCAGGTTAAGCCTGGCCATCCCGAAAGATGAAAAATATACTGACGTTAAATGCCTGGAGAATAAAAAGATAGCAACGAGCTATCCTCACCTGCTTTCTGAATTCCTGGATAAGAGCAATATTACGGCCGAGATAGAGGAGATCAGCGGTAGTGTGGAGATTGCCCCTGGTATAGGCCTGGCCGATGCTGTATGCGATATTGTCAGTTCCGGAAGCACCCTTATGACCAACGGGCTACATGAAGTGGTAACTATCATGAAAAGCCAGGCTGCCATAATAGGCAATAAAAACCTGGACAGTAAAAAACAGACAATCCTGAATAAACTCCTCTTCAGGATAAGAGCAGTTAAGAATGCCAAGGAAAATAAATATATCCTTCTTAACGCACCCGAATCGGCCGTTGATAAAATTTGTGCCATACTCCCGGGGATGAAGAGTCCTACAATCCTTCCACTGGCCGAAAAAGGATGGTGCAGCCTTCATTCTGTTGTAAAAGAGGATGAATTCTGGGAAAGGATAGATCAGTTAAAAGCTGAAGGAGCCGAGGGAATTCTTGTAATACCAATTGAAAAAATGATTCTGTGATGAAAACGATATTACTCCCCGCAAGAGACTCGTGGAAAGATATCTGCAGGAGACCCCTGATGGAAAAAGCCGGACTGGAAAAGGTTGTCGGAGAAATAATCTCTGAAGTAAGGAAAGGATCGGACAGGGCTCTTGTTGAACTGACAATGAAATTTGATGGTTATAAACCTGAGAATATGCGTGTATCCGCTTCTGAAATAGCAGAAGCTTACAAGGCAGTACCAGATCCTCTCAAACAGGCAATAAAAACCGCCAGGACCAATATTGAAAGATTCCATTCAGCCCAGATCATCAGGGAAGAGGCTGTCGAAACAACAGCCGGTGTCACCTGCTGGCGAAAAAGCATACCCATCGAAAAAGTAGGACTATATATACCCGGCGGATCAGCCCCTTTGTTCTCGACCCTGTTAATGCTCGGTATTCCGGCAAAGCTGGCCGGATGTGAACAAATTATTGTATGCACTCCTCCCGGCACAAACGGGAAAATAAGTCCTGAGATCCTCTATACAGCTGATTTACTAGGAATTACAGACATCTTCAAAGTCGGTGGGGCTCAGGCTGTTGCTGCCCTTGCCTATGGTACTGATACCATTCCTTCTGTATACAAGATCTTTGGTCCGGGGAACCAGTATGTCACCAAAGCCAAAGAACTGGTGCAGCAGGATGGAATAGCCATAGACATGCCGGCAGGTCCCAGTGAAGTGCTGATCATTGCTGACAGTGATGCAGATGCGGAAACAGTCGCAGCGGATCTGATCTCACAGGCAGAACACGGGAAAGACAGCCAGGTTATACTCCTAACGGACAGCCGATCACTGGCTGAAAAGGTAAAAGGAGAGCTTGAAAAACAGGCTGAATCACTGCCAAGAAAAGACATAATTAAAGGATCCCTTGATCACTGCAGGCTGGTTGTACTTCCATCAACAGATGATTGTATCTCATTCAGCAATACCTATGCTCCGGAACATCTTATCATCAACACTGCAAATGCATCTGACCTTGAGGAGAAAGTAAAGAACGCCGGCTCTGTTTTTATTGGGAAATATAGTTGCGAGAGCGCAGGTGACTATGCTTCAGGAACAAACCATACCCTTCCAACAAATGGTTTCGCAAGAAATTACAGTGGAGTATCTGTCGATAGTTACATGAAAAAGATTACCTTTCAGTCTATTACGGCAGCGGGGATAAAAAACCTGGGACCATCGATAGAGCTGATGGCAACATCTGAGTTACTTCAGGGACATAAAAATGCAGTGAGCATACGTCTTAAAAATCTGGGAAATGACTGATTTAAATAAACTTGTCAGGGAAAATGTATTAAGGCTTACACCCTACTCCTGTGCAAGGGATGAATTCAGTGGTAAAGAAGGAATATTTCTGGATGCCAATGAAAATCCTTTCGGGAAATTAAATCGTTATCCCGATCCCTATCAGCGTGAACTTAAAAAGGTTATCGCGCGAATTAAAGAGACAGAAACCCGCAGGATCTTCCTGGGTAACGGTAGTGATGAGATTATTGACCTCACTTTCAGGATATTCTGTAATCCGGGTAAAGATAAAGTAATGTTGTTCACTCCTACATACGGAATGTACGGCGTATCTGCTGATATCAATGATGTTGGCATTATCAGTATGCCTCTTGATGATAACTTCCAGATTGACATTGCCCGGGTAAACCCATGGCTTTCCCGTGAAGATATTAAGCTGATCTTCATATGCTCCCCTAATAATCCAACGGCAAATTCGGTAAGGCAGACGGATATCGAGAATATCCTGGATAACTTCGGAGGTATAATGGTAATAGATGAAGCATATGCAGACTTCAGTGACAGTCCTTCGCTGATGAAACTGACAGAGAAGTATGATAATCTTGTGATAATGCAAACTTTCAGCAAAGCATGGGGTCTGGCAGCAGCCAGGATTGGTATGGCCTTTTCCACACCTGAAATATTATCATTCTATAACAAAATGAAACCTCCGTATAATATCAGTTCTGTTAACCAGGAAGCCGCTCTGGATGCCCTGAATGATACAGATGGATTTACCAGCAGGTTAAGAATGATAAAAGAAGAGAAAAAGAGACTTGTGACGGATCTTGAAAAGCTGAGGCTAGTGGAAAAAATTTACCCGTCGGATGCTAATTTCCTGCTGGTGAAAGTTAAAGATGCTACAGCAATATACAGGAAACTGGTCGATATGAACATTATAGTCAGGAACCGCAGCAGCCTTGTTAATAACTGCCTCAGGATAACTGTCGGCAAAAAGACCGAGAATGATGCATTGCTTAAAGCACTAAAAAATATTGAATGATGAAGAAAGTATTGTTTATCGACAGGGACGGAACGATAATATCGGAACCTGCTGACGAACAGGTTGACAGTTTTGAAAAACTGTCCTTTTTGCCCGGGGCTATAACCGCACTTTCCCGTATCGCAAAAGAAACAGATTTTGAATTGGTCATGGTGACCAACCAGGATGGTCTGGGTACGGATTCCTTTCCTGAAAATACTTTCTGGCCGGTACACAACAAAATGCTGGAGATACTCGGTAACGAGGGCATCAGTTTTTCAGAGATATTCATAGACAGGACTTTCCCCGAACAAAATGCCCCGACAAGGAAACCGGGAACTGCCATGCTGGTACAGTTCCTGGCTACAGGTATCGATTTGGATTCATCATTTGTTATAGGAGACAGGCTTACTGACATTGCGTTTGCAAAAAACCTGGGGTGCAGGGTTGTCTATATGAATTCAGAGCCATCTCCCGATGCTGCTCTTTCGACTACCGACTGGAATGAAATATATTCCTGGCTTAAAAATATTCCGAGGAAAGCCAGGATAACCAGGAAAACAGGCGAAACAGATATTACGGTTGAAGTAAACCTCGACGGATCGGGGAAATACAATGTCAGCACAGGTATCGGTTTCTTTGACCATATGCTGGAACAACTGGCCAGACATGGTAACATGGATCTACTGGTAGAGGCCCGTGGAGATCTCCATGTTGATGCTCATCATACTGTTGAGGATGTAGCCATAACACTCGGAAAATCAATCGACAGGGCCCTCGGGAAAAAAAAGGGCATAGAGAGATACAGTTTTGTATTGCCAATGGATGACAGTCTTGCCAGTGTAGCGATAGATTTCGGAGGGCGTCCGTGGCTTGTCTGGGATGTGCAGTTCAGCAATGAAAAAACAGGAGAATTGCCCTCTGAGATGTTTTACCATTTCTTCAGGTCATTCTGCGATAATGCCGGATGTAACCTGAATATAAGTGCTGATGGTCAGAATGACCACCATAAAGCTGAAGCTGTTTTCAAGGCCTTTGCCAGAGCCATAAAGATGGCTGTACGACAGACAGATAATTATACCATTCCGACTACAAAAGGGACGTTATGATAGCAATAGTGAAATATAATGCCGGCAATATCAGGTCGGTCAGTAATGCACTGAACCGTCTCGGCTTTGAGAATATTATCACCGATGATCCGGACGAAATAATAAATGCCGATAAGGTTATTTTCCCGGGTGTAGGTGAAGCCGGATCAGCGATGAGATACCTGAAGAAAAGGGGACTGGACAGGACCATGATTTCCCTGACCAGGCCTGTGCTGGGAATATGCCTTGGATTACAGCTTATGTGCCACCATAGCTCTGAAGGAAATACAAAGTGCCTGGGTATCTTTGATGCTGAGGTAAAACTATTCCCTCCTCTCGATAAAATACCTCACATGGGCTGGGATAATTTTATTACTCTTGAAGGCGGTTTATTCTCAGGCATCAATCCTGAAGACGATGTTTATTATGTTCATAGCTATTTTGCAGAACTCTCTGATTATACAACAGCTATATGTGACTATATTGTGCCTTTCAGTGCCGCTATGGGAAGGAACAATTTTTATGCTACCCAGTTCCATCCTGAAAAATCAGCTGGTATTGGTGAAAAAATACTGCTTAACTTTCTGAATCTATGAGAATAGTAGTAGCTATCGATATTATCGGAGGAAAATGCGTTCGACTTACCCGGGGTGATTTCAGTACAAAGAAAATATATGAAGAAGATCCTTTGAAAATTGCCAGGGCAATAGAAGACAGTGGATTAAAATACCTGCACCTGGTAGATCTTGACGGAGCGAAAAACAGGAGACCTATGAACCTGCTTATCCTCGAAAAGATAGCTATGAAAACGAACCTGAAGATTGACTATGGAGGCGGAATCAGATCATATGATGATTTACTGTCTGTTCTCAGCGCCGGAGCAAAGCAGATAACGGCAGGGAGCATTGCTGTGAGGGATCCGCAGGTATTCCTTGAATGGCTTTCAAAACTGGGACAGCAAAAAATTATACTTGGAGCTGATTTTATTGACAGGAAAGTTGCTGTTGAGGGGTGGACGGAACAACACGACACGGATATTGTGGAATTTATATCGGGGTACAGGTCGAAGGGAGTCAAATATGTCATCTGCACAGATATCAGGAAAGACGGTATGTTGAAAGGTCCCTCAACCGCAATGTACAGGGAAATACTGGATACTGTGGATATAAATCTCATTGCCAGCGGGGGTATTTCATCTGCCAGGGATATAGAAAAAGTAAGAGAAGCAGGATGTGAGGGAGCCATAATAGGAAAAGCTTTTTATGAAGGAAAGATAACTTTAAATGAACTTGCAGCCCTATGCTGAAGAAAAGAATAATACCATGTCTAGACATCAAAGACGGCAGGACGGTCAAAGGTGTTAATTTCGTTGATCTGCAGGATGCAGGAGATGCTGTAGTACTTGCAAAAAAATATGTTGAACAGGGTGCTGATGAACTTGTATTTCTTGATATTACCGCTACCATCGAGAACAGGAAAACCCTTGTTGAACTGGTTGAAAGGATCGCGGCTGAAATTAATATACCCTTTACAGTCGGAGGCGGAATTGACAATGTTGAAGATGTTGCCAGGCTTATCAGCGCAGGAGCGGATAAGGTGAGCATCAACTCATCAGCAGTCAGACATCCGGAACTGATAACCGAAACAGCCGGCAGGTTTGGCAATCAGTGTGTGGTTGTGGCCATTGACACAAAGCTGGTCGACGATGAATGGGTTGTTGTAATTGACGGGGGACGTACCATGACAGGACTAAATACTCTAAGCTGGGCAAGAACCGTGGAGAAGAATGGTGCAGGTGAGATTCTTCTTACCTCTATGAATACTGATGGCACAAAATCAGGTTTTTCCATCGATATAACATCTGAAGTAAGCAGTACGGTCAATATTCCTGTCATAGCCTCAGGGGGAGCCGGTAACATGAAACACTTCAGGGAAGTATTTACAGAGACAGCATGCAGTGCTGCTCTTGCAGCCAGTATCTTTCATTTTGGAGAGGTGGATATCAGGGAACTTAAGAAATATCTGATAAGCGAAAACATTCCTGCCAGATGATGGAAACAACATTTTTATGAACATGTTGGAATTATATCCTTGAGGCAGTTTTATAAAAGCATGGTTCAAGAGTTATCTGATCCATTTATTACTGAATAATACATACTTATGATATAATGAAAATTGATTTTAAAAAAGGAAACGGACTTGTTCCGGTAGTTATACAGGATTACAGGACCCTCCAGGTACTCATGCTTGGATATATGAATGAAGAAGCTTTTTTGAAGACTGAAAAGGATAAAATGGTGACTTTTTTCAGCAGAAGTAAAAACCGGCTGTGGACCAAAGGAGAGACTTCGGGTAATTACCTGTATGTCTCAGAGATACTTACTGACTGTGATAATGATTCGATCCTTATCAAGGCCGTACCGGCCGGACCCGTTTGTCATACCGGGAACAAAGCCTGCTTTGATGACAATACTCCGAAGGGATTCATTTACAAACTGGAAGAAACAATAAATCAGCGAATCGATAATGATGTTACCGAATCATATACCAACAGACTTTATAAAAAAGGTATAAATAAAATGGCACAGAAAGTAGGTGAGGAAGCTGTTGAACTGGTAATAGAAGCCATGGACAGTAATGATGAGTTGTTCATGAATGAAGCTGCCGATCTGCTTTACCACATGCTGATATTGCTTAAGGCCCGGGGATTATCATTCAGCGATATTGAAAAAATACTCGAATCGCGTCATAAAAGCTGATCCCGAAGGAAGACCTACCCCCTTTCCCGTTTCCCCCAAGGGGGAAAAGCTAATGTATAGCTGTTAACACTTTCCCCCCTGGGGGAAGGCCGGGATGGGGGTAATTGCAATTAGAAAATTCTCAATAAATAAACATATTAATATATATTACATGAATTGAGAATGAATATTTGGCTATCTAGAATTTTAGGGGCTTAATGTTTTCGGATTAAGACTTTTTGAAATATTCTCATCCCATCAAAAATTTTAGTTGAATTGAAATAATTTCTTTTGTTTTCTTTGTTATTCTTAGAAAAACCGTATTTTTGTAAGCCGTTATAAGTGATATGATGAAAATTTGCAAGACATATTTTATCTCCTTTTATTACTTCTATTTTTATTTTAAAAAAAGATAAAGGGGATTTTTGTATATGAATAGATCAATAATATTATAGCAAGGGTCCCTGAACGGGGCCCTTACTTATTTTAAAGCATTTGAGATGAAAATAGCAATTCAGGGAGAGACCGGTAGCTTTCACGAGGTGGCAGCCAGGCAGTATTTCAGTTATGATGAGATAGAGGTTGTACCCTGTTCCACATTTGACCTGACACTTAATACTGTTCTTGCAGGAGATGCTGATTTTGCAATAATGGCCATTGAAAATGCACGTTCAGGAAGTATTCTATACAACTATACGCTGATAAGGGAATCGGGACTTAAAATACTTGGGGAACATAATCTCAGGGTAAGACAAAACCTGATGGCGTTACATGGCCAGCAGATTACAGATATAAAAGAGATCAGATCACATCCTATTGCTATAGCTCAATGCATGACTTTCCTTAACCAGTTTCCCGGTATAACACTTGTTGAAAGTTATGATACTGCGGCAAGTGCAAGGGAAATAAGCGAAACACAGTCAGGAGGGGTAGCAGCTATTGGCTCAGCAATAACTGCCGAAATATACGATCTGAGCATACTGGCCTCAGGTATTGAGACATATAAGAAAAACTATACCCGTTTTCTGGTCATTGGAAGTGAGGACAAGGGAAACACCAGGGGGAATAAAGTATCAATCTGTTTCTCAACCGGTCATAAACCAGGATCACTGGCAGCGGTACTGGTTAAGATTGCCGAGCTGGGGATTAACCTTTCCAAAATACAGTCGGTACCCCGGCTCAACGGAGACTGGGAATACATGTTCTATCTCGATCTCGAACTTAACAAGAATACAAAAGCTGATGTAATTGACAGGTTTCTGCATAAATACACCAGCGATCTCGAAATACTGGGTGTTTATTTTAAAGGAGATACGTTATATGAAAGTTAAACCGGCAGAGCGAACCAATACGGTGCAGGAATATTATTTTTCGCAGAAGCTTGCGGAAATTGACAGCATGCGTAAAGCAGGGGCTGATGTTATTAACCTCGGTATAGGCAGTCCTGACCAGCCACCATCACCAGCTACCATCCAGGCATTGATCAATGAAGCCATGAAACCGACATCTCATGGTTATCAGAGCTATAAAGGGATAGCTGTTCTCAGGCAACAGTTTG
>Ga0315535_1000845_pt1 | contig 21051 bp, 15 predicted proteins | sample SalMarSW160220MG_2_FD_203092 | JGI IMG/M metagenome (GOLD analysis project Ga0315535, IMG submission 203092) | Salt marsh sediment microbial communities from the Plum Island Ecosystem LTER, Massachusetts, United States - Salt Marsh Sediment SW1602-20 ... | reverse complement strand
AATGTAAACGACAACTCTTTGTCGGAATGGTCTTCATAATCGATATCATTATGGCCCATATTAATGTATACCATACGGTATTTTCTGTTTGTCCATACCACTGGATAATACCCGCTGTGCCATATCTCATATGGTTTGGGGCCTGTTCCCAGCGGAAAGCTTGTACTGTCTATTGAAATAAGAATGTCGATATCCGGATTCTTTCTCAGGTCATTTTCCCAGCTGTACCATTCGTTTGGAGAAGCAGTGAAAGTCACCGGAAGATCTTCAGATACGGGGTGACTCCTGTCTTCCACACGAAGAATGGCGGATGTTGGTCTCCATGTGTTACCCTTGTATTCACCTGATCCGAGAAACTGTTCATGGTACCAGTCCCAGTTTTGAGGAAAAGCTGACGGAGTAAGGGCAAACCCCGCGAAATGAAATCCCATCCAGGCACCTCCGTTTTCCATATATTTTCTGAAAGCTTGACGTTGAGGCAGCGAATCGGGCCTGCTGTCGAGGAAGATAACAACCTGGTATTTTTCAAGAGAAGATCTGTTGAGATCGTTCCAATCGTTTGTGGAATCGTATATAAAACCATACTTTTTGGCCATGGATGCAAACCACCTGTTGGCTTCATGGTCGAAGCTTACATGTCCCTGGTCGTCCTTTCCCTTAAAAAAGGCAATTACCCTGAACTTACGGGAACTGGTGCTTTTGCTTGTGACAGCATTTATTGCGATTGAAATGGCCAGTGTAACAGCCAGCAGCATAAAAGCCTTTTTCATAATATATTTTAATAGGACCAGAAGGAAGGTCCGCTTTCAACATAATAAACAGGAATATCACTGATGAAACCTTTCAGCCAACGTGCGCAGAACTCCATTCCGGATTGTTCCGAAGTTACATGTCCAAGGAAGATTACAGCCTTCTGTCTTCCCTGGTCAACGGCATCACGCATGTATTCATATGTTTCCCATTGAGGTGATTCTCCTGCGAGAAGGACATCAGTGTTCTTGTCTTCCAGTATTCTTATATGAAGCTGGCTTCCCGGAGCACCGGGAGCGAACCTTACATTCCTTACTTTAAGATCGGGTTTGCCTACCACGTAAAAGGCATTTTCAGGAAAGATACCCTTCAGGTATTTGAGAAGTTCATTAAGGGTGGTTTCCGGTATAGTAAAACGGCTCTGATCATTGTTTACCATGTAATTGTTCCATTTCAGTTTATCAATCATCCCTGTCATGATCCCATCCGGCTTCATACTGTGGATATAATCATGGAACCTCCATATCACCAATTTGTGATTCCTGATGTACTTTTGCTTTTCAAGGAAAACAGGATCGTTCTGCAGCTGTTTTGTATCATCAAGATGATTATAATATAAAGGTTCATGAACCACGATCAGGTTGCAGTTTTTTTCGACAGCTTCCTTAAGGACATTCATCGTTGCAAACATGCAGCTCACAATTCCTGTTACCCTGGTATCGGGACTTCCTTCCTTTATGACATCAACTGTATTTGGTATTATTTTACTTCCTGTTTCCCGGATTATCATCGTAATGATAGCCCCGGCGGTATTGTCTTGCTTATTTCCTGTAACTGAATCTCCCTCCGGCAGGGCGGGCAAGACAGTCAGTAACAGTAATGTTATAAATAACGATGTCTTTTTCATGTAATTAACGGATTAAAATGATTACTAGGTTACTGTAAAAATAACAGAAAATAATCAAAGACACCCGGGACGACGAAGCAATCTTTCCCATCTTATCACAATCTTCATTACTATTATTTCCACAGTGCCTGACGCCTGATGCCTTCTTTACCCACCCCCAGCCCCACGCAGAGCGTGGCAGGCTCTCCAAGGAGGGGAGTAAATAAAAACCTTTGCCCAGCACCAAGCAACCAGCAACCAGCACCCGCACACCATTAATAATTACAACCAATTACAATGAATTACGGCACGCTGGGCCAAATTACCATGAATTACTACTGATTAACGCACCGGGAACTCGGGGCCAGTGACTACTGAATGGCATTATATTATTTATCGCATTTTATTATAATATAATTCAGACTTTCTATATTTACGTTGCACTTCCTCAAAAAGTATTCAATGGTATACGATTATATTGTGATCGGGTCGGGGTTTGGAGGCAGCGTTGCCGGTCTCCGGCTGGTAGAAAAGGGTTATAGGGTTCTGATGCTGGAACAGGGTAAGCGCTTTGATCCATCCGATTTTCCGAAGACCAACTGGAACCTGCCTAAATACCTGTGGGTGCCCGCCCTGAGATTCTTTGGCTTCCAGAAGCTCTCCTTCTATTCAACTGCAAGTATTCTTAGCGGGACAGGAGTAGGAGGCGGAAGTCTTGTTTATGCAAATACATTGTTCAAACCTCCGGATGTATTTTTCAATAATGAGTCATGGAAACGGTTCGGAGACTGGAAAGAAATACTTGAACCTTTCTATAACAGGGCTTCCTTCATGCTAGGCAGGAAGAAGTATTCAAAACTCAATATAGAGGATCAGGTCCTCAGGGAAATTTCCCTGGAAATGAATGCGGTTGATTCATTCGATACAGTTCATGTTGCTGTCAATACAGAAGGGCAGGAAGGAGAATATGATCCCTATTTTGAGGGCATGGGACCTCTTCGCAGGAGTTGTATTGAGTGTGGGGGATGCATGACCGGCTGCAGGGAAGATGCCAAGAACACCCTCGACAGGAATTATCTGTGGTTTGCTGAAAAGATGGGACTTGAGATACTTCCTGAAACAAAAGTGGAAACACTTTGTGCAGTTTCGGGAGCTAAGATGAAGAGTTATGGATAAAGAAGAGATCCGTTTGATCATCAAAGGACAGAGGAAATTCCTTGCATCCGGCCAGACAAGCCGGCCAAAGTACAGGGTAGCTATGCTGAAAAAGTTGCGTTCTCTTATAATCGAACATGAACAGGAGATAATAAAAGCTCTCTGGGACGATTTTCATAAGCCTGAATTTGAGGTGATAGCAACTGAATCGAGGTTTGTTCTCAAAGAACTTAATTATACCATCAGGAAACTACGGCGGTGGTCGGGACCCAGGAGAGTGAGAACACCCATAATTCATTTCCTGTCTCATAGTTATATCAAACCTCAACCGTACGGCCAGGTATTACTGATGTCTCCCTGGAATTTTCCTTTTCAGCTGGCTTTTCTTCCCCTGGTAGGGGCAATAGCAGCAGGTAACTGTATTATAATGAAAATGTCCAGGCAGGTACCCAACACCTCCAGGGTAATGGAGAGGATACTCAGTCATATGCCACCGGAACTGGTTGCTATAATTGATGGTGATCATTCAGTAAGTGACTACCTCCTCGACCAGAAGTTCGATTATATTTTCTTTACAGGCAGCCCGGCTGTTGGAAAACATATTATGAAAAAGGCATCTGAGAATCTGACGCCCGTTTCACTGGAGCTTGGAGGGAAGAACCCGTGCGTGGTAACTGCTGATGCAAGACTCGATTTTGCTGCCAGGAGGATAGCATGGGGCAAATTCATAAATTGCGGACAGACATGTGTGAGCCCGGATTACCTGTTAATAGACAGCAGGATAAAGGAGAAATTTCTTGATCTTCTAAAATCTGAGATAAAAAAGTTTTATGGTGATGATCCTGAAAATTCAGGAGATTTTGCAAGGATGATCAGCGCTCAGAATGTAAAAAGAATGTCTGAGCTGCTCAAAAAGGGCAGAGTTATAACGGGAGGAGTTGACATTCCGGCCAGGAAATACATGGCGCCGACTATCCTGACTGAAGTCAGTCCGGGCGATCCTGTGATGCAGGAAGAGATATTCGGGCCTGTTCTGCCGGTAATAGACTTTAAAGATTTTGAAGAGGTTTATAAAATCATTGAAAGGAATCCGAACCCGCTTGCAACATATATATTTTCAGGAAGTAACAGGCTGATTAAGGAATTCCTTAAAAGAACGCAGTCGGGTAATGCAAGTGTAAATGATACTGTCATGCAAATTGCATCTCCATACCTTCCTTATGGTGGAGTGGGAACCAGCGGTGTGGGCCGTTATCATGGAAGGATGTCATTTGAAACATTTTCGAATATGCGGTCAGTAATGGTTAAGTCAAACCTGTTTGACATATGGCTGAGGTATCCGCCATATACAAAGTTCAAAACAGCCATAGTGCGGTTCCTTATGAGATAAATAATACACTGTAGGAACAATAAATTCAAAAACAGAGGGAAAGATTTCTATGTTTCACACAATAATAACACTGGCCTATACAATCCCTAATATCTATGTATTCATAAGGATATGGAGCTTGTTTATCAACAGGAGGCACAGGCTGCTGTACACAGTAATATATATTCTGCTGGCCCTTATATATCCTTTCAGTAATATCCTTTCGGGTGGAAACCAGAGATTTCCATGGAATTTCCTGACCGTGATGGCCGATTATTTACTGCCTTTCTACCTTTATCTTTTCCTTTCTGTATTCCTGTTGGATATTTTGTTGTTGTTGAACAGGCTATTCAGATTTATACCTTTTCCCACGATCAGGTCCGCGGGATTTAGAAAATACGGTTTGACCGTTATACTTATATTATCGGCAGTCGTTGTTGTGGGAGGCGTCATAAACTTCGATACAATCAGGACTTCAGAATATACAATAAATATTCCGGCGCGATCGTCGGAAATGAAAAAGCTCAGAATTGCATTTGCAGCTGATTTTCATCTTAGTCCCGGCGTTGATACTTCATTTGTCAGAAGATTTGTTAATAAGATAAAGATCATCCATCCTGACCTTATGATTTTTGGAGGAGACATCATAGAGAGTCACATGGGAGAAGGAGGTATGGAGCCTTTTGAGAATATCCTTTCTGAAATAAAACCGGAATATGGTGTATATGCAGTGCTTGGAAATCATGAACATTATTCCGGCCAGGAAAGGGGAGAATTTTTCAGGAAAGCCGGCATGGTGTTACTACGTGATTCGGATGTGGTCATCAATAATTCATTTAATCTTATTGGAAGGAATGACAGTCATGTCAGGTCCAGAAGAACCGTAACCGAGTTATTAAAGTCAGTCAATGATTCTCTCCCTGTGATTCTCATTGATCACAGGCCTACAGAGATTGCCCTTGTCAGTCATACTCCTGTGGATATACAGTTATCAGGTCATACGCATAATGGCCAGCTATTTCCTATCAACCTTATAACAAGGAGAGTATATATATTAAGCTGGGGTCACAGAAAGATCGGGAACACTCATTTCTTTGTTACGAGCGGTATTCGTTTATGGGGTCCCCCGGTCAGGACAACAGGTAAATCAGAAATCATGGTAATTAATGTTAATTTTGTAAAAAGATAGAACCAAAACGAAAAAATAAGATTATGACATTTAATTACTGTCCTGCAGAAGAACATCTGGGACATTGACCATACAATATAAAAACATAAATAATGTCACAAACTACTATAATTGCAGGGTTCATCGGGGCTGGTGGTATAGCGCGGTCCCATGCTTTCTGCCTGAATTCGCTTCGTTATTATTATGATGGCGTTCCGGATGTAGAACTCAGGGCAGTATGTTCAGCAAGAGAGGAGAGCAGGATGTCATTCATGAACAAATACGGCTTCAGCAGGGCAACCGGGCTGGATGAATTTGCAAATGACGAGACTATCAATACAGTTTTTATTCTCGGACCAAATAAGGTTCATTATCATCACCTTCGAACTGTGCTTGGCATGAACAATGTAAAACGTGTTTATCTTGAGAAACCTGTTTGCTCCGGTAAAGATGAAGAGGATGCTATCAGGGAACTTGTAAGGAAACACCCGGATACTAAGATACAGGTTGGCTTTCAGTATCTTTTTAGTCCGGCAATAAGAGAAGCAATTGTTTTCTGGCGATCAGGCAGACTGGGCAAACCACTGCATTTTGACCTGAAATATTATCACAGCGATTATTTAAGGAAGGATTACCGCGATCACAGGCAGAACAGGCTGACACCGGCTCCCGACGGAGGAGCAATGGCAGATCTCGGATCACACGGATTAAGTATTCTTACAGCATTTCTTGGAGAGGGACTTATCATCAGGAGCGCCTTGCAGGGAGGCCATTTTGAAGATGTGGATGAGCGTTCTGATCTGTTCAGCCTTATTTCACTTTTTCATCCTGGCACGGGTGCAGTCGGTACACTGTCGGCAAGCAGGATAAGTTCAGGAACAGGAGACATGCTGACATTTGAATTCTTTTGTGAGAAAGGATCGCTGAGGTATTCCTCCTTAACTCCTGATTTTTTCGAGTATTATATAGAGGATACGGGTATCTGGTCAAAACAGTTTACGGGTAGTAACTACAGGCCCGTCACCAGCTTTCCTTCCGGACATGTTCCTCCCGGCTGGCTCAGATCCATGATACATGCCCACTACGTTTTCCTGACCGGTAACGATAAAGAAGGATTTTTTCCCGGCATTGAGCATGGCCTGGCGGTACAACGACTGGTAACTCATACTGCTGACCATTTACAGCAATTCAGGGAATCTCCGGTATAATTATTAAGGGCTTGTTTTTTTATAATTTCCCCGGACTATAACCGCTGCCATGTATAGCTATAAGATCCTCATTATTGTGACAGCAGAAGGTTGACAACGAGGTTCCCGCTGTAGTCCAGCTTCTGTATCAGGGCATGGTAAGTTACTGTATCGGGTCCTGCTGCAGGCGATTGAATGAGGTTTATAGTAAGCATCAGCTCATTACCAGGACAGGTGTTTTTCAGTTCATATGTTATTGTATCGTTCAAATTATCTGTTACCTGTCGCCCGATAACCAGGTCATATGCATCGAAGTTTATGTCAGGGTGACAATCTCCATATACTTCCGCATCATATGTTGATTTGTCCCTTATTATTTTCACATTATTAAGCATATTGATATGCAATGTGTGTTTTGTATCCTTACACCCGTACTCACTTTCAAACTGGCTTACAGGATATGGTGTTTCCCTGCAGTCTTCCTGCTTCATGCATGATATCACGGCAGCGAGTATAAAGAGAAATATTAAACGTTTATTCATATTTGCAGGATTAAGATGGATTATCATCAATTCATTACGGCTTTCCTGTGAGAAAAGCTAATGGAACCTCCCTTGCCGTTTATAATACTTTTCACCACACTTTCCTTATTGCCGTTTAGCCAGAAGATTATTATGTGGTGAATATCCTTTTCAAGAGCGGGAGGCGTCTCTATTGCGTTGTCAACAATCACGGGAGCTTTATAAAATACATTATAAATACCGAGACCCCATGCCTCATGAGCTTTCACACTGTCTGACACCTTATACGATGCATATCCGTATGTTCCGTCATGCATCCATGCATCTACTGACGGCGGATCGTATGGCATTTCGCTCTGGTAGAAGAAAACCCGGCCATTTTCCCCGTTCCACAGCGTCTGGTACTCCTGGAAGTGTTCATTGAAGAGTCCATAAACTGTTACATTGTTCCCGTTCACAACAAGACCGTTGGCACACCTGTTCAGGTCCCAGCCGACTCCATGACCATGATCGGCACGCCACAGCCATGTATGGTCTATACATACGTCATTGCTGTTTATTTCCACGCAGCTGGTGACAGTGCCCCGGAAAGGACCTCCGACCCTGCAGAATATGTCAAACAGGAATGTAGGATCGGATGCATGTGAATGGAATGAACCTCTTTCACCCACCTGGAGGAGGTTTTCAGATTTATCAGAACCGGCATCAAGGATGAGGCCTGCCACAGTAATCCCGTCTGCATCAAATAATCTCATTACAGAATGGCCTGTCAGAGGTGTTAATGAAGGAAATCCCAGGCCCATGACCAATGTTCCCGGATGAGTGACAAGAAGGCACTTGTCAAATCTGTAAATACCCGGAGTTATCAGGATATTCATTCCTTTAATAAGAGCTGAATTAATAGTGGAGGAATTATCGGTTACAGCATTGGTTATATAAAAATTTTTCAGTGGAATGACCCTGTCGTCATTAGATCCTCTGATCCAGTCCGGCCCTTTTGAATCCTTCTTAAGAGAAGGTATCCTGATACAAAACTCTCCGTTTTCCCAGGTAAGATATGGCTTTTCACGCACAATAGGTGTTGTCTCTATCCTGGTGTAAGGTTTTTCAGGCCAGTCACCGGATGGAGCATTATTTACTCCCATGAACATCATATTCCAGTTACCGCCAACCCACTTGTCCCAACCTGTATTTCTTGAGAACCATTGCTGTTGTGGACCCGAAGATACCACCCCGTCAATCTGTGAATCAGCCAGGAACCCACCACTGGCATATCCCCTGTCAAACAGATGAAGGTTCCCTTTTATATGAACCCTTCTCATAGGAGCTGCCTGTGATACACCCCAGATATCTGTCGTATCTTCCACAGGAAAAACTGTAAGGTTTTCAGCCGACCTCCAGAAATTTGTAAGGACACTGTTATGGTGCGTTGTATTGGATCGTACAGCTCCTTTTATGACAACATCATCAGGCGATTTTCCAAGCCCTGCTACTTGCATATAATATCCAACCTGTATATCAAGATCATAATGCCCCGGCTTGAAAAGAAGTGCATAGCGATTGGTATTGAATTCACTTTGCGCACCTTTTTGCCTGTCAAAGAGCGTATCTATTACAACCTGTATATCACTCATCTTCATAGTCGGATCGAAAATAAATACATTTTCACCCAACAACGGATCGTGGTACTTATTGCTAAAAGCAACATTTTGTGATATTCCCGAAGAAAAAATACCTGCAAAGAGCAATACAAGGATAATGGTTTTTGTTTTCATGGTTGGATATTTTCTATTTTATTTTTTCCGGTGTGTTCATCCAGTACTTATCATTACCCGCGACTTTTGAGATGCAGTTGTCTATAAGGGGAAGATACTGCATGTAGCAACTGTCGGTAAAGGTTACAGGTTGGTTATATTCCTGCACAAAAAGTTCCCTGTACTGGTACATCTCCCTTGTACGTTTGTGATTCAAAATATTACCATCCGTATCTTTAATATTCTCTATTCCCACATAGCACTTGTTCAAACGTTTTTTTACCTTTTTGTCACGAAGGTGGATAAGCAGTTTGTTACCTGAGACCTGGATGCTTTTTATACTTTTTGACCTGTTGCCAACCCTGATATCATAATTGATCTTTCTTGTAGCTGAAACAGGATCAATTTGATGATTTAATTCAACTATTAGAGTTGATTTTGAATAAGGGGAAGGATTCCAGTATGACTTCAGTATTTTGAAATAATTATTATCTGCTGTATCCACAAGGTTGAAGATATTATTAAATGATATGTATTTCAGGCACATTAATGAATCCACTGCTTTTTCACGTCCATATTCAATATCTATATTGAACATTTTCTTCTTCTCATCTTCATAATTGTAAAAGCATGAATATTCAAGCTTATAAATGGAATAATCATCCGGCTGTATGTAAATAGCACCTGAAACTGTAAGATTTTTACCTGTAACCCGCTGCTTTCCGCGAAAGTTGATCCGGTAAAGCAGAAGATCATTATCATAAACCGCATACGGATCGGAGAATGAATGGTTCTTCACGAAATCGACCGCAAAGAAATCCACGAATGAGAATGACCATACACTGTTATTCCTTATCGCATCATGTACCATGAGTATAAAAAGTTCGTTCCCGTTCTGATCACCCAAAGTGGCATTAGGTATGAATTTACTGCCACTGAAAAAATCATTATTGTGATCGAGATTGTAAAAAGGTGGTATGTTTATTCTTGGAAATTCCATATTCTCCCTGAAATCAAGCAAACGGTATTTATTGGACGTGGATAAAGTACGGAATCCGTTATCAAGAGTCTGTATAATTGCCTCATTCAGGTTAATATAATTTCCTTCTTCCTTCTGGTAATCCCTGTAGTATGCTATATAACTGAATGGTTTTTGCGGATAGTTGCTTCTTAACCTTCTTATTGCTTTTTCAACAAGTATTGCTGGCTTGGGTATTCGTCTCTTTGCCACTATCTTTACTTCTTCAAGTCCGTAAACTGACTGGTCCAGGAGAATGTTGTTAACAGAGTTTCTGTCCAGGTCATTATATGATATTGCCTTTCTCTTGTAACCTATGCAGGTTATGATGATACTGTCATTCCTGAAATCCGGGTTACTGGCTATCCGAAAGTCGCCATCGGCATTGGCATAGACCCCTAACTGATTTTTCTTGATTTTGACAGTGGCAAATTGCACAGGATTTTTGGTAGTCGAATTGATAATTTTACCATTTATATATTCCTTTGCCTGTGAAAAGGCTAAATCAGTATTGAAAAAAATGGAAATGACAAGTAACAGGATATTCATCCCGAGGTAATAAATGTTTTTCTTCCTGATCCTTTTCAATATTGACATTATTTCATGTAATAAAACATTACAAATGGTCCGGAGACTTAAGAATTGTAACGCTTTTAAAACGTAAAGTATTGTATATCAGACTTAAATACCAGTATTGTTGAACTTTCCATTTTCATGGATGTTATACCAAAAATAAGTATTAAAAATTAATTACAGCTTAAAAACATGGGTAAAACTGCGCTGATTACCGGGGCATCTAACGGAATAGGATATGAACTATCCAGGGTACATGCTGAAAAGGGTGGTGATCTAATTCTGGTTGCGAGAAGCAAAGACAAACTGGTTGATCTGAAGACTGAACTTGAGGATAAATATGATGTGAAGATATATGTGCTGGGCAAAGACCTTTCTGTTCCAGGAGCTGCCAAAGAAGTATATGATGAGGTGAAAGAAATGGGGTTAACGGTTGATTATCTTATTAATAATGCAGGATTTGGTGATTATGGCATGTTTATAGAAAGTGACTGGGACAAGCAGGAGAGAATGATCAATCTTAATATCACTTGCCTCACACAACTGACCTGGCTTATTCTTCCTGAGATGGTTAAACGGGGAAGTGGCAGGATCCTTAACCTGGCATCAACGGCTTCATTCCAGCCCGGACCGACAATGTCGGTGTATTTTGCCTCCAAAGCATTTGTCCTTTATTTTTCAGAAGCAATTAATAATGAGGTAAGTGGATACGGAGTAACAGTTACAGCACTTTGTCCGGGAGCCACCCGGAGCGGTTTCCAGGCAGCTGCCTCAATGAAAGACAGTAAAGTGTTTGACAGAAATAACTTCCCTACTTCCAGGGAAGTGGCTGAATATGGATACAGGGCTATGGAAAAGGGAAGGGCTGTTGCCATCCATGGTTTCAAAAATGCTTTGATGGCAAATGCAGTCCGTTTTGCCCCAAGGTCTGTTGTGGTAAAAGCGGCAAGAAAAGTACAGGCAGGTAAATACTAATAATAAAAATCCATCGCTATGCAGACAATATTGGGTTCCGGAGGAACAATTGGTTCTGTACTTGCAGGTGAGTTAATAAACTTTACCGACAAGATCCGGCTGGTAAGCAGGAAACCTGTAAGGGTAAATGAAAATGATGAGTTGTTTCCGGCAGATTTGCTGAATCCTGATCTGGTTGACCAGGCTGTAGAAGGCTCTGAGGTTGTCTACCTTGTTGCGGGATTGGAATATAAGGTAAAAGTATGGGAGGAAAGCTGGCCAAGGATTGTAAAGGCGGTAGCAGAGGCCTGTATTAAGCATACTGCACGACTGGTTTTTTTCGATAATGTCTATATGTATGACATTGATGAAATACCACATATGACAGAGGATTCCGTGATGGATCCTCCAAGCAGGAAAGGAGCAGTACGAAAGCACCTTGTCGAAATAATTATGAACGAGGTGAAGTCAGGAAGGCTTCTTGCCCTGATAGCAAGGTCAGCGGATTTTTATGGACCCGACAACAGGAACAGTATCATGACTGAACTTGTATTTAACAACCTGAAAAAAGGGAAATCTGCCAACTGGTTCCTGGATGCAGACAAAAAACATTCGTTCACCTATACTCCTGATGCTGCAAAGGCTACGGCTTTACTCGGAAACACAGCCGATGCCTATAACCAGACATGGCATTTACCAACTGACAGTAATACACTAACAGGGAGGGAGTTTGTTAAGCTGATTGCGGAAGAAATGAAGGTCAGGAACAGAATAACAGTCCTGCCTGCCTGGCTGTTAAAGATGATGGGATTCTTTGTCCCCGTTCTTAAGGAAATGTCGGAAATGATGTACCAGTATGACCGTGATTATTTCTTTGATTCCTCGAAATTTGAGAATAGGTTTGACTTTAAACCTGTAACTTACAGGGAAGGAATAAAGCAGATAGTTAGTAGTAAGAAGTAAGTAGTAAGAAGTAAGAAGTAAGAAGTAAGAAGTAAGAAGTAAGAAGTAAATCGTTGCGGGTTGCATTTAGCGGTAAGATTCATTCTTAATACCTTTTTACCAATTTTGATTATTTGTTCGTAATTTGCATAAATAATCTCAATCGTTTTTAACGACCGGGAATCAATGCAAGCATTTACATCATGAAAAAAACAATTTTTTCCGTAATCCCCATGATCTTTCTGCTGTCGTGGCCGGCAGGGAAAGGCAGCTATTTATTCAATAATGATATGGAGAATTTACAGGTCTTAAGAAAAGAAGTAACCGCAAATCTTACAGATAACCTGCTTCCATTCTGGTCGGGAAAAGTGACCGACAGTGTAAACGGAGGATTTTATGGAAGAGTGGATGCGACCAATAAGATATACCCGGATGCAGATAAGGGAGGCATACTGAATGCAAGAATCTTATGGACCTTCTCATCAGCATACAGGATATTGGGTGATACAGCTTATTTAGATATGGCCCGCAGGGAAAAAGACTATGTCATGGATCATTTTATTGACAGGAAGTATGGAGGAGCCTACCGATCAGTTACAGCCGGGGGTGAACCTGCCGATACAAGAAAACAAACTTATACCCAGGCTTTTTTCATCTATGGTCTTGCAGAGTATTATCGGGTAACAGGGGATAAGGAAGCACTTGAGACAGCACAGGATATTTACCGGTTGTTTGAAAAGTATGCCCTTGACAGGGAGTACAATGGCTACTTTGAAGCCTTTACACGAGACTGGAAGAGGACCCGCGACAGGCTGATAGGAGAGACTTCGGAAAAGGATGAGAAATCAATGAACACGCACCTTCATATACTTGAGGCTTATGCAGGTTTATTCAGGGTTTGGCCTGATAAGGGTCTGGCCGTGCGCCTGCGCAATCTGATAAACATCTTTCTTGATGAAATTATTGATAAGAATACATCGCACCTGATCTGTTTCTTCGACAGGCAATGGAACAGCACTTCTGAAACAGACTCTTATGGTCACGACATTGAATCTTCGTGGCTGTTATATGAAGCGGCAAAACTATTGAATGATAATGACCTTGTGAATAAGGTTAAGTCTGTAGGTATTAGGATTGTACAAGCTGCCTCTGAGGGCCTGCAACCGGACGGAAGTATAATCTATGAAAAGGACCGTTCAAACGGGCATGTCAATAATGAAAGAAGCTGGTGGGTACAGGCCGAGGCTGTCACAGGTTATCTCAATGCTTTTGAATTATCAGGAGATACTGAATTCCTTAACAGGTCCCTCATCTGCTGGCAATATATCAAGAATCATCTTGTGGATAATAAGAACGGGGGATGGTTCAGTTCTGTTTCTTATCCGGAAGGTAAAGGTACCGGTGATAAAGCCGGGTTCTGGATATGCCCCTATCATAATAGCCGTATGTGTTTGGAAGTTATAGAACGTACGGATAACAAATAGCATATAATACTTTATTTCGCAAGGCTAAGCGGATTGGGAAAAATTGACCATGTACTGATTTGTTGTCAATGAATTAAAAAATTCTTATAAAACCACGGAAACATTTTATATAATATTTGTTTCCGTGGTTTATTTGTTGCATTTTTGCGGCATGGATGAAGAACTGAATAATATCTTGTCAAAAGTACGGGATCTCTATAAAAATTACGGGATCAAAAGTATTACGATGGATGATGTTGCCAGGGAACTTGGTATTTCAAAAAAGACACTATACCAGTATGTTACAGACAAGGAAGACCTGGTTGATAAATTTGTCGAATCGGAGATTAGGATAAGACAGGAAGAGATATGCAAGTGTTTTAAGACAGGTTATAATGCTATTGAGGAGTTATTCGAGATATCTGTGTTTATGAACAGGATGATGCGCGACAGGAATCCTGCCACCGAGTATGATCTAAAGAAGTATTACCCGGCCCAGTATCAGAAAATAGTGAAAGCCAGAAGGGAAGGAACTTACAGTTATCTTATGCTTAATCTCCGAAAGGGAAAGAAAGAAGGCCTGTATCGGGCCGATATGGATGAGGAGATTATAGCAAAACTATACCTGTCCAGGTCTGAAAATGTACATGACAGTGATATTTTCACAGTTTCTGAATTTACATCATATCAGCTGTTCATAGAACTTCTGAAATATCACATAAGGGGAATAGCGACAGAGAAGGGAATTCAGGAACTGGAGAACAAAATAAAAGGATTGGAAACAAATAAAATTTAACAGTAGTAAATTATGAATTGGGTTCGGAAATATTTTTTTATTGTTTTTTTTATCGGCTTGTTTGCCGGTGCTTTCGGGCAGGAAAGCAAGGAAGTGATAAAGCTATCCCTGTCTGAGGCGCAGGATTATGCACTTAAGAACAATCGTACAGTCCAGTCTGCCAAGATTGATGTGACCAGTGCAAAAAAGAAGGTTTGGGAAAACCTTGCAACAGGATTGCCACAGTTTAATGTTTCTGCGAATTATCTGCATCAGTTTGTTATTCCTCAGGTCAGCTTTGGACCGTATCTCGATGTGGCTTCCTTACCTGACGGTTACCTGACTAAAAATGATTTCCAGAATGCTTATGTTAAAGCACCGCCTATATCACTTGGAGTAAAGGACAATACGACTATAGATATGACTCTGTCGCAAATGATCTTTAATGGTCAGTATTTGGTTGGTTTACAGGCAACAAAAGTAGTGAGTGAGATAACTCAAAAAAACCTTTTCAAGACTGAACAGCAGACCAGGGAAAATGTCGCCGGCACATATTATCTTATATTGGTACTGGGCGAGAATATAAAGTTGCTAAAGGAGAGTTATAAGACTGTTGACCAGACATATAATGATCTTTATAAAATGAATCAGCAGGGATTGAACGAAGAAACTGATGTTGACCAGATGAAGATAAACAGGTCAAACATACAGACTCTTATTTCTTCCATGGAATCACAGAGGCAGATATCTTTGAAATTACTGAAATACCAGCTAGGAGTTGATTTTAACAGGACAGTTGAACTGGCAGACAGCCTGACTGGAATAATACGCCAGGGTAATCTTCAGTATCTATCGCCACAGAATTTTGATGTGAACAAAAGTGTTGATTACCAGATGGCTGTTGCACAGGAACAGGTTTCCAAATTGCTTCTCAAAACACAAAAGGCACAGTATCTGCCAACAATATCAGCATATTACAGGCATGAAGAACAAACCAACCAGCCTTCCTTCAACTTTGCTGTCAAAGATGTTGTGGGAGCTTCGCTCAATATACCGATAGTAACAAGCGGGGTAAGGAATTCAAAGGTAGGACAGGCCAAGCTTGATCTTCAGAAGTCGGTACTGGCCAGGGAAGATGCAAAACAGGGCCTTATTATGGAATACGAGAAGGCAAGCAGTAACTACCAGACCGCATATAACAATTATATCATTAACAAGGAGAGTATGAATCTCAGCGATACAATCTATAACAAAACAGTGATCAAATATAAAGAAGGTGTGTCAACGAGCTTTGAGCTAACCCAGAATCAGAATCAGTTTCTTACAGCAGAGTCAAATTATTATAACTCAATCCTTACTCTGTTAAATGCCAAAGCAGAGCTTGACCGCATACTTAGTACCAGCTCAAAATAAAAATCTAAAATGAAAAAAATTCAAATCAGATACGATATGCAAAAATTTAAATTACTTATAACAGGAATAGCTGTATTGTTATTAGTTTTTTCCTGCTCGGGTGATAAGAAGGCACAGCTTTCAAAACTGAAGGATAAGCAGACAGCTCTGCAAGAAAAGATAAGGAATCTTGAGGATGAGATAAAGTTCGAACAGAAGGATACCCTGGACGTGGGAAAATTCAAATTTGTCGGGATAACTGAAGCAAGTGAGAGTCCGTTTGATCATTTCATAAGGGTCCAGGGTACACTCGACGGAGACAAGAATGCAGGAGTTTTTGCTGAAGCGCCCGGTACTATTATTGCAAAATATGCCGATGTAGGCCAGAAGGTAATAAAAGGACAGGTCCTTGCCCAGATCGATGATAGCCAGTACAGGAGCCAGATGCAGAGTTTAGAGGCCCAGTATAGACTGGCATCGGATCTTTATGAGAAGCAGAAAAGACTCTGGGATCAGAAGATCGGCAGTGAGGTACAGTATCTTCAGGCTAAAACAAACAAGGAATCGCTGGAGCGCCAGATATCGTCACTCAAAGACCAGATAGACAAGTTCAGGATCAAGTCACCTATAGACGGGACAATCGAAGAATGCAATATTAAGATTGGTGGCGTCGTTTCACCCGACCCACGGCTTGCAGCATACAGGGTTGTGGCTTTCAGAAATCTTAAGGTAACGGCCGAGGTTTCGGAAGCTTATTCTTCCAAGGTACAGGTTGGAGATTCACTTGTGGTTATCTTCCCCGACATTAAGAAGTCCGTAAAAACAAAGGTCGATTTTGTTAGCCAGTATATTAACCCGACAAACCGCACTTTCATAATTGAAACAAAAATTGGGAATGGTGTTCCCAACCTGAAAGCAAATATGCTGGCTGTTGTTCAGATAAATGATTATCATTCAAATAGTTCTATCCTCTTGCCAATGAATGTTGTACAATCTGACCTGTCGGGCAGTTATGTTTACGTCGTCCGTTCAAAGGGTGAATATAATGCTGCATTTAAACAGCCGGTGGTTATTGGTAACAGCTATAACGGTGTAGCCGAAATAGAGAAAGGTCTGAATGTCGGTGATAAGGTTATTTCGACAGGTTACCAGGAACTTATAAACGGTGAATATATCAGATTTTGATTATTGTCTTGGTATTCAGGCAATTGGAAGATAAACAATATTTTCATGGAAAAAAAATACAAAGAATTTTTCGGTACCAGCTGGGCAATCGACAATAAGATAAGTGTATATGTCCTGCTGTTTATTATAGCTGTTTTCGGGATTATTAATTATAACACCGTTCCCAAAGAACAGATCCCTGATATTGTGATACCAACAATATACGTAAATACCATTTACCCGGGAACATCTCCTGCCGATATGGAGAATCTGGTAACCAGGCCTCTTGAAAAGAACCTGAAGTCGATGAGTGATGTAAAGAAGATAACATCGCGCTCCATACAGGATTTCTCCGCTATTATTGTGGAGTTTAACACGGGTATAGAGATGAAGGATGCCAAGCAAAGGGTAAAGGATGCTGTTGATAAGACCAAAAGTGATCTGCCGACAGACCCATCTTTTGTTGAACCTACAGTTATGGAGATCGATCTCTCAGAAATACCTATTGAATATATTAACCTTTCAGGGGATATTCCTCTTGACAGGCTGAAAAAATATGCTGATGAGATGCAGGACAGGATAGAGAGCCTTCCTGAGATCACAAGGGTTGAAATAGGGGGAGCACTCGACCGCGAGATACAGATTGATGTCGATATGTACAAGATGCAGACAGCGAAGCTTACTTTCCGGGATGTGGAGCAGGCAGTAAGTCTCAACAATATGACTGTATCAGGGGGCAACATCAATCTTCAGGGCATGAGTCGTTCCATACGGGTAGTTGGCGAAGTAAAGAACATAGATGAGATAAGTAATATCATAGTAACCTCTTCAAGCGGGGCATTGGTGAAGCTAAAAGATATCGCTGCTGTAAGGGATGGATTCCATAAGCCGGAAAACTATGCCCGTTTTGATGGCAAGAATGTTGTTACTTTGAATGTCATAAAGAAGAGCGGGCAAAACCTTCTAGATGCATCTGATAAGATACAGGCTATCATAAGCGATATGCAAAAGACTGTTTTACCTAAAAACCTGGTTGTCCAGGTTACAGGTGACCAGTCAAGATATACCAGGAATACACTTAATGACCTGAACAATACCATTATACTGGGATTTATCTTTGTTGTTATTGTCCTGATGTTTTTTATGGGGCTTGTCAATGCAATCTTTGTGGGCTTTTCTGTACCGTTGTCGATGGCTATTGCCTATATCGTCCTGCCCTGGATAGGTTTCACAATGAACATGCTCGTGATGTTCTCATTCATTTTTGCACTCGGTATCGTGGTTGATGATGCCATTGTGGTTATTGAGAATACTCACAGGATACACAGGCAGACAAGGATGGATATACGGTTATCGGCAAAATACGCGGCAGGAGAAGTGTTTGAGCCCATACTGTCAGGTACACTAACGACACTGGCTCCGTTTTTTCCGCTGGCTTTCTGGCCCGGGGTTGTTGGAAGTTTTATGGTCTTCATTCCGGTTACACTTATTATTACATTGTTTGCATCCCTCATAGTAGCCTATATATTCAACCCGGTATTTGCAGTTGATTTTATGAAACATGATGATGAGGAAAGGCCGGTGCCAATGCCAAAGGTCTATAAGATAGCCCTTGCAGGAGCCGTAGTGGCTGTGATCCTTCATTTTGCAAAATTTCATGCTATAGCCAACCTGCTGCTTTTTATTGATGTATCATTCGTGGCACACCAGATGTTCGGGTATAAGGTACTGCGTAAATTCCAGAACCATTTTATTCCTGCCATGATGCAGAAATATGAAAAGCTTCTCAGATGGATTCTGCAGGGTAAACGTCCAGCCTGGATGCTGTGGAGTATGGTCGCCCTGTTTGTCTTTACCATGATGCTGAATAATATTGTGAAACCGAAAGTTGTATTCTTCCCCGATAATGAACCCAATACAATAAACACTTTTATTAAGATGCCGATCGGGACCGATATTACAGTCACTGATTCAGTGGCGAAGATTGCAGAACACAGGATTATGGGTGTTCTGGGTGAGAACAATCCTATTGTGGAATCCGTAGTTACCAATGTGGCTTTCCTGGCTTCCGATAACAGGTTTGATAACTCAAGTAAGTCTTCCAACCTTGCAAAGATTGCGGTCAACTTTGTAGAGTTCAAATACAGGCATGGGCGGAATACCAATGTGTATATGAACAGGTTCAGGGAAGCCCTTACGGATATACCCGGTACGGAGATAGTTGTTGACAAGATAAAAATGGGACCACCTACCGGTAAACCTGTTAATATAGAGGTATCAGGCGATGATCTTGCTTTGCTGGATAAAACATCGCAGAAATTACAAAGATTCATAGATTCCCTGCAGATTGGCGGGATAGAAGAACTTAAATCCGACTTTGCATCGTCAAAACCTGAGCTGGTGATCAATCTCGACAGGGAAAGAGCCAACTATGAAGGCATATCGGCAGGAGCCGTTGGTGATGCCATTCGTACGGGTCAGCTTGGCAAACAAGTATCAATGTACAGGGAAGGGGAGGACCAGTATCCTATTATTCTTCGTTTCCAGAAAGATCAGCGTGAGGATATTGAACAACTCCTTAATCTTGATATCACTTACAGGGATATGAACTCAGGACTGATAAGGCAAATACCATTATCTGTTGTTGCAGATGTCCAGTACGTTAACAGTTATGGTCAGATAAACAGGCTTAACCTCAAGAGGGTTATTACTCTGTCATCTAATGTAATTGATGGTTTCAATGCCAACCAGATAAATGCCAGCATTCGCAAAGCACTGCCCGCTTTCTCAACACCATCAGGAGTTGAAATACGAATAACCGGTGAACAGGAAGATCAGCAGGAATCGATGGTCTTCCTCTCAAAAGCAATGATCCTGTCACTTTTCCTCATCATGTTCATACTGATAACACAGTTCAATTCAATGTCGAAGGCACTGATAATCATTTCCGAGGTGATCTTCAGCCTGATCGGAGTGTTATTAGGTTATATGATATTCGGAATGACAATTTCGGTGATCATGACGGGAATGGGTATAGTTGCACTCGCAGGTATTGTGGTGAGAAATGGAATACTGCTGGTCGAGTTTACCGATGTAATTAAAAAACGGGGTGCAAAAACACGTGCTGCTATCATTGAAGCAGGCAAGACCCGTATCACTCCTGTTATACTTACTGCTACTGCCACAATCCTGGGACTGATACCTTTGGCTATAGGTATGAATATCAACTTCTCTACCTTGTTGTCAAGGTTTAATCCGCAGCTGCATTTCGGTGGTGATAATGTTATGTTTTTCGGTCCTTTATCATGGACAATTATTTTCGGTCTCAGTTTTGCAACATTTCTGACACTGGTTATGATACCTGTAATGTACCTTGTTATTTATTCAAGGAATATCAGGAAACAGCGTCGCAGGACGAACAGGTTGATAAAAAACGGTAAATTGCAGGTTAAAAAAATATAATCTAATAACAGACAAGCATGAAAAGATTTCTTACAGGAGCACTTTTGCTCATATCAGTCATCTCATTTTCGCAGAATGCAGACACTGCGAAGTATGAAAAGTGGAAAAGCTATTACAGGGCAAGTGCAACCAGGGTAAACGATCTGGTGAATACAAAACTTGAAGTACGTTTCGATTTTTCCAAATCGTGGATGTATGGAAAAGAATGGGTCACCCTGCACCCTCATTTCTATCCGACGGATACACTTACTCTTGATGCAAAGAAGATGAGTATCCTGGAAGTGGCGGTTGTGAAGGGTAAAAAGAACATTCCTCTTAAATATACCTACGACAGTATGAAGCTTCATATTACACTGGATAAAACATACAGGGGGGGAGAAAATTACACTTTGTACATAAATTATATTTCCAAACCCAATGATATGAAAAACGGGGGAAGTGCGGCAATAACCGGTGATAAGGGACTATATTTCATTAATCCCTTAGGTAAGGAAAAAGATAAGCCCACGGAGATATGG
>Ga0315535_1000844_pt1 | contig 21064 bp, 15 predicted proteins | sample SalMarSW160220MG_2_FD_203092 | JGI IMG/M metagenome (GOLD analysis project Ga0315535, IMG submission 203092) | Salt marsh sediment microbial communities from the Plum Island Ecosystem LTER, Massachusetts, United States - Salt Marsh Sediment SW1602-20 ... | reverse complement strand
CTCGGGAACGTCCATTCCGGCCACCTTGGTGGCCATGTATCTGGCCATGCCCAGGCTCTTTATCGGCGTGATGCCTGCCAGGATCTTTACTTTTTTGTCCAGCTCGCGCTCTCTTACGCCCTTCATCCAGCTTTCGAACTTGTCGACGTTGAAAACGCACTGGGTCTGGATGAACTGGGCCCCGGCAGCGACCTTCTTGGCCAGCCTGGGCACGCGGATGGCAAACGGATCGGCGAAGGGGTTGGCGGCGGCGCCGAGATATAATTGCGGCTTGCCGTCCACTTCTTCTCCGCCCGCGAACTTGCCCTGGTCGCGCATGCCGGCGGCAATCTGCAGAAGATGCAGCGAGTCTATGTCGTAGACGTTCTTGGCGCCGGCGTGATCGCCGAACTTCTGGTGATCGCCCGAGAGACACAGCAGGTTACGAATGCCCAGCGAGGCGGCGCCGAGCATGTCGCTCTGGGCGGCGATGCGGTTGCGATCGCGGCAGACCATCTGCATCACCGGCTCGATGCCCTCTTCGATCAATAAGCGGCAGGCCGCCAGGCTGCACATGCGCACCATGCTGGTCTGGTTGTCGGTGACGTTGCAGGCATCGACGTAACCCTTGAGGATCTTGGCCTTCTCTCGTATCACCTCGGGCCGCGCCCCGCGCGGCGGGCCGGCCTCGGCCGTGACCGCGAATTCTCCCGCCTCCAGCAGCGCTTGTAAGTTGCTCTTGGATTCGTTCATTTCTTCTCCGTCAAGAGTCGGGCTCATTTGAGATCCTCGCGCACCACCTTGCGCGGGCCGCCGTCTCTGGAACACGACCAGTCCGGCATCGGCAGGATGCGCTCGTATTGATCGAGTTGCCCCAGGGCCTCGAGGCGGTCGACTATCAACTGCCAGCCGCAAGGCACCTCGGGATCGATCTCGCAGTGCCCGTCGCTCGATCCGCCGCAGGGACCGTTCATCAGGCTCTTCGAGCAGCGGGTCACCGGGCAGATGCCGCAGGTCAGGTGCAGTTTGCAGTCGCCGCAGGCCTGGCAGCGCTCGCCCCAGGTGCCTTTCTCTTCGGCGGCGCCGATGAAGACCGTGTTCAGCGCAGGCAGCACGGCAATGCCGCCGACCCGCTCGGCCACCAGTTGCACGCCCGCGCCGCAGGCCATCGAGAGCACGGCGTCGTGTCGCTCGATATGCTCGCGCAGTTCGTCCACGTACTCCGGGTCGCACTGGCGCTCGAGGGTCATCTTGGTCACCTGCAATTCTTTTCCGCGCTTGCGGGCCGCCAGGCGCAGCAGGCCGGCCAGCAGGTCGACTTCCTTCTCGCCGCCGGCAGAGCAAACCGTCACGCAGCCGTGGCAGCCGACCAGCAGGATCTTTTTAAAGCCTTCGATGTTTGAAAGAATCTCTTCAAGCGGCTTTTGTTCGGCGACGATCATGACTTTTCCTCCAGGCAGGGCACGATCAGCCCGCCGTCGAGCAAGAACAGCACCTTGGCCGATTCGCCCTTTTCGGCTAAAGCGTCGTCCAGAGCCTGCTGCAGCGAGCCGCAGGAGCGGATGAAAATCTTTTCGAGCAGACCTTTCTCGAGATCGGTCACTGCCCAGATCTTGGCCCAGCGCCCGATCTCCGCCATCTTGGCCGCCTTGTGGTAACCGAGCACGTATCCCTGCTCGATTTTTGCAAGCACCTCGTCGGGCGAGTCGGCGGAGCTCAGAAGCTCGAAGAAAGTCTCCTCGCCGATGCCCTCTCGGCAGCTCGATACCAGGATCATAATGCCGTCCCGTTTGAGCGCGTGCTTGGCGTTGTCGATTCCCTTCTGCGACTGGTAGAGGTTGATGTCGCCGGGGAACTTGACCACCGAGACGACGATATCCGCCTTGGCCTCGATCGGCACGGTGAAGACCTCATCGGCCTTGCGGGCGGCCCGTTCGAACGAGGCGTGGATGTCGCCGGCCGCGGCGGCGTAGATCCGGTGCCGGCCGTCGAGCACGGTGTTGATGGCGAAGATTTCCTTCTTAACCGTCGAAAGCGCGTCGATCATGTCCTCGTGCACCGGGTTGCCCACCAGCGCCAACGCCCGCGCCTCGGGTTTCAGGGCCAGCTTGTGGTTCTGGGTGATCGTATCGTGGCCGGCGATGCCAGGCAGGAATGACTTGCGCCCGCCGGTGTAGCCCGCGAAGTAGTGCGGCTCGACCGAACTGATGATGACGATCTTGTGAGCCTCGACGCCCATCCTGTTGACCCGCATCTCGGTGCCGTTTTTCGACTTGCCGAGCAGCACCATATCGTCTTTCGCGCTAGCGTCGTGCGCGAAAATGCGATCTTTGTAACGATCGTAGTGCGCGCCAAAGATGCGGCCGTACTCCTCGGGGCTGGGGGCGCGGTGGTTGCCGGTGGCCACCATGAAGCTCACCTTGCGGCCCTCGAGATCCGCCGCCAGAATGTCCAGCACCCGGCTGGTGGGCGTCGGGCGCGTGGCGTCGTTGACCAGAATCAACACGTCACGTGCGTCTTTGAGGAAATCGGCAAAGCTCTTCGAGCCGACCGGGTTGTCGACCGCCTGCCTGATGGTCTCGCTCTCGTCGCCGATGTCCACCTTACGGGGTTCGAGCACGCCGGCCAGGCGCCGGTCGTCAAGTTCCACCGAAATCTCGCCGTGCCGGCCGTAGGGCACTTCGATGATCATTGCCGCTCTCCTTTGAAAATCGGCCCCAGGCCGCGCAGGTTTTCGAGGAACTCACCAGACAGCGACTTGAAGCCCTTCTTGTCGCCGTCTTTCAGCTCGGCCACGCGGATGCGCCCGGGTTCGATGCCGCTGATCTCGAGCGCGGCGCCGAGCGCCTGCATGCGTTTCTTGACCCTGGCTGCTCCCCCGTGCTCGCAGTCGTCCTCGGGGCAGCAGAACACCAGCACTCCCCAGGCGCCGAGATCTAAAGCGTCGAAAACGCTCTGTTCTCTGAGGCGCCCCGAACAGGCCGTTATGAAAGTGCGCGTCTCCGGTTGCTGATCTTCGAATAGCGCGCTGGCGGTCTGAAAGCCGGGATAGCTCGACCAGCTGCAGGAGAAGATCACAGCCTTGGCGCGCGGGCTCGACAGAAAGTTCTCCAGTCCGGCGCGGATCTCGTCGGGGTTGGTGCCGAAGCCGCGGGTAATGCTGATGCCGCAGGCCGAGCAGATGTCGAGGCAGCTTCCGCAACTTTGGCACTTGGCCGGATCGGTCAATACCCGGCCCTGGTCATAGCTGCGCGCTTCGTGGGGGCACATGCGCACGCAGTTGAGGCAGTGCACGCACTGGTCGTGGTCGGTCAGCGACAGGGTCCCGGAGACCTCGAATCCGGCCTCGATCAGATCGGCCCGGGCGTCCGCGAACACTTCCATTAAAGGAACGCCCGATGAGCAGGCCGTCTCGCAGCGCTTGCAGTGGAAGCACTCGAAAAGCTTGTTTGCTAAATAACCAGTCGGCTCGACTTCGCCGTGCAGCAGGCCGTAGAGCAAGGTGAGCTTGCCGCGCGGCGCGTCGATCTCCCAGCGGGTCGACTTGTATATCGGGCAGTGCTCGTAGCAATAGCCGCAGCGTATGCACTTACTCAGGGTCCTTTCCCACTTGGCCAGTCTTTCGAAGGCGATCGTCATTGTCAGCGGTCCTCGGCGGTGTACCTGAGACGCGATGCCGTAAGCCAGTCGTCCGGCGCGTCCATCAGCTTGCCCGGGTTGAGAATGTTGTTGGGATCGAAGGCCCGCTTGACCGCGCGCATCAGCTCCAGAGTCGACTCCTTTTCCTTCTTGAACTCGGGCGCCTTCGAGAGCCCGATACCGTGCTCGGCCGAGGTGGTGCCGCCCACCGAGCGCACGTAGTCGTAGATCTCGGCCACCGCCTCGCGGGCCGCCTGCCACTGGGCCTTCTTGCCTGTATCCATTAAAATCTTGGTATGCATGCATCCCGAGCCGCAGTGACCGTAAGCGGTCATGACGATACCGTGCTTGTCGGCCACCTCGTGGATCTTGCGGGCGGTGTCCGCCATCCTGGAAAACGGCACAGCCATGTCGTCGGCCAGCGCCGTCGAGGAAAGGTACTCGTCGTACTTGGAAAGCGCCGGAAACAGTTTTTTGCGCCCGGCGAAGATGCGCGTGCGCTCTTTCTCGGCGTAGCTCAACTCGATCCCGAAGCCGTTGTGCTTCTCGCAAATCTTTTTAGCCAGCTCGATCTCGTGATCGACCGCCTGCTCGACCTTGCCGTCGGCCTCGAACAGAAGCAGCGCCTCGACGTCGGGCAGGTCCATGCCCATGGACTTGTTGACCGCCTGGATGGCCACCTTGTCGACCAGTTCGAGCATAGAGGGCTGGCAGCCGCTGGCGATGATTTCCGAGATGGCGTCGCCGGCCTCCTCGAGCTTGTTGAACTTGGCGATTCCCAGGCAGCGGAAGGCTGGCACCGGGACGAAGCGCAAGGTGGCCTCGACGATCACAGCCAGTGTTCCCTCCGAGCCGACGATCAGCCGCTCGAGCTGGTAGCCCGAGGCGGCCACCCGCGTTGTTGTGCCGAGATAGACGCACTCGCCCGAAGCCAGCACTACCTCGAGACCCAACAGCGAATCGCGCGCCGCACCGTACTTGACCGAGCGTGTCCCGCTGGCATTGTTTGCGATCTCGCCGCCGATGGTGGCGATCCGGCTGGAGGCCGGCGTGGGCGGGTAGAAGAAGCCGTGCGGCGCCAGGGCCCGGTTGAGATCGTCGTCGACCACCCCCGGCTCGACCCGGCAGTAGCCGTTCTCGATGCTGATCTCCAAGATACGGTGCATGCCCTTCATGTCCAAAACGATGCCACCCTGCACCGGCACCACCTGCCCGCACATGCCCGAGCCCGAGCCCCTGGGCACGACCGGAATCCTTTCCGCGTTGGCGTAGCGCAGGAGTTCCTGCACCTGCTGCTTGTTCTCCGGGCGGACGATCGCCTGCGGCTGCCCCTGGTAAACCGAGGAATCGATTCCGTAGACGTAGAGGTTGGCCTGGTCGCTGAGTACATTGTTCTCGCCGACGATTTCCTTGAGTTTCACAAGGTCGATTTCACTCATGATTTCTCCTTACAGCGCTACCGGCGGGCCGCGCGCCCGCGACCGTGGCAAGATATTACACTCGGCTTTGAAGTGCAAACCGAAACGGGTGTGGCCGTTATTCAGCGAAGAACTGCGGGTTTGAGGCGCGGTAGGCCTCGAAGGTGCCCAGCTCGGCCTGGGTGTGAACCGCATCCCAGCGCATGCTATTTCGCAGGGCTTCGAGTTGCTCCTTGGTCGGTTCCGCGGGCGTCTGCTCGAGTATCAGTCCGCGCCTGTCCCCTTGAATGGTCAGCAGCGGATCTCCCAGGATGACTATCCCCAGGTACCATTCGTCGTCCCACTTGCCGGTGCCGTTGTACCACTGGCGGTACGATTCGCCCCAGCAGTCTCCGGCCGCCAAACGGCCGTGGAAGGTCCAGGGTGTGTAGATCCCGCCGGTCTTGGTCGAGCCGATTGTGGCAAGGCCCGTGTCGGTGCGGGTCAGGTAGGTCATGCCCAGGTTCTCCTGGGTGAAGCGACAGGCCGAGCAGTCGAACATGTTATAAAACGAACCGATGAAATTATTGCTGGCGACCTGGGCCGTGCTGATGGTGCCGCCGCCGGTGCCCGAGACGTAAAGCGTGGTCGGGCTGGAGTGGATCCACTGGTATACGAACTCGGCTCCGCTGGAAGTCATCTTGGCGATGTAAGCGGCTCGGGTGGTCAGCGCCAGGTCGGAAAGCACGTCGACCACGGTGTAGATGGACTCCAGCCCGTAGGTCCCCGCCCATGGTTGCCAGTCGTCGTCGATGAAGTTGAAGGCCGCAACGCTCACCAGCGAGCCCGTGCTGCGGTAGGTGTGGTTCTTTGCGAAATAACCGATGAGCTGTGCCGAAGTACCGGTCAGGCGCGATACGTAGATCACAAGATTCAGATCGGTATGAGCATCGAAGATGCCGTTGGAATTCGCGTCGGTCCAGGTGGCGGCGCGATCTTCGAGGTACAGATCGATCGGGAACTGTTCGAAGGTGTCAAAGGCCGTCTGCTCGTACCAGGCGGCTGGCAGGTTACCGATCAACAGGGCGCCCTCGACGCCGTAGGAGTCTACCTGGTCATACAGCAGGGCCTTCAGGTCGGCCGCCGTGCCGCCGGTCCAGTTCTCGATTTTAGCCTTGTAGCCGGCGTCGGCCAGGTCGTCTTGGTAGACGCTGAGGCTAGACGCCAGACTGGACGCCAGCGCATTCTCGACCACCACCACGATGTCGTAGTCGCAATCCTCGGGGCAGGTCGTATAATCCTCGTCCTGATCGCATACTCCGTTATCGCAGGTCTGCTCGGGGACACAGGTGAAGCCGTCGCCGACCCAGCCCGAGTTGCATGTGCAGGTGTAGGAGCCTGTGGTGTTCGTGCAACTGGCGTTGGGATCGCACTGGTCGCTGCCCAGGTCGCATTCGTCGATGTCCGTGCATGTCTGGCCGTCGCCGCTGTAGCCCGAGTCGCACAGGCAGGCGTCGTTTTGGCAACTGGCGGTTACGGCGCACAAGTCGGTGAACACGCAGCCGGTCTGTGAATCGCAGCTGTCCGACGTGCAATCGCTGCCGTCGTCGCAGCTAAGCGCGCTTCCGGAACAGGTGCCGCCCTGGCAGGCGTCGTTTTCGGTGCAGGCGTCGCCGTCATTACAGGCATCCACGTTGTTCGTAAAGACGCAGCCGCTGAGCGAGTCGCACGAGTCGTCGGTGCAGGGGTTGCCGTCGATGCAGGAGACGGTCGAGCCCGAACAAGAACCTCCCGAACAGGCGTCGTTTTCGGTGCAGGCGTCGCCGTCGTTACAGGCGGCCGTGTTGTTCGTAAACACGCAGCCTGAGAGAGAATCGCACGAGTCGTCGGTGCAGGGATTGCCGTCGCTGCACGATATAGCGGATCCCGAGCAAGATCCGCTCGAACAGGCGTCGTTTTCGGTGCAAGCGTCGCCGTCGTCGCAGTCATCCGCGTTGTTCGTAAAGACGCAGCCGCTGAGCGAGTCGCACGAGTCGTTGGTGCAGTCGTTTCCGTCGTTACAGGCTATCGCGGATCCTGAGCAAGACCCGCCCGAACAGCTGTCCCCGCTGGTACAGGCGTCGCCGTCGTCGCAAGCGACCGTGTTGTTCGCATGCACGCAGCCGGAGAGCGAGTCGCAAGAGTCGTCGGTGCACGGGTTCGAATCGTCGCAGCCGTCCGCCGAGCCGGGCTGGCAGGAGCCGCCCGAGCAGCTGTCGCCGGCGGTGCAGGCGTCGCCGTCGTCGCACGGGGCGGTGTTGTTTGTAAACAGGCAGCCTGTGAGCTTTTCGCACGAGTCGTCGGTGCAGGCGTTTCCGTCGTCACAGGTTATGGCAGACCCGGAGCAAGACCCGCCCGAACAGCTGTCCCCGCTGGTGCAGGCGTCGCCGTCGTCGCAGGCGGCCGCATTGTTCTCGTGCACGCAGACGGCGTTCTGGCAACTATCGTCGGTGCAGGGATTTCCGTCGTCGCAATCAGCCTGGCTTGCGCAGATGGTAGCCCCTCCGTCCCGGCCGCCGTCGGCCTCGGAGCCGATATTCCCCGCGCCGCAGCCCGAAAGCGCCAGCGCGACTATGCTAAGGCAAGATAACAAAGATGATCTGAAACAAACGTGTCGCATGCAGGCTTCCTTTCGCGTTTTTCGATTCTTAACGGATGAAACCGCGAATATACTATCATTAAATACGGGTTTTTGGGAACGATGAATTGGGCCGTGGTGTCGAGCAGACATGCTGGCAGAAACGGCCCGTTCCGATTCGCATAGTTCATTTGAGCAGGCCGTATCTTGCGGTTTTTTTTTGCAAAGAGGCGGTTTGTCGGTTATCATTCTTTACTTTCTGCCTCCGGGCACCAGATTGTCGGTGTCCGGACAATTCGGCGCACGAAAGCCACGGCGGCGCCGAAATATTTGTATATTTGAATTTGTTCAATGAAAGATGCGCATGCGAAAGTTCCTAAAAGCCCTTTTGGTCCTCGCCATTATCGGGGTAGGCGTGCTTACTTTCTATTACCTGGTAAGCAGCAGACCCGAACCGCCGCGGGTCGCGGCTGAGGAAAATCCGGTGCTGGTCGAGACCATCCCGGCCAAAGCCTCCAATGAACCGATGATCATCAGCGCCACGGGAACCGTCGTGCCGGCTCGCTCGGTGACGGTGTTTCCGGAGGTGGCCGGGCGGGTGGTGTATGTCAGCCGGCAGCTCACGCCCGGAGGGCGCCTGCGCCGGGGACAGGTGCTGGTTCGCATAGATCCCCGTGATTACGACCTTTCCATCAAGCAGCAGCAGGCCCGGGTTACCCAGGCCGAGATGGAGATGGCCCGCGAGAAGGGCCTCAAGTCGGTGGCCGAGCGGGAATGGAGCCTGATTCGCGACCAGGTCCAGCCGACCGCCGAGGGCAGGAAGTTGGCCCTGCACGAGATCCAGTTGAAAAACGCACAGGCGGCGTTGGCTTCGGCCCAGAGCACGCTCGAACAGGCGCGCTTGCAACGCGAGCGAACCGTCATCAGGGCGCCTTTCAACGCCCTGGTGACCGAAGAACTCGTGGACGTTGGCCAGGTGGTGGCCGGCGCCTCGCGGATCGCCACCCTGGTCGACAGCGATATCTTCTGGGTGCGGGTGGAGCTTCCGGTCGACCGCATCGAATCCATTGAAATTCCGGGTCTCAGAGGCGCTACCCAGGGTTCGCCGGTGATCATCGATCAACAGACCACTCCCGGTCACATCGTCGAGCGCGGCGGGCGGGTGGTGCGGCTGCTTTCCGATCTCGACCCGAAAGGCAAGATGGCGCGCTTGCTGGTCGAGGTGGATAACCCGCTGGGCTCGGGCAAGAGCGATGGCGAGGGAATGCCGTTGCTGCTCGGCTCGTACGTGGCCGTCAAGATCCGTGGGCCAAGGGTTGACGGAGTCATTACCCTGCCGCGCAGGGCGCTTCGCGAGAGCGGGCAGGTGTGGGTCCTCGATTCCGATAGCAAGCTGCAAATCCGGCGCGTTGCCGTTATCTGGGCAAGGGACGAAGATGTCTTCGTGCGCGGCGAGTTGCACGACGGCGAACAGGTAATCACCAGCCGCATAGCGGCGCCGGTAGCCGGCATGCGCCTGCGCTCGCTCACCACCGGCAAGTCCGGCGACAAGCCAACCCCCAGCGGTACGGAGCGGCCTTCATGAGCGCGGGGCCCGACTCCACGCAGATTTCCGGGGCGCCCGAGGTCAACAAGGGCGGCGCCATGGCCTGGATGGCCCGCAACTCGGTCGCGTCCAACCTGTTGATGGTGGCCTTCATCGTCGGCGGGCTGATGATGTCTTTCAGGATAAAGAAGGAAGTCTTCCCGCAAATCGAGCTCGACGAGGTCGATATCAGCGTGCCCTACCCGGGAGCCAGCCCGGCCGAGGTCGAGCAAGGTATCCTGCTGTCGATCGAGGAGGCGGTCAGGTCGTTAGACGGCGTCAAGGAGGTGACTTCCAGCGCCATGGAAGGCATGGGTTCGGTCACGGTCGAACTCGAGGTGGGCACCGATCGCAACAAGGCCTTGGCGGACGTCAAGAACGCGATCGATCGCATCACGACGTTTCCCGCAGAGGCCGAGCGCCCGATAGTCAACCTGCCCGAGTGGCGTGTCAACGCCATCAGCGTGGTCATCTACGGTGATCAGCCCGAGAAAGTGCTGGCCGCTTTAGGCGAACAGGTGCGTGACGAGGTACTGCTACTGCCCGAAGTCACAAACGCCGATCTTGTCGGGGTACGTCCGATCGAGATCGACATCGAGGTTCCGGCGGATACCCTGCGCGCATACGGCCTGACCCTGTCCCAGATCGCAGCCGTGGTGCACAGCACGTCGGTCGAACTCCCGGCAGGGGGGGTCAAGACAGACGCCGGGGAGGTCTTGCTGCGCACCAACGAGCGGCGCGATCTGGGCTCGGAATTCACCAACATCCCGATCTTGATCGGCGAGGACGGCAGCCCGGTGCGTCTCGGCCAGATCGCCAATATCAAGGACGGCTATGCCGAGACCGATGTGCAGGCATTCTTCAACGGCAAGCCGGCCGTGATGGTGCAGGCCTACAGTGTCGGCCAACAGTCGCCAACCGACGTGGCCAAGGCGGTAAAGAATTACGCGGGCAAGTTGGCCCAAAACCTGCCGCCCGGGGTACAGGTCGTCACCTGGAACGACAACGCCAAGCTCTACAACGAACGGCTCGACCTGTTGCTGCGCAACGCCATGATGGGCCTGGTGCTGGTACTCATCATCCTGGGTTTGTTTCTGGAGCCCAAACTGGCCTTCTGGGTGACGATGGGCATCCCGATTTCTTTTTTGGGCTCGTTGATGGTGCTGCCGTTAATGGGCGTCTCGATCAACATGATGTCATTGTTCGCTTTCATCGTGACCCTGGGAATGGTAGTGGACGACGCCATCGTGGTCGGTGAGAACTCGTTTCGTTTCCGTCGCCAGGGCATGCCGTTTTTAGAGGCCTCCATCATTGGCTCCAAGCAGGTGGCCATGCCGGTCTTCTTCTCGGTGGCCACCACGGTGGCCGCCTTCGCTCCCCTGCTGTTCATCCCCGGCAACCGCGGCAAGTGGATGTACGGCATTCCGGTCGTCGTTATAGTCGTGCTGGTCATCTCGCTGATCGAATGTTTCTTCATTCTGCCGGCCCACCTGGGTCACCTGAGGCAGGTGCGCGACGGAAGCCTGTACGGGCGCCTGGTGAAGGTCCAGTCCCGTTTCTCGCGCGGCGTCGAGAAATTCATCGGGCGTGTCTACCTGCCGGCGGTGCACGCGGCAATCCGGCAGCGTTGGATCACACTGGCCTGCGGTATTGCCGTCTTTCTGGGCGCCATCGGACTGATCTCCGGAGGACGCGTCAAGTTCATCGATTTTCCAAAGGAGGAGTCCGACTGGGTGGTCGCCGAGGCCGACTTGCCTTTCGGAACGGCCGTCGAGGAGACCCACGCGGTCATGGATCGCATGGTTGCCGCGGCCCAGGAAGTAATCGAAGAAAACGGGGGCGGCCGCATCAGCACTGGAATATTCTCCATGCTGGGCGTGTCTTTTCACCATCATCACAACGAGGCAAGCGGCTCGCATGTCGCCTCGGTGATCGTCACTCTGGTACCCACCGACCAGCGTCCCATCGGCGCGGGGGCTTTCGCCGACAAGTGGCGCACGAAGATCGGCCCGGTACCGGGGCTGGAGTCGCTGGAGTTCGACTCGTCGACCGGGCACGGTGGCTCGAAGCCGATAGACATCGAGCTCAGCCACTCGAACATCAGCGTGCTGGAGGCAGCGGCCCGGGAACTGGCCGCCAAGATCGGGACTTTTGACGGCGTTCGCGACGTCGACGACGGAATCGAACTGGGCAAACCACAACTCGACTTCACTCTGTCGGCGGACGGAATTGCCACCGGGCTGACCACGTTCGGACTGGCCTCACAGGTGCGGGCGGCCTTCTATGGCGCCGAGGCAATCCGCCAGCAGCGAGGGAGGTACGAGCTGAAAGTGCTGGTGCGCTTGCCGCGGACAGAGCGCACGACGCTGCATAGCGTCGAGGAGATGATGATCCGCACGCCCGCGGGCGGCGAGATGCCCCTGCGCAGGGCGGCCAAAGTGCGCTGGGGCCGAGCCTATACCTCGATAGATCGCACGAACGGCAAACGCACGGTCAGGGTCAAGGCCGACGTCATCGAGGGCAAGGCCAATCCACAGCAGATCATGTCCGCTATCTTCAGCAAGGAAATGCCTCACCTGAAGAGCAAGTACCAGGGGCTGGGCTTTGATTCTGCCGGGCGGCAGAAGGAGATGCGCGATTTCTTCGATTTTCTGAAACTGGGATTCTTGATGGCCTTGATAGCCATGTTCGGGCTGATCGCCATTCCGTTGCGCAGCTACTTGCAGCCCTTGTTCGTGGTCATGACCGCCATTCCTTTCGGGTTCGTCGGAGCGCTTCTGGGGCACCTGCTGATGGGCTTGCCTCTCAGCCTGATCAGCCTGATGGGAATCGTGGCCCTTTCGGGAGTTGTGGTAAACGACTCGATCGTCTTGACCACGGCGGCCAACCGTTTTAGAAGTCGCGGCCAGAGCGCGGTAGAGGCCGCCCTTTCCGCCGCGCGCCAGCGCTTCCGGCCGGTGATCTTGACCTCGCTGACGACATTCGGCGGACTGGCCCCGATGATTTTCGAGACCTCGCTGCAGGCGCGTATCCTGATTCCCATGGCCGTTTCACTGGGCTTCGGAGTGATGTTCTCTACAACGGTCACGCTGGTGCTGGTGCCGTCGCTGTTCGTGATGATCGAAAACCTGCGCAGCTCGATAAGATCCTGGCGCGACCCGGCCGCGGCCGAGCCCGGAGGACTTGCGGGGGAGATAAAGCCGTGAAAGGGCAGGCGATGGTTCTGGCAGTTTGCGCGACGCTGGTCGTCGTCCCGCTTGCGGGCGCCGAGGGTGACGCGCCCGGCGGCGTCTCCGCTACGGATACACGCTTTATGAATGTGACCCCGGGCAAGAGCGTCAGCCTGGCCGATGCGCTGCGCCTGGCCGATCTGAACAACCTGTCGGTGGCCGTGGCCCGCGAGGATATAGTCAAGGCTCAGGCGAAATTGAAGGCGGCCTGGTCGGCCCTGCTGCCTCGGGCCTCCGGCGGTCTGACCTTCACGCACAACGACCACCCCGACTACGTCGGCCTGGGAACGCAGTCGCTAATCGCCAGGCGCCAGGACGATCTGGCGGCGAACCTGATGGTCGAGCTGCCGCTGGTTGACGTGCGTTCATTTCTTGGAATCAGCCTGGCCAAGCTTTCGGGGCAGGTGGCCGAGTTGAGTTTCGAAAAGCTGCGCCAGGCGCTGCTGCTCTCGGTGGCCCAGGCCTACTTTCAGTCTTTATCGGCTCGCTCACTTGTCGATGTGCATAAAAGCCAGCAAGACAGCCTGCGCAAGCACCTGGCGGTGGCTTCCATACGCCACCGCTCGGGTACCGGCAGCCGCCTGGACGTCATCCGGGCCCAGACCGATCTGCTGACCGCCAACGAGGACATCGTAGCCGCCGTGGCCGCCTTGGAGAATTCTCGTGACGCGCTGGCCGTATTGATGGGAGTAGAGGGACTCCCGATGCCAGAGCAAGTTCCGGCACTGAATCCGCCAGTGGGCTCCGCGAGCGAACTGGCTTCGCGCGCACGGAAGCGGCGCGAGGATCTCAGACTGGCCAGGACATCCGTGCGCCTGGCCGACAAAGATCTGACGACCTCCTGGATGCAGTTCTTGCCCAGTCTTTATGGTTCCTGGCAGTTCTCCTACCAGGTGACAGAACCGTCTTCGTTGAGATCGGAAGACAAGTCGCGCTGGTTCTACGCCATCACGCTCTCGGTACCACTCTACGATCACACTCGTTACGCCGACCTGGACGAGAAGCGGGCCGCGCTGCGGAGTGCCGAGTTGCAGGCCAAGGACGCGGAACAAAAGGCACTGCTCGAGGTGCGCAGCGCCAGACGCGACTACGAGAAGGCCATGGCACAGGTGGCTACGGCCGCAAAGAAGGCCCTTCTCGCGGCCCAGGCTCTTACGCTTTCCGAGAGCGCCTACGAGAACGGCACCGGCAACTCGCTGGATGTGACGGACGCCTTTCGGGCCAAGCGGGCCGCCGAGATCGATCTGGCCGTTAAGCGCTTCGAATCACAGATGGCACTGCTTTCTCTGCTGCGCTCGGTCGGCGGGGACATCAGCAGGATCGGCTCCGAATAGGCACTTGACGTCTTCGTTCAAGTTGTGATAATCTTTGCTGAATTTGCGACACGACGGGGGTCAGTCAGGATGAGCAGCCAGAGAGCGGCCAGTGTGAGTTTGTCACTACTGCTCGTTTTATTGCTCGGGATTCCGGCCAGCGCCATGTGGGCAGCCGGTTGTTCGAGTTCACAGGTCGCTGGTGACGGTGGAACGGGAGACTCTGACGCGGGAGGCGCCGACGGCGATATTCAGATCGGGCCCGACCTGAACCCGAATGATGACGACTGGGACGGCGACGGCATTCCAAACGACAAGGAAGACAAGAACGAAAACGGCGTGATCGATTCCGGCGAGACCGACCCGCACAACCCCGACACTGACGGTGACGGCATCATCGACGGTGTCGAGGACGGCAACCACAACGGGCAGGTCGACTGGGCCGAGAGCGATCCTTTGAACCCCGACAGCGACTCTGATGGAATACCCGACGGGGTAGAGGACAAGAACAGAAACGGCAGAGTAGATCCCGGCGAGAGCGATCCGCTGAAAGCAGACAGCGATCGCGACGGCATTCCCGACGGGCAGGAAGATACGAACCATAACGGCAGGCTCGATCCGGGCGAGACGGATCCGGCTCTGGCGGACACCGACGCCGACGGGCTGACGGATGCGCAGGAAGACAGAAACGGCAATGGTCAAGTTGACCCCGGCGAAACCGATCCTACTAATCCCGACTGTGACTCCGACGGGGTGCTCGACGGCGACGAAGACCGCGACGGGGACGGCCAACTAGGCGACTGCGTCACAGCCTGTGTCAATGCTTCGCAGTGCGCCGCCGACGAGGTCTGTGCCGCGCGCCTGAAGGTGTGCTATTCGTCGGCCTGCTCAAATGGCGAGAGCGATCCTTTAGATCCGGACACCGACGGCGACGGCGTTCCTGATTCCGACGAGGCCAGTACGCTGGTATGCGCGGTCGATTCGCTGAAACAGGTCGATTTTCATTCGTCAAAGACGGCCGATTTTCGGATGGCTCTGGAGACTTTTTTCGCAGCCAGCTCATTTCTCGATCTGGGCGGAGTCGAGATCGGACTGATGTTCTATGACCAGACCCACCAGGTTGCCGGCTTTGTTCTCTCGCGCAATCCATCCGTCCCGGGGGCGGCCCAGCAAGAGGCCGCCGACCGGGCCACTATCGGTACGCTTTCGACAATCGCGGCCGCCAGCTCACGGGCGCTGGTCACCTTCGACGGCTACCAGGCCATGATCGCCGAATACGACCTGGGTTTAGCCGCGACTACCCCGGCCGAGCTGGCCGACGCGCTGGTCGGCGCTCTTGCCCCAGGGGCTCTTGGCGGACTGTTGCCGCCCGCCGGCGCACAGGGCACGTCTTTTCACCTGTCGACCGAAACCGTATTCCGTGATTCGTCCCAGGTGATCGTGGTCGGGGCGCTCTCATCGGCCTCGTTGCTCACCGATGACCAGACCATCCGACTCAACGACGTAAGCAACGCGACCGCGCTGGCCGGGCACACCGACCAGACGGACATCGCCTGCGATTCGTTCCTGTCGGTCGGGGTCAACCCGGTCGACTTCATCTGGGTGGTGGACAACTCCTCGTCGATGGGTGAAGAGCAGACCGCCGTCTCGGCGGCGGGGGACGCCATGGCGACCCTGCTTTCCAACACCACTCTCGACTGGCGCATCGGTGTAACAAACACAGACGCCGTCTATGACGGCCTGCTCTGGAGCGGGTTCATCCGCGACATCAGTCGCTTTAATTCCGATATTCTCCAGGGAACCGGCGGTTCGCCGCTCGAGCGCAGCCTCGAGATGGGGCTTTCGGCCATCGATCACTCGCTCGAGGGAGGCTGTACTCCAAAGGGACAGCCCGAAGAGCAGTACAAGTTGCGCTGCGAAGCCACCCGGATCGTGATCCTTCTGACCGACGAGGAAGACGAGACCATAGAAGAGCAGTCGGGCGGCGAAAACTACCCTGGGCCGCCCAACGCCGCGATTGTATCTCAGTTCGTGCGCGCCTACCAGGATCACGACGCCATCTTGTTCGCCATCGCCGGCGGCGATCCGCGATGCTCGACCGCGCTGAACGCATCCAAGGGAATCAACGCGGTGGTCAACGCCGTCGGGGGCGGAGCGGTCGGTTCAATCTGCGATGCCGACCAGAGCGCCAACGTAGAGAATATCATCCGCGCGGCCTCGGGGGTATCGAGCACTTTCCGGCTGAGCCGGCCGGCCATCTCGGCCACGCTCAAGGTCGCCGAAGTGCTCGAGCCGGGCCAGGCACCACGCGAGGCGCCCCGCAGTCGAACGAATGGTTTCGACTATGACGGCGTTACCAACGCCGTAGTCTTCTACGGCGGCTTCAGGCCGTTGCACGACGATCTCGATGTGGTCGCCTCGTATCGCTACTTCATCGAGTGTCTGCCTCAGAGCGAGGAGTGTGACGGGTTGGACAACGACTGTGACGGACTGACCGACGAGGACTTCGATTCGGACGCGGACGGCTGGTCGCAGTGCGGCGGGGATTGCGATGACAATGACGCGGCCATTCATCCGGGCGCGGAAGAAATATGCGATGGAATCGATAACGATTGCGACGGGGAAATCGACGAGGGCTTCGACAAAGACGGCGACGGGTTCAGAACTTGCGACGGCGATTGTGACGACAACAACGACACGATTTTCCCCGGAGCGCCAGAATTATGCGACGGGCTGGACAACGATTGTGATGGGGTAATCGACCCGGACTGGGCTTGTGGTTGACAGAACATAAATCGGCCCCGATGATTGGGCCACCTTGAGCAAGAGGGAGGACAGACCATGGTAAAAGCCGAGTTAGTGGCCAAAGTGGCTCAGGAACACGGACTGAAGGTAACGATTACGCAGAGAGCGGTGGACACGATGTTCAACGCGATGACCAGGGCACTGGTGGCCGGCGAGGGGATTGAGGTGCGAGGATTCGCCTCATTCAGAGTCAAGCACTACCAGGGATACCAGGGCCGCAATCCGCGCACGGGCGAACCCATCAAGGTCAGCCCGAAGACCGGAGTAATCTTCAAACCCGGGGCAGAGTTGCGCAAGAGGGTGGACAGAGCAGGTTGACGGCCTGGAACAGGCAAGGCTAAGAAGAAAAAGATTTTTCTTGATAATCGGCGGGGTTTGTTCTAAGTGAATGATCCAATAAGCGAAACGATCAAGAGACAACGGGACAAGGAGAGCCCACGATGGCGATGACCAAGGCGAATATTGTCGAGGAGGTCTACAAAAAGGTCGGGTTTTCGAAGAGCCAGGCCGCGGAGATCGTCGAGACGGTTTTTGAGACCATGAAGCAGGTGCTCGAGAGAGGCGAGAAACTCAAGATCTCCGGGTTCGGCAATTTTACACCCAGGGACAAGAAGACCCGCATCGGTCGCAACCCCAAGACGGGAGAGGCCATCGAGATCTCTGCCCGGCGGGTGGTCACCTTCAAGGCCAGCCCGGTGCTCAAGGCGAAGATGAACGATCAGGCTCCCTGATCGGGTCATCTGTCAGAACACAAGTTATTCTCTTCAGAAGCGGGTCGAGAGGCCCAACACGCAGCCGGCGAAGCCGGTGCCGTTGCAAGCAAGGGACGGCATCGCTGCGGGTTCGTCGCCGGTGATGTCCAGGATAAATATCAGCGCTGCCGCGCAAAGCGCGGCGGCACCTATGCCATATGCAATATTTGCTCCCAGCGCCATGCTCTTGGCATCGTCGTAAAGGCCGTAAGCTGTGGGCTGGTCCAGCCCCGGAGTCTTGGCATCATCGATCTTTTGCCCGCTGATGACACCCATGATCACGGCCGCGCTCATGGCGGCCACCCCGGCCCCGGCCGCGCTCCACATCCAGGCATTCGTCCAGGGGCTTTTTACGCCGGGCAGTTGAGCCGTTACGCTCGCGGGTGACTTCGCCCCGGAGGTGACTGCTTTTTTCGGCTCGGATTGATCGATCACCGGTCTCTTTTCAGCCTGCGAAATCGTCCCGGATTCTCCAGTGCTCCCGGCTTGCGACTTTTTCGTGGTTCCCTCGGCCGACGCCTTCCCGGGGGTCAGATCAATCGCCAGCTCGGGTTGGGCCTTCTCGGCCTCGATGCCCAACATGGCGCGCAGCAAGGCCACGGTGTCGCTGACCAGATCTTCCTGCTTGGAAAGCTGGCCGAATTTCTCGGTCTCTAGCTTCTTGCCCGGAACGTCGATCAGCATTAGGTGCAAGAGGATCTTCTTGCCGTCGAAAGAATTCTTGATATCGCCGTAAAGTATCCAGCGCGCCTTTTGCTGTGTGCCCAGATCCGCGATGCATTCGGGCTCGTCCTTGCAGAATGCCAGCGCCTCGGCCGGGGGCATGAGCATATCGTCGGCCAGGTCGGAAGATTTGATCACCTTGTATTTGCCCGACTCGGTCAGGGTCCAGGCGATTTGAATATCGAGCTGATCGAGATACCCGGCCGTGGCCTCGTCGGAGGTCAGCTTGAAAACAATCAGCGCGTCTTGCTTGTCCGCGGCGTAGGCCGTCCAGGCCAGCAAGGCAAGCAGTATTGCCGTAAGCTTTTTCATGGAAGCACGATCCTCAAAAGGTTGTTCTGCGTGTCGGCGACAACCAGGCTCCCGTCCGCGAGGGCGGCAACAGCACTTGGAAGATTGAAGGTTGCAAGCATTGCTGGACCGTCGGCGGACCCCGTCGTTCCCGAGCCCGCCAGGGTCGTGACCTGCCCGCCGATGACCAAGGCGCGCACACGGTTATTGCCGCTGTCGGCCGTAAGGATCCGCGCCTGTATCTCGTCCCATGCGCAGCCCGCCGGCTTGCGGAATTGAGACTCCAGCGGATCGCCGTCGGCGAATCCGGCGCTGCCGGTGCCGGCCAAGGTAACCACTGAACCGTCTGCGGACAGCTGTCTCAAAGTGTGCGACGATTCGTCCGAGACTATCAGCAGATCGTCGCTAAGCAGCAAGATGTCGCTCGGGCCGTTGAAACGAGCGTCGCCGGCCGCGCCGTCCCGGTTTCCGGGAACCTGGCATTTTCCCGAGAAGGTGGAAACCTGACCGCCCGAAATTTTGCGAATACAGTTGTTGCCGGTATCGGCTACGAAGATCGTACCGTCCGAGGCAACGGCAAGCGAGCCGGGCAGCGCAAAGCGCGCCTGGTCGAGCGGGCCGTCCTGGTAGTCTGCAAAACCGGTGCCGGCGAAGGTCGTGACCGTGTCGCCGGCAAGCAGCCTGATACGGTTGTTGAGTCGATCGGCAATGTAGATGTCGCCGCCGCCGTCGACAGCCGCGCCGCTGGGTTCGTTGAAGGTGGCCTCCAGGGCCGGCCCGTCGTTGTCACCGTAGGAGCCCGTTCCAGCCAGAGTGCTGACGCTTCCGTCGCCAAGCACCAGGCGCAAGGCATGGTTGCCCGTGTCTACCACCACCAGGCCGCCCCCCGGGTGGGGCACCAGGCCGCGCGGTCTGTTGAAGCGCGCGGCAGAGCCTTGCCCGTCTTGAAAACCGGCTTGTCCGTCGCCGGCCAGAGTGCAAACCAGCCCCTCGTCGGTGTCCCCGTCACAGTCGTTGTCCAGCCCGTCGCAGCTTGCCTCCTCCGTTTGGTAGCCGGTCTCGCAAACCCAGCTTCCGTCCCGGCAGACAGGCTGGGTGTCTTGGCAGTCCGGTATCGTCTTGCAAGCAGGAGGTTGCTGGTTGCAGTCAGCCGGCTGGTCGCCGGCATCAACGCCGTCGCCTCCGTCTACGTCGTCGTCGCCTCCGTCCATGCCGCCGTCAGCGGGTGGCGCCTTGCGACATACATGACACATGTATCCGGGATTGTCCGGACAAGCCTCTCTCAGGCAGAAATATCCGCCGGCGCAAGCGCCGGAATCGTCGCAGGGTTTACCGTCGAGAAAGGCGTCATCGACGATACAAGCTGCAAGAGAAAAAAAACCAAGCAGGCAGGCGGCCTGAAGCAAACGATGAAGACTCATTGGAATAGTTTGCCACCGCTGCCCAATAGTTGTAAAGCATATAGGTTGTCTGCGCTAAATTACCGCGACGATGCCAGAGGAGAACGAGATATGGCGACCTCCCGCAAGACCAGGGAAGGCAAGGGGCAAAAGAGTTTCGAGTCCTTGATGGAAGAGTTCGAGAAGATAGTGGCGCGGCTCGAAAGCGGAGAACTGTCACTGGACGAGTCCGTCGAGTTGTTCGAGAAGGGTATGAGGCTCGCGGCTGAGGGAACCAGAAAGCTCGACGCCGCCGAGAAGAAGGTGCAATTGTTGCTGACCGCGGACGGCAAGGAACGTAAACTGCCCTTCGAACAGGACAGCAGCTTCGAAGACTGAGCGTATGACGGCCTTTTCCTTTGATTCCTGGTTTACGACGCACCGTCGCGCCATCGATCAGAAACTCGATGCGATCTTGCAAGCCGCAACGATCGAACCGGAATGCCCGGGCGATTTAGGCGCCGCCATGCGCTATGCATTGATGGGCGGCGGCAAGCGGTTGCGGCCGTTGCTCGTGCTGGCGGCGGTCAGGGCCTGCGGCAGGCCCGAGGAGCTGGGACTGGGGGCCGGCTGCGCGCTCGAACTAATCCACGCCTATTCGTTGATTCACGACGATTTGCCGGCCATGGACGACGACGACATGCGCCGTGGCCGGCCCTCCTGCCACCGGGCCTTCGGGGAAGCTGTCGCCATCCTGGCCGGAGACGCACTTTTGACACATGCCTTTCGGGTCCTGGCCGACGAGATCGCAGCCGATCTGCTGCCACGGGCTGTGAGCATGGTTTCCGGGGCCGCAGGGCCCTTGGGCATGGTCGGCGGCCAGGCCGACGACATCCGCCAGACGCAAGAGAAACCCGCGATTCAAGCCGTCGAGTTCATCCATGCCCGCAAGACCGGGGCCCTGTTTCGGGCGGCACTGCAACTCGGGGGGCTTCTGGCCCGCGCATCGGATCGCGAAGGCGAAGCGCTCGACAGCTGTGGAAAAGCGCTCGGGCTGGCGTTCCAGATCGCAGACGATCTTTTGGCCTTTGTCGGCGACTCTGCGAGCCTGGGCCGCCCGGCGGACTCAGACGAGAGGAATCTGAGAAGCACCTATCCCCACCTGGCTGGCGCCGAGACGGCAAGGCTGCGCGCCGGCGAATTACTCGCCGAGGCGCAAGCGGCCCTCGATATATTCGGCCCGCGCAAGGATGCCCTTGCCGGTATCGCCGGGATGATCGAGAAAAGATTATGACCGAGAAGGTCGATTTCGATTTGTCAAAGTCGATGCCGTCTGCATATTCGCTTGATCGAG
>Ga0315535_1000843_pt1 | contig 21094 bp, 22 predicted proteins | sample SalMarSW160220MG_2_FD_203092 | JGI IMG/M metagenome (GOLD analysis project Ga0315535, IMG submission 203092) | Salt marsh sediment microbial communities from the Plum Island Ecosystem LTER, Massachusetts, United States - Salt Marsh Sediment SW1602-20 ... | reverse complement strand
AAGAAGTATCTTTTCCGCCGCCGTCACGATAAAATTCTCTGTATTCAGCAAGATCAAAGCGAGCTATCATTTTGATGTGTTTTGTCCAAGCGATTTCGCCATATACTGCTCTAACCGCCCCAGTGGATAAATCTATTGTTATAACTCCATTAGAGCTTCGTATTGATCCTATTCTAGCTTTGCAGCCCGGAGGAAAGGCAGATGCTTGTTTAAATGTTTCATTTGGATTGCTCATAGATCATCCACTTCGTCTGATAGTTCTTCGATATCCTCAAGAATTTTAGACAGTTTCTTCTTCGTATAAGGCTCATCTTCATCAGTTAATACGCCGCCCAATGTTACAACATCCTTTGCGACGTCGATTGGCGACGTGGCTGTGTGTATTAAAGTCTTAAATGTTTTTCCTAATATGCCCATGATGTCCTCTTAGAATTTTGTCCACACATTACAGTTCATATTATTTGCTCGCCAATCCATAGCTCTGTTCATATATGGACAAGCGCCTGGCCTACAGGCCCAATTAAAATGTATATCTTCCAAATCAGGATTGTTACATGGAAATAATTTAGTTTTCTTGTGCTGCTCGCCTCTGTATTTACACGTTTTGGCAGCAAGTTTAAACGTTGCAACTATATTTTCATCGTGGTGCACGATACTTTTGCCGAGGCTATTAAGTATAAATTTCACTAGTTTTTGTTCGGCGCCTTTCCGTTCTTTCATTACTAGGCTCCCTTATATGCTAGGCAATTTGTTCATCTTTGCCGTACTCAGGGGATCTTGCACATGCTCTTGCATGCACCCCGGTCTTTGCATATTCAAAACAGAGAGGGCAGTCCTCTGTGTTTTTTGGTATCAATTTTTCAATAGGATTATTTTTTTTAATCATCCTGTCATGTTCTCTGAGATATCTGGAAATTTCAAAGTGTCTTTCTCTGATAGTCGGCTCAGATCCTGGCAACACTAAACTTGTTACCGTAAAGAACCTTTTCCTTGGGTAAATTTCAAAGCCTTTTGTAACCATCGGAGGCAGTTCTTTTTTCAGCGAAAGGACCGGACTTTTTACAATGATGTGGATGCCCTCTCTTGAAGGGCTAATTTCCGTATAACTATTTAAAACATTTAATATGCGGTTAGCCTCGGGATACATCCTGCCATTTTCTGCAAAGCAGCCGTCTAGGTCCACACCAATGAAAGGATCATCATCTGAGAATACGAAGCCTATGCCGTCTGCTTTTTTCCTTGCGAATGCGGCGAGTGCTACATGAAAATTTCCCCAACTATTACAGTCATTCACTTTTGCATAACTATAATTATAAGGATTAATTGGAACTTTTGCTACCCCATCTTTTATACGTATCTCTCGCCAGCACACCCATTGATTGGTTAAAATAAGTTCTTTTGGTATGTTGTCAACTCTTATGGGCATTCTTCAGATTCCTCTTCTCGCCATTTGGCTTTTATGATACTAATTTTCCCATTGATATCGGTCCCAAAAGTCTTTCTAGCAAAAGCTATTACCTCTTGTACTCCTTCTTGTGCCGAGACTCAGTGCACTCCGGCAGTGGCCCGGCATGCCCACCCCAACCCATACATACCTTGATTCAGCTTGCGAATCACAGCTACTTACCACTCGTCTAGTGAGTGAGCCTACTCGTCCGTTCTCGGTTTTTATTTGATATGGAGTTGCCAAGGCTCCATATATTATTTAAAACCTTACCGGCCTTCTCGGCTATAACTAGACATAGGTAACTAACTGTTCCTTAACTCTTCCTTTTCTATCCCCGTCTATATCTATATATAATTACATAGCTATACACGTGGGTAGAAAAGAAAGGAATTAAGACTGCATTTTAAACTACTTTATTAAGGCGAGATGCAGGAACTCGCCGACTCTAACTGTTTTCATGGAACTTCAAAAAGCACACCTTATTATTAGTGCTTTTGCGTTCTCCAACGTCAGGGTCTTTTGGCTTCTCAACTTTTCTAAGGCTGATGGCCAATTTTCTTTCAATTATATTCATTTTATATTCTTCTGGATACATGACGCCACCTTTCATCTTGCATATTTGTAAAGCTCTTTTTTAGGTAATGACTTAAGCTTTTTGAATGCGTCAATGTATATCTGGTCACTCAGCCCGGAAACACCCGGTGCGGAATTGACCTCTAAGAATAAAAGCTTGTAGTCTTTTGTGACTATGAAATCAACAGCACCAAAAGCCATACCAAGCATCTTTAATATTTTGTTAGAGGCTTCCATTGCTTCTTCGAAGACTCTATACTGCTTCGGGTTATGAATAGTTATGAAATGCCCGCCGTTGTGAAAATTCCATGCAATCTCATCGGCTTTTCCGACTCTTTTCTGGACACGGTATTCGTCCATCCAGAGGAAAGCATGAATTCGCAATTCATACAACCTGTCATCGACGAAACGTTGGTAATATTTACCCAACATTTTATTTTTCCCTTTGGCTTTCCTTATACCTTTACCAGCGACAGAGCTAAACTTTTTCTCTATCCAATCGGACTTTTTGTCTGCGCCCGCTAGTGAGAGCTTGCTGTCAGGGACCTCTATCCCCGCCTGTTTTGCTCTATTTATAACATTTAGTTTGGAATAACCAACATGTTTGTTGATGGTAGGTATAGTCCTTGCAGAAGGGAATCTTTTGAGGAATGAGTCCCGCTTTGCACCAGCAAGACCGAAGTTGATAAGTAAATCGACGTTGTTTGATTTACCAGTATATCTTGGTATGCCTGTTTCTTTGACAATAAGCCCGCAGGTTTTGCTACCCTTCTTTCCGATTATCCGTATTCTACTCCGCGAAGAGATCGTATCTTTTGCCATAACTATTGTCTCCACCTATGGGGTCAGTAACATCCTTTCGGCCGGCACAGACATCCTTTATCCATTGTTCAAATGCACATTTCGGTTTTCCTGTCAATGCGCTTATGGGGCTTTCGTTGTTGCGCCCGCCCCGAGCTTTTGCCGCCTTGATGGAGATGGGCTCTTGTGTGTCCGCAAATGGATCTTCGATATCTTTTTCAGCTTGAAGTGCTTCATATTTTTCTGCTTCTTCTAGACCTATTTCCTCACCAAGGCCTAAAGCAAACGCTAAATCATATGCGCCAAAAGCCTCTGCTTCAGTCATCCCGTCGTGGGCTTCGGCGCATTCTACGCTTTCGGAATCTGACGTGTCGTGCATCTTCGTATTTTCCTTTTTTATTATTGAGAAGGGGTTCATTAACGGATACAGCTAGATCCGCCCTCATATATTGGCGAGGGAACCGCCCGTTATTGTGATTTTTAAAAACTGTAAACCCCCCTATAAAATCACTTTGATTTCTTACCTAATAACCCTTCGGTAAGACGTCTTTTGCACTCAGGACACCGAGGGACTTTCCCTTGAATCCCCCACTTCCTTTGTTGTCTTAGAGCGCTCATGGTTAAAAACCAATTACATGGTTTACATTCCATAACTTTTGAACTCATTTTATTCCTCCTTTGTGCCGGAGGTGGGAATCGAACCCACACGGATTTACATCCACGGGATTTTAAGTCCCGAGCGTCTGCCTGCTTCGCCACTCCGGCGAATCTTGTGCTGGCCATGTCTCCATGACCAGCTCGGGAAAAAAATTATAAAAACAAAAATTTAAGAAAGGAGCAGCCTTGTGCTGGCTGTAATTGTCCCGACTACAACTACAACCAGCTAACACATAAAGGAGGTGTACCCACATTGGGCTTGTGGCCGCAGGACATAGCCTTGCGGCCGGTTAAACTGTCGGTTTTGAGTTCTACCCTCAACGAGGGCGCCAATCTGCTTGTGGCCGTAGGAAAATGTCCGTAAACCTACGGCCTTTAACCGATAACAACAAGCGAGGAGGTGTTAAGCGACGAGGAAGCGCTTGGGGAGGAGGGAGGTTCGAACTCCCAGGTATTAGAACCGTCTGCACTTGAGAGGCGCAGATGCCATCCTTATGACTTTCCTCCCTGTTGGATGGTGTGGGCTCTAACGTTCGGTTGAAGTTTGTTGTTCTATCAGAGATTCGAACTCTGATTTTCTTTCCTTTAAGAAGCCGCTACTTTCATATGCACGTTACCACGGTTCTGCACGGATCACAACGAAAGTATAACAAATGTCCACCGCAGCCAGGATTTGTTCGTTTTATTTTACATGGCCGAATCCTGATTAAACGACCATAGTGAGCAGCTACCTAGGACATAAAGATCTAATGTTGTGTAGCTTTTGAATGAGAACCACGTACTCGGTCTTCTACGCAAGCTTTTTGTATTTTGCCAACGTGCCTTTCAGTGGTCGTTAATCGCAAGCTAGTTAGACCCGACTCCATTGTTGATAGGCCCACTTGTTCAAAGGAAAGCGCATTAGCGCCGTGCCTATACTATAGAACACTTCAGTTGAACTATGCCTGTAAATACGATATACAGTGCAGTTATACCACACGTCTTACCTTATTTCATGTGCCGGTGAGCTCATGTTTTTCGTAGATGCTTTTCGTCATCCGCTTTTCAGGTCAAATAATCCCGTTTCCACAGCCACTTCCCTCCTTAGCAAATGAACGCCAAGGCAGGCCAGTACTTTGTTCATAGTTTCCCTTTGCGAACCTTACTCAGTCTGTCCACTAGATAGCTATGTGGTAAGAGTCACCATCCAAATATGTTGACTTTGCTCTTGTTTAAACCTTGTTGTCCCACTTGGTTACACCGGAATAAACAATGGATTTACTCATTGAGGCCGGCCCGATAAAAAGTCGGACGGGCGCTCCCTTTCAACTTCCTAAGCAAAGATTTTTATTTTTTCTTGCCTTCGTCATCCCCTTTCTGTTTGTTGATATAAATTGCAGCTAGCTTTATTAAATCAACTCGGTTATTTAATTTTTGGTCTGATAGGACTTTTTCCAGCAAATATTTCTTTATTTGTCCTATTGTATTAGACTGTTTTAATTTGAAAACCTCCATTATTTCGTCGCCTTTCAGCGCCAAATCACTGACACCAAAGGCAGTGGTTTCATTGTATATCTTTACGATTCGTTTTTCAAAGTCCCTTTGTTTGGGAGTTATTGGAATCTTTTTAAAACCATTACCGAGCCGCTCAGCAGCTCTAAGTTTGAACAAGGGGAAGTTACTTAAATCATCAAGATCCTCTTTCTTTATCTCTGCCTTAGTGATAAACCTTCTGACAGCAGTATCCCCATATTCACGAGTGTAATGATACATGTGCAAGCGAATCCACTTAGAAACCTCTCTTTTGGTACTATTGTCATAGCCCAATCTGGTAAGAAGTTTCCTTGCTATCTTTGCACCAGCAACCTCATGTTTGTGAAATGTTATTCCTTTGCCCTTTATTACCTTTTTTGTTGCAGGCTTGCCTATGTCATGCAATAGTCCACTTAGCCTTAATACTAAATCAGGTTCGACATTATCACATGTATAGATAGAATGGTGGAACACATCCCATTTATGATGTTTCTTCTCTTGCTTTACCCCAACGCACTCGGAAAGCTCAGGCAGAACAATGTCAAGAAGGCCTAATATATGCATCAGTTTGAAGGCCGCTGATGGTTGCTTAGATAGTAGTATATAGTTTAACTCTTTTCTTAAGGCATCAGCATGCACCACCTTTAACATGGGCGCACATTCTTTTATTGCAAATAATACGTCTTCATCAATTGTGTAACCTGTTCTTGCTGACAGCGATACAGCACGCATCATCCTAATAGGTTGCTCTTGTATGCGTTCAATAGCATCACCTACGGATCTGATATAGCCGTCCCGCAAATCTTGTTTTCCGTTGTGGAAATCTATGATTTCATCTCTGTCTGTTGCATTGACAGGAAGATACATAGCGTTGATAGTAAAGTCTCTGTGAGCAGCGTCTTGTCGCAGTGTATTGTGGGATTCTTGTGTCTGCTTTTTACCTCTTGCAGGCAGCTTTATTTGAGCTATGATGTCGTCTTTGTGGGCCCGAAATAAAACAAGCCGCACGCCAAAACTATCTTTTACTTTTGACAATTCAATTGTCTTAATCTTTCCGTAATTGATCAAGAAAGATTTTAGTTTTTTGAGTGATATTCCTCGAACTATCACGTCAAAATCAAAGCTCTTTTCTCCTCTAAGGAAGTCTCTTACGAATCCCCCAACTAGGTACACATTGACTGACGGCTCTTTGTCAAGTCGTTGCAGCACCTGTATTGTATTCAATTTTCTTTCCTCCTAACTTAGTCTCCCCCTTATTTTGTCAAGTTGTTGGTTAACCCATGGAGCAGTCTTCCCGAACTCGGCGGCAATCTCTTCATACGTCTTGTCTTCCATGATGCCTTCACAGACACGGATTTCCGTAGGTGTGAGACGTTTCTTGATGTCTTTAACTTTGAGAGACAGGCTTAATTGCCTTGTCTGCTCTTCAAGCATTTCAACACACGTTGCGTATTCATCGTACGGAACATCGGTTGGCACGTATTCGGCTCTTGCTACCAATTCCTTTACCGTTATGCCCGCTCTTTTGGCTCCCTTTACTAACAAGTCAAACTTGGCCAATATTTTATCCTTTACCAGGCTTTCTTTTGCCCAAGGCATGTCTAAGACACCAGTTTCAATTGCTGAATATAAATACTTTGTGTCCAATCCCCATAGTTCGAAACTTTCTTTTAGGGAATCTAAGTGTCTATTTGCATTTCGGATGTACGCCGGCATAACAACTGACCTCGAATTCTTTCTGACATACTCATTCAAAGCCCACTTTATTTTATAAATAGCAAAAGCCCTGAAGTTGTCGCTCCTTGTTGGATCAAAATCTCGTTTGGCTCTGGCCAATCCAATTAAAGCTTCACCAAAGAGATCACTTTTGTCAATATTGGTTGATATTGAGTAGGTATATGATATGTTGTTAAGAAGGGTATAGTAATCCTTGTAAAGCTTCTCAGCGGCTTCGGGGGTGTCCGCCAAGAAACATTTTGGTAATTCTTCGTATGCCTCAATTTGGCTTTCTTTTACAACATCATATTTAAACTTGTTTCTGCTCATCAACCTTTACCTATATCGTATTTTCCTCCTTATTATAATAAGGTTACATTATTTTCTAACATAATCCGCAGCGATTTCAATTTTGTGCTTCTTAGTATTAATATAGCCTGATTTTGCCAAATAAACCCGCCCAGCTTGCGTTATAACACGTCCTTTTCCAGTCCTTAACACAAACCCTTTCCTAACTAGATGTGGCTCAGCAGAGGCTTGTATGGCCTTCTGAGACTCATTTACAATGACGGATAGATTGTCTAGGCCGACCGGCATCTTGGCGTCATATAAAGCTTTTAATATTTTTAATTCAACGTCCGTAAAGCCGGCGGCGTCGATACCCAATTCGCTGAATGTTTCTTCAACCATTTGGGCGGTTATTATTTTAGCGCCCAAACTTACAGCTCTATCCCTGACCCGCCGCAAATAACCTTTAGTTATCCTTGGCACGCCCCTGCCTCGTTTGACGATAGCTCTTATCGCTTTCTGGCTAGCAGAAATGTTCATTGCAGGAAGATTTAGTTCTATAATTTGTTTTATTTCATCGTCAGAGTAAGTATTGAAAACGAACCTCATGCTAAATCTTTCTCTGAATGGCTTTGATAAGCTCCCATCGTCAGTTGTTGCACCAACTAAGGTAAAATACGGCACCCAACATACCAAGCCTTCTTTTTCAAGAGGAATTTTAAAGTCTTCCATGGCAACGCCTAATGGCTCTTCCCCTTGGATGGGCATCCGATGAATTTCATCTACAAATAAGATGGTTGGTTTTATTTTACCTATTCGATTTCCTTTTGAATCATAGCCCTTCATATTAAGGCGTTCTAATATATCAACGACAGATTTGTAATCTTTAAAATCGGTCGGGGGAACCTGTAAAAAATCAGCATCGCTATGATAAGCTAGATATCTAGCCATACTGGTCTTGCCACATCCAGCAACTCCGGCAAACAGTATGTGATCCATAGCTGTATTAAGCTTCTTTGCTGATTCAGCAGCTATCCTTAACTGCTTTTTTGTATTTTCGTGACCTATTAAGTTTTTCATGGTTACCCCGAAAAATAGGCGGCGTAATACTCATCTTCGTCGTCGTATTTTCCTGTCTCAACAACTCCGGCTGGATCAAGCGCAATCTTTGGGAGATTGGCTTTGTAGTCGCTTTTCATAATTTCAGCGAGCTTACTTTCCATCGTGTCTAACAGAGCTTTATCCACCTTGCTTTTTCTTTTTATCACTGTCGGCTTTTTGGGCGTATTCCAGCTGCTAGTGGTCGTCCTACTAGTAGTGGGATTTGTTTGTGTATAAATTGAGCTACCTTTTGCTGCCGAATTGCTTCCAGACTGAACGCTAATACCAGAGCCGTCTCCGGTTTTGAACTTTGCCGGAACGCTGGAATATTTGGAAGTATCAATCAAATCTTTGTTTGAACCCAAGACCTGATCCATGTCTTGGAAAATTTTTATGGTGTCCAAAACTTTCGACAAAGCCTGGTTTTGCTCTTCCTCACTGGCTCTGAAATACGTCATGGTTTTGTAAAGATCATTGAACTTTTCAATAGACAAAATATTATAGAAGTTCAAATTTACCGTTATTAAAGAGTCATCCTTGTCCTTCAACAACAAGAACGGCTCTTCTTTTTCGGGGTCATTGACAGTTTTGTACTGTACGCCCTTTAACAGGCCAATCTTACATGTCTTGACCAATTCCGAGATCGGTTTCTCTTTGTCATTCAAGACAGTTTCAACCAGCACATATTTGATATCTTTGGCCGTCATTTTTGAGCTTTCCTCCTTTAAGCTTTTACCTTCTTCGCCATCGTTATTACCCAATGGTCTTTATTCCAATCCCTTCTAACTTGTTGCCAACCTAGCTTTTTGACGAGCCCTAGGCTTGCCACGTTATCCTGCCTTATTGTCCCATAAATATATCGGGTTTCACAGTTGTTCATAGCTGTGATTAGCAGCTTGGTTGCAACTCCTTTTTTCTGGTGACCAGGCAGAACAGATGTATGGTAGCTTTTACTTAATGTTGGGTGCTCTCTCACCAAAGCAGAGCACCCGATGATTTTATCACCGCCCACTTCCACAAAATAAGTAGCTGGGCTATTCATAATAGTAAATATATTATGAACTTTATACAGCTTGTTCTGCATGTTTAGCAGCTTAGCTATCTGCTCCGCTATATTTTGCGTAGGTAGAGTTATGTAAAATTCTGCCATTTTCGACCTTACTTTCCGAACATTTTCCGGAACACACTGTTGATTGCGTCTGCTTCAACGTCGTCTGCATGTTCCAGCATCTCCGCCATATGCCTTAATGTGCCGGCATCGACCTTGCCACTCTTTCCAGTTTTAGCTTGGGCTGGGGACGGAGATCCCACACCGACGGCCTTTGCCTTGACTTCCGTCTTTTTCGGAGCTGGTTTGAGATATTCCCCAAACGCCGCAATATACGCTTCAAAAGAAGTGCCTTGCAGCCCCGGCCCGGTGTTCACTTCGATAATTGCTACGCCGCCGTCTTCTAATTCACAACAATCCACGGCGCCGAAATCGAGGCCAATCGCTTTAACGGCCGCGATGGCGATGTCTTCAAGGGCTTTCTTGGCAGATTTAACCTGCGAGAATTTCCAGCCCCTGGTGTTCGATTTGATGATCTGATCCGGATTTTCCTGCCTCTTGCCGAGATCGGCGAGAATATGTTTCGCCGTGTTTTCATCGAGCTTTTTTCCATTCTTTTCGGCGTTGTGCAGGATTCTTTCGAGGTGTTGTTCCTCAAAAGCCTGGGCCATGTTGTCTCTCGGCGTCTTTTTCTGATGATTGATAACTCGATCTTTAAAGACATGAAGCCGGTATTCCGTTGTAATGGGCAAGTAATTCTGGAAATATTGGGCGCCTTGCTTAATAGCAGTGTCAACCTGGCCCTTGGTCATACATGTCCAGAACCCTTTTCCGCCCTGATGATAATACGTCCGGCCGATCAGCGGCAAATGCACGGGTGACTTTTTGTCATCTATCGCCTTCATAACGTATTGGGCGTCGAGGAAATCAGCAACATTCACATTTGCCTTTTTCAACAACTGCAACGTTTTGAACTTGTTCCGGTTGTCTCGAATTTTATCCGGGTGATTTAACACATCCATGTTTCCGGTATTTGTTTTGTCTTTGGTTTTACAACCCCAGCAAATACATACATCAGTTTTTGCCGTGGACGGAAGTTTCTTTCCGTGGCCGGCCCCTAACTCATCAGCGATTGCTTTTCCGGTCTTGTCCGTTGGGCCACTGTAGTAAACATAAACACTCTTTGGCATTTTGTCAAGTCCTCCTTTAAGAATTTTTTTAAAAAAGTTAATTATTTTCTTTATCATTATAAATCTACCATGAACTTCTTGTTTCCCAGCCAATTTTTCTGAATCTCTCTATCGTACTCTTGGAGTTGCTTGGCGGAAATCTTCAAAATCTCGTACAATCCATGAATGTATTTGCTGTTATCCTTATACGTAGAAAAGCTTTTCATAGTAGAAAGCCATTTATTTAAATAGCTTGCGTTAATAGCAGTTGGATCTGAATCATTCAGAAATTTTATCATGTCATCTGAAGATCTGGTACACTGCATATCCCGAGTAAGGCCAAGCTTTTCCCAACCTTTGAACCCTTTCTGCCACATTTTACCAAGGCCTGAAGTGTCGTTGTCGTTTCTATACATGCACATATAAGATTTGTCAAAGGTATTGTCAGCTGCCAGCTTAAAAACCTCGTCAATGATAGCTTTTGCAGTGCCGAACACGGCTTTTGCTATGGATGGATGTGTTAACCACATGCCGCTTAGAGTTCTATGCTCTAGCCGGCCATTAGGTATTCTCATTTCACCAAAGAACCCATAGCCGCCGTGGCCAGTTGTACACATTTGACATTTCGTCCGGCGATTCTTGCCTTCTTCAACCCCATCAAGCTTGATTAATGGTAACGCTATCAACTCGTCCAGGATTTTATTTAGGGCTCTGAAAAAAGCCTCTTTTGCTTTTCCATCTAGTTTGGCTATTTTCATCGGCGTTCCAACATGAATATGGCCGCCAATTGGATAATCCCTTGACTTGTCCTTGTAATAACAACCAGATGACCATTTGTATTGGTCGATGTGTTTAACAGCGCCGTCACTTTCAAATATCTTTTTCATATTTACAATAAGCGCTTCCGTTGTTGTGGCGGGCCTAGGTCTTATTTCAGCCATGGCCCCATCACTGCCAAGGTATCCTGTTTTGCTTAGAATACTGTTAGCCCGGACAATATTTCCAGATTCCCTATCGAATAATAGGAATTCAGGATCAGCCCCAAGAACGGTGTTTTCGATGCTGTCAGACACCCAGATGTTTTTATTTTGTTTCCGGCCGGCTGTGCCATTAATGCTGTTTAATGTCTTTGTGGTTACAAAGCCAATGCGCTTCAGTTCTGCCTTTGTGAAATCCCCCGCATTCATCATGGCTTTGGCTGCCTTTACGTCAGCAGCAAAGGCTTTGAAAATGCGCAGCATTTTTGTTCTTGCAATTTGATTTTCCGCCGTCGCTCCTGCTGGACATACCTCAACAGCGTCTTCGCTGAACTGCATGTTCTTCCTAGTCACAGAAGACATTCTTATCAAGCCATCTTCATCTCTGTCAGGCTTTTGATTCTTGTCCATGCTTTCAGAAGCGACCAAGATTAACTTCTGACGAGCCATAATTTTAGTCCCTATGTTTTCTGCTCATAAGCGCAAGCTTTAACGTCCGTAAGCTTTTGTTGTTTTTGAAATCAGCCACGGAAAATATTTTCGTTAAAGCATCCTCCGTCACGTTCTTTGCTTCTCCTCTATTCAGCTTCTCTATCAGCGCTCTTTCGATCAATTCCTTTCTTAATGTGTAAGTACTTCTGCTCGCATGTAAGGCGTCCGAAAGGATTGTTACGGTTTCTTTAAGAGCCATAACCACTGTTTCTTTCTTTTTCAACTTCGGACTTGTTTTTACCTCTTCATGCTTCCTGTTTGCATAGCCCAAAGCGAATGCTTCTATAAACACCGTTTTGACAATTCTATTCGCAAGGGCATAGAGGGGAGCCTTCTTCAAAGCAGTAGCGTCAGCGTTCAATGCGGCAATGACCTCTTCATCATTATCAAATTTAGCCAGTTGTTCAGCGACCTTTGTGGCTTTCTTCAAAGCTTCTGGGTCAACTTTACTGAGGTCGACTTCCTCCACTACTGCTCCCTTTGCATTTTCTTTTTCTTCTGGAAAGGGCACTTGGACCACCTTTGCTGAATTACCCATTAAAGTATTTATTTGTTCACCTTCAACAACCTTCATGGGCAATAATGTTTTCTCATTTTTTTTATCGTCTTCTCCTAATATCTTGTCCAAGTCTTCTCCGGCGAAACTTTCGACATTGCATCCAGCGCCAGGGTTAATTTCAACTGCTCCCATTTTTTTTGTATCTTCAATACCTCTTCTCTTCTCGAATTTACTCATCCCCTTGTTCCAAATCCGAGGCCCGCTCGGAGAATTGTCATCATCAGATTCGGTTTCTGTCGATGTTTCCGGCGTGTTTTTTTGGGTACCAGTCGCTGGCTTTGCATCTACTTCCGTTTTTTTCGTCGTGTTGTCTTCCGTAGCACTGCCTGTGGCATTGTGTTTGTTTGCCCAGTTATTATTCTGGTTTGGATACCGGCTAAAACTACCAGTGCCCGTGTTTGTGCTGGCGGCAGTACCTTTCGCCCACAACTTGCCTGTCCTCTCAATTTTACCCGAAAGGTACAAATCTTCTATCTTTGTCTTATTATCAATATCGTGAGATAAATCCCATAGATAGGCGATTTCGTTGACCATCATTTTTAGATCGACGTCGTCTTTACCCAAAGAAGGAAATTTGACAGTTGTAGGATATAGCCGGGCCATCTTCTGATATCTGTAAAGCGCTGTTTTCAGAAACTTATCTTCTGAACCAATCAGTATCAGTTTTAATGGACGAATAATCATGACTTCGGCAGGACGATCGTCTCTGAACGTTGCAACTTGGTTTGGGCTGTTTGCATTTAACATTATACAACTATAACTTCCATGCAGCCTTTTACACGTTTCCAGCAGCACGTCCATGCTTAAAGGCTCTTTGCCGGCTTTGGTTAAATGATGGATCAACCGGACAATGGCCTCGCTGTCGACATCCCCATCCCTTTTACACTTCAACATTTTGAATATCTGATCATGGTTCGTTAACGTCCCGTTATGGATGCCCAAAATGTCGCCGACAATTATCGGATGGTTATTGTTGTTGTCGCTGGCATTGAACCCGACCGAAGATTTTCTGCAATGGCCCATAAAGGTTTTTACAGTCTTTTTCCTTTTTGTGAAGTTTTCTCTCCAGACTTTCAGAAAGCCATCGTAATCAGTCTCTTTTCCGCCGAACCTTGTGATGAAATCCGGAGAAGGAACGCCCATCTTTAAACCAAAGAAGTTTCCATCTGAGAATAGATTTGCAACGCCTGTTGCATCTTCTCCACGACTCCGAGTTATCTGAAGCAATTCGGTCGCCAAATAAATCATCGCTTCTTGCCGAACTTTTTCAGCTTTGTTGTCCGGCATCTCGTTGAATGCCAGAACGCCTACGATTCCACACATAATTTAACCTCCGCTATGTATAAGTTATTGCCGAGCTTGTGCTAGAGCCATGCCAAGTCGGGCTGCTGACATAGAAATATTCTGCTGAGTTGTTACTTTTTTTTACTTCCTTTGCCCGACTCTTGTTTTCGGGTTTAACTTTTGCATTCCTTTCTACATATTTTACAAAATTTTCAAGAGTCGACATTTGTAAGGGGTGTGGATCATAAATATTCACACCATCAATCACATATTTATTTTCTTTGTGATTCGTCATTAAAAGTGCCATGTGCCCCAGCGAAAATAACTGCCCCCGATCTTCTGTGCGCCTAGTATCAACCATATTCACGATGAGCCCCATACCATCCATCTTTTTTCGATTGAATGTTGGGATACAGGTGAATAAACTCATAAAAGTTAAGTAATACTCTACGTCGGCCGGATTGGAACACAAATAATCTTTGTTTATATGAACATATTCACAAGAATTATATTTATAGCTTGTTAGCATATCAAAAAGACTTCTTAGAAAATTCAGAAACGCAAGAGCATTCTTTTGCGCTGTTTTTGCTTTATCATACCCGTAAGCTGTGTTATGCTTATTCCACAGCTGGAAGGTGATGATATCATTCCTCTCCACATAACTTTGCAACCTAGAAATTTGGTCAAAATCGAAAGCCTCAATGACTTTAAACCTGTTTTTGTCTAGGAACGATTTTTTATCTGCCGCTCGAACATTTTCCCTGCGGTAAACAGTGCGTTCGTTTATAGGGGTGCTCATGTATCTTGGAAAGGGGAATCTTACCTCCACTTCATTTGCGCCCGTTTCCCAATATTTTGCATTGAGCAAGCAAGGCATATTGGTTATGTTTGGCAAATCGAGCATTTTAAAAAACAGCTTGCCAGGGATAAATTTTTTGCCTTGTAAATTGAAAAGTAAATCATTATTGATTCCCATGTTTCACCTTCGTATTTCTTTTTGCTCCTTCACCAATTTTGAAAAGCACCTGTCGATTTTGGAGCATATTCATTCCCACCCCCTCATCGGCCTTTATTTCCATTTCCGCAGGAGTTCCTAAATCAAGTCCTTTTACCGCTTCTTTTATGAATCTTTCGGCAGAAGCAAAAATGACTAGCCCTTTTGCCGGGTACCTAAATAGAGATATAGGACCTGAATTACGGAATAACCATAGCGTCCAAGGGATTTTTAATTCCACGGCTGCACAGGCGTAGCTGCCTAATAAAACGTTGCTAGCTGCGCATATGGCATTTTCCATATCCATCTTGTTTTTCAAATGATGCTCGATAACTCTGAAGATGGCCTCACTGTCAACCTGCCCTTTCCTGGGCATGTTATACAAATCAAATAAAGCATCATCGTTGCTAATAACACCATTATGTACACCAACAACTTTGTCTGTGACAATAGGATGGTTATTATGGGATTCGTACTGAGTGCCTTTTGTTTTAAGTCTTGTATGACCTAAAATTATTATGGGCTCAGAGTCCGTCCCCATTACAATACGTTTATTGACAGCATTAATATAATAATCCGTTTCAATAAATCGCTTGGCTCTAATATGGTGTTTGATAATCATAGCGTCATGTAAATCTACAAAGGAGCAGCCCGTGGCGGTGCCGCCTCGAACTTCCGACTCTACAAATAGTTTATGCAATATATCTTTGACTTCTCCTGAATCTTTCATCGTATGCCCTCTTTGAAAGGCCATGCCGAGAATTCCACACATGATAACTCCTTATAATTTTATGACTGAGCCTAACGAATCTGACCAAATCATCTCACCATCGTTGCGTTTTCTGGTGATATAGTCTTCGATCCGAGCGGTCAATTCTTTTTCAGCGAGAACTTCCAATTCACTGTCTTCAGCGAGGATGTGAGCAGTTTGAGCTATCCATTCGTCCAAACTCTTACATTCGGACACATATCTTAAATCAATGCCCTCATCAATTGCGATATGCAATCTGTCATCCTCGGTTGTAACAACGCATAAATCTTCTTCGATTTTCTCCCAAGAATCACCATCAGCCCGCCGCAGCGAACACGGCTTTTCGGCCAATTTTTCCAACACATCATACGCCGGCCCCATTCTTAACAGAATGTGTTTAACCTGACTTACCAAAGCAAATGCTTCAGTAGATAACGCATCATAATATTTGGCTAAATTCTTGGTACAGCTGAATCTTTCACCGTCATAGCTGCCGGTACCATTCAGTAATTTGTTTTTGATGGTTCTGCTTTGCTCCATCCACGTGCTGTCTCCAACCTCAATGATTCCATATCTGCTTATTTCAACAGCTTTAATCATCATGGCGTGGAACAAGCAAGCTGTGGCTGCCACAGCGCTGGGCGCCAATAACATGTCCGCCACTCGCATTTCCAAATGAAGTCTATTTATATCACCCAGTGGATTGAACGATGTGTAGTTATAATTTACCCAGCCGTATTTATTCCCACCGGCATTGCTGGCGACCATATCTTTGACCGTACTCATGGTATTCAATATTGCTGATATTTCAAGGATAGATACCCTGAACTTTTCCCATCGAGTCAGGCGGTGTGGCTCATCCAGGCCGGTCGTCATCCATGTTATTGCGTTTTGGTATCTTCTACACAATTGGTGGAAGTTGGCCAAGATTATCTCCGGCATGGCCCTTTCTAATTCATTTATCTGACTTGGGATGCCCACTGCTTCGGCGTCATCATTTGAAAATATTTTACTATAATAGCTGCCCAGCAAGTGCATATGAATACTACACCTTTCATTTGCCCATGCGCCCTTCTCAACACAGTTGTCGATAATTGTTTTTGCCATCTTGAAGAATTCCCAATAATCGACCCTTCTCCCGACAGTTATGATTTCAGCGCCTTTTTGACCCAACAAACTTCCATCAGTTGTGATGCTATGAACACCGAAATCCCGAATTTCGCCGTAACTATTGCTTGGCTTCAATTCCTGATTGATCCTAGCTCTAATTTCATCAGGATTTTTCTTTGGATCGTATCTGTTGGAACAGGTTTTACAATTAATGTCGAAATCCTCACATGCAAAACATGCGGAAACAAAGCCGACGCAAAACATTCCGGGACAATCAGCTTTCGAATTTTCTTTGTAGTTCTTGCACTCCAGGCAATCTTCAGGTTTACATTTCTTTGTGACATTCGCACACATTTTAGGATTGCGAAGATAAGAACACTTGCCGTCGCTGAGACACTTCATCCAACATTCATCAGTAGACATCCGGACACATGGACAGGCATTACTATCACCTTTACACGTGCCTTTTTGGTCTGGCAAATTGAATTCAAATTCCAAGCCAACCTTCAATATCTTTTTCAGCGTTTCTCTCCAATAATTCATGTCCGCTGTATTTATTTTGGGTTTGGCCTCGTCGTGGCTAATGCACGTCCACTGATCTCTGCTGTCCTTCATAGTGGTTCCTCCAATTGCTTTCAACATCGCTGCTGAATTTGGTTTTGACGTGTTTAAAATATTCTTCTATGGCATGTGCCCTTGCTCGGTAGCCGATCATTTGCCTGACGTCATTTATAATAATGTCGAGTTTGGCCTCAGCGGGCACAATGTTTGGTGATACAATTGTTTGGTAAATCTCGGTAGGAGGCGGGATGTTTGGGTATATTATGCTTAGGCTTTTATCCGGCAGCATGCTTTCAAGGAACGAATAATTCTCCGTTGCTTTCTTCACTCTGCTTACAACATCTTCTATTACGGCAGCACCTAAGCCTAATATCCCTTCTGCCAATATCGGATGTCGCATTAATGTCCCGCCCGGAAGTCTATATTCCAGAGTCCTATTATCCAGAATGAAATTGCCTGGTTTTCCATAAGCACTGCCGACAAATGTCCTTCTGAAGAAATCCTCTCCACCTTCTGGAATTATTGCTGGTATTCCAACATAAAAGTCCAAAGCTTTTACTATCTGGCGAGCCAATAATTTAGTAATATATTGTCCACCTAAGAGCTGTTGCGGAAGGCCAAAATGAAGATGAAACCCAGCAGCTACACTCCTATAAGAAGATGCAGCCACCATTCTTATTGAACTTGGCTGTGGTATAGGAATACTGTTTATAACTTTCACCCCCGCAAATGTATTCAAATGATTTCTTGCTTGAACAATTAGCGAGAACAGATTATTCGTTACGCCTTCTTCCCTTGTACTAGGCATCGGACGAAACTCCATCATTGGCCCATCATAACCAACATTTGAAAACCTGCGAAAAAATCTGTTAGCATAAATAATATTTCCTTTGGCGTCCACCAGGAACAATTCTGGGTCACAACCTAGCGTTATGCCTTGAACTAATTCTACATTTTGTATCTTTTTATTAGCAAGCTCTTTGCCAACTATTTTAGTAGCAGCAAAAATATTGCTGGTAAGGTAGGCGGAACTGCTGTCCGTCTCTGCATCTTCCTTATACGCAGGAAGGATGCGTAATGCAATTATTTTCCCATCGGCTCCTCTGAGCGACACATAATCATGCAGACTGAACATAAAATTGTCTCGGAATTCTTTTGGCATCCTTATCACTCTATGCTCATCTGGATCTGATTTGCTCCGCTCATTCATTGTCTCAGAAACTGTCAAAAGTATTTCCATAAGTGCTCCACTATGTTTTAATATGGTTCAACATTGACCCCTAACCTCTCGTACGCAGCATATCGGCACGGACCTGTCCGACTATAGAACTGATTCTGTATAACGCCGATATTGATATCAACATAATCGTACACTAATGCATCTTTTTTTCCAGGAGCCGGTCTTTGTATCCTTCCTATTATCTGCTCACACTTCGCTTCTGATCGGAAGGGCGCTCCTAGGAATGCCCTGTTCAATGGGGCATAGTCAAATCCCTCACCAAGGAGCTGGTCTGTACAAACTAATACGGTAATTTCTCCGCTATTTAATCTTTCAATCTGCTCACTGACATATTTCTTGTTGTAATCTCCAGTGGCGATGCCGGTTTTATCCCAACCTATCGAAAGTAAATCATAGAGAATTTCGCAATGTTTCTTTCTGTTAGACACAACAATGCAGATATTATCCTGCGCAGCTTCCCGCAGAACATCTCCAACTATCATATGATTCCGCCGGTCATTCACCATTATGTTGTTTGTCATAATGCGATTTGTATTGGCATCTTCTATATGATGCGGATGTTTGAATGCTTTATATTTTACAGTGGGCCTCATGGCACCCCCATACTTCTCAACTTCTTCAATAGGTATCCTGACTATTTCATCCCCAAGAGTTTGAAACATTAAAGCTTGTAATGAATCTCTCCTATATGGAGTGGCTGTTAAGCCATACATCTTTATAGGATTGAAGCAGCCTATCACCTTCATAAAGGTCGATGCAGGACAATGGTGAGCTTCGTCCAGTATTAAAATACCGAATTCATTTTGTATTTTGTGCAGCTGTGGTATTCGCCGCACCAACGTTTGCACCATCCCCACGGTGAACAAGTTTCCAATTTTCCACTTGCCTCCTCCTATTATTCCAATATCGTCTTCGGTTAGTGAGGGTAAGAAGAAATTAATTCTGTCAACAACCTGCTCAGCTAATGGTCCAGTATGAGTTAACCACAGCATAGGCAAACCATATAGAGGAAGCATGCTTATACCTAATACTGTTTTACCACTACCTGCTGGTGCAACTAGTACACCCTCGTCGTGCTTGGTCATGGACATCACGGCATCATATTGGTATGGTCTATATCTTATTCTGTTAGAATTAATGGTATAATATGGCTCTATCTTAGGTCTTTTATCAGTCACATTGCCAGTGATGCCCATTTCAAACATGGCTTTAAATAATTTCTGGCGGTAGCCCCTTGGTATTCTCAGGCTATCGTCAGGTAATATATCGAAGTTATTTATAAATGGGTTTATTTTCCATGTACTTCTTCCAACACGGATAGCTTCTTCATATTTTGGATTTTTCAATCTAAGTTCTGTGATTAATCTTTGCGTTAACTCAGACGGAGCCTGCTTGAGTCTTATTTTGTTCTCTATTACTATCTCCATCCGCCAGCATCCTCTCAATGACCTTTTTCCAAGCTTCATTTTTACTCATGAAAGCTGTTGGGTAAGGTTTCACGATGTATTTTTCAGCTTTCTTCTTAGATAGTTCTCCCCTAATTTGTTTTAGATATTTCTTCCGTTGTTTCCCGCTTTTAAATCTGTACTTAAGGCCTGTTTTTCCCCCCTCTCCATCTATTTGCGCTTTGAAATCCATCCAGCATGCTTGTAGATAGTTACAGTTGCGCCGGAGCTCTTCGCTGCCACAATGTGGTCCTAAGAAGTTACATACGGCGTATCTGAATTGCTCAGGATCGAATTGCAGACCTTGGCCTCTTTTATTGTTCCACTTCTTCACCTCCATAATAGCAGGATGAATTTCTTTTATAAATGTGGAAGGAGAGGTTTTGTATATTTCAGAATAACAAGTTGTGGGAGCACCCAAACAAAGTAAGCACTCCCGACAGAATATATTTGTAAATTCTTTCTTGTTATAAGTCCTGTTAGGCTGTTTCTGTTTCTTTTTCTTGTTTTTGTTCTTTCCCATAGCTACCTGTTTTTGAATGCGTCTTTCGCTGAACGGCCATCGGGCAACTTCCAAAATACCCAGCCGCTTTTTCTAACAATCCCGCTAACATCCTCAGCAGCAGCTGAAAGAGAATTGTATTTTACGTTTCCCGCATAGTAACCATCTTCTTTCACGGTTAAAATTCTTGGGAAACCTGCTTTATCCGCTCCGACAAAGCACAGGTTGTAAGGAATCCCATCTTTGTTTAGTGATTCGTTATAAGCATTATCTCCCTCTTCAGAGACGCTTTTAACCATTAACAACCCAGCATTTATTTCGAGGAGATTCTTTACCATAGCTTCCAGCATGCAAACCCTATCTTCCAAAGATTTAGGTTTAATTGCCAACGCCGTGCCTTTTTTCGGTATCGCTTTTCCTAAAGTCAAGCTTCTTTGCTTCTCAAACATTTCTTTTTAGTCTCCTTATTTACTTTCTTCATCGTATTTAATCTCATAATCAGAGCCTTTGCACGTTGAACATTCAATAACGTTGATCAACATTGCTTCTCGTGGTTTCATCTCCCTTATAATAGCTTCTTGATCATGTCTTCCAAATGAAATGTCGAGATCTGTTGTTACTACTGCCTTTACTAAGAATGCTGAACTACCACATGTCTGACATTCTAAGCGAGTCTTGCCGCTTTCATCCAACAAAGCCTTAACAAATTCTTCTTCTGAAACTGTGGTCATTAATGTTAGGCCACCAAAAGGCAGTAATTCCATTGTTTACTCCTAGCCGTCGACGTATGTCCCGCCACCGAGCTTAAGCATGGTCATTATCAAGCCACTTTGTTCGGCTCCGTCCTGTTCCCAGGTGTCATAGTAG
>Ga0315535_1000842_pt1 | contig 21128 bp, 14 predicted proteins | sample SalMarSW160220MG_2_FD_203092 | JGI IMG/M metagenome (GOLD analysis project Ga0315535, IMG submission 203092) | Salt marsh sediment microbial communities from the Plum Island Ecosystem LTER, Massachusetts, United States - Salt Marsh Sediment SW1602-20 ... | reverse complement strand
TGTCGGCTCATCACATCCTGGGGCTGGAGCAGGTCCCAAGGGTTTGGCTGTTCGCCAATTAAAGTGGTACGTGAGCTGGGTTTAAAACGTCGTGAGACAGTTTGGTCCCTATCTTTCGTGGGCGTAGGATATTTGAGAGGATCTGTTCCTAGTACGAGAGGACCGGAATGGACGAACCAATGGTGTTCCAGTTGTCGCGCCAGCGGCATTGCTGGGTAGCTAAGTTCGGAATGGATAACCGCTGAAAGCATCTAAGCGGGAAGCCGACCTCAAGATAAGATATCCCTTAAGTATGGAAACATACTTAACTGAAGACCCCTTGAAGACTACAAGGTTGATAGGCCAGATGTGTAAGTGCGGCAACGCATTTAGCTTACTGGTACTAATAGGTCGTGAGGCTTGGCCACAAAACAATTTACATAATTGTCTGAACATTTTATGTGCTCATATCCAAATATTTGCTGCATTTAAAGTTAAAGTTTTTTCGGTGGCAATAGCAAAGAGGAGACACCCGTTCCCATCCCGAACACGGAAGTTAAGCTCTTTTGCGCCGATGGTACTGCTCGGGAGGCTGAGTGGGAGAGTAGGACGCTGCCGAAAAATTTTTTTGTCCCGGAATCACACATTATAAGGTTTAAGTGATTCCGGGTTTTTTTTTGATAAAAATTGCGTGGTTCCGGCAGGCTTTTCCTTTATCAAAGGTCTCGAAGCGCTTGGGAAGTGAAGCGCTCATTAAGATCTGAGTCTTATTTTTCTAAAATAAAAAAACGAACTGGAACTTATCAGGATCAGGAAAATCAGTGTGGGTGCTGCACCCATATGGAGAAGCATCCAGCTGAGACCTATCAGGGGTATAAGACTCCAGCGTACAATCGTCCGCAAGATGTCGTGGTCGACGATAAACTCAGCCACAGGTGGGGAGTACCTGTAATAGGTTTTCACAAAAGCACGGCCGATTTTAAAGGGCATAAGATAAAGGTCGCGAAATCGTCGTAAAAGCCGCACATGTTTCTCAAATTTTGAACCAAAAGCCGCGGTAGCGATAAAACATCCACTGCCGCCACCACTGCTTGAGCCAGTAACCGCGTATGAGCTTCCCCCAGAGGCTGCAGCAATTCCGCCCGGATCCACAATCACCCCATTGGCCACTCCGTCGCTGTCGCCATAACCGCCATCTTTAACTTCCAGAGTGACAGATTGTCCGTCGTTATTAAAGGTAGTGTGTTCTGAATAGTCATGCCAGCCGTTGATTGTATCGTATTTGAAGATCGTATCAGACGAGAAAATCTCTCCCGAAAAATATATTTTCAATATGGCTGTGTCGCCTGGCTGGTTAACGCGCAACCGATAGGAAAAAAGGCCGAAGATGAGGTCCGCCGGTCTGTTAACCGTGTCGGAAATGGTATCAGGATCAATGAGTTCCAGGGTTTCAATATCACTCACGGAACTCGATACTTTTTCGATCCCGATATAGTTTGAACCATCAAATGCTTGAACGCATTTGATGATCTGAGGCTGATAGATGTCGGATATACCGTCGAGATTGAAATCCACCGAGTCATCCACTTCGTCGGTATCGGAAATGCCGTTTAAGTTGAGATCTTCCAAAAAGCAAGCGGTGGTGAATTGAACAGTGCCGGACCAATCCGAGGCTTCAGAATAGACATCGTAAAATCGGACACGCACGTAATATATCTGGTTTGATATCAACACCATGTGGGGAACTGAAAACGTGGTCAGATAGGTGTCGCTGGTAGCATCCACAACAAGGGATGAGAAATCGCTCTGGTCACTGATTTGCCACTGGCTTTGTCTGTGAGAGTCGTCGTTTGGGTCTGAAAAGGGTTGAGTTGTTATATCTAATGGAATATCGATTTCATCCTGACCAGTCTCAGGATACACGATGATTGGTTCACTTGGTGGCAGGTTTGATGGAGGCACATCTATTATTGTGACTGCTTTCGCATCCGTTTTTGTCACCTGGCCGACGGTGTAGCTGGCCTGAATGGTTACCTCCACATCGTTTGAAACTTCTGAGGAAGTCAGCACGCCACTGCCGTTGATGGAGGCATAGGGAGAATCTTCGGCCCAATCGGCGCTGTCCGTTACCGTCTGGGTGCTCCCATCGCTGAAGCAGGCTGTGGCCGTGTACCCGGTACTGCTGCTCTCGCTTACTGAATTGTTACCGCTGATGGACAGACTGCTGAGTGTTGCGACTGATGGGGGGTGATAAGATACTTCATTTGAGTAGCCACTTTCATTGCCGTCTGTGTCGTAGGCAGTCAGCACAAAATAGGTGGTTTCAGTGTCACTTAAGCCATGGATTGTGTATTCAGGAAATGCGGGATTGTCTAACTTTGCTATAGGCACTTGGATCGGTGAGTTGCCTTCAACAGCTTCTGTGCCGTTGTATGGAGCGCCGGAAGCGCCGGTTTTATAATAAATAAAGTAGCCGCCGAGATCCGGCTCACTGTTGCTGCCCCACGCCAGAGTGATATTCGTGGTATATGCTGCATAAATTGAAGGCGGGAAAAATAGGCTTAACGCACTTATAATACTTATAAAAGCACAAAAAATTATATTGAATAACCAGTTGCTGAGACCTTTGTCCATAATAGGCACCTCTTTTTCTCTATGATGGATAACTTCATATAGAGAAAGGCGCCAAAATAGTTAAAGGTAGAATGTCTTATGCTTCAAATGTGGTGACTTCTACAGGTATTCGGCAGCCCGGCTGTCCTGGCTTTTTAAGCTTTAGACCCGTGGCTTTGCGTCCCCGCTTTTCAACGGGTTTGCCCTTTCGCTCCCTAATGTTATCCAATGTTGAGAGGAAATTTTAAAATTAATCTATTAAGCCATTTTAAATTCTTAATAAAAATATAGTGTTAACTTCAGACAAGACAAACAGGATTAAGTTAATATTTATAGTGTGTTACCTCCTCTGTGACCCGATGGGGCGTTAAGTCTTTTTCATGGGAGTACACCCTATTTAACCATTGTTGATCCTACATCAAATACATGCAAATAATATGCCTTTGAGTTGTATGAGACGGGTTTAAAAATTCGTCTATATTTGACGGTTTTTTATCCGATATATAAATAAAACAACAGCTTGTTAAAATTAATTTTACAAAAGAACTTATTTGTTGAGATGGTTTTTAATGATTTTATAGAAATGTATTACGAGGTTACGATATAATTGTGACAAAAACTGTCCAATTTTTTGACAAAAATCAGTAGGGATGTGATCCTTTGTATAAACGCAATTTGACTTATATGGAACTTTCACGTAAAATTTTAAAAAAATGCCTGTCTTCTAAAATCTGGATACCATAAGCTGGGGTTATTTAAAATTTTATTTTCATAAGTTTTTGAAATTTCAAAACGTAAAAGGTTTAATGTGTTTGCCCGCGGTTTAAAAACAAATATTGCTATTCATCTAACTATCCTCTTAGTGTTGGCCATGATTTTATTAGATTTTGTAATGATTATAACCGCACGAAGGGACCTCCTTGGATCTGAAGTTTCAAGAGGATATACATTTATATCAGGAGTGGAAGCTAATATAATATTTTTCCCGGAATCGGACACTATCACAGCGAATTCAAATTTTAAGGATGATTTTGACAGGCGGTTAAAAAATGCAGGATTTTCTTGCGCAATCATTATGGATGCAAAGAAAAATAGAGTATATTCCAATGGGGAAAATTGTACCTTGCATGATGAGATTGAGACACTTACAAGACAAACAATTCGGTCAGGAGATAAAGCCACCCGATTTTTGGGGTCAACTTGGGGGGTTTGGGGGAAGCAAAGCCAGGATGTGATCATATCAGCGCCTTTGCTCAGGAATGGAAGTATCGTTGCAGGGGTAAGTATTGTCTTACCCCTTAAAGGAATCCATAAAACGTTGAGACGGACACAATATATCTTATTGATCTATATTTTTATCAATACATTTGTTTTTTCTTTTATCGGTTTTTACCGCTTGTCGAGGATTATCGTGAAACCTTTACAGCGGCTGGTAAAGCGGGCTGAAGAATACCGAGAAGATGATGAGATGTTTTTCCTTTATGAAAAGGAAAATAATGATTTCAGCAAATTATCCAAGGCGTTAAACAGCATGTTGAAACAGATTGCCGATGATAAAGAAAGACTTCGGAGCACGGTTATGTCCCTCGAGAAGGCGAATACTGATTTAAAACAGGCTCAAAAAGAGATTATTCAAGCGGAAAAATTGGCATCTGTTGGCAGATTATCTTCAGGAATTGCTCATGAAATGGGAAACCCCATAGGTATTGTTGTGGGGTATTTGGAATTGCTTAAACAGAACGATATTTCAGAGGAAGATAAAAAGGAATTTATTCTCCGTACAGAAAATGAAATAAATAGAGTAAATACTATTATCAAGCAGCTCCTTGATTTTTCAAGGCCTTCGAGTGAAGCTTTGAAGGCTGTTTCAGTGCACTCCATCATCAGAGAGACGGTTGATGTATTTAAATTTCAGCCGTTGATGTCCAATATCGAATTAAATCTTGGCTTGATTGCGAAAAACGATAGGGTGATGGCCGATTCGAATCAATTGAGACAGGTCTTTTTGAATTTGCTTATTAATGCTGCCGATGCTATTTCGTCCGTTGGGGATCATTTTGAAGGAAAAATATCGATAACCAGCGAGGTGGTACAGAATGTCCCCGATGAATCGGAAGACCATCCCAACATGTTGAAAATAAGCTATATTGATAATGGCTCCGGGATTGGAAAGGAAAATCTTGGGAATATTTTTGATCCTTTTTATACCACCAAGGAGCCCGGTAAGGGGACAGGCCTGGGTCTTTCGGTCTGTTTTATGATTATCCAAAAAATTGGCGGAAAAATTCAGGCAAGCAGTGAACAAGGCAAAGGTGCGACCATAAATATATACCTTCCCTTGACTGTTTAAGCAGCTCATGGGGGAACGACAAAAATAATTTGGATATATGAATAATGGATAAAAAAACCACAAATGAGAGCAAATTTTCCCCAAAACGTCTGTTGATCGTAGACGATGAAGAAAACATGCGTCACATGTTGTCATCTTTACTTACTAAAGCCGGTTACCGTGTGGATACGGCCTCTGACGGTGCGGATGCTCTTGAGATGGTTGATCAGACATTATACGATTTTATTCTCTGTGATCTTAAGATGCCCAATATGAATGGAATGGAATTTTTTGAAACTGCAAGGGATAAGCTATGGGCGACGACGGTAATCATGATGTCAGCGTATGGCAGTATCGATACGGCGGTTGAAGCCATGAAAAATGGAGCATATGATTTTATATCAAAACCGTTTAAGCCTGATGAAGTTATCCTTACCCTTAAAAAGGCTGAAGAACGGGAAAGTCTAAAACGAGAGAACCTCTGGTTAAAAGAACGAATTCGGAAAATTCAAGAAAATTATCATTTTGGCAACATGGTTGCCAAAAGCAATGCCATGCTGAATGTATTCAAGCTGTCCGAGAAAGTGGCCCAATACAATACTACGGTATTAATATATGGTGACAGCGGAACCGGGAAAGAGCTGATCGCAAGGGGTATCCATTTCGCGGGACAAAGAGCAAAAAAATCTCTGGTCCCCGTTAACTGTGGAAGCATACCAGAAAATTTACTTGAAAGTGAACTCTTTGGTTATAAAAAAGGTGCGTTTACCGGTGCGGACAGAGATAAAAAAGGTCTTTTTGAAGAAGCGGACGGCGGAACCATTTTCCTTGACGAAATTGGTGAATTACCCCTGTCTTTGCAAGTTAAACTCCTGAGAGTGTTACAGGAAAATGAGATCAGAGCGGTGGGTGATTCAAAAACAAAGAAAATAGATGTTCGTGTTATCGTTGCGACCGCTAAAAATCTTAAAGATGAAGTGAGTAAAGGCGCTTTTCGCGAAGATCTGTTTTTCAGGCTGAATGTGCTGCCGATCAAGCTGCCGCCACTCAGGGAGCGGCCTGAAGATATCCCACTTTTAAGTCAACATTTTATTGACCGGTTCAATATCAGTTTGAATAAAGAAATAAAGGGGATAACACCGGCAGCCATGTCACTTTTGCTTAAGCACAACTGGCCGGGAAATGTCAGGGAACTTGAAAATGTTATTGAAAGGGGCGTGGTACTTGCCGAAGATAGCATCCTATTGCCGGAAAATTTTCCCTCTGAATTGGGCGAAGAATCAAAGATGGGCAAGATGGACGATTGGTTCGATGGATACTCGCTGAAGGTCGCCCAGAAAATTCTGGAAAAAAAACTCATCACCAAGGCGCTTAAGACAACAAACGGCAATCGCACGCAAGCCGCAAGGATTCTTGAAATCAGTCATCCTTCCCTGTTAAGTAAAATTAAGGCTTACGACATTAACCTTTAGCCGAAAGCTCATTTGAAATCGATTGGTTACGCATAAAAACATTACACCCTAATTAAAAAACAAGAGAATAAGAATGGAAGACATTGGTGCGGTTCAACATCTCCTCAAGAAGATTTACGGTGCAAAAACCGGAAACCTGGCTTTTGATAACATACTGCCAATCATAGAGAGATTTCAGCCTCGAAAAGGCCGGGAAAGGGGTTATTTTTCTCAGGAAGATGTATTTTTGATAACCTATGGCGACACATTGAAGAAAAAGGGAGAACGTCCTTTAGAAACATTATATAAATTTGCCGTTCAACAGTTTAAAGACGTGTTTTCAACCATACATATCCTGCCGTTTTCCCCATTTTCTTCGGATGATGGATTTTCGGTGATCGATTTTTTCACGGTAAATCAAGAGGTTGGGACTTGGGAAGATATTCGTCGACTGGGAAAAGATTTTCAGTTGATGTTCGATCTCGTGCTTAATCATGTTTCGGCAAAGAGCATGTGGTTTCAAAACTATTTGGCGGAGAAGCCAAACTATGAGGACCTCGCCATTGAGGTCGATCCTTTAGCCGATCTGTCTTTGGTGACTAGACCCCGATCCTTACCGCTTTTAACTCGATTCAAAAAAACTTCCGACGAGCCTGTGTATGTTTGGACAACCTTCAGTGCCGATCAGATCGATTTGAATTACAAGAGCCTTGAAGTTCTTAAACAAATGGTAAAAGCCCTTCTTTTTTATGTTGAGCAGGGGGCGACCTCTATCCGTCTTGATGCCGTGGCGTATATTTGGAAGGAGATCGGCACAACCTGTATTCATCTGCCTCAGGCGCATCAATTGGTTCAACTTTTTCGAAGCATATTAAACGTTGTTGCACCGAACGTTCTACTGATTACCGAGACCAATGTGCCGCATTATGAGAATATGAGTTATTTCGGAGATGGGCACAATGAAGCCCAAATGATTTATAATTTTACATTACCGCCGTTGCTTTTTTATACGTTTGTCCGAGAGGATTCAACAGTACTGTCCGAATGGGCCAAAGATTTGAAGGTAGTGTCTAAGAGTAATACGTTTTTCAATTTTACGGCTTCCCATGACGGAATCGGCGTACGTCCGCTGGAAGGGATTTTATCCCAAGCCGAAATCGATAAACTCATTGATGTTGTGAAAGACAATGGTGGAAGGGTTTCCTATAAAAGAAATCCCGATGGTTCCGACAGTCCGTATGAGTTGAATATAACCTATGTGGATGCTCTATTAGCCCCTGGGGTCACAAAAAAATCTTGGCACGCACAAAAATTTTTGGCTTCTCAGTCAATTCAGTATGCGTTGCCCGGGGTCCCCGCTTCCTATATTCACAGTGTGCTCGGTTCTAAAAACTGGCAGGTGGGCGTTCGGCAGACTCAAAGCGCCAGAACCATCAATCGGGAAAAATTGCAGGTTAATGACGTGTTGTCCCAACTCAAAGATCCTGAAACCTTTCGCTCTCAGATATTTAATAGGTATATTAAAATGATCAAAACCAGGCGGAAGCAGCCTGCTTTTCACCCGAACGCCGATTTTGAGATACTGGGAATCGATCCTCAAGTGTTTGTCATCGCAAGGCATGCTGAGAATCAAAAACTGTATGCCGTCACCAATATTTCATCCAAACAGGTCACAGCTTCGTTATCGAGCGCCGGAGCTCCTGAGCGGATGAGAGACGTCATGACCGGCGAGATTTTCCGTACAGATGTATTAAAGTTGAATCCCTATCAATTTTTATGGCTCAGTACAATGAAAAGTTAAAAGGGTCTTTAAGGATTAAGTTAAATCCGGCGCTTATTGTCCGTTGATCTTGTCCCTCAATTTTCCTGAACATTTGAATGTAACCACTTTACGTTCTTTCAACATCAAGTCGTCGCCGGTGGCAGGGTTGCGGCCTCTCCGTTGTTTTTTTTGCTTCACACAAAATTTTCCGAATCCTGAAACAAGGACATCCTCATTTTTTTCCAACGTCCTTTTAATAATTTCCAATAGAGCTTCAATTATCTCAACAGATTTTTTCTTTGTAAACCCCAGTTCGTGTACTCTCGTTACAATATCATTTTTAGTTAATGCCATGTCGCCTCCTTAAGTAATGTTTGCGGTTTTCAATGTATTAACTTATTGTTATATTATCGAATATCAATTATCATTTTGTATTGACTTCTTGCTATCTACAGGATCAAGGTTTTCGATTTTTTTAATTATGTTGTGGATGTTTTTCATAATTTCATCAATTTCGGCTTTTAATTTTCTGTCATCGGAATCATTCATATGGATTTCTCCTTAAAAGATCTTAAAACTTACTATCTATATTATATCAGTATGTTAAAATGAATATGTCTGTCAAGATGATTGATTTAAAAAATATTTATACTATGGTCGGAAGCAAAGCTTCGGCCATATCGAAATGATTGCCGATATCCCTTCGCAAATCCAGCCGGTTTCCTTGCGGATTTTCACGGGGAATCACCCTGATTTTGCCATTTTCAAAGGCGGTCAATATTTTTTGACGAAGACGTTCCGCTGCTTTTGCTCTGCTTTTTCCAGGTGTAACGGTTGCATTAACGTTGCAATATATTACGCGGCTGCCATCTGATTTAAAAATTCCTTCTTCAGATGAATATGTCATTGCAGATGGGATAACCTGTATTTTCTTTTTCTTCAAGTAGGCAAAGTCAATATCGACCAACTCTCCTTTCGTACAGGACCAGGGATACCCTTTTTGGCTTTGCGGGCCGCCGGAACCTGTAACCAAGGCCACGCAGATAGAAATTTGATCGGATCGCACTTCCGGGATTACCTCATCCAGATTCCCTTCAATTGTCGCTCTAATTAACGCCCCCAGATTCCTTATTCTGCGGATAATCGGCTGCCATTCGGGTTCGGGAGGCCGAATATTGATTTCACAGACTCGAATTCTTGTGGGCGCCATATGATCGTCAAAAGATAAAAAACAGCCCGGGTATATCAGGCAGGGACGTAACATATTTTTTTCTCTCATAGCTTTTATCAGAGGGGTAACAATATCTGTGGCTACCATTTCAAACAGGTCGGGCGTTTCCATGGGATGCGGTGATATACTTCCCATTCCGCCGGTAATGGGATTGTCCTTACTGGCAGGTCCGGGAAAACGTTCCGGATAATCCATGGAAGTGGGAAGAATTTGAGAATTTCCGTTTTTATCAATAAGAATAATAAAAGAAATTTCGACTCCTGACATTCTGGATTCTATCAGGAGCGGCCATTGGGATTTTTTGCCGAACCGTTGTTTATAGCTCTTACCATAATCTTTTATCAAGGTGTCATATACTTCTTTTATCTCCCAGGAATTTAAGATGATACGGGAGCCCTTTCCTCCGGCACTATAAGGATATTTTAAAACCGCACCGCCATATAAATCCAATAGAACCAGACAAGCTCTCAGAATTTCCTCATAATTTCTGGCATCTACGGCATACCATTTATCCGCCACAGGAATATTATATTCATGACAAAGATGTTTACAGGCGATTTTGTCGCCTTCAATAAATGAATTTTTACGAGTGAACCCAATAACATGGTCTGAAAGGCCGACTTCCTCCAGATTATCCAACAGGCCGTCAAGCAATAAATCTTCGGGCATGGGAACCACACAATCAATCGAGCCGTTTTTAAGGGCGTCAATAATAGCGGAGGCATATGCCGTTTTGGAATTATCTGCTGTGGAAATAAATTTCACCGGCCATTGCATTGACATGGCAAAGGGAGGCATGGCTGGCATTCCTCTAATTACCACTCCCTGGAAATCATTCCCATAGTTTTCACTTGTTGCCGTTGATGTAACCACAGCACTTAAAAGTGTTCTTCCGTCAGTTCCGGCAAATCCTATTTTATAACTCACAATCACCCCTTTTATTTTCGAATCTTGTTAACCAGTTAAATAGTTGAATGGTTGTTGTTTTGAGGATTGTAGCCCTTATAACCTGCTGATCCGTCAATATATATTTCAAGCAAAACACTAAGCACCCAACGCGTAAAAAGTGAAACGTGAAATGTAAAACGACCACATTTAGTATATTAAGAGGTAATGCTAAACAACATATAGACTTTTCAGGTTTAACTTTTTACGAATTCATTATGTTTATGTCGGGTCATTTTTCAATAGCGTTGGGCACAAAATTTCCAGGGCATAAACGCCGGTTGCAGAATAGTCCGAATTAAGCTATAGCGGTTTGCAAAAGCGCCTTATTGGAAAGGCATGAAGAAAAAAGTTTATCCAGGACAAGTCATGACCTGAATTTGGAGCCGACGGGCGGATTCGAACCGCCTACCTGCTGATTACGAATCAGCTGCTCTACCAACTGAGCTACGCCGGCACAGTAAAAAGACACCTACTTTGTTTATGGATCAAAATCAAGAAAAAATATCATTTGGACGCTTGATTGATATAATTTCCGTCGGGGATCATACCGTTGATTGTATGGGACTGTCCGGATCCGAGCAGGCATATTTTGTGTCCAGATTAACCATGGCACACACAGGGTCTGTTGTGGTGATTGTTCCTTCAACAAAAGATGCGGAAAAGTATTTGGAAGATCTGAGATTTTTTTTAGCAAAAAACAATCCCTCCCCGGTTTATTTTCCTCCCTATAATATTTTACCGTTTCAGCAGCTTTCCTATCACAGCGAAACAGCAGGCAGGCGAATCAAATCTCTTTACCGTTTGATAGTTGAGGATGCCCCGCAAATTGTGGTGACAACGGTAGCAGCTTTGCTTCAAAGGATCATCCCAAAGCAGGATCTATCTGACTATGCCGAACTTATAATGGCGGGAGAGGAGATCCATCGGGATCTATTGGTCGAGAAACTGGTTTCGGGCGGCTATGTTCGATCGGCAATAGCTGAGGAACCCGGAGATTTTTGCGTAAGGGGCGGTATACTGGACGTTTTTTCACCACTTTATTCAGATCCGCTCAGAATCGAATTGTACGGAGATACCGTGGATTCTATAAGGTTCTTCTCGTCCGCAAACCAGAGGACAATAAAAAATATTCAGGAAGCAGTTATACTGCCAGCCCGAGAGACTGTTTTAAAGACAGAATGTATTAATCAGATCATCGGACGGATACGGGAGCAGACGTCCCGGTTGGATCTTCCGGCAACAAAGGTCAGAAGCTTAATTGATCAGGTCAAAAATGAGGGGGTGTTTCCCGGGGTTGAAGGGCTGATGCCACTCATTTATCCGGATCTTCACACGCTCTTTGATTACACGCCGAGCGATGCGCTTTTTATTCTGACAGAGCCGGCTGAATTGGAGCAGGCTGCGAATCAATTCCAAGAGCAGGCCTCAAATTGTTTTGTTTCCGCGTGCAATGATTCCAGACTATGTGTTGAGCCGGAGAGACTTTATTTAACGTGGTCGGATGCCAAAAACATCTTTAAGCATAAAAAACTGCTGACGATTAAACACCTTTCCGTTTCAAAAGGCTTTCTTTATAACGGCCGGCCCTCCCGGGCAGTTAATTTTACCGTTAAAGACAACATGGACATCAGCCTAACACTTAAGCGTCGCAGGGAAACAGCTCTTTTTTCGCCGCTTGCGAACTGGATCAGCGATCAAAAACAATCCGGATGTGCCACACTTCTGGTTTGTAAAACTAGCACCCAAGCCCACAGACTGAAATCACTTTTGCTCCCATACGGGATTCATCTTAAGTTTATTGAGTTTTTCTCAGATGTTAAATTAGGTGAAACCTATGCATATGCCTGCATCGGCCAGATTTCTTCAGGTTTTGTATGGCCTGCTGAATCTCTGGCGATCATTACGGACACTGAAATATTTGGCTCAACACATCGCCGAAGAAGAAAACAGATACAAAAGGTTCAGACGGAACTCCTTGCATTCGAAGATTTAAAAAAAAATGATCTTGTGGTTCACGTTGAACACGGGATAGGGCAGTATAACGGCTTGGTGAGTCTAAAACTGAACGGGTCGAGCAATGATTTTCTTTTGATTGTTTATAAAGATGATGACAAACTTTACGTGCCTGTGGATCGCATGAGCATGGTTCAAAAATATATGGGGGTGGATGGTATCGAGCCTGTTCTTGATAAAATGGGCGGTAAATCATGGGATCGGATCAAAGCCAGGGTAAAAAAATCGGCGGAGAGAATCGCCGGAGAACTCCTGAAACTTTACGCCGAGCGTAAAATTAAACATGGCCACGCTTTCAGGGAAGTGGATGCTGATTTTATCGATTTTGAAGCGGGTTTCCCTTACGAGGAAACATCAGACCAGCTTGACGCCATTGAAGATGTTCTCGATGATATGAAATCATCCGTTCCCATGGACAGACTGGTGTGTGGTGATGTGGGATATGGTAAGACAGAGGTTGCTCTGCGGGCATCGCTTATGGCTGTCAGTGACGGTAAGCAGGTTGCCGTACTTGTTCCGACAACGGTGCTTGCAGAACAGCATTTTTCAACATTTTCCGACCGTTTTGAACGCTATCCGGTTAATGTTGCATGTTTGAACAGATTTCGGTCACTGCAGGAGCAGCGTAAGATTATCGGTGATCTTAAAACAGGAAAGATAGATATCGTCATTGGAACTCACCGGCTGCTTCAGAAAGATGTGGCATTTAAAGACCTGGGACTTCTCGTACTTGACGAAGAGCAGCGTTTCGGCGTCAAACATAAGGAGAAGCTGAAAAAAATAAGAAGCTCAATGGATGTTCTTGCCTTAACCGCTACTCCAATCCCAAGAACACTCCACATGTCTTTGATGGGGATACGTGACATCAGTGTAATTTCAACTCCGCCTGAACATCGCAAATCTATTATCACCTATATTTCTGAAATAGATGATGCTGTTATTTCAGAAGCCATACGCAATGAGTTAAACAGAAATGGCCAAATTTTTTTTGTTCATAACAACATTCACAGTATATGGGCCATGGCAAAACATTTGCGGGAACTGGTGCCCGAGGTCAGGCTTGATGTAGCCCACGGTCGTCTGGATGACGATATGCTGGAGCAGGTAATGCTTGGTTTCATGAACAAAGAGATCGATTTATTGGTGTGCACCTCTATCATAGAGTCCGGTCTTGATATTTCTTCAGCCAACACAATATTAATCAATCGGGCGGATAGATTCGGACTGGCTCAAATTTACCAATTGCGGGGTCGTGTGGGGAGGCTTGATGAACAGGCTTACGCCTATCTTTTTATACCCAACGAAAGCACATTAAGTAAAGATGCCAGGAAGCGCCTGAAGGTGTTGATGGAGCATAGTGATCTTGGCTCCGGCTTTCAAATTGCAATGAGTGATTTGAAAATAAGAGGGGGAGGGACAATTTTGGGAGCTTCCCAGTCCGGTCATATTGCCGCAGTGGGTTATGATATGTTTCTCAAACTGATGGAGAACTCAATGGCGGAGTTGAAAGGGGAAAAGATTCGAGAACGTCTGGAACCGGAAATTAACATTGCTCTGCCTGCTTCAATACCCGAATCGTATATACAGGATATCGACCAGCGTCTTTCAGCATACCGTCGTCTGACCAAGATAACAGAAGTAGATGAAATTGCTGATTTTAAAATAGAGATGGTGGATCGCTTCGGTGCTTTGCCGGTTGAGCTTTCAAATCTACTTTTAAAAATAATGCTCAGGGTATTGGCGATAAAGGCTGGGGTGAAACGGCTTGATCTGAGAGGATCGCAGCTTTCCCTTTGTTTTTCGGAAGCACATCAAAAAAATCCTGCACCAATACATGATATTATTGTTTCTAGAGGCAAGCGGTTCGAGTTCACCAGAGACCATGTGCTAACCGCCGAACTTTCAAAAACAAATATAGCCGGTCTATTGACTCAGACTAAAAATATCTTGAAAGAAATCATACAACATGTTAACAATCAAAAATTTATGTGATTTTGGAACTAAAATTCACCCTTTTTCCATGATAAAATATTTTAACAGGTTCATGGCTCTGATCGGTTTTTTATCGATCATTTACCCTTTGGCCGGGTGTGCCGATTCCGAATCTAAATACCGTGATGAATATTTCATCCGGGTCGGAGACAGTGTTATAACCGTTCTTGATTTCAACAGGGCTTTTGAGATTGTTAAAACCTCTTATTCGCGTGGTGCCATGCAGCAACCCGACGCTGTCAAAGAGGCCCGATTGCGGTTTGTTAAACAGATGACCGAAGAGATGATCTTACGGGAAAGGGCCAAAGATATCGGTATCACAATTACTGATGAAGAAGTTAAACAGGCTGTTGAGGATATAAAACAAGATTATCCGGAAAATGTGTTCGATCAGATACTACTTGAATATGCCGTGTCGTACCAGTCATGGGAAAAAGGATTAGAGACCCGTTTGCTCATGGAGAAGGTTATTGCCAAAGAGTTGGGTGATCAGATCCAAGTAACCCCCGATGAGGTATCGAAGTATTATGAAGCGCACCACAAAAACGATGAGTTGACACCGGATAAAAAAAAGGTGTCAAAAGATATAAATGAAACCATAACAAGAAATTTACGCAGAACAAAGATTGAACAAGCGTATAAGCCCTGGATAACAGAACTTCAAAAAAAATATATTATTGAAATAAATAAAGCACAGTGGAAGAAAATCATCGGTTCGTAATCGAATTCAGCATCTCGGGAATTCCAGCTCCCTATATAGCGGGATGAGCCAAGCCAACTAACTTTTAGGTTATTATAATGATGTGCAAACGTTTTACGTGTTTCGTTTACTGCATAATATACACTTTTTATTTTTTTACGTTCGGTTTTTCCTTTATTGCTAAAGCGGAAAACGCAGAAGTTGTTGACCGAATTGTAGCGGTAGTTAATGATGACATTATTACCCTTTTCGAACTGAACCTATCGTTTAAACCGTATGAAGAGAAAATTCGAAAACTTGGTTATTCAACCGAGAAAGAACAAAAAATGCTCTTCAAGGTTCGAGAGGATATGCTCAACCGACTCATCTATCAAAAACTTCAAGATCAGGAGGTAGAACGCTTAAAAATTAAAATAGATGAACCAGAGATAGATCAAACCATTGAACGGATTAAAGAAGAGAATTTTTATACGGATGAAGATCTAAGACTTACATTGGCTAATGAAGGATTAACAATGGAGGAGTATCGCGGACGAATAAAGGAACAGATACTCAGGACAAAGCTGATCAATTTTAACGTAAGATCCAAGGTTGTGATTACAAAAGAGGACATAACGTCTTATTACGAAAACCATCCGGATAAATATGGAGGAAAGAAAAAATATCATCTTTACAACATCATTATAAAAATTCCACCATTTGCCGATGAAAGGGAGAAGGGTAAGATTAAAACCAGAATGGATGAGATTTTAACAGAATTAAAAGCGGGGAAATCTTTTGAAAATATGGCCGAGACCTATTCTGAATCATCTCCGGACACCGGGGGCGGTGATTTGGGTTTGTTCCGGCTTGATGAGCTTTCTCCACAGTTGCAAGATACCGTCAAAGAGATGAAAGCCGGTGAGTTTACCCCTGTTCTTGATACGGACCAGGGATTCCAGATTTTTTTTATTAAAGAGATTGTTAAAACTTCAGGGAAGCCTCTGGAAGAGGTGTCACCCGAGATTGAAAAAATACTCTTTAATGAAATTGTTGAAAAAAAATTTCAGTCATGGCTTGAAGAGTTGCGTAATAAGTCTGCTATAAAAATTATCAAATAAATTCATATTATCAAATGCAAGGCGACCATACTAAAATACTGATCGACAGCATCAAGAGATTGCTGAGACGGAATGCTTTAACCCATCTTAGAAAGATTGTTAACAAGACACATGCAGCAGATTTGTCTCTGGTCTTCCGTTCTTTGTCGATTCCCAACCAGCATAAGCTTTTTGATATGATAGAGGAGACCGAGCAAAAAGGTGTACTCTTCAGTGAACTGGATGAAGATACCTTCCTTGAACTTAATGAAGGCATCGAACTTGATGATGTGGTCGAGATTTTTGAACAAATGCCCACTGATGATGTGGCCGACCTGTTAGGACAACTGCCCGAGGAACGGTCTAACGCCATTATAGAAAAGATGAAAAAAGAAAGTTCCGAAGAGGTTGAAGGTCTGCTTCACTATGGAGATGATACTGCCGGCGGCATCATGGTTCCTGATTTTATTGCCTTGCGAGGAAATACAACCGCCGGGGAAGCCATCAAATCGCTTCAAAAAGAACATCTGGATGTGGAGATGCCGTTTTACCTTTATGTGCTTGATTCAAATGGCAAACTCATCGGCGTCAGTTCTTTGAGGCAATTGGTGGTGGTTCCCCATGAGACGCCTCTTAAAGATTTCATGACAACAGATGTTTTTACAGTCAAGACCGATATGGACCAGGAAGAGGTGGCAAAAATAGTTGCCCGTTATGATATTCTTGCGGTACCGGTCGTCGATGATACAAATCAGTTGGTGGGTATTGTCACGGTAGATGATATTATCGATATCATCAGAGAAGAGGCTACAGAAGATATTTTAAAAATGGCGGGTGTGGGGGGCGAAGAGTTTATTGAAACACAGTCTGTTTTTCGGAGCACAAGGATTCGCCTGCCGTGGTTGTCTGCAAGCTGTATTGGCGGCATCGTTGCATTTTTTATTATAGGACATTATGAAGGAAGTTTAAGCAAGTTTGCCTATCTTGCGGCCTTTATTCCGGTCATCATGGGCATGGGCGGCAATATCGGCACCCAGACTTCCACCATTGTGGTGCGAGGTCTTGCTACCGGACGTCTTAACATTAGAGATACTTGGTCCGTTGTCTTCAAGGAGTTTGCCATCGGTTTTATGCTGGGTGTGATTTATGGATTGTTGGTCGGTTCGGTGGCCCAGCTTCGATACAGTATGTTTCAAGTTGCCATATCCGTTGGGGTCGCCGTGGTCAGCTCCATGTCTATTGCCGCCCTGGTAGGTTCTTTGGTGCCCATGGGATTTGCAAAGATAAATATCGACCCTGCCATAGCCTCAGGTCCATTTGTAACCACAGCCATAGATATTATAAGTGTATCGTTCTATTTTATAATCGCCACAAAGCTTCTTGGTATATAAAAAGATGTCAAGCTTTTCAATGCCTGCCATCATACTTCGCCGGATCGATTTTGGAGATTATGATCTAATTGTTACGATTTTCACTTTAAACAAAGGTAAAATTTCAGTAATTGCAAAGTCCGCTAAAAAAAGCAAAAAACGATTTGCTGGTATATTGGAACTCTTCTCGGTATTGGATGTGGTATGCACTGTCGGCCGGGGCAAAGGGCTGCCTGTTCTTCAGGAAGCGACATTAACACATGCCTTTCCCAACATAAGATCCAAGATAATAAAAACAGCTTATGCCAGTTACTGGGCTGAATTGATCAATCAATGGATGGAAGAAGGTCAAAAACAGGTCCAGCTTTTCAACCTGTTTCGGTATGTTCTGCAAGAACTTGATATAGACCGTACATCCGAAGCGGCGCTTTCTATCCTGTTTCAGATAAGGTTTATGACAATCGCCGGCCTGGATCCGGATTTAAAACAGTGCATCATCTGTCGGGCTGAGCTGGAGAAGATGAAAAAGATCCGGATTAAATTCGATCTTTCAAGGGGAGGGATTATATGTGATGGGTGTGCTTCCGGAGTCTTACACAATATATTTCTTTCAAAGGGAACCATTAAATATCTTTTATGGATCCAAAGGGGGGATTTGGCAAGGGCTGCCCGAATCAAATTTGCCCCCCGGTCTTTAACGGAAAGTCTGGAGTTTCTAGAGACATTTGTGCCTTATCATTTAGGGAAAGAACCCCGGAGCTTGAAATTTTTACGTCAGATAAGGGAATGACGGAAAATCCAGAAGACAGGGGACAGAAATCAGAAGACAGAGGACAGAAGACAGAAGACAGAGGACAGAAGACAGAGGACAGAAGACAGAGGTCAGAGGACAGAGGGCGGAAATTGAAAGACAGAATAAAAATGCAACGCCTATCACACAACACGAAACACGCAACACACACCTTTAAAAGTTTCATTGAATCGCATCAGATTGAAGCCTCGGCCCCTTGCAGGATCGACATGGGCGGGACGCTGGATATCAGTACGTTTTATTATCCGCTCAGGCATCTTTCTCCATGCACCGTTAACATGGCAATTGATTTGAGAACACGGATACGACTTCTTCCCTACGAAAAAGGTATGGTAAAAATTTCTTCAAAAGGGTTTACCAGTGCAACATATACTATCGATGAATCTCCCTTTGACCATCCCCTGGGGCTGATGTTTGCAATTGCAGCCTATTTCAGGGCCGAAGGTGTGCATATTGATATCAACTCTTCATCACCGCCGCGTAGCGCGTTAGGGGGATCATCCGCAGCGGCAGTGGCGCTTGTGGGGGCCTTTTCATATGTTTTCGGGCAAATGGGTGTAAAACCGCTTTCCAGGCTTCAGATTGCCCTGCTTGCCCAGGCCTTGGAAGCAAGCGTCGCCGGCGTTCCGTGTGGACTCCAGGACCAGCTTGCGGCTGTATATGGCGGTGTTAATGCGTGGACCTGGCAAGACGGCGTGGGAAAGCCGTATTTTAGGAAAAAGGTCATTGTGAAGAAAATTTTTTTTAATGATCTTAAACGTCACCTGCTGCTGGCCTATTGCGGTGTGCCGCACGAGTCGAAAGATATTAACAAAAAATGGGTTCGTCAGTTTCTCTCAGGAAAAAATCGTGGACTTTGGGCTGAGATTGTTGCATGCACACAAAAGTTTGCTCAAGCGTTACATGCACTAAATTTTAAAGACGCTTCGGTCTTAATGAACCGGGAAGTGGCCATCAGAAGAAAGATGACCCCCGGGGTTTTTGATGATGTGGGAGAAGAACTTGTAGATTCTGCGTTGAAAAACAACTGTGGTGCCCGATTCACGGGTGCCGGGGGGGGCGGCTGTATCTGGGCTCTGGGTGAAATTGAAGATATTGACAATTTAAAGGGGATATGGGAAAAAGTTCTTTCAAGCAGAACGGACGCCCGTTTGTTAGATGTAACCATAGATTCAGAGGGGCTGTTGTGCAACATTCACGAATAACAATGAGTTAATGAGGGGAGAGAAATGAATTTTCAGGATGTTATTATGTCGTTAGAGAAGTTCTGGGCTCAAAAGGGGTGTGTCGTGGCCCAACCTTATGATATTGAAGTTGGCGCCGGGACATTTCATCCAGCCACTCTGCTGAGGGCACTTGGCCCTGAGCCATGGAAAGTCGCTTATGTCCAGCCTTCCCGGCGGCCCACGGACGGCCGCTACGGTGAGAACCCGAATCGGTTGCAGCATTACTATCAGTATCAGGTAATACTGAAACCCTCTCCTTCTGATGTGCAGCAGCAGTATTTGAACAGCCTTAAAGTGCTTGGGATCGATCCCCTTGAACATGACATAAGGTTTGTGGAAGACGACTGGGAATCTCCCACCCTTGGTGCGTCCGGTCTTGGATGGGAAGTCTGGCTGGACGGCATGGAAATTACCCAGTTTACCTATTTTCAACTGTGCGGTAGTGTTGAATTGTCTCCCATATCCGTGGAACTCACTTACGGATTGGAACGTATTTCCATGTATCTGCAAGGCGTTGACAACGTTTATGATCTGAAATGGAACGACGATGTTACCTATGGACATGTCCATCATCAGCAGGAAGTGGAACAGTCAACTTATAATTTTGAGAAAGCAGATGTGTCAATGCTGCTCGAGTTTTTTGATAAGTACGAGGCGGAATCCGCACGTATGATTAAAGAAAAGCTGGTTCTTCCTTCCTATGAATATTGTCTGAAATGTTCACATACCTTTAACCTTTTGGATGCTCGCGGCGCCATCAGTGTTATGGAGAGAACCGGTTATATCGGACGCATAAGAAACCTTGCCAGGGCATGTGCGGAAGGATACCTGGAGCAAAGGAAGGAGATGGGATATCCTTTGTTGAAAAAGGAGAAATGATTTTAAAGGCGGTTTCGTTTATAAGATGATGTTTAATGGTTGATACAGGATTAATGGTGCATGACTCATGAATACTCTAATTTGATTTTTGCACTAGATTAAATGAAAACAGAGGTGGACATGGAAACTTTATTGCTTGAGATAGGGACGGAAGAGATACCGGCAGGTTACATTGAACCTGCGCTGAATGCAATATCCTCAATGCTGCTGCAAAAAATGACCGATGCCCGTATTGACCACGGCGGTGCCAGGATTTTTGCGACCCCGAGACGGCTTGCAGTGGAAGTACAAAAAGTTGCAGCCAAACAAAAACCCCTTATTTCGGAAGTCGTGGGACCTCCTGAAAAGGTCGCATTTAATGAAAAGGGCCAACCCACGGTGGCGGCAAAAAAATTCGCTGAAAAGCACGGGGTTTCGGTAAATGCTTTAACCATAAAGGATACGAATAAGGGCCGCTATTTGTGTGCAAAAGTTACGGAACGCGGGCTTCCGACACTGACGTTACTAAAAAACATCCTGCCAAAAGTGATTCTTTCCACACCGTTTCCAAAGACCATGAAATGGGCGGAGCTTGATATTCAATTTGCCAGGCCCATACATTCGATCCTGGCCCTTTTGGGTGAGAAAATAATTCCTTTTACCATAGGAGATATAAAAAGCGGAAGATATACTTGTGGGCATTATTTTATGAATAATACCAAACTAAAGATTTCCAGCCCCGAGGACTATATTAAAACCCTGCGTT
>Ga0315535_1000841_pt1 | contig 21130 bp, 12 predicted proteins | sample SalMarSW160220MG_2_FD_203092 | JGI IMG/M metagenome (GOLD analysis project Ga0315535, IMG submission 203092) | Salt marsh sediment microbial communities from the Plum Island Ecosystem LTER, Massachusetts, United States - Salt Marsh Sediment SW1602-20 ... | reverse complement strand
ATCAACCACACCTATGTCGGCGATCTCGAGGTTGTGCTTTCCCACGCGGGCAGAAGCTACACTCTCTGGGATCGTGCCGGAGGATCCGCCGAAAACATACAGGACACATTCAGCGCCGCCGGGTTCAACCAGTTGGAGGCCGCGGGCGAATGGACGCTTACGATAAGCGATAATGCCGGAGCAGACGTCGGAAGGCTCAATAGCTGGACGTTGGTTTTTTCAGCCGACGACGGCAACAATCCCGACCCCGGCGACGAACTGCGCTACGAGGACGCCGCGGGCACGCCAATTCCGGACAACGATTCGGGCGGTATCAGCCGAACCATGAGCGTTCCCGATTCCGTGACCATCGCTGCTCTCAAGGTCGAGTTGAACGTCAAGCACACTTATGTCGGCGATTTGCAAATCGAGTTGCAGCACAATGGCACGAGCTACGCCCTGTGGGACAGGTCCGGCGGCGGAGCCGACGACATCCACCAGACCTTCGATGTAACTACCTTCGCGGGCCAGGATGCAAGCGGTGACTGGACATTGGCCATAAGCGACAGGGCTTACCTCGACAAGGGCACCCTGGATTCCTGGGCCCTGGTAATCACGCCCGCCGAATAGGCGTAAATCAGCGTACCTGTTTGCCGTCTTTCCAGCGACCTTTTATCTTCTTACCGTTCGGGAAAATATAGCTGCCCTTGCCGTTGGGTTTGTCGTTTCTGAAACTGCCCTGGTAACGCGTCCCGTCTGGAAGCGTTAACACTCCCCGGCCGCACTTGTGGTTGTCCTTCCAGTCACCCTCGTACTTCTCGCCGGTTTTGGAAGTCAGCGTCCCATGACCGTTGCGCTTGTCGTCCTTCCACTGGCCCTCGTAGCTGTACCCGTCCGGCCAACTCATGCTGCCTTGGCCTTGGCGCAGATCGTTCTTCCAGGATCCCGTGCATTTCTTGCCGTCGGGCCAGAGGTAAACTCCCTTGCCATGCTTCAGGCCCGCCCTGAAACCGCCCGTGTAGCTGCGCCCGTCGGGCCATCTCATGCTGCCTTGCCCCTGCGGCTTGCCGTCTACGAATTCACCATCGTAGCTTCGACCGTCAGACCAGGTCATGACAGCCTTTCCCGTTCGCTTGCCTGATCTGAACTCGCCCGTATACACCGATCCGCTCGGCCAGCGCATGCTCCCCTGACCATCCTGGCGGCTGTTTTTCCAGTGTCCCTCGTAACTTCTGCCGTCCGGCCAGCTATATTTCCCCTGCCCCGAGCGCTTGTCGTTCTTCCAGCCGCCCTCGTAGCGCCTGCCGTCGGGAAGGCTGTAGCTGCCCTGGCCCTGCATCTTGCCCTTTTTGAAGTCGCCTTGATAGACACGACCGTCGGGCCAGGTCATGCTGCCGCGACCGTGCATGTGACCGTCTTTCCACTGGCCGTCGTAAACTTTGCCCCGCGCGTCGACGTAGCGTCCCTTGCCGTTGCGCTTGTTGTGCTGCCAGTTGCCCTCGTACTTGCTGGAATCGGGTTTGATAAAAGTGCCCTGGCCCTGAAACTCACCTTTGACCAAGTCACCGATGTAGTACGATCCGTCGGGCCAGGTATACGTCCCATGGCCGTCCATGACGCCGTCTACAAACTCACCCTCGTAAACGTGATGTTTGCCGCTGGTCGCCTTGCCGTGCCCGTTGGCCAGCCCGCCGCGACACTCCCCCACATATCTCCAGGTGCTGCCCTTTTTCGAAAGAACTTTGCAGTCGCCCGCCCAGAGCAAGCCTTGCGCAAAGATGCACGTTGCAAAAATCACGAAAGCCGCTGTTCGTCTGATCACGTCCACTGTCTCCCGCGCTGGTTGTTGCAGGGACCAGTGTAGCGCCGCAAAAAAAGCGGCACAAGACCGAAAAACGCTGTATCAGAAGTTGGCGCTGTCAATCATTGGCGAGAGCAGCCCGACAATCCAAAGGCCGGCAGATAACAGGGTCGCGAGCTGGGCGCGCCGATAGGCGCGAAATTTATGTTCGACAACCATGGACAGGTCGTAGATCTGGCCGCTCAGGCTTTCCGCGATCTCAGAAGGGCGTGCCGAGTTGAAGTCTTCAACGTAGGCGGTCTTGTTTCTCCGCTGGCGCACATGTCCAAAAAAAACCAGCTTGGCCCTGTCGCGTCTCATCATTCCCGGCAGCCTGGCGAAAATCACGGCCATGCACATCAGGATGGCCATGGCGGAGACGAACACGGCCGCGATGCCCAGCTTGGAGCCCATCGCGTCAACCGCACCCATGGCAAGGAAGATCGAGTTGATAAGCAGCAGTGAGTTGGCCTTGCCGTCGGTGAAATTGACAAAAGACTGATTGTAGTCGAGCACCGACATTGCGAACTCCATGCGCTTGACCGGACCGAGCTCGTCTGCAGCAACCTGTCTACTCGGCCCTTCTTCAAGCCGGCCTACAACTTTCAACATCGCAGAATCCATTTGCTTGCCTCCTTTCTTCACTACTGAGTTTTGCAATCATTGTGCCATCGATTTTCAGCAGATATTCTGTAGGACTGCGAAGATGAGCCAAGAAGAGTCGATCCAGATCGGAGCAACTGGATTGTGCTCCGTTCCAAAATGGCGCGGGCAGACCTTGTCGGCCACAGATGGATGTGATAGATGATTCGTGATCTTGGCCCGAATTACTTGCCCGGGGTGGCAACGTGCTGGAACCGATCGTACAGGACTATCTCGACGCAAGCACTAAGCTCGATTGTGAGGCATTCTGTAAACAGGTCGGAGCGCCTGTACTGGTTGTGCGGCGGGCCCCTCAAGAGCAAACCTTCCAGCTGGCGGCCACCCAGATGCACGAAAGCCAGAAGAAAAGCAACAATAGGCGACCCAAGATTGGTCATCAGTTGCCCGTTTTGGAACTGCGCGGCGGCCGAGGATCTTCAGGCGAAATCGGTGTCGGCCGGGCCGAGGAAAATGGGATCATGATCCCGGACGAGACCGTCTCGGCTAGGCACGCCCGTTTCTTTTTTGTCCGCACCAGCGGCATCATGCTTCTCGAGGATCTCGAGTCGACCAACGGAACGACCATCAACGGCAAGGCAGTCTTGCCCGGGCGAGCATTCGAACTTGCCGACGGCGACGAGTTGACGTTCGGAGACACACGATTCGTCTTCTTCTATCCGCAAGGCTTTTACACCGCCCTGCACGAGATGATCGACTCGACTCAAGACTGATCTGGCAACGGAGAACAATTTAGTGCCTTACCTCCAGACAGGCAACATCCGTACCTACTACGAGATCAACGGCAGCGGCGATCCGCTATTGTTGATCCACGGCCTGGGATCGAGTACGCGGGATTGGGAATTCAACCAACCCGCGCTTTCGAAAAAATACCGGATTATCACCTACGACGTGCGCGGCCACGGCCAGAGCGACAAGCCTCCCGGTCCGTACAGCATAGCCGACTTTGCGGCGGACGCCGCCGGTCTTCTCGAAACACTCGAGACAGGATCTGTGCATGTCGCCGGCGTATCGATGGGCGGTATGATAGGCCTGCAACTCGCTCTGGACTCGCCGAGTCTGGTCCGCTCTCTGGCTGTGGTCAACTCGGGCCCTGAACTGCGCCTGGACGGCACCCGCGCCAAGATGATGCTGTGGCTGCGCCTGTTTATTGTGCGTGTTCTCGGCATGCGCATGGTGGGCCGCAAGCTGGCCCGGGAGATGTTTCCCGAAAGCGATCAACAAGAAATGCGCCGCAAGGTGATAACCCGTTGGGCCGAAAACGACAAGCGCTGCTATCTGGACAGTATTCGTGCACTTGTGAACTGGAGCGTTACGAACAGGCTTACGGAGATCAGCTGCCCGGTGATCGAAATCCGCGGTGATCTCGACCAGACACCGTTATCTTTAAGCGACGAGCAACTGGCCACGATCCCCGACGCGCGCAGGGAAGTGATACCGGGATCGCGCCACGCTACTCCGGTAGATCGCGCGGATGAGTTCAACCTCGCCCTTCTGAATTTCCTCGACGCCTGCGGCGGCGCAGCAGAACCAACCCCAGGTAACCCAAAGCCATAAACCCTCCGGAGCCGGCCCGGCTAGACGAACATCCGCAACCGTTCGAGTCATCACCACCGCAGACGCCCTCGTCCGTCTGGCCGTCACAGTCATCGTCCTGGCCGTTGCATTCCTCGACGTGGCCTGATCCGTTTTCCGAGCAAACCACTCCGTCCCCTGCCGAGTTGCAGACATACAGGCCTTCGGCGCAGGCGTCCTCGTCTTCTCCGTCGCAGGCGAGTCCGAGGTCGCTGAAGTCCTCGTCGGTCTGGCCGTCGCAGTCGTCGTCCTGGCCGTTACAGATTTCTGTGACAGCGACGTCACCCTGGCAGACGACCCCGTCCCCGGCCGGGTTGCAGACAAAAAGCCCGTTCGAGCACTCGTCGGCGTCGTCGCCGTCACAGGCCTGTCCGAGCGTCGTGAAACCCTCGTCCGTATCCGAATCGCAGTCGTTGTCGATGCCGTCGCATTTCTCCGAGGCCCCGGGATTGACGGAATTGTCGGCATCGTCGCAGTCAGTCCCGCCGCAGCCCACATCGGCATAGCCGTCGTCATCGTTGTCGTGGCAGCCGCTCTGGCAGGTGTAGCCTCCGCTGTCGATGCAAACCTGCCCTGCCCCGCAGGCATTCCCGCAGGTGCCGCAGTTTGCAGTCGCGCTCAGTGAGGCCTCGCAGCCGTTGGCAGGAGCATTGTCGCAATCGCCGAAGCCGGAAATACAAGCGCCAATGGCGCAGGTCCCGGCGGCGCAGCTTCCGGCCGCATTTGCGAACCTGGCGGTGCAGTCGTCGTCGCAAGCGCTGCAGCGCGTGTCGCTGCCGAGCTGCGTTTCGCAGCCGTTAGCCGCCTGGCCGTCGCAATCGGCGAATCCCGCCTGGCAATCACCGAGAACGCAAGCCGAGTTGACGCACGCGGCGCCGGCGTGATCGAAAGAACAAGCGTGTCCGCAGGCACCGCAGTTTGCTGCATCGGAGCCGAGCCCTGCCTCGCAGCCGTCGGCCGAATCGCCGTTGCAATCGCCGTAACCCGGAGCGCAGTTACCCATCTGACAGGCTTTTTGAACGCAGGTGGCCGCCGCGTGCGCGTAGGCGCAAGTGTTGTCGCAGGCCCCGCAGTGAACCACGTTGCCGCGCAGGTCGGTCTCGCAGCCGTTGTCACCGAGACCATCGCAGTTGCCCCAGTCGGTATCGCAACCTTGAAGCTCGCAGCTGCCGGCCGTACACGAACCGCTACCGTGATCAAAGGCGCAGGCGTGGCCGCACGAACCGCAGTTGGCGGCAGAGTCGTCGAGCGCCGTCTCGCAGCCGTTAACCGTGCTGGAGTCGCAGTCGCCGAAGCCGGCCTGGCAGTTGCCCATGATGCAGGCGCCCGCGCTGCATGACGCCGCCGCGTTGGCGAACGAGCAGACCGTCGTGCAACCGCCGCAGTTCTGTACGTCGCTCGAAACATCGGTCTCGCAGCCGTTGGCATCGCTGGAATCGCAGTCGCCAAATCCAGACTGGCAGGCGCCCATCACGCAAGCGCCCGAGCTACACGTCGCCGCCGCGTTGGCGAACGAACAGGCCGTCGCGCAGTCGCCACAATGCTGAACGTCGCCAGACACGTCGGTCTCGCAGCCGTTGGCATCGCTGGAATCGCAGTCGCCGAAGCCCGAAAGGCATGCACCCATCGCGCAGGCGCCGGAGACGCAAGAGGCCGCGGCATTGTCGTAGGCGCAAACCGTCGAGCAGTCGCCGCAATGCTGGGCGTCGCTGAAGACGGCGATCTCGCAGCCGTCCGAGTCCAAGACGTTGCAGTCGGCGAAGCCGCTCTGGCAAGTCCCCATCTGGCACTGCCCCGAGACACACGTCGCCGTCGCATGGCTGTAGTTACAAATAGTCAGGCAGTCTCCGCAGTGCTGGATATCGGAAGAAACGTCGGCTTCGCAGCCGTCGGCAGCTAGTGCATTGCAGTCGGCGAAGCCTGTGTCACACGAGATTACTGTGCACTGACCGCCGACACAACCGTGCTGGTTGACACCGGGCAAGTCGCAGTCGGCCGGCGTGTTGCAAGGGTTTGTCACCTGGCAGTCGATCATCAGGCTCCAGCCGTCCAGGCTGCCTGTGTCAATCGAAGCCGTGTCGGCCACGTGCAGCGTCCAGGCGCCGGTGGCGCTCTGGCCGTCGAACTCAGTCGGGTTGTATGTCTGGTGCAGGTCCTCCTGGGAGCCGCCCTCGTGATCGTGCAAGATCACCAGCGTGGCCGACGGACTCATGAGCGTCACCATCAGGTCGCCGATGTAGGTATGGGTTATGTTGACCGTGACCGAAGTGTGCAGGATGGTGCAGGCGGTGTTGACCTGGATGACGCTGTCAATCCCGTTGGAGTCGTTGTCGGGGATGTCGATCGGCGTGTCGGTCGAGAAAGCGCTGAACGACGGGTAGACGTCACGGACGGTGATGGTCACGCTGTCCGGCGCGCTGGTCAACTCGCCGTCGGATGCCTCAACCTCGAAGACCAGATCGGTCTGAGCCATGACAAAAGCAGCCGTGAACGAGGGGTTGGCGCTGGAGTCGTCCTGCAAAGTCACCGCCGGCCCGCTCGTCTGCGTCCAGTGGTAGATCAGCGTGTTGCCGTCCGGATCGGACGAGCCCGAGGCGTCGAGCGTTACCGCGTCGCCCTCGTCGACCGTCTGGTCGGGCCCGGCGTCGGCCACAGGTGCGTGGTTGACACCGGCGTGCATGGGCACGTCCAGATCGATAGGATCCGAGTCAACGTGCACCTGGCGGCTCTCGGGCAGGTAACCGGTGGCCGTGAAGAGCATCTGGTGATCCGAGTTGGCCAGTACCGGCCGCCCGAAACGCCCGGCGCTGTCGGCGCGCAGCGGCCACTGGCCCATCTCGAATGGATGGTTGACGTACTGGTACTTGGCCTCTAGCGGCGCCAGCGTGTCGGCGTCGTAGGTATGGCCCCCGATCGACGGATAGTCGAGCGTGCGGTCGAGCAAGTGCCCCCAGGCAGCGCGCTGGCGCTGACAGGTCACATCGCGGTAGCTTGCAAAGTCGGGCTGGAATCCCGAACTGTTAAGCTCGATAGTCAGGCCGACCGCCCCGGCCGTGCCGTAGGCGTTGTCGTCCGCGCCGCCGGGCGCCGAGTAGAGCACGTCCGGGGCAGTGCCGATGGACCACTGGCCGGTCTGACCGCTATCGGTCTCTACCCGAGCGTTGAGAGCCTGGCCGATAGAAGACAGCATGTCCTGCTCCTGGGTGCGCCCGCAAGCGGTCGGCCAGATGATGTACTCGCCGTAACTGTGATAGTTGATGTAGTACTGCGGCCTGAGCTCCTGCTGGAGCGCCGAGATGGTCTGGGTCTCTATCTCCGAGGCCGGTCCGCTGCCGTGATAGGTTTCATCGTAGCATGAATCGCTGGAGCCCGAGCAAAGTCGGTAGTTCCATTCGAAGTTGCGATTGAGATCCACTCCGATATCGGATCCGCAGGCGGGGTCGCGGTTCTTGCGCCACATGTTGTCATGTTCGAAAACGTAGGCCGCCCCATCCGGGTTGACCACCGGGACGATCCAGATCTCAATCTCGTCTACCCAGCGGGTTACCTGCGGGTCGGAGCCGTAGTTGGAAGTCAGGTAGTCGATGGCGTCCAGCATGACTTCCTGGGTCATCACCTCGCGGGCGTGGATCTCACCGTCCATCATGTAGGTCGGCTCGTCCTCGTCTGTGTTCACGTTGTCAGAGATCTTCATGGCCCAGATCTTGTGTCCCTCGTAGAGGTTGTCCTCCAGCAGGACTTTCTTGGCGATGGATGGGTAAGCCGCCTGGACCTGATCGAGAAAGGCCTCTACCTCGGCCGGGTCGTGGTAATCCGTGAGAGCACGCGCGGCCTTGTCCATATCGAGCGCCCGGGTGGCGCCAATCACCTTGGCATATTTCGAAAAGATCAGCTCGCGCTGATCGGGGCTGGTTAATACGTCGACGAAGCCGAGCCGCTGGTGCGACCCGGTCACGTCGTAGCCGTCTTGATCGAGATGGTGTCGCAGCTTGAGGGGTTGCTCGGTGTAAAGGCGTGTCCAGACCCGCCCGCTCTCCAACTCCTGCACCTTCTTGCCGCCGGGATCGATCGAACCCTCGGAACAGGCGCCCAGCGACAGCGCCATCCCCAACAGAATCGCTAAGATTCTCATCGTTTACTCTCCTTCTCGTCCCCTCTTGTTCGCCGCCGGCGTAATGTCGTTCCCAGAAGCAGCATGATCACCAATGTCATGATCGCACCCGTGCTCTTACGGGAACGCGTCATACAGCCGCATCCTTCACTGTCTCCGGCCCGATCGCCGGCAGTACCAGAATCGGAGCCGCTGTCGGCTCCAGCATCCTGCCCGGAGTCCGCAGTCTGATCGGCGGCGGCGCTGCTATCCGATCCGCTGTCTGTTCCAACGTCAGCTCCGGCGTCGAGACCCGCATCCTGTCCGGCGTCAGCTCCTGCATCGGCTCCGGCATCTCCACCCGCATCGGCGCCGCCGTCGTCGACATCCGCCGGACTGGTCTGATCGAGCAGTTCGATCTCGCCGTACAGCTCGGGGATCTTGGAAACCCCGATGCCGGGCGTCCATTCGATCCATCCCAGGCGCCCGGCGCCGTCGGCGTCGTTCACCACGAAAGAAAAACGCAGCAGCGATCCGGGAGTGTGTGTCACGCCCGGCAGGGCGGACGATCCTATGCGAATCTCATAGCTGGTCGTGGCGCCGTTACGCACTATAGCCGTCGAGAAATCGTCCGTCGCTCCCGGGGGGCCGTGAAAGCGATAAGACAGAGCCTGGCCACCAGCCAGAGCGAAGCCGAATTCATGGTCGTCGATGTCGTCGTAGCCGTCTCCACCGTTTGCGCCAACGTCGAAGGCCAGCTGAACGGAGTCTGCCTGCCAAAGCTCGGCAGCGGTATGATCGTTGTCCTGGATATCGTCGGTGACCTCAAAGGAAAAGTAGAGATCGGTTCCGGCCCAGCGCACGGCCGCACGGACCGAAAGATCTCCCGCGCCCGTCAGGGGTTCGATCCCGTGCCAGGCCTCATCGCCGAGAGAAAGCCAGCCATCCGGGCCGACGTCGCCAAGGTCGCCGTCGAGAGTCATGCCCGGCGTGCGATAGGCGTCGATGCGCAGCCTTGGCGGATCGTCCGACTCGTCGTCGTCCAGCGCGCCGGTGCAGCCGCGATCGTCGAGATCTGTTCGTCCGTCTCCGTCGTTATCGGCGCCGTCGCCGCATTGTGGCGGCGGCTGGGTGCCGACAATCTCGGGATGGTCGTCGATGAACTGGCGCAGCGCCAGGAAGGCAGGCTTCAAGCGGAAATCGTCGGGGAAGGTGCGCGAACCCGGCGAGCCGGTTACCGCCCGCATCAGTCCGAAACCGTCGATGGTGCACTCCGGCTGGTCGGGCTTGCAGTCCTGGATCTCGTAGAAGAAAGAATTGGTGTACCAGGCCCGTGCAAGCTGTTCCTCGAGCACCCGAGTAACGTAGGTCGCCTGGTTGTCCTCCTCGCTCGAATCGTCCGGCGTGGCCCGATAGCCGGTCTCGGTTATCCACACCTCGCCCATCCAGCCGGCCGCGTCCAGTATCTGCCTCAGCGAGCGTCGCGTAAATGGAAAACGCTGGAACTCGAGCGCGTTATCGAAGCAGTCGCCGCCCAGCCCGTAGGGCAGGCAACCGGTCTCTATGAAATCCTGGTAGATGTGGTGGGTGATGATGTCGAAGGTGTTGATCGGCACGCGGCTGAGCACGCCCTCGAGGTAAACGTCGCAGTCGCCGACGTTCGCTAGTTCCGGCCCTAGCACCAGGCAAGAGGGGCAGGCAGACCGGACGGCCGCCGCGCCGGGCATCAAAATAATATTGGCGTAGTCGTCCAGCGTTCCCTCGAAGAAGCCGCTCAGGTTGGGCTCGTTCCAGATGCCGAAGTGGGTTACGTTGTAAGGCGCCGCTGAGAAATGGGCGACGAAGTTCTGGACGAAGTTCACCCAATCAGTCGAGTCAACCGGACAGTCGTTACCGAATTCGCCATCGGTGTCGCCCTTGCGGCTGACCCACTCCGGCGTGTAGCCCAGCGAGACGAAGATCTTCAGGCCGGCGGCGTTAGCCCGTGTTACATAGTTTTCCATCTGGCCGTAGTTGTAGACTCCAGCCGACGGATTGAGATTGAACCAGTTGGCATCCATGCGAACCCAGCCGACACCCAGATCGGCGCAGGCGTCGATGAAGGTCTGACGTCCGAGGTGGATATTCATCCCGACCGAGTTGTCTCCCAGGCCCGCCGAGGCGCGGGGCACGATGGAAAAGAACACAAGGACAAGCGCGCCCGTGAGCAGCAGGCTGTGTCTCATGAAAATCTCCTTCCGTATGCAACTTCGAACCATATTGCTCGCCTTGCGCCCGGGTTGCAAGCCCCGTGGCCGGCTGTTCCTCATTTCCGGCAAATTGCTTCGCTCGAAACCATTCGCTCGCGTTGCGTCCTACCGTCCGCAACCTTCCAGCAGGATATCCTGGCAGGGGGTAGCGCCGTCCTCGGCCGCCGGGCAATCGCTTCCATCAAAGACAACGCCGTAACTTCCCGGGTAGAGATCGAGTTGATAGACAGCCGGTCCCTGGCTTTCCAGGGTTGCCTGCAGGCTGTCTCCCGATTCTTCAGAGACGAAAAACAGGCTGCCGCGCTCGCCGCCGGTCACGCCGTCCGGCATCTGGGCCGCGTTGACAGTTATCTGCCCGGAGATCGCAAGCACCTCTAGATCGAGATCGAGCGCGCCGTTGCCCGAAAGTTGCACGTTATCTCTGAGAGTTACTCTGGCGCAGGGCACAGCGCCCCTCGGACAGTCGTTGTCGTTTACAAAATCGACCCGATAGCTTCCGGCAAAGACTTTCATCAGGTACTGGGCTGGGCCGTCGGCTCCCAGCGCGGCAGCGATCTGCGTCTGTTCGTTATCAACGAGAACAACCCGTCCGCGCACCCGGCCGTTGGGACTGGCGTCCATCTGAGAGCCGTTGACCGTCACACTGCCGGAGACTGAGACGACATCGAGATCGAGATCGAGCACGCCATCGCCGGTCAAATCAACGGTTTTTAGCAACTCGCGCTGGCAAGGCAGCGCCTGATCGTCACCGCAAGCCAGGTTGTCCGCCAACACCTCGTAATGTCCTGTAAACAACACGACATCGTAGGTCGCAGGCCCGCTGACACCCAGCTGGAGCCGGACGTCAGAGGAATCTTGTGTCCTCGAAAAAACCAGCATGCCCCGGTTCTGGCCGTTTCCGGCCGAAGGCATGACCCCGTCGTTTACTGTCAACTGCCCACTGGCCTGGATCACCCGCAGATCATAGTCGGCAACGCCGTCCGCCGTCAGCGAGAGCGTCTCTGCCAGCATCTGCGACTGACAGGGCACGACTCCCGGGCGATCTTGCGGACAGTCGCTGTCGTTTTCGAAAGTCACCCGGTATACACCTTTGAAAATCGAGTGCTGGTAGGTCGCCGGTCCGGACTGCCCCAGGCCGACGGCAAGTTCTCCGTCTGCGTCCGAGAATACCAGCCGCCCGCGCTCGCCTCCCGTGACACTCAGTCCCATCTGGGCGCCGTTCAGCGTCAGCGCGCCCGAGACGGTCACCACCGGGAGATCGTAATCGAGCACCCCGGAGCTTTCGAGCGTGAGGCCGCTCGCCAGCGTTCGAGTCTGGCATGGTACCGGCGAAAGACCTGAAGCGGGGCAGTCGATCGAGTTGCTGACCGCCACCGTGTAAGTACCGCCGTAGAGTTTCATCAGGTAGGTCGCGGGACCGCTGCTACCCAACCCAGAGGCAACACTTCCCGTCCCGTCCGAGAAGGATATCCGTCCCCGCTCTGCGCCGCCGGAGCCTGGCTGCATTTCGGCGCCGTTCACGGTCAGCGCCCCGGACACGTCGATCACTTTCAGATCGAGATCGAGAACGCCCGGCCCGTTCAAGATCAACCCCGTGCGCAGCACCTTGCGCTGACAGGGAATGGCCCCATCTGTACAGTCGCTGTCGTTGGTGACTGAAACTTCGTAGCTGCCGGGCTTCAACTCAACCTCGTATGTGGCGGGACCCGCAGTGCCCAGGCCGGCCTCAGCGGCGGCGCCCGTCTCAGGACGGAAAACTATCCGGCCTCGCTCGCCACCACCACCAGCATGACTCATGACCGCACCGTTGACTGTGACCTGTCCGCTGACTTTGAAGCTCGAAACTTGAGAACTCGAAACATCGAGATCGAGGTTGCCGTCGATCAAAAGTGAAACGCCCTTCCGCAGAATCGTGCTCCCGCAGGGAAACGGGCCGTCTGGACAATCGGCAGTGTTGGCAAGCTCGATGGCGTAGTTGCCGGCGAAGAGACTTGTCTGATAGGTGGCAGGTCCATTAGACCCCAGATCCAGTGATATCCGCTTGTTGCTTCCAGCTAATAGAAATGACAGCGTACCGCGTGTGACCCCGTTGACCACGGAACCGGGATCGTGCCCGTCGACCGTGACCTTTCCCGTTATTCGTACGACGTCCAGATCGTAATCCAACGAACCCGATGTATTGATCTGCCGTCCCGAACAGCTTCCCTCGCAACCGTTAGAGACATCCCCGTCGGTATCTACGCGGCCGGGCAGGCAAGCCCAGTTGGCACATACACCCTGAACGCAGTCGCCCGCCGCCCCCGGCTGCTCGCAACGATGATCGCAATAACCGCAGTGTTGTGCCGAGCTATCGAGATCCACGCACGCGCCTGAACAGGCGCTCAATCCATCCGGGCAGCTGCTCGAACATTTTCCGGCGCCACAAACCTGTCCGGCTCCACAGGCATGGAAACACAAGCCGCAGTTGGCGGGACTGCTCATCAGATCGACGCAGCTACCGCCGCAATTCACCTCGGGCAAAAGGCACTCGCCGCCGTCCGGCAACCCGCCGTCATTGCCGGCCGAGCCTCCCCCGCAAGCATACACAATCAGCCCCAGCAAGAGCCCCAAGACGAACACGGCGATACTTTTCTCGCGCATTTTCTAATACCCTCTTACAAAAATTTTCATATAGTTCATTGTTGTCTACACAAGACGGAAAAACAAGGCAGATTTTTCCCGATAGAGCCTACTACTCCGCCCCTTCGGGGCTGAATTGTCAGTTGACGCTCAGGGCAGATCCTGCCTATGTTGTTCGATAAAATATGTCCCTGGAAATGTGCGGCTAACCTACTATTCAGGTTGGAAGCCTTGATTCGAAAACTTCAGACAATATCGAACTACTTGGTATTTCTGTTTTTGTCCTTTCTGGCAGCGATTGCCAGCGGCCAGGATCTGGGCGACCTGGAACAAGAAGAGAGCGGCCTGGAAGACGAGTTTGCCCTACTCGAGGAGGAACTTAGGGCCGACGAAGTCGAATCAGCCAGCAAGCGCCGCCAGTCCATCTTCTGGAGCCCTTCGGCAATTTCCGTGCTGCAGCGCGAGGACATTCGCAGTTCGGGAGCCAACACGCTGGCTGACTTGCTGAGAAGGGTCCCGGGATTCGATGTCTACGAGATGAAGCCTTCATTGCCCCTGGTGGGAGCCAGGGCCTTGACCGAACACTCCAACAACCTGGTGCTGGTGCTGGTTGACGGCCGCGAAGCCCTGATCGAGTTGACCGGATTTCCGATCTGGTCGGCTTTAACCATCGATCTGGAGGACATCGAGCGGATCGAGATCATCCGCGGCCCCGGCTCGACCCTTTTCGGGGCCAACGCCTTTGCCGCGGTAATCAACATTACCACGGTGACCGAACGGACGCCTTCGACCAGAGAAGTTCTCGTTACCGGCGGAGAGATTGGCCACCACAACCTCTACGGCAGAATCCAAGAGGCCTGGGCACTCAAAAAGGGCACATTGTCTTTCGGCGTCTCGGCCGGCAACGACGGGCGACTGAGTTCCTCGGATAGAAATGCCACAGACATGCTTTCGAAAAGGATCCGTTCTCAAGGCTACTTGCGCTACCAGCTCGGCCGCGATCTGTCTGTCTCCCTCCAGGGCGGCGTCATGAACGGAGACGGGTACATGTACCTGGTTCTGGGTGATTTCACAGATCGGAACGTATTCAACCACTATATAACAGCCAAGACTGAAATCGCCCTGGCTGATAACCTGATCCTCAAGGCCCAGGTCTACCACATCCGTTTCAGAGGCGACTTCCACTACCGATCGTCTATCGTTGCCTTTGGTCAGTGGCTGGCCGACGTTCCGGATTTTTCGGTTACCACCAACACCGTCGACACCCAGTTGCAAATCGACTACCGTGCCGGCGATTGGCTGCATCTCGTCGGCGGAACCAACTTTCGCTACAACATGCTGGACTCCGACAAGATCTTCGGCCGAAATCTCACAGAGATGCGCGGCGCAGTCTTTCTTCAGGCCCAGTTACAACCCTGGAACGTGCTCCAGGTCACCACCGGAATGCGGGCAGATTTGAACGACCGCACCGATCCGGCCTTCAGCCCCCGGGTGGCACTGGTCTATAGACCGGTGGCCGATCAAGCACTGAGGCTGAGCTACGGCCTGGCCTTCAGAAAGCCTTGTTTCCTCGAAAACCAACTGCATATAAAAGTTGTTAAATACGCCTTCGAGGAGATCTTCGACAAGCTGGCGACCACGATCGGCAATGAGAATCTGGTCAACGAACTCGTTCACTCGATCGAGGCAGGCTGGCGGGCATACTTCCTAGATGCCCGGATTAAGCTCTCGCTTGATTCCTTCTTCAACATCTACGAGAACATGATCTTCTTCAAACGCCATATTGCCCTGGACGGTTTTGGCGCTCCCAACATCCCCAATTCCGACTTGCAGTACGAGAATGCGGACGGGAAGGTGTACGCGGCCGGCGGGGAGGCCGAGATCATCTTGAGCCTTTCCGACAGCTGGAGCCTGTGGGGCAACATCGGTTTCCGCTGGGTGACCGACGATGACTTCGCACGTCTCAAGTCCGAACCAATCCTGAGAGCCAACCTGGGAGGCCGCTGGGACTCTTCTTGGGGGCTCTACATGGACCTGGCCCTGCACTATGTAACGTCCTACAACTTGGCGATGAGCTTTCCTGACGAGACCTTCGAAGAACATACCGATATCAGCCTGGGCAATCGCTGGCTGCTGATCGGCCGGGTCGGCTACCGGATCACCCAGGATCAGCCCAGCCAGATCGAGGCGGGGCTCACTGCCCGCGCCCCTCTCGGAGAGCCTTTCAGGGAATTCCCCGGTATTCAGATCGATGCCAGTACTCGCAGCGTCAGCGGTGCCGACTGGGCGGGTGAAAAGCTGGTGCGTTGGATATCACTGTATGTCAGGGGCTCTTTCTAGTCTGAAATTCAGATCCGCAGCAACCCACCAAAGCCTTACCAAAAATCCGGACACATGCTATCATTTTGTTTCAATAAATTATTACGAGAGGACACGCGTGCAAATGGGTTACGGAAAGTGCGTCGTTGCGGGGGTCTTGATCTTCTTGTTTGCGGGCGCAGATGTGCGCGCCGAGACCGGGATGGGGCTGATCATCGACAAGACCGACAAGGTTGCCCGCCGGGTAGACCTGCGCGATGACGTAATCATTTTCACCTCTCCGCCATTCGGCGTAAACGTGGCAAACGGCCGCTTTTCGCCGGACGGCAACCGGCTCGGCTACGTCGACGAGGACGGCCAGGTATTCGCCTGTGATCTCGACGGCAACGTGCAGAACTCTTTTCAGGCATTCTCCGCCGGCACACTCAGCTGGACGAACTCCGGCATCTGGATCGGTGGCGAGGGCAAGGCCGAGTTCTACGATCCGGACACGGGGACATCTCTTGGAGAAGTAACTCCGACCGGCGTGCCCGATCCATTCAAGATCAAGTTCAGGGTAGTCGCCCACAGCGAGACTTCGTACAGCGCGCTCGACTACCCGCCACCCGTGGCCAAGGTCGTCCTGCTCGATCAAGGCGACCAGGTGCTCGACCTGGGCGACGGCTGCAGCGTCGGCCCCAGCCCGGACGGCTCGATGTTCACCCACAACCTGTGGGAGAGCGGCAAGGAACATCAGACCATGAGGATCCACGATCGTTCCGCTCAAGTGCTCTACTATTTCTATCTCTTCGACATCATCCCCTACCCCGCCGGTGAGACCGACAAGTGGAGTTGGAACAGCCAGAGCTGGTCGAGCAATTCGCAAGACATCATTTTGATTCCGGCCGGGCACGGCTTCCCCCAGATGGATGACAGCACCATGCCCTGGATTTACAACCTGGCCACGGGCCAGTCCCATTGCCTGTACTCCGATCCGCAGGCCCTGGGTGTTTTCTGGCACATCTCCGACTTCTACGCCGGCAAGGTCGGAGTGGTTATCCCCGAAGTCAACATCGAGCGCTTCGAGGCGATCCCGTCAACCATCCGCAACGGCGAGAGCGCCAACCTCGAGTGGCGGGTCGTAGAGGCCAGCGAGGTCCGCCTCGACGGGCAGGTTGTTGCGTCCGAGGACACCAAGAGCGTCTCTCCCTCGGCAACCACGACCTACCATCTCGAGGCCGACGGCGAGGGCGGGCCCAAGACCGCCCAGGTGACCGTTACCGTCAGCGACAACCAGGCTCCCGTGGTAAACGCCGGCCCCGACATCGAGGTGGGCGTCGATGTATTGACCGCCCTGAACGCCTCGGTCACCGACGACGGTTTTCCTGACGGAAACCTGACTTATCTGTGGACCCAGGAATCGGGATCCGGCACGCTAGTCTTCAGCCAGCCCGACCAGGAAGACACATCAATCAGCTGCCCTGAAGAGGGAGAATATGTCCTGCGCCTGACGGCTTCCGACGGTGATCTTGAGGCCTACGATGAGATCACCGTCACTGCAGTGGAAGAACAGCAGAAATCAATCCATATTGCTGCACCAAGGACCGGCGACATCTGGACGGTGGGAGAACTAAGAACCATCGAGTGGACCGCCGTCGGCATCCAGGACGTGGTGATCTACTTCTCGAGCGACGACGGCGACGGTTGGACCCCGCTGGCCTCCAGCATCGACGACCAATCGCCAGACTGGGGCAGCTTCGCCTGGGAGATCCCCGACCAGCCATCGACCGAGTGCTGGGTGCGCATGGAAAGTTATTTCGGCGAGGCACCGACCCAGTCGGGTCCATTCAGCATAGCCCGCCCCGGTGAGAATGACGAAGTAGTAGTCATGGGCGGCTGCGGCTGTGGGTCCGGTGGACAGAGGCACCCGGCAGTGCCCGCGCTGTTGATCTTAGGCGTGTTTCTCGTTTACTTACCGCAGAGAAAACGGAATTCTTTCCGCCCGCAGTAGCTAATCCGGTAACGCATGTCCTGCCAGTGCTTGCATGACCAGCGCTGTTAAACTATGCTAACCAACCTGAGGCCACCCAACCTACATGGAGGTGCGAGATGCACGAGAGACAAACACTTACTGGCTGGCTGACACTCGGGTTGCTATCGGCTGCTCTGCTCACGTACGTACCGCGTGCCGCGGCCGAGGAGGGCATGTGGACGTTCGACAATCCGCCTGTAAAGGCACTCAAGGAAAAATACGGTTTCGAGCCGACGCCCGCCTGGCTCGAGCACGTGCGCAAGTCGGCGGTACGCTTCATGGACGGCGGCTCGGGCTCGTTCATCAGCCCGCACGGGCTGGTAATCACCAACCACCACGTGGCCATCGGCCAGTTGCAGAAGATGTCCTCCGAAAAGAAGGACTACGTCAAGGACGGCTTCTACGCCAAGACGCCGGCCGATGAGATCAAATGTCACGATCTCGAATTGAACGTGCTCGACTCGCTCGAGGACGTCAGCGCGCGCGTCATGGCCGCCGTCAAGAAGGGCATGAGCGAGGCCCAGGCGCTCAAGGCGCGCAAGGCCGAAAGGGCGCGCATCGAGGAGCAGGCCAAGAAAGAAACCGGCCTGCACTGCGAAGTGATTAGCCTCTATCATGGAGGAGAGTACTGGCTGTATCGCTACAAGAAATACACCGACGTGCGCCTGGTGATGGCGCCCGAGCGCCAGGCGGCGTTCTACGGCGGTGACTCGGACAACTTCACCTACCCGCGCTACGACCTGGACATGGCCTTCTTCAGGGTCTATGAAAACGACAAGCCGCTGACTACTAAGAACTTCCTGAAATTCAACCCGAAGGGCGCGGCCCAGGGTGAACTGGTTTTCGTCGTCGGGCACCCCGGCAAGACCGACAGGTTGTACACCGTTGCCCAACTCGAGTTCCAACGAGACGTCTACTTCCCGATGGTTATCGAGTATATCGATCGCACCATCGCCGCGCTAAGGGAATACGCAAAGCTCGGCCCCGAGCAGCAGCGGCGCGCGCTGGTGCGCATTTTCGGCTTTACCAACGCCCAGAAGGCCTACACCGGTATGTTCAAGAGCCTCTCCGACGAGGAGTTCATGAGACGCCGAGAGAAGGCCGAACAGTCTTTCCGCGCTAAAGTAGCCTCGAAGCCGGAGTGGAAAAAGCAGTATGCCGGGGCCTGGGACAAGATCGAGAAGGTGATGCGAAAACACCTGTCCGAGATGAAGCGCCACTCCTACCAGAGTCTATGGGGATCGAGCCTGGCAAATAAAGCCGTGACAATCGTCAAACTGGTAGGCGAACTTACGAAACCCGATGCCGACAGGCTCGACGGCTATCACGATTCAGAGATTGAGCGGCTGAAATTCCAGCTTTTCTCACCCGCCCCGGTCTACAGGGACATGGAGGCTGCAACCCTGGAGCTGGCCTTCAAGTTCGCGCTCGAGCACCTCGACAAGAAAGATCCATTCGCCAAGATAATTTCCGCCCTGGGCGATCCCGCGAAAGCCGCTTCGGATCTCACCGCCAAAACCAAGCTCGCAGACCCCGCCTTTCGCAAGCAGCTCGTCGAAGGCGGCGTCGCGGCGGTCGAGAAGTGCGACGATCCGCTGATCGTGCTGGCCCGCAAGCTGGCGCCGATCATGATCGCCAACGAGAAGTGGTCGAAGAAATACGTCGAGAGCGTCACCACGCCGGCCAACGAGAAAATCGCCCAAGCGCGCTTCGCGGTCTTCGGCAAGGACGCCTATCCCGACGCCACTTTCAGCCTGCGCATGTCCTACGGCAGCCTGCGCGGCTATCCGATGAACGGCACCCGGGCGCCCTACAAAACGACTTTATACGGCCTCTACGACAGGGCGCTGGGCTTCGACAACAAAGGCGAGTGGGAATTGCCAGAGCGTTTCTGGAGGCTGCAAAAGCGTCTCGACCTGTCGACGCCGGTCAACTTCGTCTGCGACTGCGACATCATCGGCGGCAACTCGGGTTCGCCGGTGATCAACACCAAGAGCGAGTTCGTGGGTATCGTCTTCGACGGAAACATCGAGAGCCTGGCCGGGCGATTCTTCTTTGATTCCAGCGCCAATCGAACTGTCTCCGTGCATGCCGCCTATGTCATCGAGGCGCTTCGCAAACTATACGACGCCGCCGACCTGGCCGACGAAATCGAGATGCGGTGAGCCCAAAACTGGTAAGGCAGGTTCTGGTCCGCTGTGCAAACTGTGGACGTAACTTCGAGACCGGCAACACGGGCCGGATAGAATGCCCGGCCTGCCATACCGAGATATTTTTAGAGACGCCCGCGGGCGCCGAACTAGAAGCCGAAACGTTCGCGGAGCCAGAAGAGGCGAGTTCACCCGCTGCGCCCAGCGAGTCCGCCGAGCCCGAACCAGAGGAAGAGGAGCTGCAACAACCGACCATGGAGGATATCCAGCGCCTGTTGCAACTTCGCAATACCATGCAGGCGGCCGAGGCCAGGACTTTCCACCCTGCCTGGGAAACCGCTGACGGCAATTTGTTCAGCCGCATGATCAAGACAACCAAGCAGATCTTCTCAAACCCGAACCGTTTCTTTCACGAGCTGGCTATCGAGGGTGTCTGGCGTCCAATGCTGTTCGCCTGGATCATTTGCAGCCTGGCCGTGTTTTTCTTTGCCATCTACGGTTTGTGGCAGTTAAACCGCAACGCCACGACTCTGATGAACTCGCTGTCGCTGCCCCCTGGAGAAAATCCGCAGCAGGTCATTGAATCGTTGCGCACCTCACTGCTGTTCGCGCTATATGGATCGCCCATCTTCGGCCTGGTCAACGTACTGCTGTCGGCAGGTCTCTACCATCTCGGGATTCGCCTGGCCACCGAGCGTAACGCGGGTCTGACTGCCACCTTCAGGGCCACGGCCTACGGCTTCGCGCCGCTCTTGCTTGCGGCCGTGCCCTTCATCGGCCACCTGGTGGGCGGGCTGTGGTCGATACTGCTGCAGATCGTCGCTTTAGCCCATGTCCACCGAGTCACCATGTCCCGGGCCTCCGTGGCCGTGCTGCTTCCGGTGACCGGCGTCATGATCCTGATGTATGCGATCTTGTAAAACCGGAAGGACCTCTAGCGGTCTACTTGGTTCCGGGGAGTGTCCGTCTCTGAACACCGGCATCGTGACTTGACCCGGGTACGCGCCTTGCCACACCTGCCCATTCCGTCGCGGCAGTTCGAGGTCAGCTCGGGTGATTCCGGATGACGGCGGGAGATTACGCATATTTTTTCCGCCAAGCGACACATGTTGCCCAGAAGCGCGCAAACGCATGCGCAATCGATTGTCTGCTCGGCCTGCAAGGAATCTAACAGCTCGCTTTCGATCTTCTGCATGACCCGCTGGCTGCGCCGGACTTCCTGTGAGTCAATCGCCGTCGCTTCCGATGGGCGGGATTCCGGGGACCCCACGGCGCAACCCGAGATCAACGACAGGAATACGAGCAGATAACAAAGTCTCACGACTTGACCCTCCCGCTGTCTTTCTTCAGTTCGGCTTTCAGCAACTTTTCGTTGATTTCAAGAGCCCGTTTGTAAGACCCGGCCGCCTTGGCGTCTTTACCCTGTGCCTCAAGCGCCGTCGCGCGGGCAACCAGCAGGTTGGCGGTGAAGAGATCCGCGCGCCGGTCCAGGCCGAGTCCGCGATCCGCCCACTCGAGCGCGATCTTGGGCCGCCCGGCCTGCAATTCTAACATGGCCAGCCTGAAACAGGCGTCCTTTCTGACAACCAGGCCGTCCTGCTGCGCAATGCCCGCGGGCAGGGGCTTTTCGGCGACTTG
>Ga0315535_1000838_pt1 | contig 21174 bp, 17 predicted proteins | sample SalMarSW160220MG_2_FD_203092 | JGI IMG/M metagenome (GOLD analysis project Ga0315535, IMG submission 203092) | Salt marsh sediment microbial communities from the Plum Island Ecosystem LTER, Massachusetts, United States - Salt Marsh Sediment SW1602-20 ... | reverse complement strand
ACCCTCCCCGATCACCTCGAGTGGGCGCACGTAGGCCCGGGCGTCAAACCCGGTGGCATAGACCAGTAAGTCCAGTTCGTGCAGGGTGCCGTCTGCAGTGACAATGCCGCGGGGCTCGATGTGGTCGATCGGGTCGGTGATCACCTCGACGCCTGGCTGTTGCACGGAACGGTAGAAATGTCCGGCCATAACCTGCCGCTTGCACATCGGCTGATCTTTCGGGGTGAGTTTGGCCCGCAATTCGGGGTCACGCACCGAAAGCCGCAGGTTCCATCGACACGCGGCCTGGACGAAACGCCGCTGGAATCCGGGTTGAATCGGCGCGCGGCCGAATACGCGCCTGACAAACAACCCCCAGAACCAGTAGCCCAGCGCATTCAGCCTCGGCCACCGCGACAACGCACCCCGGGTCAGCCGTGAGTAGCGCGGGTTAGGCATCGGGTAGACCCACTGCGCGGTGCGCTGGAACACGGTCAACCCGCGCACCTTGCCGCCGAGATCTGCCACAATCTGCACGCCGGTCGAGCCGGTCCCGATCAAGCCGATCCGCTTGTCCGGCAGGGATACCGAGTGATCCCAGCGCGACGAATGAAACGCGGGACCACCGAACGTCTCCCGCCCTGGGATCTCCGGATAGCGAGGCACCCGCAGCACCCCCGTCGCGGTCACGAGCACGTCGAACGTTTCCTCGCCCTCGGTGGTGGTGAGCCGCCACTTCCCATCGTCGTACCGGGCACTGGTGACGTTGGCGCCGAACCGAATATGCGGACGTATGCCGCGTTCGTCGGCCACCTGCTGGAAGTACGCCTGTATCTCAAGACCCGGCGGCAGCAGGTGCGACCAATTGGGATTCGGTCGAAACGAGTACGAGTAGTAGCGCGACGGGATATCGCAGGTGAGTCCCGGATAGGTGTTGTCGCGCCACGTCCCTCCGACGTCGTGCGCTTTCTCGAAGATGGTGAACGAGTCGATGCCGGCGTCCTGCAGCTTGACCGCCATACAAAGGCCTGACATCCCGGCGCCGATGATCGCGACGTTCAGTGGGCGCTTCCGTGCCATGACAACCACCCGGACCTCTCGCTGGCCTGCACACTACGCCGACGGCCCCAGGCGTAGCAACGGATTCGCCGGCAAGCACCTGGCCGCTACCTGCTTGTTAGGGCGACTGCCGCCCTGCCTGAGCAAAAAGTGGAACTTCGTATCTTTCTCCTGTCGACGCCCGCCCGGTGTCGGGCGGAGCCGCGAGGCCGTACTTTGAACACGTGGTCAGAGCCCGCGACACCGACGCCTGCCCGGGCGCGCTGCAGGTGCATCAGGCCGCCGACGGCGCGCTGGTGCGGGTGCGGCTGCCCGGCGGCATGATCACCACCGCCCAGTTGGCGGCCCTGTCCAGTGTCTCAAGCAGGTTCGGTTCGGAGACCCTGGAGCTGACCGCGCGGGGCAACGTGCAGGTGCGCGGGATCACCGACGTGACGGCGGTTGCCGAGGCGGTCGCCAAAGCCGGGCTGTTGCCGTCGGCGACACATGAGCGGGTGCGCAACATCGTCGCCTCGCCGCTGTCCGGCCGTTCCGGCGGACGCGCCGACGTGCGGGCATGGGTCGGTGAGCTGGACGCCGCGATCTGCGCGGAGCCCAGGCTGGCGGAGCTGGGTGGCCGATTCTGGTTCAGCCTGGACGACGGCCGCGCCGACGTGTCCGGACAGGGTGCCGATGTCGGCGTGCATGTGCTCCCGGACGGCTGTGCGCTGCTGTTGGCCGGACGGGACACCGGTGTCCGGCTGGCCGCCTGCCAGGTGGTCGAGATGTTGATCGGCATCGCGGAGCGTTTCGTCGCCATACATGGAAAAGCTTGGCGCATCCAGGAATTGGATGACATTCGGGCGCTGCTGCCCGATGTCGAGCCGGGCGGCGCGACGTTTCCCGCCGTCACCAAGCCCCCGGTGGGCTGGATCGACCAGGACGACGGCCGGGTGACACTGGGCGCCGCGATCCCGTTGGGCGTGCTGCCCGCCCACGTCGCGGACTACCTCGCCGCCGTCGGGGCCCCGCTGGTGATCACGCCGTGGCGATCGGTGCTGGTGTGCGACCTCAGCGAAGAGGTGGCGGACGTCACACTCCGGGTGCTGGCCCCGCTGGGCCTGGTGTTCGACGAGAACTCCCCGTGGCTGAACGTCAGCGCCTGCACCGGCAGCCCCGGATGCGCGCATTCGGCCGCCGACGTGCGAGCGCACGCCGAACGGTCGCTGGACCCCGATTACCCGGTGCACCGTCACTTCGTCGGCTGCGAACGCGCCTGCGGCAACCCACACGCCGGCGAGGTGCTGCTTGCCACCGGGGATGGATACACGCTGCTGAACCCCGTGGCGATCGCCAGCGCGGCGAAGCCGGGCGCAGCGGGGCGCCACTGCAACACGCCGTAGGGTGAGCAAGTGATCGACTACATCCGGGACGCGGCGGAGATCTACCGGCAGTCGTTCGCGGCCATCCGCGCCGAGGCCGATCTGGCGCGGTTCCCGGCCGACGTCGCGCCGGTCGTGGTCCGGTTGATCCACACCTGCGGACAGGTGGACGTCGCCGAGCACGTTGCCTACAGCGACGACGTGGTCGCGCGCGCCGGCGCCGCCCTGCGCGGCGGTGCCCCGGTGTTGTGTGATTCGTCGATGGTGGCCGCGGGGATCACCACCGCGCGGCTGCCGGCCGGCAACGAGGTGGTGTCGCTGGTGGCCGATCCGCGCGCGGCCGAGCTGGCCGCCCGCCGGCATACCACCCGATCGGCGGCGGGCGTGGAGCTGTGGGCCGACCGGCTGCCCGGTGCGGTGCTGGCCATCGGTAACGCACCCACCGCGCTGTTCCGCCTGCTCGAGCTGATCGACGAAGGGGTTGCTCCGCCGACCGCGGTACTGGGCGGGCCCGTCGGCTTCGTCGGTTCGGCGCAGTCCAAGCAGGAGCTCATCGACCGCCCGCGTGGGATGTCGTATCTGGTGGTCCGGGGCCGCCGCGGTGGCAGCGCCATGGCCGCCGCCGCGGTCAACGCGATCGCAAGCGAGCGCGAATGACGTTCCGGGGCACGCTATATGGCGTCGGACTGGGGCCCGGCGACCCGGAGTTGGTGACGGTCAAGGCCGCCCGGGTGATCGGCGAGGCGGATGTGGTGGCCTATCACAGCGCCCAGCACGGTCGCAGCATCGCCCGCGGGATCGCCGAACCCTATTTGCGGCCCGGTCAGATCGAGGAGCACCTCGTCTATCCGGTGACCACGGAGACCACCGACCATCCCGGCGGCTATGCCGGTGCGCTCGAAGACTTCTATGCCGACGCCACCGGGCGCATCGCCACCCACCTCGACGCCGGCCGCAGCGTGGCCCTGCTCGCCGAGGGCGACCCGCTGTTCTACAGCTCCTACATGCATCTGCACACCCGGCTGACGCGACGGTTCGACGCGGTCATCGTGCCGGGTGTCACCTCGGTGAGCGCGGCCGCCGCGGCCATTGCGACGCCGCTGGTGGCCGGCGACGAGGTGTTGTCGGTGCTGCCGGGCACCCTGCCGGTGGCCGAGTTGACCAGGCGGCTCGCCGACACCGACGCGGCGGTCGTGCTCAAACTGGGCCGCTCCTATCACGCTGTCCGGGAAGCGCTTTCGGCGGCCGGACAGCTCGAGGACGCGTTCTATGTCGAGCGGGCCAGCACGCCCGGGCAACGAATCCTGCCCGCCTCGCAAGTCGACGAGACCAGCGTGCCGTACTTCTCGCTGGCCATGCTGCCGGGTAGCCGACGCAAGCGGCAGTCGGCAGCGGCGGGCACGGTCGCGGTCGTGGGCCTGGGTCCCGGCGACAACGACTGGACGACGCCGCAGAGCCGCCGAGAGCTGGCCGCCGCCACCGATCTGATCGGATACGCCGGCTACCTGAACCGCGTCCCGGCCCGCGATGGCCAGCGCCGCCATCCCAGCGACAACACCGACGAGCCCGCGCGTGCCCGACTGGCCTGCGCGCTGGCCGAACAAGGCCACACCGTGGCGGTGGTGTCCTCGGGTGATCCCGGCGTGTTCGCGATGGCCACCGCCGTGCTGGAAGAGGCCAAACAATGGCCGGCCGTGCGAATCCGGGTGATCCCCGCGATGACCGCGGCCCAGGCCGTCGCCAGCCGGGTCGGCGCTCCGCTGGGCCACGACTACGCCGTGATCTCGTTGTCGGACCGGCTCAAACCGTGGGACGTGATCGCCGCCCGGCTGGCCGCCGCGGCCTCCGCTGATCTGGTGCTGGCCGTTTACAACCCGGCGTCGGCGACGCGCACCTGGCAGGTCGGCGCGATGCGCGACATCCTGCTGGCCCATCGCGAACCCGGCACGCCGGTGGTGATCGGCCGCGACGTCTCCGGACCCGGCGAAGACGTCCGCGTGGTACGGCTGGCCGATCTGAACCCCGCCGAGGTCGACATGCGCTGCCTGCTGATCGTCGGGTCTTCCCAAACCCAGTGGCAGTTGAGCGATTTCGGCGATCGGGTGTTTACGCCTCGGCGCTACCCGGGTTGAGATGGGAACCGTCGACGCCCGAGTAGGTCGCCCCTTCGGTGGCAGGTTCCTCGCCGCCTGACTGTTGGACGTCCGAGCCCCGTGCGGCCTGTCCCCGGGTCCTGGCCGCCGCGTCCGCCTCCTCACCGAGCAGCAGGGAACGAACCAGACGGCGCGGTCCGAAGGGCCGCAGCATCTCACTGGCCGGGCGCGGGCGCACTCGTATCGGCCACCAGAACCAGCGCCCGAGTAGCGCGGCGATCGATGGCGTCATCAACGAGCGCACGATCAGGGTGTCGAACAGCAGTCCGAGGCCAATCGTGCTGCCGGCCTGGCCGATCGAGCGCAGGTCACTGGCGACCATCGACATCATGGTGAAGGCGAAGACCAGGCCCGCAGCGGTGACGACACTACCGGTCTCACCCATGGATCGAATGATGCCGGTCTTCAGGCCGGCGCCGATCTCCTCCTGGAACCGCGAGACGAGCAACAAGTTGTAGTCGGAGCCGACCGCGAGCAGGATGATCAACCCGAAGACCGGCGCGATCCAGTTCAGATCCAAGCCCAAGAGGTGTTGCCACACCAGCACCGAGAGCCCGAAGGCGGCGCCCAACGACAGCAGCACCGTGCCGACGATCACCAGGGATGCCACCAGAGCCCGGGTGATGATCACCATGACTGCGAAGATCAGCGTCAGCGCCGCGAGTCCGACGATCAGCAGGTCGTATTGGGACCCCGCCTGGATGTCACGATAGATGGCCGCCGTCCCGGCAAGGTAGAACCTGGCGCCGGTCAGCGTCGTTCCCTTCACCGCTTGATGCGCGGCGTTCAGTTCCGGCTTGACGGCAGCAATGCCCGCCGGGGTTGCCGGGTCCTTCTCGTGGGTGATGATGAAGCGCGCGGCCTTGCCGTCGGGCGACAGGAATAGTTTCAGACCGCGCTGAAAGTCCGGGTTTTGGAACGCTTCCGGCGGCAGGTAGAAGTAGTCACCACTCTTGGAGGCGTCGAAGGCCTGACCCATCGCGCTTGCCGTGTCGGTCATCTGGGACATTTGCGTGACCAGATTCGAGAAGCTGCTGTGCATCGTCAGCAGGCTCCCCCGCATGGACTGCGCGACGGCGATCATCGGCGGGAACTGGGCGAGCATCTGGGGCATGATCTCGTCGATGTTGTTCACGTCTTTGATCAGCGTGCTCATGTTCTCGCTGAACTTGTCCACGCCGTCGATCGCTTCGAAGACCGACTTCGTCGCCCAGCAGACGGGAATGTTGTAGCAGTGTTGCTCCCAGTACAGGTAGCCGCGCAGCGGCCTCGCGAAGTCGTCGAAATCCGCGAGGTGGTCTCTCATCTCATCCAGCGTCGCCTGCATGTCGTGCATGTCGCCGGTCATGTGATGAGTCGCGTTGCTCATCCGGCCCATCAGCCCCTGCATGCGCTCCATCGAGCCGATCATGGCGCCGAGATCGTCGCTCATCTTGAGCATGTCACCCATCCGGTCCTTCATGAATTGAAGGTTCTCCTGGATCGGGATCGATTGGGCACTGATCTGGAACGGTATCGACGTGTGCTCGATCGGCCCGCCCAATGGCCGGGTGATGCTTTGCACCATCGCGATTCCGGGTGAACGAAAGACCTCTTTGGCGAGCCTGTCGAGGATGATCATGTCGCCGGTATTCCGCATGTCGTGATCGCTCTCGATCATGAGGATGTCGGGGTTCATGGTGGCGGCGCTGAAATGGCGCTCTGCGGCCTCGTATCCGACGTTCGACGGCAGGTCGCCGGGTATGTAGTAGCGATCGTTGAAGCTGATCTTCATGGTCGGCATGATGAGGATGCCGACGATGGCGATGGCCAGCGAGGCCGCGAAAACCGGGCCGGGCCAGCGCACGGTGGCGGTGCCGATGCGCCGCCACCCACGCGTCTTGATCATGCGCCTCGGGTCGAGCAGGCCGAATCGACTGGCCACGGCGACAACGGCCGGCGCCGCGGTCAGCGCTCCCGCGACGACGACGAGCAGGCCCAAAGCGGACGGAATACCGAGCGCCTTGAAATACGACAGCCGCGCCAGGTGGAGGCAGAAGGTAGCGCCGGCGATCGTCAAGCCCGAGCCCAAGATGATGTGAAAGGTCCCGCGGAACATGGCGTAATAGGCCGCTTCGCGGTCGAGACCGGCCTGACGAGCCTCCTGATACCGACCGATGAGAAATATCGCGTAATCGGTTCCCGCGGCGATCGCCAACGAGGACAGCATCGCGACGACGAACGTCGAAAATCCCAGCAGATCGTAGTTTCCGAGAAGCGCGACGAGCCCTCGGGCCGTGCCCATCTCGAAACCCACCATGACGAGGACCAGAAGCACCGTGCTGACGGAACGATAGGCGATGAAGAGCATGATCATGATGACCACGCCCGTCACGCCCATCATCGTGAACATGCTTTTATCGGCGGCCTCGTTCATGTCGGTTGTCAGCGCCGCCGGGCCGGTGACGTACACCTTGAGCCCGTTGGGCGGCGATGAACGGTCGACGATCTCGCGGACCGCTTCGACGGACTCGTTGCCCAGGGTGCTGCCCTGGTTGCCGGCCAGATTGAGTTGGACGTATGCGGCTTTGCCGTCGCGGCTCTGGACGCCGGCGGCGGTGAGCGGATCCCCCCACACGTTCTGTACGTGCTGCACGTGTTCGGGGTCGGCCCGCAGCTTTTCCACCAAGCCGTCGTAGTAGCGGTGGGCGTCTTCGCCGAGTTTCTTGTCGCCCTCCAGGACGATCATCGCGATGCTGTCGGAGTCCGACTCGTGGAAGGTTGCGCCGATGCGCTTGGCGGCGATCATCGCCGGCGCGTCTTGCGGCGACATCGTGACCGCGTGGTTGCGTGCGACCGACTCGATTGGCGGCACAAGCACGTTCAAGGCCAGGGTCAGCAGCAGCCATGCCACCAGGATCGGCACCGCGAACGCGCGGACGAACCGCATGAATTTCGGACGGGCTTCGCTTTCGGCGTCGGTGCTCATGCGGCCTTCACCAGGCAGGAGGTTTGGGCGTGGTGCCCGTCCGAGGACCGCTCGTCTTTGATCTCACCGTTGACCGTGATCCGGCACCCGATGGTGTCGCTGTTGCCCTGCGCCACCAGGTTGGCGATCACCGCCGGCACCGTCGTGGTGATCGTGTAGGTCCAGGGCAGGCTGGTGAAGTTCGCCTGCTCGGGCTGGGCACTCTTGTCCAAGAAGCTCACGCTTCCGGCCGTGTCGGCCGGCCCGTAAACCTCGTATGTCACTCGCTTGACGTGGGTGGGCACGAGAGGTTCGGCGCTGCTGCCGGTCGCGGAAAAGATCTCATCGGAGCCGAAAACTCCGCGAAGCTGGCTGACGCCCATAGCACCGAGGGCAACTGCCACCACGACGACCAGCGGTACCCAAGCCTTTTTGAGAAAGGTGGACACTGCGGTTTCCTTTCGCTCATGGCCTGGTCTTCCTGGTACGCAGTCTCAGCCCGCGCGACCGCAGCCAATAGGGTCGTTCGACCCTGCGAGCAGTGGCCATCGGGCACACAAATAGCACCTCGTCGCGCTGCCGCGCCATGCGCGCGCTTCGGCGCCGGGATGAGTCCGCAGCTCCGTTATACCATACCCCCCACCGTATCTTGGGGCCCACGGATACCCGTCTCTACGACAGCCCGTCATAGACTCAATGGGCCCGCTCAACTAAGGTATTTCGCCATGACCGCGTCCCGCGACGACGAGCCCGTTACCGAGCTCGCCCTGGCCGCCGCCCGCGGGAATGCGCGCGCACTCGATGCATTCATCAAGGCCACCCGGCAAGACGTCTGGCGATTTGTCGCGTATCTGTCGGACACGGGCAACGCCGACGACCTGACCCAGGAGACCTTCCTGCGCGCAATCGGCGCCATCCGGCGGTTCTCCGGACGCTCGAGTGCCCGAACCTGGCTGCTATCCATCGCACGCCGCGTCGTGGCCGATCACATCCGCCACCTCCAGTCGCGGCCCCGCACGGCCGCTGGAGCCGACCCCGAACACTTTCTGCGCGGCGACCGTCACGTCCGCGGATTCGAAGACTGGGTCGAAGTGACCACGATGATTGCCGGCCTCACCACCGAACGACGAGAAGCCCTCTTGCTCACCCAGGTGCTCGGCTTGTCCTACGCCGAAGCCGCGGCGGTCTGCGGCTGCCCCGTGGGTACCATTCGGTCCCGCGTCGCACGTGCGCGGGATGCGCTGCTGGCCGACGTTGAGCACGAAGACCTGACCGGCTAGTCCGTGGCGGTCGCAAGCCCGGTTACCCAACCGGCGGCTTCGCGCACGCTGCCGACGGCCGGCACCCCCGCCGGTAGTGCCGGCCGCGCCACCATCACCACCGGAACATCCAGCGCGGCAGCGGCATCCAGTTTCGCCCGGGTCATGTCACCGCCGCTGTTCTTGGTGACCAGGGCGTCGATGCGGTACTCACACAACAGCGCGAACTCGTCGTCGTAGCAATACGGACCGCGAGACAGCAGCAGCTGGTGACGACGCGGCAACAAGGCACCATCCGGTTCGGTGACCGCGCGGATCAAGAACCATGCATCACTGTCGGCGAAGGCCCGGACACCGGAACGGCCGGTGGTGAGAAATATCCGCGAATAGCCTTGCCGTGCAGCCACTTTAGCTGCTTGAGCATCCGTTTCGACGACGATGGCGGCACCGGGGTCCCATGCGGGGCGGGCCAGCACCAGATAGGGCATCTGCAATTCGCCGCACACCTGCGCGGCGTGTGCCGTCATGGTTGCCGCGAAGGGGTGGGTGGCGTCGACCACGGCGTCGACACGTTCGTCCCGCAGCCAGCGCCGTAGCCCGTCGACGCCGCCGAAACCGCCGATGCGCACCGGCCCGACGGGCAGGGCAGGGTCCGGCACCCGGCCGGCCAGCGAGCTGATGATGTCGACATGCGGGTGCAGGGCTTTCGCCAGTGCACGGGCCTCGGCGGTACCGCCGAGCAAGAGCAGCCGCATCAGTGCCGACTCCCCCGGGTGCGCCCGGTTGAGTACAGGTAGCTGTCGGTGAATCCTTCGGCAGTCAACACGTCACCTACCACGATGACTGCGGTCTTGGTGATGCCGGCATCGTGCATTTGCCCCGCGATGTCAGCCAGCGTGCCGCGCAGCACCCTCTGTTGCGGCCAGCTTGCGAACGCTACTACGGCCGTAGGTGTTTCGCGCCGGCATCCGCCTTGCAGGAGCTCCGGGACAATGACGTCGATCTGGGCGGCAGCCAGGTGCAAAACCAGGGTGGCCCCCGATTGGGCCAAGACCGCCAGCTCTTCACCGGGCGGCATGGGTGTCGACAGGGTCGCGATCCGGGTCAGCGTCACCGTCTGCGCTATCCCCGGGACGGTGAGCTCGCGTTTTAGGGCGGCAGCCGCCGCCGCGAAAGCCGGTACGCCCGGGACGACTTCGTAGCCGATGCCCAGCGCGTCGAGTCGGCGGCACTGCTCGGCCAGCGCGCTGTACAGCGATGGGTCGCCGGAGTGCAACCGCGCCACGTCATGGCCGGCGGCATCCGCGTCGGCGAGTTCGGCGACGATCTGCTCGAGCGTCAGAGGGCCGGTGTCAATGATTTTCGCTTCGGGCGGGCACAGCGCCAGCAGGTCACCGGGCATGATCGAACCCGCATAGAGGCAGACCTGGCATTGTCCGAGTAGCCGTTGTCCGCGAACTGTGATGAGGTCGGCAGCGCCGGGCCCGGCACCGATGAAATACACCGTCACCTCGTCACCGTCCACTGGGTGACCGGATACTGCGGACGCCAACCGGTGAAGGCGCCCAGCTGCTCACCCTGGTAGTGCTGGAAGCGTCGCAGCCGACCGCCGAGGCGGGAATGAACTTGTGCCAGCGCAGCTTCGGACTCGACGGTGACGGCGTTGACGACCATCCGTCCCCCCGGCGGCAGGTTGTCGAGGCACGCATCGAGCAGACCGGGCTGAGTCAGACCGCCACCGATGAAAATGGCCGACGGCGCTTGGGCGCCGTCGAAAGCATCCGGCGCGTTGCCGCACACATCGATGCTGACGCCGAAAGCCGCGGCGTTGAGCCCGATATTGTGGCGCCGCCGTTCGTCACGCTCGAACGCGACCGCGCTGCAACCCCGCCAACTCAGGCACCACTGGACACTGATGCTGCCCGAGCCTGCGCCGACGTCCCACAACAACTCCCCCGGCCGCGGGGTCAGCGCCGCCAACGTCACCGCCCGGATCCCGTGTTTGGTGATCTGCCCGTCGTGGACGAACACGTCGTCAGGCACTGGCCACATACGGTCGTCGGGTAGGTAACGGACGGCGATCACGTTGAGGTCGTCGATGTCCGCGGGCGCGCTACCGGCCCATTCCCGAGCGATGCCGTCGCGGCGCCGTTCGCCCGGGCCGCCGAGTTGTTCGAGCACGCTGAACTCCGAATCTCCTCGGCCATGTGCGGTGAGCAGCGCCGCCAGCGCCTTCGGAGTGGACCCGGTGCTCGACAACACGATCGCCTGGCCGCCCCGGCGCACCGCGGTGCTCGGTTGCGCGGTGACCAGGCTGATCACCTCGGTGTCGTGGACGTTCCAGCCCATCCGCGCGCACGCCAGCGTCACCGACGACACATGCGGCAGCACCCGGACGTTGCCGGAGCCGTGCAACCGGACCAGCGTGCCCGCGACGCCATGCAGCAGCGGGTCTCCGCTGGCCACCACGTGGATGTCCCCCGTGCTGTCGTCCGGCAACGTTTGCAGCGCGGGCAGCATCGGCGACGGCCACTGCTCGCGGCGCGCGGGCAGCGTTTCGTCGAGCAGGTCGAGTTGCCGCTTGGAGCCGTAAATCACCGTGGCCCTCTGTAATTCGGTGCGAGATGCGGTAGACAAGCCGGCCATGCCGTCGGCGCCGATACCGACAACGACGATCATGAGCGCCGCTCCTTCTCAGCTCTTCGCACTGCATCGTCGCCGGCGCGCATCATCGCGGCATCCTGCGCCACACGAACTGCGGCAGCAGCCGCATCCCGAAGAACATCGGCCGCAGGGCCCATGGGATCCACACGGTGCGCTGCCGTTTCGCCAGCGCACGCGCGGTCGCCGCGGCCACCTGCGGCGGGGTGCTGGACAGCGGCGCCGGCGTCATTCCCTCCGTCATGCGCCCGATGACAAACCCCGGGCGCGCGATCAGCAACCGCACCCCAGTGCCGTGCAACGCGTCGGCCAAGCCGCTGGCAAAGCCGTCCAGCCCGGCCTTGGCCGAACCATAGACGTAGTTCGCTCGGCGCACCCGGATCCCGGCCACCGAGGAGAACACCACCAGCGATCCCCTGCCGGCCGCACGCATGGCTGCGGCCAGGTGGGTGAGCATGCTGACCTGAGCGAGGTAGTCGGTGTGCGCGATCGCTACCGCGTGCGCGGCGTCGGTCTCGGCGCGGGCCTGGTCGCCGAGGATCCCGAAGGCCAGCACCGCGGTGCCGATGGGTCCGTGATCGGCGACGATCGAGGCGACCAGCGGGCCGTGCGAGGCCAGGTCGTCGGCGTCGAACTCCCTGGCCTCCACCGCCGCGGCGCCGGCGGCTTTGAGGGTCTCGACCTGTTCGGCGAGCTGATCGGCCTTGCGTGCGGCCAGCACGACCGTCGCTCCGGGCGCCAGGCGCCGCGCGAGTTCGATGCCGATCTCGCTGCGGCCGCCCAGAACCAGTACCGGATCTGCGCCCGTGTCGTCCACGGCTGCGATTATTACCTGCGCTAGCGTGGGCGGTGATGGCGAACACCACTACCCGGCTTACCGAGGACGCGTTGGCATTCCTGTCTGAACGTCATCTGGCCATGCTGACCACGCTCCGTGCCGACAACTCCCCGCATGTGGTGGCGGTTGGTTTCACCTTCGATCCCACGACACACATCGCGCGTGTCATCACCACCGGCGGCTCCCAGAAGGCGGTCAATGCCGACCGTAGCGGGCTGGCGGTGCTCAGCCAGGTGGACGGGGCGCGGTGGCTCTCGCTGGAGGGCCGATCCAAGGTCAACAGCGATATCGACGCCGTGCGCGATGCCGAACTCCGCTACGCCCAGCGCTACCGCAATCCGCGGCCCAACCCACGACGGGTTGTCATCGAGGTTCAGGTGGAGCGGGTGCTGGGATCGTCGGATCTGCTCGCCCGGGGCGAGTAGCAGCGCGAGCGGGTAGACCCGGTTCAAGTTTTCCGTCCAGGCCGCAAACGCTCTCCGGTAAGCCGTAAGCGGTCCGGGCGTGTGATTCATCTGGAAATGAACTCTGGAGATCAACTGGGTCGTACCATCGGGCAAAAGTCCCTGACATATTCCGCCATATTCCGCCAGCGAAGCGGTTCCATCCAACACCGGCCATTTTCCTATGAGATTGCCCTAACCGATGGGTGATCCGCGACTAGTGAGAGTCGTAGATCGATTCTGGACGGATGCGAGCCTGCAGCCTACGAAGCGGGTAGCTGTCCACGCCGGTCAGGCGTCGGGGACCACGATCAGGTCGTGGGGCCTGTTGTTGACGGCCGTGGCGCCGCCTTCCGTGACGATGACGATGTCTTCGATGCGGGCGCCCCACCTGCCCGGGAAGTAGATGCCCGGCTCGATGGAGAAAGCCATCCCCGCGGCCAACGGCAGCTCATTCCCGGCGACGATGTAGGGCTCTTCGTGGACCGACAGCCCGATACCGTGCCCGGTGCGGTGCACGAAGAACTCGGCAAGTCCCTCCCGGGCCAGCACGTCGCGGGCGGCGGCATCGACCTGCTCGGCGGTCACGCCCGGGCGGACCACGTCAAAGGCGGCGCGCTGAGCCTGTTGCAGCACCGAATACCGGTGCGCTACCTCGGGCCCGGGCTCGCCGATGCTGTAGGTGCGCGTCGAGTCGGAGTGGTATCCGGGCTCGTAAGCCCCGCCGATGTCGACGACGACAATATCGCCAACCTGCAGTTCGCGGTCCGAATACCCGTGGTGCGGGTCGGCGCTGAACGGTCCGGAGCCCACGATGATGAACGCCACCTCCGAATGCCCCTCGGCGACAATCGCTTCGGCGATGTCGGCGGCCACGTCAGCCTCGGTCCGGCCCGGGGCCAGAAACTCCGGCACCCGGGCATGCACCCGGTCGATGGCCGCGCCGGCCTTGCGCAACGCGTCGATTTCGCATTCCTCCTTGACCATCCGCAGCGTGCGCATCACGACGGTCGCCAGGATCGGCTGCACACCGAGCGCAGCGGTCAGCGGCACCAGGTGCAAGGCCGGCATGGAATCGGTGACGGCCGTCGCCGCGGGGGCGCCGCCGAGCGCCGTACTCACCAGCTGGTACGGATCATCGCCGTCGACCCAATCCCGCACCGGTAGGGCCAGTTCCGCGACGGCCGACCCCTCGAGGGAAGCCAGCTCGAGCCGCGGCACCACAATCGTGGGATCACCGGACGCCGGCAACACCAGCGCGGTGAGCCGTTCCAACGTCTGAGCGCGCGACCCGACGAGATAGCGCAGGTCATCCCCCGGGGTGATCACCAGCCCCGCCAACCCCGCCTCGGCGGTCGCGGCGGCCGCCGAGGCCAGCCTGCGGGCGTATACGCCGGCGTCGAATCGGTGAGAATTCATGGCAGCCAGGCTAGCCCGGCTGGCTCGGCCAACCGCACCGGCGGCGGCGCTGGCAGGATGGCCGACATGCCCGCACCCGTAGGCTCGACGAGTGGCGACCCACTGCGCCCGGCTTCGCCGCGCTCGCGATCGCCACTGTTGCTGCTCGACGGCGCCAGCATGTGGTTCCGCTCGTATTTCGGGGTGCCGTCCTCGATCACCGCCCCCGACGGCCGCCCCGTCAACGCCGTGCGCGGATTCATCGACTCGATGGCCGTGGTGATCACCCAGCGGCGGCCCGGGCGGCTGGTGGTGTGCCTGGACCTCGATTGGCGACCGCAGTTCCGGGTTGACCTCGTCCCGTCCTACAAGGCCCATCGCGTAGCTGAGCCCGAGCCGGAGGGCGAGCCCGACATCGAGCAGGTCCCCGATGACCTGACTCCGCAGATCGACATGATCATGGAGTTGCTGGACGCCTTCGGGATTCCGACTGCCGGCGCGGCGGGTTTCGAAGCCGACGATGTGCTGGGCACGCTGGCGGCACGGGAACGCCATGACCCGGTCGTCGTCGTCAGCGGAGATCGCGACCTGCTGCAGGTGGTGTCCGACGAGCCCGTCCCGGTCCGTGTGCTGTATCTGGGCCGCGGGCTGGCCAGAGCGACCTTGTTCGGGCCTGCCGAAGTGGCCGAACAGTATCGCGTCCCGGAGCACCGCGCCGGGCCGGCCTACGCCGAACTCGCGCTGTTGCGCGGTGATCCGTCCGACGGCCTGCCGGGCGTGCCAGGCGTCGGTGAGAAAACGGCAGCCACCCTGCTGGCTCAGCACGGTTCGCTGGATGGGATCCTGGCGGCCGCGCATGACCCGAAGTCGAAGATGGCGAAGGGTGTGCGGGCGAGGCTGCTGGCCGCTACCGACTACATCGAGGCGGCCGGTCAGGTCGTGCGGGTAGCCACCGACGCGCCGGTCACCCTGTCCACGCCCACCGACGCGCTACCGCTGGTCGCCGCCGACCCGCAACGTACCGCCAAGCTGGCGACCGGGTTGGGCGTCGAGTCATCGATTGCCCGCTTGCAGAAAGCGCTCGACACGCTGCCCGGATGAGGGCCGCTATTGCGGCCGGCCGACCTCGTAGGTCCCCTTGTTGTCCTGAAAGGTCACCGTCACGTGCTTTTGAGCGCCGTCGATGCTGACGTCGCAGTCGAACGTGGCGCCCTTCTTGACCGTGGGGTTCTGCCCGTTGTTGCACTTGACGTCTTTGACGTTCTTGGCACCATAGCCATTGGTTTCGTCGGACAGGACCTGCTGCACACCGGACTGGGCTTTGTTGATGTCCAGTTTGGTGGTGACGAAGAAGCCGGGCTGCCAAAAGCCGAGCACCAGCACGACCGCGATGAGCAGAAAGGCGATCGCCCCGCCCACACCGGCGATCACCGCCACCGAGCGCTTGTTGCCCGGTTGCTCATAGGGCGGGTACTGCTGCGGGTATTGACCAGGCTGACCGTATTGACCGGGCTGGCCGTACTGTCCCGGCGCGGCGTACTGGCCGGGCTGACCATACTGGCCGGGTTGCATGTATTGGCCGGGTTGGCCGTACTGCCCGGGCGCGGCGTACTGGCCGGGCTGACCGTACTGGCCGGGTTGCCCGTAGCCGGGCTGCTGGGGGTACTGCGGGTATGCCGGTTCACCCGGCTGTTGGTACTGCGGGTACTCAGCGGGCGGCGTATAGGCCGGGGCCTGCCACGTCGGCTCCTGCTGCCACGGCGAGCCCACCTGGGTCGGTTCGGAGGACCGATCGCTACCTTCGCCGGGCGGTTGCCACTGCTGGTCGGATCCTTGCGGTCCGCTCATCGTTTCTCCTCAGCCCCTTGTGTTCGAGGCGCAAAATATCGACGTTCTCATTACTGGTCTAACGTAGCTCCGGCATAGCCTACCCGGCGTCAACTGCAACGACGCCGCGCCGAACGTCATCGATGGCGCGCTTGGCGGTGGCGCGCAGCTCGGCGTCCGGGGCGGCGTTGCGAACCTGGTCCAACAGGTCGAGCACCTGGCGGCACCAGCGCACGAAATCCCCGGCCAGCAGGGGTGATCCGGCGCCGCCCGAGTCGGCCGCCGCCAGCGCCGCGGCCAGATCTCCCGTCCTGGCCCATCGGTAGATGACGTTGACAAAGCCATCGTCGGGTTCACGGCTGGGGGCGATCCGGTGCGTCTGCTCGTCGGCGCGCAGCGCATGGGAGAGCCGCGACGTCTGGTGCAGAGCCTGCCGCACACGCTGGGTGGGTGCGTCGACGGCAAATGCCGTGCCCGGGCCACTGGAATCTGAGCCACCCCTACTTTCGTACAGCACTGCCGAGACCACCGCCGCCAGCTCGGCCGGCTTCAAACCCGCCCACGCGCCGGTACGCAGGCATTCGGCCACCAATAGGTCGCTTTCGCTGTAGATGCGGGCCAGCAGCCGGCCGTCGTTGGTGACGTGGGGGTCGGCAGCCGGGCCTTGGATGAAGTCACGCTCGGTGAGCAGCCCGACGATCCGGTCGAAGGTCCGGGCCAGTGAATTGGTGGCCGCCGCGACCTTTTTCTCCAGTTGCGCGTTGTCGCGTTCGATGCGCAAGTAGCGCTCGGCCTGCCGCATCTCGGCCTCCAGGCCGGGGCCGTTGTGCGACGGATGCCGGCGCAGTTGCGCCCGCAACGCCGCCAGCTCCGGGTCATGAAACGCGCCGTATGCGCCATCCTGATCACCGCGGCCGGCACCGCGCTTGGCCGGGGCGGCCAGGCCGGCCGCGGCCGATCGCAGCGCCGACGCCAGATCCCGCCGGACTCGAGGCTGGCGGTGCTCGACCCGCTTGGGCAAGGACATCGAACCGACCGGCTCCGACGCGCCGGAATAGTCGGCTGACGAAATCCGCCCCGCCCAACGGTTTTCGGTCAGCACCAGTGGGCGCGGGTCGGAGCTGTCGCGGGCCGATTCCAGTACCACCGCCAGTCCGCCGCGCCGGCCATGGGTGATGTTGATGATGTCACCCCGACGCAGCGCGGCCAGCGCATCGCTGGCGGCCTGCCGTCGTTGCAGCCGCGACGCGCGCGACTGCGCGCGCTCCATCTCGGAAATCCGGGCACGTAGGCGGGCGTATTCGAAGATCGGCGCCTGGCGACCGCCCAGCTCGGCGGCGATCTCGTCGAGCATCCGGCTTCCCCGCTCGATGCCGCGGACCAGGCCGACGACGGAGCGATCGGCCTGATACTGGGCGAAGGACTGCTCCAGCAGCCGATGAGCCAGCTCGGGACCCATCCGGTGCACCAGGTTGATCGTCATGTTGTAGGACGGGGCAAAGGAACTGCGCAGCGGGAAGGTGCGGGTGGAGGCCAGGCCGGCCACCGCGGATGGTTCGGTGTTTTCTTCGGTGGGATTCCAGAGAACTACCGCATGACCCTCGACGTCGATGCCGCGTCGGCCGGCACGTCCGGTCAGCTGCGTGTACTCCCCCGGCGTCAGCGGTACGTGCTGCTCGCCGTTGAACTTCACCAGCCGCTCCAGTACGACCGTGCGGGCGGGCATATTGATGCCGAGCGCCAGGGTTTCGGTGGCGAAGACGGCCTTGACCAGGCCGGCGGTGAACAACTCCTCGACCGTGTGTCGGAACACCGGCAACATCCCGGCGTGATGGGCCGCCAGACCGCGCAACAACCCCTCCCGCCACTCGTAATACCCGAGCACCGCCAGGTCGGAGTCGGCCAGATCACCGCAACGGTGGTCGATCACCTCGGCGATCTGTGCGCGCTCCTCCTGAGAGGTCAGCTGCAGCGGCGAACGCAGGCACTGCTGGACGGCGGCGTCACAGCCGGCCCGGGAGAACACGAAGGCGATCGCCGGCAGCAGCCCTTCGGAGTCCAAGGCAGCGATCACCTCTGGCCGTCCGGGCGGTCGGTAGAAGCGCGGCCGGCCCGGTCGTCCGTGACCTCCCCGTCCCGCCTGCCGGCGTGGGCGCCAATCCGACATTCGATCCGCCTCGCGGCGATGTGCCATGTGGCGCAACAATTCCGGGCTGACACGCGGCTGGCCTTTGCTGGGCGGGTGGTCGCCGTCCTCCCCGGCCTCGTAGTCGAACAGGTCGAAGAGACGCTTGCCCACCATGACGTGTTGCCACAGCGGCACCGGCCGGTGCTCATCGACCACGACCGTCGTATCGCCCCGCACGGTCTGGATCCAGCCACCGAACTCCTCGGCGTTGCTGACCGTCGCCGACAGGCTGACCACCCGCACCTCGTCGGGCAGATGCAGGATCACTTCCTCCCACACCGGTCCCCGCATCCGGTCGGCGAGGAAATGCACCTCGTCCATCACCACATGAGAAAGCCCTTGTAGCGCGGGCGAATCGGCGTAGAGCATGTTGCGCAGCACCTCGGTGGTCATCACCACCACGGGCGCCTCGCCGTTCACCGACATGTCACCGGTCAACAGCCCGATCCGATCGCGGCCGTAGCGCGCCGTCAGATCGGTGTGCTTCTGGTTGCTCAGCGCTTTGAGCGGCGTGGTGTAGAAACACTTACCCCCGGCCGCCAGCGCCAAGTGCACGGCGAATTCGCCGACCACCGTCTTGCCGGCGCCGGTCGGCGCGCAGACCAGCACGCCATGGCCACGCTCGAGCGCAGCACAGGCCCGCTGCTGAAAGTCGTCGAGCGCAAAGGGCAGTTCGGCGGTGAACCGGGCCAGCTCGACCAGCTCTGTCACGCCGCCGCCATCGTGCGCGAGGGTCCGCAGAATGCCAGCTGTGGCGGCGTGTCGTCGTACAGACATGCGCGCTCGTGGGGGCGAGGCAGCCTAAGTGACATCGTCATGCTGCCCGGCGGTGACCGACGGCTCCGTTATCGCTGTAGGCGGCTCGATGAGCGATGCTTCGTCGTCGGGTACCAGGGCATGGGCTTCGCGCTTGGCTTTGCGCTTGTCGTGCACCCGGGTGATCTGAATGGCGAACTCGAGGAGCACCGACAGCGCTATTCCGAGCGCGGTCATCGAGAAGGGATCGGATCCGGGCGTGAACACCGCTGCGAACACGAACATCGCGAAGATCAGGCCCCGCCGCCACGACTTGAGCCGCTGGTATGTCAACAGGCCCGCCATGTTGAGCATGACGATCAGCAACGGGAATTCGAAGCTCACCCCGAAAACCACCAGCAAGTTGATGAGGAAGCCAAAATATCGGTCCCCGGATAGCGCGGTCACCTGCACGTCGCTGCCGACAGTCAACAAGAAGCCCAACGCCTTGGACAGCACCAGATAGGCCAGCACCGCGCCGGCGATGAACAGCACCGCGGCGGGAACAACGAACGCGATCGCGAAGCGGCGCTCCTTTTGGTAGAGCCCGGGCGTGATGAACGCCCACAGCTCGTAAAACCACACCGGACAGGCCAGCACGACACCGGCCGACAGCCCGACCTTGAGCCGCAACATGAACTGGTCGAACGGCGCCGTCGCCAGCAGCCGGCACTGCCCGTCGGCGCTGATCGAGGCGCGCGCCGATGGTGGCAGCGAGCAGTAGGGATGGCGCAGCCACTCGCCCAGACTCTCCAGCCCGAACATCGCATGCGAATACCAGACAAACCCGAAGATCGTGGTGATCAGGATGGCGGCCAGGGCAATCAGCAGCCGGGTGCGCAGCTCGGTGAGGTGGTCGACGAGCGACATCGTCGCGTCAGGGTTGGTACGGCTGCGCCTGTTGCGCGGGTTGAGGCGCTTCAGCAAGCCGGCAGTGCGCGCTGAAACCTTGAAAACTTTCACGACGCTCGGTCAGTGGCCCTCGGGCACCGCGACGGGGATGCCGACGGGCTAGGCCGGGCGCGCTTGGTTGTGACCCTGCTCGCCGGCCGCCGGAGCGTCGGCTCGCTGCGACTGCACGGGAGTGGGATTGGGCGCCGACGTGTCGTTCTTGGCCTCCACGGCAGGCGCTTCCGCTTTGTGCTCGCTCTGCATTTCGCGGAGCTCCGACTTGAAGATGCGCATCGACTTGCCCAACGAACGCGCCGCATCGGGGAGCTTCTTGGCACCGAACAGCACGATCACCACCACAGCGAGGATCGCCCAGTGCCACGGACTAAGACTGCCCACTTTGATTACCTCCAGACGTCCACCCGATGCTACCGCAGCCGAGCGAACTCCCGTTGTGCCCGCGCCGCGTCTCAAGTGGCGCCCCGGTGGCGTCGCACCCGGCGCCCGGTAGCCGTCAGGCCTGGTAGGCCTGCAGGGCGGCCATCGCACCGTCGCGTACCCGCCGGGAGAGCGACTCGGGTTCGAGCACCTGGACCGTTGACCCGAAACCCAGAACCAGGCGAGTCATCCAGTCGTCGGAGGCGTAGGTCATGACGGCCTCGCACCAGCCATCCGGCAATTCGCGCACCTCGCGCATCGGGTAGTACTCGAACATCCACGACGCCGAGGGCGCCACCCGCAGCCTGGCCGACGGCAGTGCAGGATCGCCGTCGAAAAGTGACGTATCCGGCGGTGCCTGCAGCGCCAGCTCCGGAGGAGCGGCCTGCTCGGCCAACTCGGTGGCGTCCACGATCCGGTCGAAGCGGAACAACCGGACCCCTTCCGCTTCGCGTGACCAGGCCTCCAAATAGCTGTGTCCGCCGATCAGCAGCACCCGGATGGGGTCGACGATCCGGCTGGTCAGGGTGTCATGGGAGGCGGAGTAGTAGTCGAGGGCCAGTGCGTGTTTGTGCTGTACCGCCGCCCGCACCGCAGCCGCTGCCCTGCTCGCCGGGCTCTCAGAGGCGGGTTCATCGACATCTGCCACCGACGCTTTGGCCTGCTGCCCGACGGCGCCGGCGGCGGCCTCGATCTTGGCGATCGCGCTGCGCGCCGCTTCCGGGTCGACGACGCCGGGGATGTCGGCGAGCGCCCGCAGCGCCACCAGCAGGCCCGTCGCCTCCGGTGACGTGAGCTTGAGCGGCCGGTCGATGCCCGCCGAGAATGTCACCTTGACGGTGTCACCGGAAAACTCGAAATCGATCAGATCACCCGGGTAGTAGCCGGGAAGGCCGCACATCCACAGCTGGTTGAGGTCTTCTTCCAACTGCTTGGG
>Ga0315535_1000837_pt1 | contig 21176 bp, 13 predicted proteins | sample SalMarSW160220MG_2_FD_203092 | JGI IMG/M metagenome (GOLD analysis project Ga0315535, IMG submission 203092) | Salt marsh sediment microbial communities from the Plum Island Ecosystem LTER, Massachusetts, United States - Salt Marsh Sediment SW1602-20 ... | reverse complement strand
CACGTCTTCCGGGGCACGTCTTCCGGGCAGGCACGTCTTCCGGAGCACGTCTTCCGGACGGCCCGCAGCGGCCTCCGCCATGGGCGGCGACCGCTATGACCAAGACGGGTATCAGGGAAGTCTCCTTGCTCATGCGACCATCCTACCACTCCAACCTCTCTTCAGCTACTGAGTGAGAAATGCGGGGACGGAGGTTGTCCTTCCAGGGTAGTAACAACTTGAAAAGTTGGGGTTTCCGGATCGGCTGGCACTTTTTACTGGGATCGTTACTATTGACCATGCCGACCAGCGAGTCTAGTCTCTAATCTTGCCGTGAAGACTTTTCTTGATTGCATCCCGTGTTTTCTGAAACAAGCCCTCGACGCTTGCCGCATGGCCGGCGACGACGAGCAGATGCATGCGCGCGTCCTTAAAAAAGTGCTGCACGAGGCGGTCGAACTCTCCTTCGATAGCTCACCGCCCGAGATGGGCTCACGGATTCACCGCATCATTCGCCGGGAGACCGGGAACCCCGATCCCTACCTGGAGGTCAAGCGGCATTTCAACAGGTTCATCCTCGGACTTCTGCCCGGATTGCACAAGCGGGTAGAGGCCTCGGCCGATCCTTTCGAGACAGCCGTTCGCCTGGCCATAGCCGGCAACATCATCGATTTCGCTCTGGCCGACAGTTTGACCGAAGCCTATGTGCGTGAAACCATCGAAGACACACTGACCAGGCCGCTGGCCGTCAATCACCTGGAGGCTCTTCGTGCCGCCGTTGGCAGGGTTTCTTCGATACTCTATCTGGCCGACAACGCCGGTGAGATCGCCCTGGACAAGCTGCTGCTCGAAAGGCTTCCCCGTGGCAAGGTCACCGTGGCGGTACGCGGCTCGCCGGTGATCAATGATGCCACCAGGGATGACGCCCTCGCCGTGGGTATGGACGACCTGGCCGAAATCGTGGACAACGGCACGGATGTACCGGGCACCATACTGGATCGTTGCCCGGACGAATTCCGAAAGATCTTCTCCACGGCCGGGCTGATCATCTCCAAGGGACAGGGGAACTACGAGACGCTTTCGGGTGAACGGCGTGAGATCTTTCACCTGCTGAAGGCCAAGTGTCCCGTGATAGCGCGGGACATCGGCTGCGATGTCGGACAGATTGTCGTGTTGCGACTCGAAGAGAGCCGGCCGTGAAGAACACCGTCTTCAAATCCCGAGGGCGCCTTGCCGAACAGAATTCTTTACTCTGGATATCGGCCCTCATCGGGCAAATGACGTAGATCCTCGAGGGTTGCAAGCCGTCGATAGGGTAAGCGGGGTACTCCGTCCCCATTTGCCTGGAGGTCACAATGAGTTGGACCTGTCCACACTGTGGCGAAATTATTGAGGAACCCTCGACCGGAGACATTCGCTTCTGCCTGCATTGCGGCGAACCCTCGGGTGCCGAGGGCGACAAGACCCAGGTGGCGGCGCCCGGTCTTCCGGCCGCTGCCGACAGGCTGGACGGCTCGCTGCGGGCGGTCATGGTGGTCTTCGGCCTCTTGTGGCTCGTGCTTTTCTTCGTGCCCTTCGGCCAGGCCTCGTTCGGGACGGTGATGTCCTGGAATCTGCTGGCCGACCGGGAGGGGATGAGCTACCTGGTGTCCTGGCCGCTGATGCTCGGGCTCTTATTTCTTGTACTGGGCGCGGTCGAACCGTTTCCGAGGTGGCTGCGCTCGGGCGCCGCCGTGGTTTTCGGGGCGGCCTTTCTGATCATCATCGGGACGGAGCAGCCCGGCGGGCCGCTCGGGCCCGATTTGCAGTTCGCCCTGGTGGGCGGTTCGGTCTGGCTGCTGATTTTCCCGCTGGCCGGGGCCGGCCTGCTGCTTCGGGCCCGTTCACCGCGCTCGGTGGCTGCCAGGGTGCTGCTGGCTCTTTCGCTGCTGTTCGGCATGGTCGCTTACTTGACCGGCGCCGACGGTCAGTCGACCCTGATCGGGGCGCTCTTGCGCTACCTGGGAGAGGGCGAGGCGATCCGGGCCGTGTCGCGCATCTTGATCCTGCTGCCGATGTTCCTGCTGCTGGCCTCGTCGGTGGGCTTCCGCATGCCCCAGGGCGACGATGACCCCTCGCGCGGCTGGGCGACCAGGCTGAGCTGGATCTGGATGCTTTACCTGCCGCTCTTTTGCCTGCTTTTCGGATTCATGCAGGCCGTGGGTGAAGAAAGCGGCTACTACTTCTTGATGTTCTTGAAGATGTCCGCATACCTGGGCGGCATCGTTGCCACGCTCGTGATTTCAATCGCCTGGCTGGCCGAGTTCATCCCGGCCAAATTGCTTCCGCTCGTTAGAAAGTGATCATTACTTGCGCCGGACGCTCAGTTCGCTGTGCAGGCCTTCTTTGGTGAACTCGAGCGTGGCGCGCAGAGAGCGCAGCGAGTCGATTAGCCGGCCGAGCGGCGAGTCGCTCGAGGGACGCTCCACCTTTTTCGGCTGCCACAACGATCCGCTGAGCGAGCCCGTCACCTGGTCGTGCTCGGGATCGTAGCTGAAGCTGTTTCCGTAAGCGCTCACTATCCGGTAGCCCAGAACCTGCTCCGGCTTGACACTCGCGCCGGGCCCGAAGCCGGCGGTGTGAGCCACCAGCCACAGGTTGCGCAGGTGATCGCGCTCGGCCGGCAACGCAAGCGAGGCAAGCAGCTTCTTGGCCAGTATGAAAGTATTCTTGGCCGCTTCGAAATCGAGACGCAGCGCCATGTGGGCCTTTTCGGCCGCGCCGAAGCGCATGGCCGCCGTCTGGGGGTTCTTGCCGGCCGAGCTCGAAGCGTCCACTATGCGCTTGAGCGCGTCCAACGAAGTGCTGACGTACAACATGTCGCCGACGGCCCCGTAGTAGATCGCGGCGTCTTTCAGCTCGTCGTCGGCGTGCGAGCCCGCTGCCGGCTTGATGGCGGTGAAGGCCGCCCCCTTGTAAGGATCGGTCGGCTCGAAGGACACCAGGCCGGGAGCGCCGGTCTTGACCACCGACTGCAAGGCGACTAAAAAGGCCGCCAGGCCGAGCTTGCTCTTGACCTCGATGCCGAAGACCATCGGGACCTTGAACAGGTCCTTGGCGTTTTCATGCTCTACCAGATTGCCGAGGATCGGGTTGTCCTCGACCCAGAACTCGATCCGCTCTCCGATCCACTCCACCGTGGCCCGGTTGTTGCCCAGCATGTTGACGGCGAACGACTGGGCGCGCTTGAGATCCGGGCTGTCCGGGTTGAGGTGGGCGGCGTAGTGGAAGACCACCGGGCCCGAGCGCAGCTGCGGTTCCAGGTCGACCGCCCGCCCGCCGAAAGCGATCTTGGTGTGATTGTACTCCGAGTTGTCGATCAGCGGCAGTATGGTGACGGCCATGGAGATGTCCTTGCCGGCCGCGACGCGGATGCCGATAGGATCGAAGTAGCGCCTCCAGTAGTCCTGGTAGAAACGGCGGAAGGTCTCGTACTCGTTCTTCTCCTGCTTGCTTATCTTGCTTACCGGCATTTCGATATTGGGCGTGAGATATCCAAGGCGTCCGTATTTTTTCGATACGGCCGCGAAGGCTTTCGGATCCCAGCTGATCTTGTCTCCCGGTTCGGCATACAGTTTCTTGCGATCGAGATAACCAAGTTTCACAAGCGCGTTCATGCCGGGAACGCGCGAGGCGGGATGTTCCCAGAGATAGAAAAGGGCGGCGTTCTTGACCATCTCGAGCGAGGTGACCGTCTCGATCCGGCGCTTCTCCGAGATTCTCAAGGCCGGCCCGGTCAGCATCCGCAACCAGGGATCCGAAAAGAAGATAAACCCGTCCTCGTTCTTTTCGCCCAGCGGATAGAGCTTGCGCATGTAGACGAAGTCGAGGCTCTTGGCTAGCGACGGGCGCCGTCCCTGCTTGGCGTCGATGATCCGCCGGATGGCGGCCGGGCTGTTCGAGTAGACGTAGTAGTCGCCGATTTTCGCCCGCTGGCAGGAGACCTCGCGATCGGGTGTCAGAAAACGCTGGATGCTCACCCCGTGGTAGCTCTGCCTGGATTCCTTGAGATCGGGACGCCGCTTGCGGGCCTCGTCGATGTAGCGGCCGACCGCCGTCTCGAACACGGCCTGCGACTTGAGGTGAAAGATCAAGCTCAAATCGCTGCCCTCGCGCAGGTAGGGATCGCTGCCGCTGACTACCAGGCTCTCGATCACCGCCGGGCCCAGCAGGTCGGACAGCCACGAGGCGCGGATGCAGATCTGGCGCTCGATCTTCTCGCGGGTGCCGTAGTCGCGGCCGCCCATCTCGATTTGGGAAAGCAGCGATCCTCCCCAGGCATCCAGAAAATCGAGAAAGGTCCGAAGCGCCTTGGAGGTCGTGAAACGCATGTAGTACTGGTCGGCCGGCACCAGCCCGGCAATTTCTTCTATGGCCGGCTTGGCGTCGCCGATCATCTCCTTCCAGGGATGCGAGCGCACCGTAACGCCGGCAATCTTCGAGACCGGAATGTTGCGTTTGCCGCGATCGATGCTTCCGGCCGTCATGCGATCGAGCTGCAGCGATTCCTGCAGCGCCAGCGCACCGGTGGTCACATCGTACAGTTCGCCTCTTCCGGCGGTTCTTCGTGTTCGCCTGAACGAGATGCCGCCGTCTTCCTTTTTCAAGCGCTTGCGAAGGCACCCGAAGGCATAGGCGAAGAAACTCTGATCGGCGGGGGCGACAAAGGCGATCATGAAGTTGGCCTCGGCCATGGCCCAGTCCTGGGCCAGCCCGCGGGCGTACCTGGCCTTGGTGAAATCAATCTTGAGCGCCCGGTAGTCGTATTCGCCGCCGGCTTTAGGGAAGCGCAGCAGAAAATCCACGACGGCCTTTTTTGTAAGCTTGCCCAGAAAGCGCACCTGTGCGGGAGGACGCCTGTAGAGACCGGGCGAAATAAAGGGCATGTGTGTTTGCCTGTCGTTCTCGGCGGCTAAAGAGCGAAACACCAGGCTGGCCGTTTTAGTGCCCGGGATCAGCGCCAGGGCGTCCGGCGCCCAGTTCCACTCGCGGGTGAATTCCGGTCCCCGATTGCGGCTGAACTCGAAGTAGTTCTCGGGCACCCCCTCGGCCGGCCAGCTAAGCTCGACCGAGAAGAAAAGCTCTCCCGCGGCGCGCTCGATCTCGACCGAACGGATCTCGACCTTGTCGTCGCCGGCGGCGGCGGCGGAGACCAGCAGCAGGAAGATCAGGGACAGGCAGGTGGTATTCGCCTTGCTCATGGAGTATTCTCCTTTGCGGTTGGCGGTTGGAGAGCGCAGCATAGCACAGGGAAACCGATCGCGGGAGGATAAACTTGATCGACTTGCACGCCCATACCACGGCCTCCGACGGAACTCTGACGCCCGCACAACTGATCAAGCACGCGGCCGATCTCGGTCTTTCGGCCGTGGCGGTCACCGATCACGACACGCTCGAGGGCCTGCCCGAGGCCCTGGCCGCGGGTGAACGCCTTGGCGTCGAAGTGGTTCGCGCAATAGAAATCAGCCTCGACTACAAGGGGCCCAAGGTGGCCGGCCGCTCCGGCTGGATGCACCTCTTGGTCTACTACATCGATCCGCATGGATCGCTGGCTTCGGAGCTTTCCGATCTCAAGCGCTGGCGGGTCGAGCGCAACGGGCGGATGATCGCCAAGCTCAACCAGCTGGGAGTCGAGATCACGCTCGATCAAGTCGCCGCCGTCTCGGGCGGAGGTCAGATCGGCCGGCCGCACTTCGCCAAGCTGCTTGTGGACAAGGGCTATGTCGACGACTGGCAGCAGGCCTTCGATCGGTATCTCGGCAAGGGCGCCCCGGCCTACGAGGACAAGCGCCGGCTCGCGCCCCGGGAGGCGATATCGAAAGCCCGGGCCGAAGGCGGGCTTCCGGTCTTGGCCCATCCGTTTTCAGTGGGCCTCGACGACGGCGGGCTTCGCCGGAAACTCGCCGAGTGGAAATCAATGGGCCTGTGCGGGCTGGAAGTGATCTACCCCGAGCATGACGAGGATTACCGGGCGCGCCTCTCGGCGCTGGCCGGCGAGCTGGGTCTTATCGAAACCGGCGGCAGCGATTTTCACGGGGCCAACAAGCCCGAGATCGAACTCGGGCAAGGCATCGACGGCAACGTCGTTGTGGCCGACTGCGTTCTACGAAATCTCGAGTCGCTGCGAGCCGAGGTTCACAAGGACATTGCCAGGTAGGCGATCACCACTCGACCGAGCAACTCGCCCCCGTAGGCCTTGCCTTCGGGCGTAACGCCGCCGCCCAGCTCGCGCACCCTGAAAAGCCGGGACGAAGAAGGCGAGATCGGCAAGAAGAGCTTCGATCCGACTTCGAGCCTTGCGTCACCGGCGCTGAACCTGTAACCCAGCCGGCCGATCAGCAGGATTTCCTGGCCCAGGTGCTGGGTAATCAAGCCTTCCAGCAGGCCGGCCGGATTTTGCACGGAGCGGTCCCGGAGCTCGGAGCGAAAATACCCGTACAGGCTGCCAAGCAAGCCGGACTCGGTCTTGAAGCGCCCTCCCAGAACGAACAGGTTCTTGGGGCTCGAGTCGACTACCCGGCCGCTCTCGCGGTCGAAAATCTCGCGATGGGCCCAGGCGGCCAAAAAGGACAGCCGGCGCGACGGGCTGTAACGCATGGCCAGCTCGCCTCCGTAAACGTCCATTGCGGGCGCGTTGTTGGCGAAGTGAAAGTAGGTCTTGTCGAGATCCGGAAGCCCCTGCGCTCCGGGCACGACATCCAGATCGATTCCCACCAGATCGCGCAGCAAGTTGATGTACAGGTCCAAAGACACGTTCAAGCGCCCGTCGAGAAACTGGCCCAGGTAGCCCGCCTCGAAAGAAGTCAGCACCTCGTTGTCTAGATCGCCGTTGCCGATCACCCGGGTCAGAAACTCCTGGAACTTGTCCTGATCGGCGCCCTGGATGGGGCTGTCCGCCGGGAACTCGGCCATGACGTGCGCCCCGGTCTCCAGGTAAGAGGGCTTGCGAAAGGCCCTGGCGGCTCCCAGGCGGATGTACTGTCCCTGGCCCGGGCTGAACACGGCCGCCAGCCTGGGGCTGATGAATGGATCGGTCACGCTGTTGTAGTCGAAGCGCAATCCGGCGGTGATCGTGACCCACTCGGCCGGCGAAAGCTCGGCGTGCAAGAAAACGCCCAGGCGTCCCTCGTTGTGATCTTCCCCGGGCTTGTGATAGCCGGAGCTGTTCGGATCTGCGTAGTCGGGGCTGAGGGCCTTGGCACACGACAGCCAGGAGAGGCGTCCGCCCGCTCCGGCGATGACCAGCAGCGGATCCCAGAAGCGCGGCAGGCTCCACTGCAACTGCGCATCGAGGGTGTGCGCGTCTATGTGAAACGGGGCGAAGCGCGCCAGGCGGATGCCGTGATACACGAGCGGTGAATCGAAACTGGAGTCGTTGGGATCCTGCATCCAGTATATCTGCCCGTTCAGGTCCTCGGATTCGTAGGCCAGACGCACCTGGCGCGTGTGGAAGTCCGTGTCCAGAACTCCCATCGATGTACCGAAGGGGCCGTTTCCCCGGCTGAAGCCGGAGTCGAGAATCAACCGCCGCTTCCGGTCGAGATCGTACTTGCCGTGCAGGCGCAACTTCCAGACTCTGAGGGCCTCGTCGTGAAAGTCATTGAAGCTGCCGGCCCGCTCGTAACCGCCGCTCAGCGAGAAGCCGAAAGGCCCGATCCGGGTCGCGGCCCCGGCCGCGGCCGAGAGGTGGGCGTAGTCACCGCCGCCCGTGCTCGCCCAGGCGCTGGTCTTTTCCGGGATCTGCCTGGTAGTGATGCTGATTACGCCGGCCAGGGCGTTTGCGCCGTAGAGTGAAGAGCCCGGGCCGCGGATGATCTCGATCTTCTCGATCTCTTCCAGGAACACCGGCTGCAGCGTCCAGGGCGGAAAGCCCAGCAACTCGACGTTGGCCTCGCGCCCGTCGATCAGCACCAGGTAGTGCTGTCCCTCGTTGGTCCAGTACAAGCGCGAGGTAATGTTGATGAAAAAGGGCGAGGTGATCAGCACCTCCATGCCGGGCACCAGGCGCAGCAGGTCGGGCAGCGAGCCGGCGCCCGAGGTCTCGATGTCCTCGCGGGTGATGACCGTGATGGCCGAGGGGCTCATGCCGATCTGCTGGCTGTGGCGCGCGGCCGACTCGACGGTGGCGGCTTCCTCGAGAAATTCGAACTCGTCGTTGAGCTCGTCGTCCTCTGCAGGATCCGCAGTTGCAGCAGCTACGCCCGTCGAAAGCAGCATCAAGACGGCCAGTGCCGCCCATGCTCTTAGCAAAACCGCCTTCAGCATACCGGGCAAGATACTAGCATGTTGGAAAATGGTCAATTTTCAAATTCAGCGATCCTATCTGTTTGGTTGCGAAAAAGCAGCTTAGAGATCAATACTGGCACAGACAACAAGAACAACCGACAGGCGGCCCGGACATGAACCAGACAGGCAAGAAAATCATTTTCATCGGCGGCGGCAGCACGCAGTTCGCTCCCGGCTTGATCGCCGACTTCATCAGGGCCAAGGAGCTTCACGGCAGCACCATCGTGCTGGTCGATCTGGACCAGGACAAGCTCGAGACGGTCTTCAAGCTGGGCCTGCGACTGCTGGAAGCAGGCTCGGCCGATTACACGCTCGAGCGGACTTGCGATCGGCGGGCGGCGCTGGCCGGCGCCGATTTCGTGATCGTCTCGGTCGAGATCGATCGCATGGCCGCCTGGGAACAGGATCGCAAGATACCCGAGAGTTTCGGCATCAACCAGGCGCTCGGCGAAAACGGCGGCCCGGGCGGGCTGTTCCACGCCCTGCGCCAGATACCGCCGATCGTCGAGATCTGCAGGGACATAGAGCGGCTGTGCCCGGAAGCGCTGGTGCTCAACCTCTCAAACCCGATGAGCCGCATCCTGCAGGCGGTTTACGACAACACCAAGGTCCGCTTCGTCGGCCTGTGCCATGAGATTGCCGGAGGCAACGACTACCTGGCCCATGTGCTCGAGCGCCCGAAAGAAGATCTGGCCGTCGTGGCGGCCGGGCTGAATCATTTCTCCTGGTATTTACGAATCAACGAAGCAAGCACCGGCCGGGATCTCTACCCGCGGGTTCGTGAACTCGTGCCGATTAGAGTCAATCGCGATCGGCTGCTGGTGGCCGACATGCTCAGGCTGACCGGGTACCTTTCGATAACCGGCGACAGCCACATGGGCGAGTACCTCAAGGACGGGCACATCTGGAGCGCCAAGTGGGCGCCCGACACCGAGCCGCTCGATTTCTTCGCCTGGTACATGGCCTACATGAAGGTCCAGGAGGAGCAGATTGCGGAGCTGCTGTCGGGTACGACTCCGGCTGCGAGTCTTTTGGACAAGCCCTCGGGCGAGATAGTCACCGACATAATCTCCGCCGTCGTCTGTTGCCGCAAGCAGGACTTCGACGCTTTCAACCTGCCCAACCAGGGATACATCCCAAACTTACCCGAAGACTGTGTCGTCGAGGTTCCGGGCTGGATAGACGGCCAGAAATTCGGAGGCCGGCCGGTCGGGCCGCTGCCTGATGTGCTCGCAGCTCTGTGCGGCCGCCAGGCGGCCATTCAGAAACTGTGCGCCCGGGCCGCCATGCAGGGCGACCGCCAAGCCGCTTTGAAGGCGCTTTTGCTCGACCCGGTAGTACCGGATCGCATGGTCGCCGAGAAGTGCCTTGAGTCCATGTTGCAGGCCAACCGGGCTTACCTGCCGAGATTTTTCGACTGATAGTCGTTGAAGCCGGTCTGTTTGCTGAGATAGAATGAAACCGGAGGATCTCGATGACAAGACCGGCACAGACCAGGTGATTGAAATGCGGCCAGTAAAGAGCATGAAGCCTGTTTTCATTCTGTCTACGCTCGTTTGTCTTTTATTTTTTCATGAGAAGACGAACGCCCAGACCATTGTGGTTACTCCCTGCCAGGACCAATCGAATTCCGAGCTCGGCAAGCAGGCCGAGCTGATCGTGGCAAGGGCCCTTCAAGACACCGAGGCCAAGCTGGTCGGCTACGGGGATTACATGCAAGAAGTCGCGCGCCTCAAGATCGGCAAGAAAAACGCGCTCACCCGCTGGGGCATGCAGAAGGTCGCCGCCGGCCTGAAGATCGACGGGATCATCACCAGTTCGGCCTTGCGCCAGGGAAAGAAATACCTGATAGCTTTTTTCCTGTTCGGCCCGGACGGCAAACAGGTCGCCAAAAAAGCCTATCGACTTGCGAAGCCCAAGCTGCCTTTGAAAACGGCCCGCAAGATGACTGAACTTTTCGTCGGAAAGGTCATGCCCAAGACAAAGACTGTTTCCGAAGAAAAGACTCCAGCTAAAGAAGATATGCCGCTTGTGCCCCTGGCGGCCGTCGAGAGCAAGCCCCCAGAAGTCGAGCCAGAAGTCGAGCCAAAGGTGGAGCCGGGGGTCGATAAAGTAGCGGCGGAAGAAAGCAAGCCCGACCAACCGGCAGAGAAAAGCGCCGAGCCCGACACGCCGCCGCCGGCATCCGAGAAGGACCAGCAACAATGGCAAGGCCTGCTCAAGCAGGCGGAAGAAAACCCGCAAGCTGATGCGTCCGGGCAGGTTGACGACAAGCCGCTGGTAATCGAAGAGGAAAGTCCGCCCGAGATGCAAGACACCAAACCGTCGTCCTCCGCAAGGGCCTCTCGCGTGTTTGTACTACCCTCGAAGCCCAAAGGCAGCCTGCCCGAGATCATGATCGCCGCCGGGATGAGCATCAACACCCGGGGTGGGCTGAGCCCGCGGCACGAGGCCGGGGCCTATCCGGGTATGCGCATCGACGGGCGCGTATTTCTGGGCTCGCTCACCGATACCTTGGTATTGCGCGATATCGGCTTCGAGGGAATGTTCGCAGTCAGCCTGGCGCTTTCGGCCAAGCCCGAACTGCTTCCCGAGACCAGGGATGCCTCCCAGATGCGCTGGAATGCGGGCCTGGTTTACAGGCTGGCCTTCAATAGTCTGCCCCTGGCGCCTGCGTTTCTTTTCAGGTTCGGCTACGGGGCGACCAGCTACAAGATCGATTTCGATCATCCCGAAGTGATCAACGCCGGCTACACTTATACCTCGGGAGTGCTGGAGATCGATCTGAGCCTGGTCGGAACATGGCTGATTGCCCAGCTGGCAGGCGGCTACCTGTTCAGCGTCTGGCCGACAGACGAGCTTTCCGGCGACGGGTCGGGATTCCTGTTGTCGGCCGGATTGCGGACGGAACTTTTCGGCGGGCTGAGTCTCGGGGTGGGTTACGAGCAGTTGCAGTTTTTGATCGACGATCGATCACTGGGCCGGACATCCGATCGCTACCAGCAGTTCTACCTGCGCGTTGGTTGGTTCTACCGTTGACAGACACCCGGTCTGAAAGGAAACGAGATGGTAATCAAGATAGCTGAGTCCGGCCTGGCGCCCGAAGCGGTGCTCGAGGAAATGCGCGTGAAGCGCGAGCAGGACGTGGATTGGCACTCCGGGAAAACCTGGAGCCTTGTATATTTTCTCGACGACGAGCACACCCAACTCATCAAGAATGCCTACCAGATGTTCTTTTCCGAAAACGGCCTCAGCCCGATAGCCTTTCCCTCGCTGCGGCGCTTCGAAACCGAAGTGATCGCCATGACGGCCGACATGCTGCACGGCGGCCCGCAGGCCATCGGCAGCATGACCTCGGGCGGAACCGAGAGCATATTGATGGCCGTCAAAGCCGCCCGCGAATGGGCGCGTAAGAACAAGCCCGAGATCAAGCAACCCGAGGCCGTGCTGCCGATCACCGTCCACCCGGCCTTCGAGAAGGCCATGCACTACTTCGACGTCAAGCCGGTGCACATCCCGATTACAGAAGACTTTAGGGCAGACGTCGATGCCGCTCGCCGGGCCGTTTGCGACAACACCATTCTGATGGTCGGTTCGGCCCCGGCCTACCCGCACGGCCTGGTTGACCCCATAGACCAGCTTGCGCCGATCGCCGCCGAGCACGGGATCCTTTTTCACGTCGACGCCTGCCTGGGCGGTTTTCTGCTGCCCTGGCTGGTTGAGCTTGGCCACGACATCCCGCCTTTCGATTTCCAGGTGCCCGGCGTGACTTCAATATCGGCCGACATCCACAAGTACGGCTTCGCCGCCAAGGGCGCCTCGACGGTGATCTACCGCAACGAGGATCTCCGGCGGCATCAGTACTTTGCCTACGCCGACTGGCCGGGAGGCCTGTATGCCTCGCCCAGCGCGACCGGAACCCGTCCGGGCGGCGCGATCGCGGCCGCCTGGGCGACGCTCAGACATCTCGGCCGCCGGGGCTACCTGGAGACGGCCAAAAAGATAATGGAGATCAGCGAGAGACTCAAGCAAGGCATCCGATCGATCGAGGGCCTCGAGATCCTGGGCAAGCCGCACATGAGCGTATTCGCTTTCAGCACCAGGCGCGGAAACATTTTCGCCCTGGGAGAAGAAATGGAAAAGCGCGGCTGGCACCTCGACCGCCAACCGGGCGCGCTGCACATGATGGTCACGCCGGCCCACGAGAACATCGTCGAGACCTATCTTGCCGATCTGCGCCAGGCGACCGAAGCGGCGGCCTCGGCCGGGGACGAGGGCGCCGCGGGCATGGCGGCCATGTACGGCATGGTGGCGGCCATGCCCGATCGCGGGCAGGCCAAGGAGATGGTTCTCGAATTCTTCAATCAGCTCATGAAACCGGGTGACTGACGGCGCCGTGAACGTCATGCTCGCATCGATCCAGATCGCTTTGGCGTTGCTGGTGCCGCTGATTACCTTGTGGCTCGAGCCGCGCTCGCGCATCGTGCGCTTCCTCAGCCCGGTGGTGGTCTGCTACGCGGTGGGCATGCTGTTCGGCAACCAGCCCTGGCTGCATTTCTCAACCGGCGTCTCGCTCACGGCCTGCAACGTGACCGTGGCCATGGCCATTCCGCTTTTGTTGTTTTCGGTCGACATCATCGCCTGGGTGAAACTTGCCCGCAATACTGTTCTGTCTTTCGTCTTTTGCATGATCTCGGTCATGCTGGTGGGGGCGCTGGCTCACCTTCTTTTCGGCCGGCAGCTGCCGGAGAGCAACAAGATAGCCGGCATGCTGGTCGGGGTCTACACCGGCGGCACGCCCAACATGGCAGCCATCGGAACCGCGCTGAAAGTCAAGCCGGAGACTTTCATCCTGCTCAACGCCGCCGACATGCTGGCTTCATTCGCCTACCTGTTTTTCATACTGACGCTGGCCGGAAGATTGCTGAGGCACCTGGTGCCGGCCACGCCGCGCACGGGAGATTCAGAAGAACAAGACGGGCCGCGGGCCAGCGTCCGCATGCCGCCGGCCGGCGTGATTTTTCCGAGCCTGTTTTTGACCGCCCTGATTGTGGCCGCGGCGGCCGGGATCGGCTGGCTGTGTGCCGAGAGCGTCCGCGAGGCGGTGGCCATCCTGGTGATTACCAGCCTCTCGGTCGGCGCCTCGATGCATCCTAAAGTGCGCGCCATGCGCGGAACCCACGATATGGGACAGTTCTTGCTGCTGGTCTTCTGCGTGGCCATGGGATTCACCACCGACTTCAGCCAACTGTTCGGCTCGACCATGACCACGGTGTTGTTCGTTGCCGTGGTTCTTTTCGGGGCGGTGATTCTGCACTTCACACTGGCGATAATTTTCAAGATTGACCGCGACACGATCATCATTACTTCGGCCGCCGCCATTTTCGGCCCGCACATGGTCGGGCCGGTGGCGCTGGCGATCAAGAACCGCCAGGTGATCTTCTCGGGCCTGGCTTCCGGGCTCGTGGGCTACGCCGTCGGCAACTACCTGGGAATAGCCCTGGCCTGGATGTTGGGATAGAGTCGAAAGATGAAAAGATTGATTGCCTTGTTTGCATTGATTGTCCCGCTCGGCACGGGTTGCTCCGAGCCCGCGCACCAGCCGCCTTACAGCCAGATAGTGACCTTGAGCGGCACGCCCTACGAGCAGGGCTACCAGCACGGCCAGGCGCTGGAGTCGAAGATTCGCTCCTTGTACACCACGCTGCTCGAGACCTCGCTGATGCCATATTTGAATCGCGAGCAGGACGACGTCGAGGTTTTCCTCGAAGAATACCAGAAGCCCGAGTACTCGAACGGGCAGTTCTCCTACCAGTTGATGCTGCAGTCCGGTCAGAATCTGAAGGATATTCTCGAGGAAGAGCATCCCGAGTACGTCGAGGAGATGGAAGGCATCTCGGACGGCTCCGGAATCGATTTCGACAAGATACTCATATTGAATACATTCGTCGACACCATGCTGGCCTTTCGCTCGGTGACCTTCTTCATCCGCCAGCTCCAGGCCCCGCGCATCCAGAAGCTCGATTTCCTGGGGGCCGATCTTGCCTCGGACGGCATCGACAACAACGGCGACGGGCTGACCGACGAGCAAGACGACGGGACGGTCAAGCAGCATCTCTACCGCGACGTCTACAGCGACGAATACGCCCCGCGGGCCCAGGCCGCAATGGTCGAGGTCCCGACCGACGCCCGCATTCACATCATTCTTTACGATCCGCCCGGGCTCTCGGGTTTCAAGGATCCCGACGGCGAGCAGAAGCCGGGCGAGAACCAGGGCATGGATCCCGATTCGCTGCGCATCCAGCTCGGCACGCGGATCTACACGGCCGCGGACGATTGCATCACCACCGCCGTCTGGGGCGACGACCAGATGGGCATGCAGGTCACCTTCACGCCTCCGGGCGGGCTGCCGCCCGCCTCGGTCGTGTCTATGATCGTCCAGGCCGGCAACCTCTCGCGCATCACCAACCCGCCCCCGGTTCACGCGCGCTTCATGCGCGACGAGCGCATCGTCTTTTCCACCCGCGGCCTGGGGCTGAAACCTTTCCAGATTTCGAACCTGGGCGAGTGGGACGGGCGCAGCATGCCCACCTCGCTGGGCTTCGCGGTAAGAAACAGCGCCACGCCCGACGGGCGCATCCGCCTGGCCCATCATTTTGCGCTGCTCGATTCCAACACTTCCCACAAGCACAGCGTGCTGCTCTTGCACCGGCCCGACCAGGGCAAGGCGCACGTCACCCTCGGCTGGGCCGGGGTGATCTGGGGTTTCTCGGGCATGAACGAGGACGGCCTGGTCTACATGGTCAATCCCTCCGACACTCTCGACAACCCGCTGGCCGGCCAGGTCAGGCAAAAGGTCTGGATGGCCAAGCTGCTGCTCGACTCCACCCCGATCGGTATCGAGGGACGCGAGATCTTGACCAACTTCTCTTCCGTCCCCGAGGCCGATAATTTTCTGGCCGGCGAGGGCAGCACCTTCGGCTGGAACCTGCTGCTGGGCGACAGCCACAGGCAGATGGCGGCGGTCGAGCTCGATTCGAACATTCTCGGTGAAGATGACGGCGGCTATAACGTCTTCGACCCCGATACCGCTAATCCCGGAAACCTCGACCAGCACGGCAGGCGCTTCGCCTCGGTCGGGCCGGACGACCTGCGCTTCGCTTCGCATTTCGTGAAAAACACGCCGGACATCGACAGCATGATCCTGATCTTCGACGTCCAGCCTCAGCGCTTCTGGTCGAGTTTCTACTACCGCTCGCTGCGCACCTGGTTCATTCTCGGTAAGCAGATCGCGGCCGGCTACGGGCGACTGGACACGGCCGCGATGATCGACTTGTTGCGGGTGCCCGAGCTGGTGGACACCCGCGACAGCATGAACGCCGTGATCTACGAACCCGAGTCCGCCCGGCTGCACTACGCCATGGGCCAAGTTCCGGCCACTGACGGCGATTTTACGGATTTCGATCTGCGCGGGGCGGAAGGGCAGGCGGGCCGATGAGACAGCCCTCGACCACGGCGCCGATCTTGGCGATTATTTTGCTGGCGAGCGGCCTGGCCCGGGCGGGCTTCACCGATACCGCCCCGAGCGGCACGTTCGTCGTCGATGAAAACGTTTCGTTCTCGACTCTCAAATATCGTTACGACGACGACGGCAGGAGAACGACGCTGATCGATCCGGTCGAGCGCTACGAACCCGGGGGAGGAAAGCAGGGGGTCCTGACGCCGAACGCGGTGGTGAGCTTCACGGTGCTGATCAACCAGATCCAGTACGGCTTGCTCGACAACCTGTCCGTGGCCGTCGGCATCCCGGTGGTGCTGCAAACCGACGTCGACCTCGATTTGCAATGGACTTCCGGCGACTATCAGAACTTTCTGGGCCGGGCCTACAGCGAACAGGATTTCTGGGATTGGGCCGAGAGTCTCGGCCAGCCCAGGCCCACCGACTGGCACGGTAACCGGGGAGTGCTGGGCGACATGGTGCTCGGGGCCCGCTATCGTTTCTCGGATGACATCAGTTGGCTGAGAAGCAGCGGTCTGAAAACCGCCTTGCTGGTTTTCGGGGCGCTGCCGACCGGCCGCCAGGCCCCGCCTGAAGAAATCGCCGGCGCCGGCAGCACCATGTGGGATCTGCACTCTATGGGCGAGCTCGGCTTCCACTTGTCTCTCGACCAGGATTTCGGCGGGCCTCTCAGGGGCCGGCTCAAACTCGGGGTGGATGTTTTTTACGAGTTTCTCTTCAAGCACAACTACACCACCGCCCGGGGCGTGAAGAACCCGTTGCTGATGAGCTATGCCCCCTACGTCGGCGAACACTACACGCTCGACCCGGGCGACTTCTCGGGCGTTGCCTTGCAGCTCGAGGCGGTGCCTTTCTACGGGCCCGCTTTAGCGACCTGGATAGTCAACCGCGATGCCGCGGCCGCCGAGCGCCTGCCGCCGATGCTGACGCTGGTTTTACGCTACACCTTTACCTACCTTGGTCAGTCCGACTGGGAGTCCAAGTCGGCCATCTGGGACTGGGAGCGCGAGAAGCTGTGGCTGCCGGGGCAGAAAAATACGCTCTTCGCCAAGCTGACCGTCAGCCTGCTCAGGGTCGGTGTTCCGCTGCAGCTCTACTTCGCCTATCGCAACCAGAGCTGGCTGGCCGGACAGAACTCGCGCGCGGCGGACGTGTACAGCTTTGGTTTGGTGTTGCCCGCCAAATTCTGGTAACTGCCGAATCATCCTGAAAGGAAGCCAACTTGAAAAAAATTACGGTGAGTGCTTGCGGCTGGTTGTTCTTATTTGCTGGCGGCGCGCAACTTTCGGGCTGCGCGGCCTCGACCTATCTCGGCTACCGCATGTCGCCGGACTACCCGTCCGAGGAGAGTCAGACCATCTCGCTTTCCGATCTCAGCGCTACTGTGAAGATCTACCGCGACCGGCTGGGCGTGCCGCACATCGACGCAAAAAACGAAGACGACCTGATGCGGGCGGCGGGTTTCATGCACGGGCGCGAGCGCTTTTTCGAGATGGACACCATGCGGCGTTACGCGCGCGGGCGCCTGAGCGAGCTGGTCGGCAAGCAGCGCGTGCCGCTCGGAAGCACGGTCGAGCTGGACGCTTCCATGCGCGGCTGGGGCTTCGAGCGCGAGAGCCGGGAGGAGGCCGAAGCGCTCGATCCGCAAGCCCGCAGGCTGATGACGGCCTACGTCGAGGGAGTCAACGCGGCGCTTTCGCGCTACAAACCGATCGAGTACAGGCTTTTGAAAATCGAGCCCGAGCCCTGGACCATCGCCGACAGTTTCGCGGTGGCCTATATCATCGCCTGGGGCATTACCCACAACTGGCGCCAGGAACTGTCGCGACTGGTGATAGCCTCGTACGTCGGTCTAGAGCGCGCCTCGCGCATTTACCCGCACAGCGCCTGGCCCGGCGACACGGCGCTGGCTCCGAGCGGCGAGCGCAAGGAACTGCCGCCGGCCCTGGTGCCCGAGATTGCCGGTATGTTTCCGGCCCATTCGCCGGCCAGCCCGAATAGCGCGCCGACAGCGGAAGACGGAGAGCATCAGTCCGGCCTGCCGGGACGCACGGATGATCTGAATACCGATCTTTGGCCCGGGCAGGGCTGGTTCGCCTGGGCCAGCAACGGCTGGGTGGTGGGCGGCGGGCGCAGCGCCTCCGGCAAGCCGATCCTGGCAAACGATCCGCATCTTCCGCACATGCTGCCGTCGATAGTCTTCCAGCAGCACCTGCACTGCAAAGACCTGGATGTAATCGGGGCCACCGTTCCGGGAATCCCGCTGGTGCTGATGGGGCACAACCGCGACGTCGCCTGGGGCATGACCGCGGCCGTGGCCGACGCGGCCGACCTGTACATCGAAAAGATCGATCCTGATGACAGCAAGCGCGTGCTCGGTCCCGACGGGCCGCAGCCTTTAGTCACCGAGGAGATCGTAATCCGCGTCAAGGAAGGCTCGAAGATGCGCGAGATAACCAAGCGCATCCGGCGCACGCCGCGCGGGCCGCTGGTCAACGATCTCTACCCGCGCGCGCTCCCCTCGTGGTCGCCGCTGGTATCGGTCCACACCGGGTCGCTGGCCGCGGGCAAGAGCATTCTCGGCCTGCGCCTGGCAAACCGGGCCAAGACCGTCGAGGAACTCAGGAACGACATGTTGCAGATGGCCTCGCCGGTGAACGCGGTGCTGGCGGCCGACAGATCGGGCACGGTCGCCTTGTTCGCCACCGGACGGGTCCCGCTGCATGAAAACCATCGCGGCACCTTTCCGGTGCCGGCCTGGGTCAAGAACTACCAGTGGACCCAATTCCTCTCGGCCGCCCAGATGCCCTTCGGAGAAGGCTCCGGCAGCGACTTTTTCGCCAACGGCAACAGCCTGATGCGCGATCCCGAACAGGGCGTCTTGTTTCAGATCGACTCGGCGCCCGCCTATCGCCTCGATCGCATCAGGGAGCTGATTGTAAAGACCGCAAAGCACACATCGGAGAGCCTGGGCGGTATCCAGGGCGACAGCATGTTGCTCAGGGCGCGCAAGCTTACGCCCTTCATACTCTCAGACCTTACGGGAATGCAGGCTATGAGCGAGACCGAAAAGGCCGCTTTGGGCCTGCTTTCCGCCTGGGACTACCGGGCCACGGTCGACTCAGGCGCCTGCGCCGTTTTCTACGTCACCTATCGGCTTGCGATCATCGGGGCCATGCTCGATGAAGTCGGCCCCCAGGGAGTCGACTACCTGCTCAAGCAGCGCTATTTCACGAACGCGGTCGATCGCTGGTATCCCGACGCCGATCACCCGGTCTGGGACGATCGCGCGACGCCCGGGCGGGAAAAACGCGCGGACGTGCTCCGTCCTGCGTTCCGTAAGGCCGTCGGCTGGCTGGTAGCAAAACTGGGAGACGATCCCGCCAAGTGGCGCTGGGGCGCCATCCACGACATGCGCCTCAAACACGCCTTCGGCGACAAGGCCAGCGCCTTCAGCCTCGATCCGATCGAGGCGCCGGGAGCGCTGTCCGCCGTCTGGAAGGCCCACTTCGACCTGGGTCACCCGACCACTCCTTTCAGGGCCAACTACGGGCCGGTCTACAGGATGGTAGTCGACATGGCGGACGTCGAGCATGCCCGCTGGATCATCGACAGCGGGTCGTCGGGCTGGCCGCTGGCGCCGCACTACAGCGATCAGTTCGAGTACTGGCGGAAGCTCGAGTACGCGCCGATGGTGATGAACTGGGAGGAGATCCGCTCGAGCGCCCAGTCCGTGATCGAGCTCAATCCAGGGAGGACCGAATGAAGACACTCAGAATATTCATATCGCTTGCGATCGTGCTTGCGGCCGGCGCCGATGTTCTGGCCGGCGCCGATGGCGGCGGGGGCGGGCTGAGCGCCAAGGCGATCGAGAAGTTGAGAAACTCTTTGCAAATGGATGCACGGACGAAGAACGCCATCGACGCTCTTTCGCAGAACGAGGTCAAGGACCTGGTGATAGACACCGAGGCCAGGAAGGGCGTGGTCAACCTCTTTTCGGACAAGATAGACGCCAAGGGGATAACCAACCAGAACAAGTCGGGACGCTGCTGGATGTTCGCGACCTTGAACACCTTGCGGCCGGCGATCATGAAACGCCTGAGACTCGAGAAGTTCGAGTTCTCGTACAACTTTTTGTTCTTCTACGACAAGCTCGAAAAGTCCAACCTGTTTCTGGAGAAGATGATCGAACTGGCCGATCGTTCGCTGAGCGACGATCGCGAGCTCGAGTGGTGGCTGCGCACGCCGGCCGGCGACGGCGGGCAGTGGAACATGGCCGTCGAGCTGATCGAGAAATACGGCCTGGTTCCCCTGTACGCCATGCCCGAAAACGTCCAGAGCAAGGAAAGCCGCTACATGAACGCGGCCTTGTTCCGCAGGCTGCGCAAGGGCGCGCTGGCCATCAGGACCCAGCACGCGCGCGGCGCGACTTTGGCTGAGTTGCGGGTCGAGAAGACCAGGATCCTCGAGGACGTCTATCGTATTCTGGCGCTCAACCTGGGAGTGCCGCCGGCCACCTTCGAGTGGCGCTACCAGCCCAAGAAGGGCAAGGCCAGCAAGCCCAAGATCATGACGCCGGTCGATTTCTTCCGCAAGGTGGTCAGAGTGGATCTCGATCGCTACCTGTACCTGATGAATTCCCCCAACCATCCCATGGGCAAGCTCTACCGCATAAAGGTCGACCGCAGCCTGCAAGACTCGCGCGGGATGGTTTTCGCCAACGTCCCGATCGCCGACCTGAAGAAGTTCGCGATGCATTCGGTCAAGCGCGGCCAGGCTCCCTGGTTCGGGGCCGACGTGGGTAAGGACTACGATGCCGGCGGCTGGCTGGCGCCCGAGTTCTCGGCGCTTTCGAGATTGTACGGGGTGGATTTCTCGATGGACAAGGCCGAGCGCCTGAGCTTCCGCGAGAGCCTGCCGACTCACGCCATGGTCTTCATCGGGGTGGACATAAAGGACGGCAAACCGCGAAAGTGGCTGGTGGAAAACAGCTGGGGCGACGAGCGCGGCAACAAGGGCCTGTGGACCATGACCGATCGCTGGTTCGACGAGTACGTCTACGCCTTGATAGTCGACAAGAAGTACCTGCCGGCCGAGGTGATAAAGATCTTCGACCAGAAGCCCACGGACCTGCCGTACTACGACCCGGTCTGGGCGCGCTAGCCGCCGCTGGCAGACGGCTATTTTGTATTGTGGCAAAAAGTGCGCGCCGGATCCGCCCCGAAGGGGCGCGGGAACATAGCGGACTGCCCCGCGTGCGTAGTCTCGGATCTCATCCGCCCCGAAGGGGCGGAGGAACATAGCCTGGGGCTTTAGCCCCAGGACACGATGCCCGAATATTTTGCGCCCTGAA
>Ga0315535_1000836_pt1 | contig 21186 bp, 18 predicted proteins | sample SalMarSW160220MG_2_FD_203092 | JGI IMG/M metagenome (GOLD analysis project Ga0315535, IMG submission 203092) | Salt marsh sediment microbial communities from the Plum Island Ecosystem LTER, Massachusetts, United States - Salt Marsh Sediment SW1602-20 ... | reverse complement strand
TGCAGGTCTTTCCAAGTAATACATAGCAACAACTGTAAGAATCCCAACTCCCCATCCGATGAGGACATCTTCAAGAAAATGCACTCCGAGATATATTCGAGATATTCCAATCAATAATGTGGAGCAGAAAGCAATCAGAACCATCCACCACTTCTTTACCCTGATAGAAATCCAACCGAAGAAAGTTGCTGAATACTGAGAGTGACCACTGGGCGTGCTATAACCTGGAGTATCCGCTCCTTCTAACCAGTAGCTAGTTGGTGGCCGATCGTGCGCGATGATATATTTCAGCCAGTAATTTGAAAGGACTGCTATAACTAACACATAGGTCATAATGATTGATTCTTTTTTGTTAAATGCCCAGTATCCTATCAAAAGTAATGCAACGTAGAAGACCTCACTGCCTAATTGTGAAATTAGCAAGAAGAATTCTCCTAGTCCTGGTAGAGCTGCTCGGATTGCATCAATAATTCCAGGGTCGAAAAACATCTTATTCTCTCCTTCATCCAACTGGATGACATTACAAGACAAAAAGGTGACTGTCTATTAACAAAAGCTTATAGTATCGAATTTGGTCTGTTAGATACAGATAGAGGTTTTTTGAATGGTTCTTGAAAATTTGGAGCCCAAAGTTGTCTGGGAAATCTTTGAGAATGTCTTCTCTGTGACACCTCGAGAATCCAAGAAAGAAGATAAAATCAGAGCGAAATTGAAATCATGGATACCTGATAGAGCGAAATCTCTGGGAATAGACATTACAATTCTTGAAGATGATGCTGGAAATATCTTCGTTAAGCGAACTGCATCTCCAGGAATGGAATCTGTTCAATCTTTGCTCTTCCAAGGGCATATGGACATGGTCTGTGAAACTGATCGACCTGATGGTTTTGATTTTGATACCAATCCTATCCCTATTCGAATCCAAGATAATGGTGAATGGGTTGACGCAGATGGTACTACCCTCGGAGGCGACAATGGAGTTGGGACATCTATAGCACTTGCAGTCTTACTAGATCCGAATCTAAAAAATGGTCCATTAGAACTCCTCATTACAGTTGATGAAGAGACCGGATTAACTGGAGCTTTTGCACTTGATACGCAGAAACTTGCCATTGAGAGCAGATTGTTAGTAAATGTTGACTCTGGTGGCCTCGGAACTATAACAATTGGTTCTGCGGGCGGCGGCGACACGACATTCAAGAAGACATTGCAGTTCACCGATGTTACTGGTGAAGCAACATTCTATGAATTGGTTGTAACAGGTCTCCTTGGTGGCCATTCCGGTGTTGATATACACAAACATCGAGCAAATGCAAACAAGCTTGTTGCAAGATCCTTAGCATCTATTGTAGATGAGATGAATGTTCATCTGTGCAAATGGAATGGAGGAAGCAAGCATAATGCAATTACTCGTGAAGCTACGGTAACATTTGCAGTCGAAACGGGGAAATCATCCCGAACAGAGGAGCTTTTAGAGAAAAGTCGAGATGAAATTCTTACGTATTTCAAAGAACTTGAACCTGATATTCAGATAAACTGGAAGAAATCCTCTCCAGAACCTGCATTCTCTCTTGCGGAGTCAAAGAAGATAATCACGTCGATCAATCTCCTTCATCAGGGTCCCGTTGCTTTTTCGCCCGCCATTGATGGTCTTGTTGAAACTTCCAATAATGTAGCTGTTGTCGAAACAAAGGATTCCACGATTAAGGTCCTCTTGAGCACTCGAAGTAGTGTTGATGCAGAACTTGAAGAATTCAGAAAGAAATTAGCCAGAATTGGCCAGTTGACAGGTTGGGAAGTTATCCTAGAATCCCCCTATCCCGGTTGGAAACCAGAGCCAAGTAGTCCCTTCATCTCCTTCATTCGTTCCCAATATGAAAAATTTGTTGAAGATGATCTTATAATATCTGCAATCCATGCTGGTTTGGAGTGTGGAATTATTGGCGCAAAATTTCCAGGAATGCAAATGGTGGCAATCGGACCGACCGAAGAGAATGAACATACTCCTGATGAAAGAGTCAAAATTTCTACAGTCGGAGTTATCTACAATCTACTTGTTTCAATCGTGAAAGAGATTCCCAACTCGGCCCTTTAGGATCCTACGAAACCATCAAGTCCGAGAGCTTTTAGCCTCTCTATTGGTGGTTTCCCACTCTTTCTTTCCCATCCTCTGAATTCATACCATGTTGTTAGCTGTTCTTCTATGTCTGGTACATGACCTTCTGTTGGCCCATCGAGCGGCTTTGAAATGAGAAGAGGTAACTTTTCGTTTGCTGTATCGTATCCTAGTTTGAGGTTGAGAAGACGCATCATTGTGAATATTCTTTCACCTGTAGTAACAATCTCTTTCACAGACAGGTTCCACCCTGTGACTTGATTCATGAATTTCGTTAATTCATCTCCATTCAGAGGATAGAAGTTGCACATCACTGCAGAATTAGTTAAGGCTCTGAAATTCTGGTGTTTAGCGACAATATCTGCTTCGTTGAGAAACCTGTCCTCGCTCTCGATATCAAACGCTTCGTTTGGTTGCCCCATTTGCACATTATACATATCCGCACTCATGTGACATGCCCCTCGCGGCGAGGTTGCATATCCGACAGCTAGTCCCGAAAATCCTCTGGGGTCATGTTGTGGAAATTCCATTCCATTTACCTGAACTGCCAGATCTCCACATCCGAATTTGTTTCCGAATTCAAATGCCCCTTCAGCCATGATGTCTCCTATTCCTTCCCTCTTTGCTATCTTTTCTGCGAGAGCAATGGCTGATTCGACTTCACCCCACTCGGGAGTTATACCGTCTATATCGTTCGCAGTTATCTTCCCCTCTTTGAAAAGGTAGTACGCAAAAGCAATCACATTTCCTCCTGAGATTGTATCAAATCCGAGAAGATCGATTTTCTTGTTAGCATATGCTACCGATTTAACATCATTATTGAGAATCAGTGAACCGAGTGTACCTGTCACTTCAAGCTCGGGTCCAGCAAATTTTCCCATCTTGTATTTGCCCTCTGGAATCTCAACTACTCTTCCACAACCAATTGGGCACCGGTAACAAGCGCTTTTACCAACAAGAATGGTTTCCTTTACTGTAGTGCCACTAAGGTTGTATGTATCGAATTCACCTACTGTATAGTACGCTGCTGGAAATGAACCGTACATCATGCTTGCCATGTCGGTATATCCTGCAGTACCAAGATCTGAATACATTCGAAATGTTGGGTCCTCTTTGAAAGATTCATTGAGTTCTGAAGCAGTCTTTCGTAGGTCTGCATCATTGGCTACTGGGATTTTCCTATCTGAACCCTGAATTACAATCGCTTTGAGTTTCTTTGAACCCATGACTGCACCTTGCCCCGTTCTACCAGCAGCTCGGTAATGGTCAACAAGGATACTTGCATATTTTACCAGATTCTCCCCAGCTATCCCGATACGAGCAATCCCCGCATTCCTGTGACCTGTTTCTTCCTTTAGAATCTCCCACGTTTCCTCAGTATCTTTTGTCCACAGATGAGATGCATCTCTAATCTCAACGTCTGAGTCTTCAATTAGTAAGTAACATGGTTTTTCGGAAGCTCCTGTAATGATGATGCCATCATATCCCGCAAATTTCAAGTCCGCTCCAAGATGGCCTCCCACCGTACTATAGCCAAATAACCCCGTCTTCGGTGATTTTGAAACGAAAGTTGCCTTTCCGCTTGTGGGAACAAACGTTCCTGTGAACGGTCCAGTCAGGAACATCAAGGGGTTTTCGGGACCCAATGGGTTCGTATTCTCATCAACCATTTCATAAAGAAGTCGGGCACCTAGACCTGCTCCCCCTATGAACTGCTTCAGTAAGTTTTCATCCAGGGACTCAACGGATGATGCACCAGTTGTCAGATTGATTTTGAGAATCTTTCCTCGATACCCATTCATTTCTAATACCCCTCAGAAGTCTACACTTTTTCCATCAAACATATACTCGTAGAGTTTACGAATCTCATGGCTATCTGTATTTCGTGGATTCATTGTTAGACTGGAATCCATCATAGCAAATTCCACGAGTTTATCTAGACCGTTATCAAAGTCCTTCTTGCTGACATCTGCTTCTATGAAACTTGTAGGACTTCCAATCTTCGCCATTAATTCCCTGATAGCTGCTGCAAACTTCATTGATGTCTTTATGTTATCTTTCTCATGAATTCCAAGAAGTCTTGCTAGCTCTGTATATTGTGCTGCAGCGTCTTCACTATCCGTACAATTGAACTCGATAGTGTAAGGTAGTGCCATCCCCACAGAAAGACCATGATGGGTACGAAGGACCGAGCCCATACTATGACCTAGTGAGTGTGCAAGAGCTGCTTGTGAATTTCCGAATGCCATTCCTGCAAGACAAGCTGCAACAAGCATCTTCTCTCTTGCTTCGAGGTCTGAGAGGTCTTCTACAGATTTAGGGAGCCATTCAAATATCATCTTCACAGCCTGTAACGAGCACCCATCAGAGAAATCATTCTTCCATACTGATACATATCCCTCGATAGCATGCGTAAGTGCATCCATTCCCGTATATGCTGTCAATCCTTTTGGTAGTCCTTTCACAAATTCTGGGTCAAGAATGGCTATATCGGGTGTCAGCTCGGGATTGATTGTAGCAAATTTTCTTCCTGTTTCATCATCACGAATTACGATTGCTTTCGTAGCTTCTGATCCGGTTCCCGCAGTAGTTGGGATACAGATTAGTCTAGCCTTCTCCCTGAGGCCTAATTCATCAAAGGGAGTCAGTGCATCTAACTGAACATCAGGCCTCTCATAAAGGACCCATGCTGCCTTGGCGGTATCAATCGCACTTCCCCCACCGATTGCGATAATCCAATCTGCCCCCATGTGTGTCAATGCTTTTGCCGCTTCTTTCACAGTTGATACCTTTGGGTCTGACACGACTCCATCCCAAATTGCTGTTTCCCATTGTTGATCACATAAGAGGTTGGAAACCTTCTCAGCGAGTCCTAATTTATTGATGACCTTATCAGTTATAATCAGAGCTGTCTTTCCCTTTATCGTTTCAAGTTCAAGTAAGGCATCGTCACCAAACACAATCTTGGGTATTGCAAACCACCATACCATATCCATTACTCCAAATTTCTAGTCGATACTACTTACGGATTACACTTCTCCCTCTTATTTGCTCTGCCACATCGATTTCAACTGTGAAGAGCATCTTCATGAATTGTTTTCAGAAACTCAACTACTGTTTCAGTTACAGATGCAATATGAGATGAAAATCAAAATTATCAATTATGGATTGACAATTACGGATTAACTCATGACGTTGTTAGGAAGCGTTTGTAGCACGTCAGATGCTTCTCTTATTATCTTCTCAATAAGGTCCGCTGTTGTTGGAAGATTATCAATCCTGCCAACCACTTCGCCACCAAACATCAATGCTGTATCAGCCTTCCCATCTATCAGGTCATCAAAACCAGTCCTCTCAAGTTCTAGAATCTCTTCATTCGAGTCAAGAGGCTCACCAAGGAAGAAGTTTGGTATATCCTTCAGTGTTCGCTTCACGATATCTTCTGCTCTTGCATTTCTCAGGAACCTCATGGGACCGAAGAGACCTCTCCCAACGAGAGTGTTCCTCTCTTCTCTCTCAATGATTGCTTGTTTCCACATTGGTTCAAAATCGCTTTCCTTCGTTGCAATCAATCGCGTTCCCATCTGGACTCCTGCAGCCCCTAAGCAGAGTGCTGCAGCAAGACCTGCTCCGTCGCAAAATCCACCTGCACCGACAACTGGAACATTCACTGCTTTTGCGACTGCTGGAATAAGTACCATTGAGTGGACGGGGTCCCAACTGACATGTGCTCCACCTTCATGGCCCGAAGCGACGATAATATCCGCACCAGCTGCCTCTGCCTTTTTTGCGTGATAGACTGATGGCACTACATGCACCCATACAAATCCGTGTTTTTTTATAACTGCCCAAGGTTTTGGATTTCCTGCTGAGGTGATAATCACCCTAAGGGCACGTTCAATATCTGAATCTTCATTACATGCTTCCACAGTTGTTCTCATAAACATCTCAGAAGCCAGAATGAACTCTGAAGCAACTGGAATATTAACTCCGAACACACCATCTGAGACTTTGGTGTTCTTTGTGACAGCTTCTATTGATTTTCGTAGAATTACGGGTGGTGGATCTGTTCCAAAGAGCCGAAGTGCATCAATAGGGGCTGCTTCTGGAAGTAACGTTGCTGCCATACCAATACTGCTGATTACTCCGAGAGCTCCTGCATTTGAAACAGCAATTGCTAGTGACTCCGTCTTGTAGGGTCCCATCCCTCCTTGAAAGATAGGATGTTCTATTCCCACAATGTCACTGAGTTCAGTATTAATGCGAGTCATATCTACTTCAATTCACATGTAACGATATAAGTTTCTATTCACAAGTAATTAGTAAGTGTACAATGGCTCAGAGTATATCTTTCCTATTCCTTTCTCTGCATTCCTTCTTTCTTGGTCTACCGTTTTGACATAATTTCGATGATTTGTCGGATGTTTGAGGATGAGGAGATTCCTAACTGTGGAATAATACTGATTCATCTTTGCTTGGTCTTGTTCTAGAAGGGATAACCGTGCCAAATTCCAGAATGCAATTGCTGAGTCACGATTGAACCGAATTGAGTCTTTCAATAGGTATTTTGCTTCTTTCAATTGATTCAATGCAAAATATTTGAGTCCAACAGCTATTTTTCTATTTGAAATTAGTTCGAGTCCAATTATTGAGAAATAGTCATTGTAGTTTTCAATTTGGATTGTTGATGCCGTATTCTTAATATCATCAATAGCACTTTGATTTCCCGATATGAGCTTTCTGACTATTTCCTTTCCAAGTTTTATTACTATATCAAATGTTTCACTCTGGAAGCCTGGTTTGATTGGCATTTCCATGAACAGATGGGTCAGAACATTAACGAAACCCACAGAATCGAGTCTTTCTAGTATCTCTATAAACTCGTTTACTTTGTAATGAGTAACTAGATTGGAATTCTTAATAGTATCAAGGAAAAGAAGACCAATTTTAGGAGAACATACTGCTGAGGCTTCGACGATTGCTCTGAGACATTTGTCTTCAAGTGATGGTCCAGCACTCAAAGTCAACTGAATTAACTCTTGAATCAATGCTTCCTTTTCAATAACTTCTACCTGATGATTCAAATTCACACATTTTTCCTCAACAAGCCTTTTTCTGAATTGGCTTATGACTTCAAAAACTGCAGAATCGCCTTTGTTACATGTTGCACGAAGGGATGGGTGAACAGATTTTGGTTTCAGTTGTACTATCTTGACATCAATAAATCCTGCATCATGTAGCATCTTCTCTAAGAGTTCTTTTGGGAATCCATATTTATGAGACATCCCGGGTATATCTAGTCCATAGATCCAATTCATGATCATCTTTCGATCGTTCTCTTCCCCTGTGATGAAAGATTTGAAAGAGCCCACTAGGTCCGGAGTTTCGAGGAAAAGCAATCCTCTTGACCTTAAGACCCTGTAAATTTCACTCAACGCATAGATACTCTTTGCGGCACCGAGATGTTCCAATACTTGAATACAATCGATACGTGAAAACGACTTATTGTCAAATTCAAGATGAGTTACAGACATCATCTGATCTGCGACTGTGTTGTCGAAAGCATCAATATTCACATACCCTTTCTTATATTCCAAGCCACATCCAATATTGAGTCTCAATTATTCACACCTATAACACCTGCATACAATAACTTCTACTCGAAAAGTCTTCAGGTCGAATGCTTCCATATAACGAACCTGGTGTATAGGTTGTAATTGGTGATGACTCTTGATCAACAAAATTCCACACAAATAGAATAACTAAGGAGAATATAACTGTAACAACTATAATTGCTAGATATAGTGACACACGTTCTCTCTGTAATATTCCTTGACTATTTATAGGAGCATCAACCGCTGCAACTATTTCGTTCTTCTGAAGCCCTACAGATGCTCCTAATCTATTGATTTTCAAAAGCTGTTCTCTTGTCGGGCAAGGTCTCTTAACTATCTGCTCCAGACGTGAAAATAGCCACTTAGGAATAAGTGATCTCATGCCTCTCAATTTTGACTGAAAGAAATGTATAGTTATTATTTCCAAACCTACGCACCACATGATTATTGTATCTCTTATTAAATAAAAACTGTGAAAGGAAAATTTACGTACTAATGATGGAATCGTTTGGACTAAAATTCATCGTATCAAAAATCTTGAGGCCGAATTGTTCCATAGAACGTACCTGGTGTATATGTATGAATCGGGAATGATTCGGGGTCAAACATAGCCCAAACGATTAACAAACTGACAACGACTAGAATTGAAATTAGAATCATTGGGATGAAAAACGATGTCCGTCTGATGCCTTGAACCCCTTGATTTGTAAGTGGTGCATCAATTGCTGCAATAATCTCGTTTCTCTGAAGCCCTATAGATTCTCCAAGCCTAGTAATTTCACTCAGTTGCTCTTTTGTTGGAATTGGTTTCTTTAAGATACGCTCAATCTGTGAGAATATACTCCGCGGAAGATATGGTCTCAAGATTTTTAATTGTGGCCATAAAAGATGAATATTAATCCATTTCAATGATACATACCCACCTATACATACGGTGGTTTTACTGATAAAACCTATGAATACCGTATCTATGCTCTATTTCTAAAATTACTCGGATTGATACTGCCATAGCGCGTGCCCGGAGTGTATGTGAATGTTGGTGTTGGATCGAAGAAATGAAAATTATTCAGTAACAAAGAGATCCCAAAACTAATACAGACAACAATGATGATACTTACAACCAGTCCAAAGAGAGTAACTTTTCCCCTACCAATAGAATCCATATTATCGATTGGAAGATTCGTTGCTGCAAGAATCTCACTCTTCTTCAATCCTACTGACGCACCTAATCTCTCAATCTTCGTAATTTCGCCTATTGTTATTATCTGTGGGTATAGCATCTTGTCTGCGGATCTTCGTAAAGATAAAGGCAAGAATGTTCGCACTTTCTTATATCCATAGTTTATCCCAGTAAAACCACTCCACCTCATCGATTTCACCTTTACAAAATACTATGTCATGTGTTGTTATAAACTTTGGAATCCACGTATCTCCTACTTCATAGACTCCTCGATGTGTCGAAGACAATAGAGGTCTTGATGGAGACCTCCAGTCATACTATATGATACGGCTGAACATCCTCCTCCACATCTTTCCTTGAAAACGCATCTTCCACAATGTGCTTTCATATCTTCTTTCTTATAATGTCGCGAATAAGCAAAGGATGTTTCATCATACCAAATATCCTGTAGAGAACGGTCTCTCACATTCCCTTCAATGAAGTCATCTCCAAGTGCTAGACATCCTAGAATATTCCCATTACTCTGTATGCCAAGGACAGAGATACCTGCTTGGCAGCCCTGCCATTCTTTAACTTGAAGTTCTGGAAGAATATCTGAGAAATATCCCATATCGTGTGCACCTGCTACAAAAACTTCTTTCGAGTATAGCTTTCTTGTGGCTGCTATAAACATTGCAACAGAATAGTATTCTTCAGGAGAGAGGACATGGTGACGATTCAATCTCCCAAACGGAGTTGCCATCTGAATCTGCCAAGCAACACCACCGAGTTCCATCAAGAAGTCCCGAATCTTCACGAGTTGATTGAGATTCAATTTGTGAACTGTTGTTATTGCAGTTGTAGGAAATCCTAAAGATGCATATCGTTCCAGTGCCTCTGTAGCTCTTTTAAAAGAACCATCAACTCCCCTAATCTTATCGTGAACTGCAGCTTCTCCTCCATCTAAGCTCACTGTGACACATTCAGGTGATAAATCCACAAGCTGCTTCGTGACCCTTTCATCCTGTCCCAACCAACCATTCGTGATTATGGAGAGTTCCATTCCAAGATCATGAATACGTTTGGAGATGTCCGCCCAGTCGGGTCTAAGAAGCGGCTCTCCCCCCATGAGAGCTACACCCATACAATCTATTTCATTCAATGCTTGACATAGATCGAATGCTTCTTCTGTAGAAAGTTCATCAGCACGTTTCTTACCTGCGGCTGAACCACAATGCATACAATTCAAATTACAGGTCAGCGTGATTTCCCATACTGCGCATCCTGGTCCAGGCCTTTTCTTCTTACTTTTTCTCAATCTCACTCTTTTCCCCTCTATAAAGGTATATTTTCAAATACTATAGGCTATTCATCCAAGTATCTGGTTGGAATCTCTCTTGTAGTAGCAACGAGCTCTAGTGCTGCCTTAGTGTAACGCATGACTTTACCCATATCTCCATCAAGTTTGAACTTCCGAGCCATGATTCCTTTGATTGGGTCAATTTTTCCATCAAAGAGTAGTTTCCAATTCTTTAGAGGTCCCGCATATACAAACTCTGCTTTATCCTCTGGACTTGCCATTCTTGCAGATCTGCACTTGCCGTGCCATAGGTCAAGGTAGAATCTGACTTCCTCTTTGACCGTTTCTCCATCTGGATTTATCTGGAATACAAAATCGCCCTCCCATGTTTTTGCCGCGTCTTCGTATCTGGGATTGTTGTTGAGAGCTTCAACGTATTTTTCTATCCATTCTTCAGAAGGGAAAAGTAGTTTCTCTGTCATCTGTAATTGTCTCCAATGAGTTTCACTATACATAATAAGAAAAAAGGGTTCCGACTAATTCTTTATGGTGATTTAAGTAAGCAATGCACTTGGTTCTATCAGGTCAAGTTCGAGATCTGATGCTAATTTTCGCTGGAAATCAAGTTGACCAATTGTTTCCACAGAATGAGAGTCGCTTCCAAGTGAGAAGATACAACCAAAATCCCTTGCCAGTTCTAAGAACTCGGAATGTTCCGACATGTACCTTCCATTGAGTTCAATGGCAACATTTGTTTTAGCTATTGCTAATGCTACTGCACGACCATCCTCTTGCTGATACGATGAAAGGTATCCATCCCAATGACCTAGTATCTGAAACTGAGGGTTCTGGAGTGCCTTTGTAAGAGCGGAAGCCCACGTTCTTGAATCAGAAATCCAATGAAAAGAACCAATTATAATATCGAACTGCTTAAGTCCTCCAGCTACAGGCGCTAGAGTCCCATCGGACTGGATGTCCACTTCAGCTCCATCCAAGATAGATAATTTTGGATAGTCGGATCTACCTATATCAATCTCATGACGCCGATTCTCAATGATCTTTATTCCACCTCTTTGAGAACCCAGTGATGGCCAGAAGTGATCTGTGATAGCTATTGCTTCCAATTGTAACATGTTCGCTCTATGAATGATATCGCTGATGTCATCATTACCATCTGAATACGATGAATGAATGTGAACATCATATCTGGTGGCGAACATGAGATTTCACGGAATCATTCTCAATTTAACTCAACCTCTTTAGACATTCCTGCAAAAACTAGTTCTTTTATGGGGGATTTCCGTAGGGCAAATCGGGTATTACGATGACAGAGTCAGAGAGATCTTGGGATTTGTCAGTCTTGGTTGATGGGGCACCTGCTGATAAGGTAAAAGAATTACTTGATACCATGGTGACTAAAGCACAATTTTATGCTGATCAATATGAAAGTAAAATTTCTTCGATGTCCGCAGTAGACATCAAAGAGATGCTTAATATTCTTCAGCATTTTCAGATTGAAGCCAACGATATCATGGCGTATGGAAGATTGCGATTCAATGCTGATACTACGGATAAAGAAGCGGGACAAATCAATGGCTGGTCCCGCCAAACAATGAGTAATATTGGACAGATAACCAAGTCCATCGATCTCAATCTTGGTAAGCTCCTATCTGAGCAACCTGAACTGATTCAAGACCCTATACTATCTGAATTCAAGCATTATCTTGAACGACTTCATAATGCTTCGAAGTATCATCTTTCTGAGGAAGAAGAGAAAGCAATCATTCAGAAGGATTTGAATGGCATACAATTGTTCTCTCAACTTCATTCATCATGGGTTTCCGAAAAAACCTTTGAGGTTGATTTGGAAGGCGAGATGAAGATCCTTACCTACAATCAGCTTAGCGCATTACGGATGAATCCCAATCGTGATATTCGACGGATGGCAACAAATACACTCTACAAGAGTTACTCTGATGACAAGCTACTACATGCGCATGCACTAAGGTCGATTTGTGCCGATCATGTTGCTATGGCTAAGTTAAGAGGACATCCTTCGCCAATGACTCAGAGTTTACTAGATCAAGATGTAGACGAAGATGCAATAGAAACGCTCCTCTCAGTCATCGAAAACACATCAGACAAATTCAGAGAGTTTCTGGAATTAAAAGCAAAAATAATGGGTATTGAAATAATAGAAGGAAATGATGTTATAGCTCCCCCTTCTGAAAATCCTGTATGGCATTTTAGTTGGGAAGAGGCAAGGGAAATAGTGGTCGATGCATTTGCTTCATTTGACCCAGAATATGGAATTGTAGTTGAGAACATGTTTGTCAACAATCGAATAGATTCCGCAAATCGGAAAGGAAAGACCAACGGTGCTTTCTGCGCACGACATGGTACTGCAAAGAGTTCCTTTGTATTCACTTCATATAATGAAACAATGACTGACCTTTACACACTCGCTCATGAATTAGGTCACTCAGTTCAAGGGCACGTTACATATCAAGCTCAAGCACCACTTAATTGGAGAACTTCTTCCTGCCTTGCTGAAATGGGATCAATTTTTGGAGAATTACTATTGACTGATAAAATCCTCTCAATGGCAGAATCAAAAGAACAAAAAATAGAAACTCTTTCAAGCGTGTTGAACAATTTCTTCTATACCGTCTACTATGTTGGGCTCAGGGCATTATTTGAACAGAGCGTTTATGCTGCGATTGAAGAAGGAAAATTGATAGACGCAGATACAGCCTGCAAACTCTGGGATGCTGCTAAGAAGAGAGTATTTGCTGATAGTGTTGAATGGAATGATTACATGGAATTTGAATGGGCTCGTATCCCTCACCACTTCATTCCAAACTTCAGATTCTACAACTATTCCTACTCCTTTGCTCAAATGTTAGTATTTGCTCTCTATGAGGTTTACAAAGAGGACGGTGCTGCATTCAAGAGTAGATTCCGAGATCTACTGGGTAGAGGTAGTAAAAAGAGTGTAAGAGATAATCTTTTGGACTTTGGTTTTGATATCTCCACCCCCTCATTCTGGGAACTTGGAGCAAAACAAGCTAATAGATTCCTTCAGGAGCTAAAGGCGCTCTTGTAATTAACCGTGAATAACCCTCCGGTTGAAATATTGGATTCATCGTTTCGTATCTACAATTATTGGAACACATGTTCTAAATTTACTTTCGTGTCCCTTTAATATGTTTCAGCGATACAAAATCTCAAGGAGTAGAATTGGGGCACTCGACCATGACACGTTGCATTGTAGCGAGGTATACAGACACCACAAACCCAGATGACCAACGATTTCTCTACGGTCCTTCTGAACTATCTTCCCGTATCGATTATGTTTCATCAGACCTTCGTTGGGTTAGAGAGATCGAAAATCTTGTTCGACTTGACATATCGTGCAATTATATCAGTCAGATTGATCTCTCGCCTCTTGAAGGATGCAAGACGCTTAAGTATCTTGATTTGAGTGAGAATGCCTTGGAGGATGTTAATCTTACACCACTAAAATCCTGCACTAAACTGGAAACATTGGATTTATCATACAACCGAATCCACGATATTAGCTTGACACCTCTTGTTGAATGTAAATCTCTCCGCTATTTCTACATACATAGGAATAACTTGGATACAATAAACATTGCACCTCTCCACCATCTTCATCAATTACAGAAAGTAATCATTGACAATTCACGCGCAGAGAAACCTGTGCCTATCTTCAAAGCAGAGTTAGGAGATAAGCCACCAAACCTGAACGACGTTCTCTATGCAATGACTTTCAAAGCAGATAGACCTGAGTGGTTGTACGGGTGCCCTCAAGTCAAAATAATCCGTTTAGGTGCAGAATCCTATTCGGACCATGTTCGAAAATATGGGTGGGATTCTGTGCGCAAACATCTAGAAGCCACGGTGAAACTCTTACCACCTAAGAAAGATTTCCAAGCACAACTAGCGATTTTAGAAGATCTAGGTATAGCTGAGTTAGCATGCTACGATGGAAGTATTTCAGATATTATCGCCATCATTCCTACTACAGGAACCTACGAAGAAGGATTGTTAGAGATCCAGGCAAATCTCATATTGATGCTGAGCACCCAGCTTGAAAATGGAGGAAGTACCCTCTTCTTTGACATAGACCGACTAGCAACCACTCCCGGGAGTGTATTGGTGCCTCAAATCGTATCTCTGAGAGCAAAAGAATTGAAGAAGCTCATATTGTATCAATTCGATGGGAGGGTCAATCTCATGCCGATGTGGTTGACAGGTTTTGGTTTCAATATCCTACGAGCAACTGGTTGCGGAAGAGAAGAACGACATTCTGTACTACCAGATATACTGGACCGATCAGCTTCAGATATTGGAGTTACTATTCCTTTGAAAAATACTAAGTCGCATAAGAAGTATCAAGCTTTAAGCAGTTCTCCATCGAAACCATTGCTTGACCATCTTCTTTCAATTGTCCCCAAAACCAATGACCTTACCCATACACGTAGTTAGCAAGGCATAAATGACCGTTTCTAATCAATTTGAATAGTTGCTTGGGTTTGCGTGGTGAATTCTGTGGACGAGCTTGACAAGAAGATTCTTGGTGACCTCATGAAGAATTGCAGGGTCAGTTACCAGGAGTTGTCTCGTCGTTATGGAATATCTGCCAATGCAATCCGTAGACGGATTCTCAATCTCGAAGAGTCCGGTGAAATCAGTGGATATTCACTCGTACTCTCTGCTGAAATGTTAGGCGTACATCGTATTTTTGGTCTCCTTACCTCCGATGGTTCAAGAGACGAAATAGAAGTTATGGACGAGATTGGAAATCACGCTGGAGTTATTGCTGCCGCTGCTTATTCAAACGGTACCTATGCTCTTATTGGAGAATACAGAGACCCAGAAGAATTACATGAATTAAACTCACATTTACGCACAATAGATAGTATTGAAAAAGCTGAGACCTTTCAGATTATCCAAGCACGCGGACCACCAATTGAACTCTCCCGAATGCATCTCCGTGTTCTTAAGCCTCTGATTGATGAACCGAAGCTCTCAGTTGTGGAGATCTCCGACAAGAGCGGGCTCACGGCTCGACGGGTCCGACGATTATTAAGTCAACTAGAAGAGAGTGGAGCTGTCCAATTCCAAGCACTTGTTGAACTGGGGGCTGCTGCTAGTATTCCCTTTCTTGCACGTGTGACCTGGGATGAACGCAAGACAAACTACCGAGAGATAATAGATATGATTGAGAAGAAGTATCCGCTCACCCATTGGGAGACCTTCATATCCGCATCTGAACCAGTTCTTTATTCCCTCATTGCTGTCGAAGGTTTGGTTCAAGTCAACGAGATTACGAGAAACCTCCGGAATAGTAACATGATAGAGAGTGTGAAAGCATTCATCAGTATGTTCCATAAGTTCTATGAAAGCATTACAAGCAAGACACTTCATCAAATGATCAAAGAAGCATATCCTGATGAATCAAACAAATAATTCACTATGGTCAACTCCAGTTGTTTTTCATCAAACGTTTACTGTCTTCAAACTGTTCCTTTTGAGCCTCATTTGCTATTTTTTGGTCAGTAGACTTTCTAGAACCGTCACAGACCCTAATAGAAATGTCAAACGTTTGATGTTTGATGGATACCAAACGTTTAAATATGTTTGAGCTCCTAATTTGATATGTGTCAAACGTTTGGTACGTCACAAGCCGAAGCGTTTGATGAACCTTTATACGGTGTATACAATGTCTACAACATACAAAACAGTCATCGACGACATGAAGACAAGCCTCAAGCAGGCCTATGGGAGTACATTGAGTTACTTCCTTGCTAACTTGGGTATGATCATTGTCGTTGCACTACTCGCGATGGTAATTGCAATTCCTGTTGCAATTATTGCATTCGTGGCTCTCTCACCCTTTACTGAGGCATCATTTGCAGCTATGTCCGCTTGGGCATCTGCTAATCCTCTTATCATAGGTGGGGTTGGAATACTCTTTATGATTCCAGTGATTTCGATGTTCCTAGTAGTAAGTGGCTCAATCTATGGAATGAGTCATGAACTAGTTACAACTGGTGAGACCAAGGCTGAAACAGCTTTCTCCTATCTGAAGCGCAAGTTCCTGACGTTCTTCGGAACTGGCGTTATCCTCACTATCTTCATCGTGCTTCCTCCTACAGTCGTTTGGGGTCTAACCTCCTACGCTATGGGTTATGTGATTACTTCAGCCGTTTCTACACTATTGACAATCTTCACTTTTGTGTGGGTTTTCATCACTGCCGGCCTTACCTCTATGGTCTGGCCTGCTGTAGTTAGTGGTAGGGGTGTTCAGGACGCGTTCAAGGAATCCTATTCACTAGCCACCCGGTACTTCGACCGTGTCTTTGGATTCATGACCGCAGTAGTGCTTCTCCTCGCCGCCACCTTCGGTCCCATGATCATTGCAGCTCTTGCAATGGTTCAGTTCGCTGCACCAATAACAATGTTCTCCCCTATTATCCCAGCCATGATAGGCATTGCCTTGTGGACTGTAGTTGCAGTCTTCCTTTGGCTCCTTCTCTTCTTACCCATGGTAAGGATTGGATGGACAAGGATTTACCAGGAGCTCACTGGCGGAAGGATTGCTTCACAGATTCCTGCTGAAGTTCCAATCGTCTAGGTGTAATGAACATGAGAGTGTCTTTGGAGAGAAACTTTGAAGACACTCTCTAACCATCTTTCTAGGTGTGATAAATGATGGAAAACGCAAGATTCTCAACGATTATTGAAGACTTGAAGATTAGTTTCAAGTTTGCAACAAAGAACGTCATTTCTTACCTTCTGGCATTATTTGGCGTAATCATGGTATCCGTACTACTGATAGCCGTAGTTGCAATATTTGTATTCGTTCCTGTAATCTTCATAATTGGCCTGGGAAACCTAGCAACATTCTTCGAATCATTCACTGGTCTAGAGACAATAGGAATTGCCAATATTGCATTGGGCTCGATCATGTTTGCTCTACCCTTCTTAGCTCCATTCATGGTTGCAATTGGTGCAATGTTTGGAATGGGTCGTGAAATCGTAGAGAGTGAAGGAACAAGCGCTGAAGGCGTCTTTACTTGGTATAAAAAGAAATTCTTCTCTCTAGCTGGAGGTGGAATGGTTCTATTCCTTGTTGTTGTTGGCCCTCTGATGCTGGCTCTATTGATTGGAACTGTAATCTATGGAAATCAATTCCTAACCATTGCAATCATCAGTGCTGGTCCTGCAAACTTTACGAATCCCATTGCAATCATTCTTCTAATGATCTGGTTAGCAGTGAGTACAGGTCTACTAGCAATGCTCTTTCCATCAATCATCGATGGATATTCGGTCTTTGAGTCAGTCAAGAGATCTGTTAAGATGAGTATCAAATACTTTGACAGAGTCTTTGGAATTTGGATGGCATTTTTGCTGATCTTGGGTGCATTATCGTTACCACTCATGACCATGCCTTTCTTTATGGATATGACAAATCCCGTCTTTTCTGCCGCAGCTGTAATTGTGCTGATTTATTCGATTCCTGCAGGGGTGATTCTGATATTCCTCTTCCTTCCTGCAATGACGATTGGCCTTACGAGAGTCTACATGATTCTTACTGCGAACGAAGATTATGATGAAACCTTAGAAGATAGACCTGGTCCAAGTTTTATCGGAGGTGTATAGAAAAATGTCTGGCTCCACAAAGAGAAAACCACGGGTCAAAGATATGGAAGTCATAGAAGACAAGAAGTTGATCAAGCTTCTGATGGAGCCTACCCGCGCTAAAATCGTCTTTGACTATTTAGTCAAGGGATCGATGACAGTCAAACAGCTCTCGGAGGTGACTGGAAAGAATCCAGGTACTATCCTCCATCACATTCAGAAGCTGAAAGAAGTTGGTCTTGTTTTTGAAGAACGGACCGAGCAGACCCAAACTGGTATCGTTCAACGATACTATCGTGCATCTGCACGCGAGTATCGAATGGGTATCAGTGAGATGGTGCAAGCCACTGGGGATGATGCTACAAAACGCCTGAAGTCCATAATTACAAGCCTCTCAGTCTATGGAATTGACGTACCAGAGCGTCAGATTGAGGAGGCTGTGGATCTACTGACGGCTATGATAACTCGCGAGAACGAAATTAGTTCTAGCAAACTTATCGAGAATGAGGATGAGTACGATAATCTTCCATCCTCAGACAGAGGCGATGTATCGCGAATCATACGTCGCTTTGTTCTGGAAGAAGATTCGCAATATAGAGAGCTTCGAGAGAAGTGGACTGCTTTTCTCAGGTCTCATCGAAAAGGTGCAAAAATTGAGTAACTATCAGAGAAATACAAGTCTTGTAATATGTATATTCGCAGTTCTCGTGATTGGCGCCGTTGCCGTAGGGATGATATCCTTCTACGGAACCAACACTTGGAATTGGAATATGAATCCAGCAACCACAGACTTCTCATTCGAAGCTGAAACGGGTGCTATTAATGAAACCGTGACTCTTGATGTTGACCTATCTGTAGGTGGGATTAATGTAATCTTTGTTGATAACGAGTCACTACTATATAAAATTGATATTGAAGTACAGAATACCACTCTTGAAACTGATGGCGACCCTGCAGTGACATTCACGAGCAACACCATCCGACTAGATTATACAGCAGCTGGTGTAAATATTACACTAGGTAGTGGTGTCAACTACACTCTCAATGTCCACACAACAACAGGTGGAATCAGTGCTGTAATTGGTGCTGGTGCACATGTTGGTGATGTGACTCTTGACACTACAACCGGAGGCGTCAGTTTGATATTCACTGATGATGCTGTTCTATTAGGAAATACGACTTTCGACGTTTCAGCCACTACTGGTGGTATTAACATCGTTGTTGATTTACCCACAGGAGCTGGCGGAAGTATTGAATGTGCAGCAGGAGTTGGCGCAGTTGATATAACCGCTACTGGTTGGACAGAAATAACTGCCAACCATTACGAAACGACCAACTACGATACAGCATCCCAGACACTCACCATAGTCGCTCAGACGACCACTGGTGGTATTAACGCAATAATTATATAATATCGTATTTCGAAGGGGATTTTCCCCTTCTTCTCTTCTTTTTTATAGCCGCACTAATCATTGTCTTTATTTATCTTCACTAATGTACTCGCACTATGTCCAATACCAATGAAGAACATCCTGAAATTGATTTGAATCAATTCTATGTTATTCCCAAACAGGAAATTCACGTGACTGATTTCGACGCTCTCAATGATTGGGTGTTAGATCTTGGCGGCGGTGGCGAAGGTATCATCGGACTAATGAAAGGTCGAAGCGTTATTGCTATCGACAAAATTGGAGCAGAGCTTGAGGAGACCAAGAACGAATCCATTAAGATAATCATGGATATGAAAGAACTCAAGTTTCTAGATGCCACTTTTTCAACTGTTACTGCATTTTTCGCATTCATGTATGTTCCTGAAGTCGATTTCAAGGATATTTTGAAAGAAGTATGGCGCGTCTTGAAACCAGGTGGGAAATTCCTGATATGGGACCCAATATTCAAAATTCCTCCTGAAGAGAAGAACAAGAAGAAGAGACCAGTAATCTTTCTCACAATTCATTTACCTGATGGAAAAATTGTTGACACAGGATATGGCGGCTGGATGCGTGACCAAGATATTAACACTATCCTCACTCCTGCAGAAGAAGTGGGTTTCAAGGTGATTGACAGGAGAGAGGAAGATTACACGTTCTATCTCAAATTACAAAAGGTTGAATAAAATCCTAAGATTCTTCACCAAGCTCAGCTTATTCAGATAAGTCATCATTGTAAAGATAAGAGTTATCCATGATTGGAACTCTACACATGGTGGTGTCTGCATTGCTTGAAGTAAAGTCGAAATCTACAGATAGAGGATTTAGTATCGAATTCAAAGATAAAACGTACCCCGTTACTTATCCTGCTGACAATTGGATGAGAACTCCAGAACAGACAAGATTGGCACTGACAGAGAATCTCGCTCTTGCAACAACGATGCACCTACCATTAGTCTTCAAAGAACCCCAAATCACATATCATTCAGGACGACCAATCTTGGAACCTTATTTCTTTGATAATTTTGTACACGATATTCCTTCGTGCACAGAAGTAGACGGTACTGATACAGCTGAAGTTGTTCGTCAATTTCTTGATACAAAATATCACTTCATTAATCCCGAAGTTACTCCACCTTCTGAGAATCCAGTCGAGGATGCATATCGAGCAATTGTGGGCCTAAGCTTTGGGAAAGATAGTTTATTGACCTACGCAGTAGCAGATGAGATAGGTCTCGATCCTGAAATAGGATACATTGTAGAAGAGAGTCTAACATACGAAGAGAAGCATAAGACCGCATTGGCTGAGAAGTTCAAGAACGAATTTGGTAAGTCACTACATATCCTAAAGCATGAAACTGGAAAGCTCCGAGATTATACCCACCTTGGACTTCCCTTCTCTGAATTAGGTTGGGGCTTGCAATCGACAGAGTATGCACTTGAATTCATACCATTAGCATATGCACTCCAAGGGAAGTATATTCTTTTTGGGAATGAACAGACCACTTCTGAAACATATGTCAATGCGAACGATGGATGGTTAATCTACCCCTGCTATGATCAATCACATGCGTGGACGGTCCAAATTGACCAGATAACTCAATTATTTTCTGCAAAATCTGTGAACACTGGAAGTCTAATCGAACCGCTTATGGACATGATGGTCCAAAGAACTCTTGCTCATAGATACCCTGAGATTGCTAAATATCAGATGAGCTGTTTTACTGAGACTGAAGCGGGAAGTAACTATCATTGGTGTCATGACTGTACAGTCTGTGGAAAAATGTATCTTCTTTGTGCTGGTAGTGGTGTGGACCCTAGAGCAGTTGGATTTCGAGAAAACATGCTTGAGATTGATAAGAAGCATTACTTTACATTGTTTGGAGGTAAGTCTG
>Ga0315535_1000833_pt1 | contig 21200 bp, 17 predicted proteins | sample SalMarSW160220MG_2_FD_203092 | JGI IMG/M metagenome (GOLD analysis project Ga0315535, IMG submission 203092) | Salt marsh sediment microbial communities from the Plum Island Ecosystem LTER, Massachusetts, United States - Salt Marsh Sediment SW1602-20 ... | reverse complement strand
CCGGCCCTCGTCAACGGGGCGAAGCCGGAAGCACCCGTTCGCCACCTCGTGTATGGCACCGCCCAGTCGGTAGGCATGGAGCGGGATCACAATGAGGACGCGCTTTTTGTGCTGACTGGACATGTGGACGGACAGGAAGCGATGCCTGATTTCGGGTTGTTTATGGTAGCGGACGGAATGGGTGGGCACCGGTCTGGCGAGGTCGCCAGCGCCATCTCAGTGCGTACGGTGGCCAAGCACCTCACATCTGATACGATCCTTCATCTTTTTGATCCCGATGGCCGGGACCAGGACCGCTCGCTTCACGAAATGATCAGTGCCGCGCTTGAAGACGCCAATCAATCGGTCGTCAATGAGGTGCCTGGAGGCGGGACGACGCTGACAGCACTCATCCTGCTGGGAGAGCAATTGACCATCGGACATGTGGGCGACAGTCGAGCCTACGTCATTGACGGCAATGGGTCTCAGGTCATTACGCGCGACCATTCCCTGGTCGAAAGACTGCGAGAACTCGGCCAACTCACTCCAGACGAGGCAGCCACCCACCCTCAGCGCAACGTCCTTTATCGGGCCATTGGACAGGGCGCGAATCTTGAAGTGGATGTGGTTACCCATCCAGTGCCCCATGGGGGCTACGTTCTGCTCTGCTCTGATGGTTTGTGGGGTGTTATCACGGATGAGGCAATTGAGCACATCATCCACACGGAGCCGACACCTCAACTTGCGTGTGAAGAACTCGTCCGTGCCGCAAACGCGGCAGGGGGCCCGGATAACATCACCGCGCTCCTGATCTACTTTCCACCTGCATAATCGGGAGTCGGCCTTTGGCGGGTAGGAAGAACTACTATTCCCTGCTCGGAGTTCCCAGGAACGCCTCAACCGATCAGTTGCGCCGCGCCTATCGGCAGGCTGCCCTGCGCCTGCACCCCGATCGCAACGAACGCCCTGGGGACACGGAAGTCTTCCTTGAGATCAGCCAAGCATATGAGACTCTGATCGACGCGGAAGCCCGTCATGCCTACGATGAGGAGCTGGCCGCCGAAGAGCTCGAGCAGGCAGACCAATCGCCCTTCACGGCCAGGGTTCTGCACAGTCGAAAGAGCCTCCTCCGATTGCCCGAACCCCAGGTTCACTACCTACTCATGGACATCCAGCCAAAGGCATCGGTGGGCCATGTTCGGCCGCCCGTAAACCTCTCCATCGTCATCGACCGCTCCACCTCCATGCGCGGCCAGCGCCTCGACCACGTCCGCTCGGCGACCCAAGAGATACTCAAATCTCTGCAGGAACAAGACCGAGCCTCGGTAACCGCCTTTAGCGATCGCGCTGAATTGATCGTTTCTCCGGACCAAGCGAGCGACTTGAGTGTTGCCAGGGCGCGGCTAAGCTTGCTCCAAGCCGACGGCGGGACTGAGATATTTCAGGGCCTTCAAACAGGGCTTGAGCAGCTGGACCTTAATTTCACCAAGGAAGGCGTCAATCATCTCATTCTGCTCACGGACGGCCGCACATACGGTGACGAGGCGCAGTGTCTTGACCTGGCAAGCACCGTGGCGGAACGCGGGATTTCCATCAATGGTGTCGGTATCGGCTCGGATTGGAGCGACCGCTTCCTGGACGATCTCGCCGGACGGACGGGCGGCCACGTACTGTTCCTCGACAGTCCACGGGCTGTCACCCAGTTGCTCGAGAGCATCTTGGACTCGCTCAGCAAGGTCATCGCCAGCCGCCTGAGGCTTGATGGCAGTCTGTCGCAGTTCGTTGATCTTCGATCCGCCTACCGTCTTCGCCCGGAGCCAATGGTGCTGTCGGACACCTTGCCCCTCAAACTTGGAAACCTACCGGCCAACGAGATCCTCCGCCTCCTCTTGGAAGTCGTCATTCATCCCATCGGTGACCAAGAAATGCTGACGCTGGCGCACTTCGACGTGGCCGGCGACCTGCTGGCTCAAGGCGGCGAAACCCACGTTCTGCCCGTCCTGGTCGAACACACCGTTTCTGATCAGCCCGACACGCAGCCACCGCCTCAAGAAATCGTCGAGGCCCTTTCTTCAATTGCACTGTACAAGATGCAGGACATGGCAAGACACGAGGCGGAGCTAGGCCACGCAAGCCACGCCGCACAGCGCCTGGAAAATCTGGCAACTCAGCTCCTGGCAAACGGACAGCGCGATCTGGCAAAAGCCGCGTTGAACGAAGCCGAAAACCTAGCGAGGGCACGCCGTTTCTCCACCGAAGGCGAAAAGATCCTCAAGTACGGGACACGGGCGCTCCTGCTCCCGGCCCATGCCGAATCAGCTGACGTCAACGATGATTGAATGCCCGAACTGCAAGCACCAGGAGTTCGTCGGCACGCTGTATTGCACCGAGTGCGGCAGTCGGTTGGTGCATGTCTCGCCGATGCCTACGGTGACCATTTCCCAGGATCGATTGGAGGATGAGGCCAACACCACCAAGCCCTCCCCGCCCGAACCCGAGTTGGCCTCTGGGGCAATGATTGGGCTGCGAGTGCTATCCTCAGGGCAGATTCTCTCACTGGTTGGGCGAGAGAACTTCACGTTGGGTCGCGCCGTGGAAGGCCAGGCCGTAATCCCGGATGTCGACTTGGCGATGCATGAAGCGTATGATATGGGTGTGTCCCGCCTGCATGCCGAAATCCGTCTGTTGGAGAAAGGCATCTTCCTGGCGGATCTCGACAGCGTCAACGGTTCGATGGTCAACGGCCGCAAACTCGAACCCCAGTCGCCTTCGCCTCTGCGTCACGGAGATATCCTGCAGCTGGGGCGGATGCGCCTTCAACTGATCACCCGCCGAAGAGGCTAGGTAGCTGAGGAGTCAGATGGCGATCACAGTACTAATCCACGTTTCCAACGAAGACCCTGTTGTCGGAGAGATCGACGAGATGCCAGCACCGACCGACAATACAATCACGGTCAACAATCCTCGGAGACGGGACGGCAAGGACCTCCCCTACCTGGAAGGCAACGTCGTGACCGTGGTCTGGCCGCTCCATCGGATCAACTTCATCGAGATGCTCCCCAGCCACGAGGACGAGAAACTCATCGGCTTCGTGCGCGAATAGCATGTCCTCCAACGAGCCTCGCCGAAGACGCATCCTTGTTGTTGACGATGAGCCACGGATGATCCGGTTCATCCGCCTCAATCTCGAGCATGATGGCTACGACGTTTTCGAGGCCAGCAGCGGCGAAGAGGCCTTGGAAAAACTCCGCGACCACATCCCCAATTTGGTGCTCCTGGATGTCATGATGCCGGGCGTTGATGGCTTCGAGACCTTACGGATGTTGCGCGAGATCTCCACGGTGCCGGTGATCATGCTGACAGCAAAGGGCGACGTTGAAGACCGGATAAAGGGTCTTGAGCTCGGCGCCGATGATTACATCGCCAAGCCTTTTGATCCGGCTGAGCTGGTGAGCCGCGTGGGCGCCGTCTTGAGGCGCACCGAGATGCCCAGTGAAGTGGAGCACGATGTCATCATGGTCGATGATCGATTGAAGATCGACTTTGATCGCCGGGAGGTCTTCGTTGACGGCGAGTTGACAAAGCTTCGCCCCACGGAGTTCCGCCTGCTCTATCACTTGGTCAAGAACGCCGGTTGGGTTGTGCCCCACGAACAACTGCTGGCCAAGGTCTGGGGCTATGAGTACCGCGATGAGACCCACTATCTGCGCCTGTACATCAACTACCTGCGCCAGAAGCTGGAGAAAGACCCATCCAACCCGCAGTACATTCTTACCGAACGCGGTGTAGGCTATCGCTTTGTTGATTTCCGGAAGAACCGTCCAGATGACGCCTAGCAAGTATGGGAGAGCGGTTTGACGCGACGACTGAATATCCTGATAACCGGCCCCTACGGAGCCGGAAAGACACAGTTTATCCGCTCGATATCAGAGATTCCGGTTGTGTCCACCGAACAGACCATAACCGATTGGATGGAATCCCACGAAAAGTCTTTGACTACGGTCGCCATGGACTACGGTCGCCTTACGATCGGTAAAGACGTTCTCCATCTGAGGGGGACACCCGGTCAGGAGCGCTTTCATTTCATGCGGGAGCTGCTGGCGCGCGAGGTGCACGGCTTTGTTCTACTCGTAGACTCAACCAACCCCGCCCACCTTCCGCAGGCCGTCGAATTGATGGAGGCCCTTGAAGATCTCCGGGGGCTGCCGCACGTCATCGGCGCCAACAAGCAGGATCTTCAGAATGCGGCCGGTTTGGACACGGTACGCTCCGGCCTGCACCTTGAGGAATCGGACCTGGTCTTGCCTTGCATCAGCACACGCAAATCGAGCGTGCGTCAGGTGCTGATCCAACTGCTCGACCGCATCGATTGAGAGCTCTAGGCAGTTTTGCCACCCAGGTCTGAGCCAGCGGTTTCGTGCTCCCCGCAGGGACACAGCTGGCGCAGGTACTCCCACCCGTAGATGCCGTATCGATGGCCATCCATCCACCTCAGATTGATGGCATAGTTGCCGACAATCTCGGCCTCAGCCAGCTCGGTCGCCTTGCTCGAGACGAGCGGGACCTCCAGCATCTCCGGGGAACCAGGACCACCCATATTCTCGTGCCCGCCTTTGCAGGTGGCACACGGGCAGGCAGCTCGCAAGCCCGCCAATGGATACTCGCTGTGGTGGCCATCTTCCCAATCGACGATCAAAAGGCCGCGTTTCTTCGAGATTTGAATGTTTTTGGGCCGAAGTGTCATCCTGACCAACTCCCTATATTCGCTTGCTCGAAATTACGGCGATTGCAGCGGTCGGAGGTAGTTTGCGACCGCCCAACCCTTGCGTGTCTCATCATAAGGATTGACCAGGAACCACCATGTGTACTCATCCGCCTCCACTGGACCTTGCTGGACACGGAACACTTCACTGTCTTTCGCCAAACCATTGATGGACCCGGCCAAGGATGGATCTGATCGAAGCCGAAGACCATCGCCGCTTGTGCCGCTGACCTCCACCAGATCGCCTTGCGTGAAGCCACCGGCCGAGATCGGCGGCGGAACGGACGTCGCAGTTGGCGGCAAAGGCGAGGGCGAGGGTTTGGCTGTCGGCGGCACGGGCGTGTCAGTGGGGGCCGGAACCACGGTCAGCACGGGCGTGGGAAGAACTTGCTTGGGTGGACCCAGAAGCCAAGGAATCCCGATCAGGAACATACCCAGGACAAAAATGCCCAGAACGCCCCCACCCACGAGCCAGACACAACCGATTCCAGAACCCGGCAAGCGGTTTCGCAGACTCTTAGTCATTCCGACACTTCCTGCCCTCTGGCAGTGTCTTCGCTGAACAGATCGGGCCAGCCGCCTTGGGGAACGAGCATGCGCACTGCGCGGTGGCGCACTCCAAACCGGATCTGGTTGGGCGCTTCATGCGGTTCTCCGTCCAACTGCATCGGGAGGGGCTGGTCGGCTGAGAAGATCGCTTCGTCCGCCTTGAAGTAGGTCACATTGGGATCATCGACATGCTGGCCCAACAGAATCTCCATCACCCAGCCGACAACATCCCGCATGGAACTTCCCTCGAGAAGCCAGAACTCGAGCAATCCATCATCGACCTTTGCCTCGGGTGACAACTCGAGCAGGCCGCCAGCGTAGGCTCGGATGTTGCTGGCCACCGCCACCACAAAGCGGCCTTCCCAGCGCTGATTCAGGGCATCGACCCGCAGCTCGAGCCCAGTCCAGCCCATCGCTTCCCAGAACGCGAGAATCGTGTGTTGGGCGGCCACGAACGCCCGCGTCCAAGGCTGGCGGGGGCCGATGCTGTTGACCACCTTGCCGTCCAATCCGATCCCTGCCCACAAGAGAAAAGAGTGCCCATTGCAGGTCCCCAGATCCACATCCCGGACAGAGCCCGTTGCCAACCTGCGAGCGGCTTCATCCAGCGCCAGAGGCGTTGCCCAGGTCAGGCGCGGCAGGCCGATTTCCTGAGCCCAGACATTGGCCGTGCCGGAAGGCAGCACGCCCAGCGCAGTATCTGAACCAGCCAAAGCATCAGCGGCCAGCCCTACCGTCCCATCGCCGCCGGCGACAAAAACGGCCTCCAACCCCTCCCTTGCTGCCTCAACCGCACCCGACCGCAGCTCCTCCGGATTGTGTCCCTCTTTGACGTCAACGGACCACCCGGCTTCGGCGAAGATCCGCATTGCCCTGGGGAGCAAGGGGCCTGCGGGGAACCGGCCAGCATCGGGGTTGTAGATCAGCCAAGCGCGCTTTTGCTTTGCAGTCACCGCGTGAGATTATAAGCCGAAAGGGTCTTCCTTCCGCTGGCATTCACACCCTGACCTCCTTGGCCGAACAATAGACTCAGGGCATATTGTGACATATTTCACAAATAGCCTGGCGCATGATTGCATTGCTGGCGCCACCATCAGGAAGTAGAATGTCCGAGTGATTGATTCCACTGACTCACCTTCCCCGGACCTGCTGGCGGACCGCTATCAAGTCATCAGGAACCTGGGCACAGGCGGCATGGCGCGCGTCCTGCTGGCCAAGGATCTCAATCTTCAGCGGCAGGTTGCCATCAAAATCCTGCGCGAGGACCTGATTGAGGACCCCGCCTTCCGGGTCCGTTTCCTTCAAGAGGCGCGGGCGGCCGCCAACATGGTTCACCCGAACATTGTCACCGTTTTCGACTTCGGCCACGATGCCGACCGCTATTTCATCGTGATGGAGTACGTAGAAGGCACGGAACTCAAGACACTGATGCGCCGGCGGGGTCCCCTGCCAGTCGACGAAGCGGTTGACTTGATGATCCAGATTTGTGCCGGCGTTGGCTATGCGCACCGGGCCGGCTTGGTGCACTGCGATCTCAAGCCTCAAAACATCCTGGTGACCGCCGACGGTCGGGCCAAGATCACCGATTTCGGCATCGCCAGAGCGCTGGCCGCCATCGACGCCGATGAACATACGGATATCGTCTGGGGCAGCCCTCAATATTTCGCGCCCGAACAGGCGGCCGGTGATGCCCCCTCACCCGCAACAGATGTGTACGCGTTGGGCATTATCTTGTATGAGATGCTGGCGGGCGAACTGCCGTTCGAGGCGGCCGATCCGTCTCTTCTGGCCGAGCTGCACCAGGTGGCCCCCCCGCCAAGCTTGCGGGCCCACAACCCGACGGTGCCTCCGGCAGTGGAACAGATCGTGCTCAAAGTCCTCTCCAAGGAGCCGTCCGCCCGCTACCGGACGGCTGACCAACTCGGCCGGGTGCTGGAAACCTTTGCCGTCAAGCGCGACGCCGAGCCGGCCAGCATACTCCCCTCAAGCTCCGAGGAGCACCCGGCCCATGCGCTGACCACGCCCATGCCGACCGGCCCCTCCCCCCAGATCGACTGGCTCGGAGTCGGCCTGGGGCTGCTGGCGTTCCTGGCTGTGGGGGGCTTGATTCCACTCTGGCTCTTCGCCTGCTTGCTCTACCCATCCTGCCCCATATCGATCCCTTGACCGCGAAATCTGGCCGGTGCCAGGGCGCTAGGGTATAATTGCCAGCGCTCCAGTCACTCGCGCTCCGAGTGACGGTGGTGGTATTTAGGGAGGAACATGTGAATTCAGCCCGCGGACGCAATTCGCTGGTTTTGCTCATTTTGGTCTTGATCATCGTCGTGCTGGTCTTCAACTTCCGAGCCAACACACCTCAGCCACCCCAAGTCTCACTCAACGACGTGGCCACAAAGGTGATGAACGGCCAGGTGGACAAGATCGTCGTCGACGGAGACAACCTGGATGTCAGCCTGGCTGACGGCACAAAAGCTGTGTCGCGCAAAGAGCCATCCAGCACAATGGTCGACCAATTGGTCGCCCTGGGTGTCACACCGGCCGAACTTGCCAGCAGCCAGGTCCAAATCGAGATCAAACAACCCAGCGACTGGAACACGGTCATCAGCCTGGTGACCTATATCTTGCCAGCCATGCTGGTCGTCGGCCTGATATGGCTCATGCTGCGTCAGGCCCAGGGTAGCAACAACCAGGCCCTGTCATTCGGCAAGAGCCGGGCGCGCATGTTCTCTGGGGATCAACCCACGGTCACATTCGAAGACGTGGCCGGAGTGGAGGAAGCCAAGGAGGAGCTCCAGGAGGTGGTTGAGTTCCTCAAGGAACCCGAGAAATTCATCGCCTTGGGGGCCAGGATCCCCAAAGGCGTGCTGCTGATTGGCCATCCTGGTACGGGCAAGACGCTCTTGGCCAAGGCCGTCTCCGGGGAAGCCGGCGTGCCGTTCTTCTCCATCTCCGGCTCGGAGTTCGTCGAGATGTTCGTCGGCGTCGGCGCCAGCCGGGTGCGCGACCTGTTTGAGCAAGCCAAGCGCCACTCACCCTGTATAGTCTTCGTCGACGAAATCGACGCGGTTGGGCGACAACGAGGCGCAGGACTTGGCGGCAGCCACGATGAACGAGAACAGACCCTCAACCAGATGCTGGTCGAGATGGACGGCTTCGATACCGACACCAACGTGATCATCATGGCCGCCACCAACCGGCCGGATGTGCTCGACCCGGCCCTGCTCAGGCCTGGCCGCTTCGACCGTCGGGTGGTGCTGGACCGCCCCGATTTTCGTGGACGCGAAGCCATCTTGAAGGTGCATGTCAAGGGCAAGCCGCTGGAGCCGGACATCGATCTTTCGATAATCGCCAAGGCCACACCTGGTTTTGTGGGTGCGGATATCGAGAATCTGGTCAATGAAGCCGCCATCTTGGCCGCCCGGCGAGACAAACGGACCATCGGCCAGGACGAATTCCAAGAGGCCATTGAGCGGGTGATTGCCGGCCCAGAACGTAAGAGCCGGATCATCAGCGAGGAAGAAAAACGCATCGTCGCCTATCACGAAGCCGGCCATGCCGTCGTCGGCCATGCCATTCCAGAGGCCGATCCCGTCCACAAAGTGACCATCGTCGCCCGCGGCATGATGGGCGGTTTCACGATGGCCCTCCCCGAAGAGGATCGAACGCTGATGGCTCGCAACAAGATGAAGGCCGACTTGGCGTTCATGCTGGGCGGGCGAGCCGCCGAGGAACTCGTCTTCGACGACATTACATCCGGCGCCTCCAACGACCTCGAGCGCGTGACCAAGCTTGCTCGGACCATGGTCATGCGCATGGGTATGAGCGAAAGCCTTGGACCGATGGTCTATGGGCAGAAGGAAGAGCTGGTCTTCTTGGGACGCGAGATATCTGAACAACGCGACTATTCGGAGACCGTCGCTGAACGCATCGACGGCGAAGTCAGAGATCTGGTCAACAACGCGTATGCAAGGGCCAAGGGAATCCTTGAGGAGTATCGGCCTCAGCTCGACGCCGTTGCCCACCGCCTGATTGAGGTTGAGACGATTGACCGGGCTGAATTCGAAGCTTTGTTCAATCAGGCCGAAGTCGCGCCCAAGACCGGCGGCACGCCAGTCCCGGCCGAAGCTTCCTAATCAGGCCACCCAGAGTCTGAGAAACCAAGAGGCCTCGCTGAGCGAGGCCTCTTTCATTCCCCATGTTCGCGTGTTGAGTCTAGCTTGCTTCTGTCTCACTTGACGGATGCTGAGCAAGATGCTGGCTCACCAGTTCCCGTCTTAGGACCTTGCCGACCGTAGTCTTCGGGAGTGCGTCCCGGAACTCGATCTCGGTCGGGATTTTGAACGGGGCCAGATAGTCCTTGCACCACTCTTTGAGCTCATCTGGCGAGAGATCGGCACCTTCGGCTGGCACGACCCATGCCTTGACCGTTTCGCCACGATACGGATCGGGGACGCCCGCCACACCGACTTCTAAGACTTTGGGGTGTTCGGCGAGGACTTCCTCCACCTCCCTCGGCCAAACTTGATATCCGCCTGGCTTGATAAGCTCCTTCTTTCGATCGACGATGTAGAAGTAGCCATCCTCGTCCATCTTGGCAATATCGCCCGTATACAGCCAGCCATCACGCAGCGTGTTGTTGGTCTCAGTAGGCATATTGTGGTAGCCCACCATCACGTTGGGGCTGCGCATGACCAATTCGCCAATCTCACCCGGCGGGAGCGGAGTGGTTTCGTCCTCAAGAGACACAATGCGACACTCCACATCCGGGAAGGGCAGGCCAATCGAACCCGTCCGGTTTTCTCCATCGATCGGATTGCAGTGCGTGGCCGTGGGTGCTTCGGAAAGGCCGTAGCCTTCGCACAGCTTGCCGCCGGTGAGGGCTTCGAAGCGCTCCTTGGTCTCCTTCATCAGGGGCGCCGAGCCCGAGATGCAGGCCCGGATGGAGCTCATGTCGTATTTCCCTGCGACTACCCCGGGATGGTGGTTGATGGCGTTGTAGAGCGTCGGCACGCCGGGGAAGTTGGTGGGCTTATAGGTAACGATGTTATCAAGCAGATCCTCTAGATCTCGCGGATTGGGGACCATGGCCATCGAGAGCGCCGCTTTCACAGCGAAAGTCATGCCCGCCACCATGCCATACACGTGGTAGAGCGGGATGGCCATCAACAGAACATCCCCGCCCTCCGGGAACCACGCATGGATCTGAAGGGTGTTGGCGACCAGGTTGCGGTGGAGGACAACCGCTGCCTTGGACAGCCCGGTGGTGCCGCCGCTGTATTGGAATAGGGCTACGGTGTCCGGCGTCACATCGACGTCGGGAATGGGGGCGCCCTTGTGTGAGGCGAGCACATCTTGGAGCCAAAGGTCGTCAGGCTCCAACTCAACCCGGTGGCCCTCTTTCTTCTCTTTCAACAAGGTGAAGAGTAGACGCTTCAGGCCCGGCAGGTACTCCTTGACGCTGGTCACGATGCAGCGGCGCAGTTTGGTGTCATCACGGGCCGCGTTGACCGTGGGGTAGAAACTGCTCATGACGAACATGATCTCCACGCCACTGTCCTGCATCTGGTGTTGGAGTTCGTGGGCCGTGTAGAGCGGATTGAAGGATGTGACAATGCCACCAGCCTTCAGTATGGCATAGAATGCCAGCACAAACTGCGGGATGTTGGGCATGAAGATTCCGACCGGCTGCCCTTTGGTCACGCCGAGTTCAACCAGTCCGGCAGCCAGCTCGTCCGTCAGCCTGTCCATCTCTGCGTAGCTGATAGATCCGCCCTTGAACAGTGTGCAGGCCTTGTCAGGGTGCGACTTGGCCGCTTCTTGAAGGTGTCTAAATAAGGGGACTTCAGGATATTCCAGGTGCTTTGGGACGGACGGATCATAGTGCTCAAGCCAAGGAAACGATTCCATCTCGCCAGCCTCCCTATGTCTTCGTCAGCCCAAGCACAACCACTGCGTACTGACTTTATACACCGGATCGGATTCGAGACCAAGCCGCGATGATATAATCCATCCGACACAGGGTGACTGCCCAGACATACAAAGGCCGCGCCTCACATCCTGCAATGGGGGCCACTGCCACTGCGGGCGGCCGACACCCTCCACCCAAGCGGCACACCCAGGAGGTCATCCATCTTGCGCAGCCCTACAATTCCAGGTCCGAAGGCCAAATCCCTAGTTGAGCGAGATCGCAAAGTTGTCTCGCCCTCTTACCCTCGAGCCTATCCCTTTGTGATGGATCATGGCAAAGGCTCTGAGGTATGGGACGTCGACGGCAACCGGTATATTGATTTCGCCGCCGGTATCGCCGTCTGCACGACGGGACACAGCCATCCCAAGGTCGTCAAGGCGATCCAGGAGCAGGCTGAACAGTTCATCCATATCTCGTCGGATTTCTACAATCCCAGATGGATCGAGCTTTCAGAGAGGCTCTCCAAACTTGCGCCTTTCGAGGAACCTGCCAAGGTCTTCCTGGCCAATTCGGGCACCGAGGCTGTTGAGGCCGCCATCAAGTTGGCCCGCCATCACACTGGCCGGCAGCGGTTCATTGGTTTCTACGGTGCTTTTCATGGCCGGACGATGGGCTCTTTGGCATTCACCGCCAGCAAGCCAGTCTACCGAAGTGGCTTCATGCCTCTGATGAATGGCGTTTCCCACGTCCCCTTCCCCAACACCTATCGGCCCGTCTTGCGCCAAAATGGCGCCGACTACGGTGAAACCGTGGTTCGGTTCATCGAGGAGGTCGTCCTCCGCTATTCTGTTCCCCCGGAGGACTGTGCCGCGATCCTGGTCGAGCCGATTCAGGGCGAAGGCGGCTATGTTGTTCCCCCCGACAGCTTCTTCCCCGCGCTCCGCGAACTGTGCGACAAGCATGGGATTCTTATGATTGTTGACGAGGTCCAATCCGGGATCGGCCGCACAGGCAAAATGTGGGCCATCCAACACTGGGGCGTTGAACCCGATATCGTCACCAGCGCCAAGGGCCTGGCCTCTGGCGTCCCCGTCGGGGCCATGCTGGCGCGGGCCAGCGTGATGGATTGGCCCACCGGGGCACACGGCAACACCTTCGGCGGCAACCCCCTGGCCTGCACAGCAGCCCTTGCCACCTTGGATCTGGTCGAAAGCGAGCTCATGAAGAACGCGGCCTCCCAAGGAGAGTATGTCCTTGACGCGTTGGCCGAGATCCAAGCCAGGCACCCTTCAATCGGCCAGGTACGTGGCAAAGGCCTGATGGTTGGGGTCGAATTCGTCGAGGATCGTGAGACCAAGAAGCCGGCCCACGACCTGCGCGAGGAGATTGTCTACAAAGCCTTCGAGAGTGGTCTCGTAATGTTAGGCTGTGGAGAGAGCACGATTCGTATCGCCCCTCCGCTGAACATCGGGCGGGAGCTGGTGGATGAAGGACTGCAAATCTTCGAAAAAGCGATCTCAGAGGCGGAATCTGAAGCTTCGGGCTAATGCTGCCTGATTTTCGCATTCGACAGCGCGACTATCTGCTAGAAACCACGCGCGCCCTGTCGGAGGAGCTCGACCTCCAGGAGGTCCTGGCCAGGATCGTCCGGATTTCGGCCGAGCTGCTCGCAGGGCGCGCCAGCTTGATTGCACTCCGAGAAGACAGCCAGTGGCGCATCGCAGCGGCATTTGGAATCCGGCCAGTTTTCCTTAAACGGGTTCAGCGCCTGCTCGACGACGTACCTGTCCACCCTGTATCCGCCAAGCGTGAGTTGCCAGAGGTCACCGCCCGGCTGGAGCGCATCACAGACAGCGCTTCAATGGGCTTGCTTTCTAGTGTCGGCCTGCCCCTGATCGCTCGGGATGAAACCATCGGGGTCATTTTCATCTTCCGAGCGTACGCCAGCGTGTTCTCCGCCCAGGATCGTGACCTTCTTCAAGCTTTTGCCGCCCAGGCTGCAATCGCCGTCAACAACGCCAGGCTCTATACGGCGGTCGTTCAGCAGAAGGCCCACCTCGATACGGTAGTTGACTCCGCCGCCGACGGCATCATGATTCTGGATCGCGGACTCTCAATCACCCGCTCCAATCGCGCCTGCGCCCGCATGACAGGCATCCCGGAGGCCGACGCTATCGGTCAACCGCATGGCAAGATCGTTCGATTCGCCGAGCCCAAGCCCCTCAAGACGTTGGAATCCGCCATCGAGGAGGGCTGGCCTGCTAACGCGCAAGATAGTCTGTACGTCGAGGGAGATCTGCTGCGTCCAGATGGATCCAAGACGAGCGTCGGTATCACCTACGCCCCTGTCCTTTCCGATCAGGAAGATCTGTGGACTATCGTCGCCAACGTGCGGGACATCACCCGTTTTAGGGAAGCCGAGGAGCTCAAGAGCACCTTTATCTCCGTGATAAGTCACGAGCTGCGCACACCTGTGGCCCTGATCAAAGGCTACGCCGGAACGCTCCGTCGGGAAGACGCCGAGTGGGATCCAAAGGTCGTACGTGAGGGTCTGGAGGTCATCGATGATGAGTCCGACCGCCTGGCGCAGTTGATTGACGATCTCCTGGACGCGTCCCGGCTGCAAGCCGGTGCCCTGCCGCTTAACTTCAGCGAGGTCTCCTTGAGCGACATGGCGGCCAAGCTTGTCGAACGCTTCAGCGTGCAGGCACCCGACCACCCCATTCGACTCTCCTTTCCAGAGAGATTTCCGACCATCCAGGGAGATGAAGCACGTTTACTCCAGGTCCTGACGAATCTGATCTCGAATGCGGTGAAGTTTTCCGACCAAGGGGGCGCCATTACGATCAGCGGGAAATCAGAGGCCGAGCGCGCCACCGTTTGCGTCGAGGACAAGGGGCCGGGCATTCCCCCCGAGGATCGGCTTCACGTCTTTGACCGCTTCTACAGATCTCGTGCGGCGGCCTCAAGAACCCCTGGTACCGGTCTCGGGTTATACTTGGCCAAGGCGGTTGTCGAAGCCCATGGCGGGGAAATCTGGGTCGACGAGGATGTTCTCGACGGAACCCGAATTTGCTTCTCCCTACCCATCGGCAGCGCCTCCTCGAACGTTTGACATCCATTTCGATCACGGATAAGTGGAGAACCATGCCTCAGACAGTCACACAAGTACGGTGTCCCAATTGTCGCAATCCGATTCAAGCTCAAGTTCAGCAGCTGATCGACGTAGAGACTGAGCCGTCGGCCAAAGGCCGCCTGCTTTCAGGCGCGCTGAATGTAGTTCGCTGCCCAGTGTGCGGATTCGAAGGCCAGATCCCCTTGCCTGTCGTCTATCACGACCCATCCAAGGAACTGCTGCTTACCTTTGTCCCCATGGAGGCTGGGCTGTCCAAGGATGACCAGGAACGGTCGGTGGGCAACTTGATCCAGAAGGTCCTAGAGCGTTTGCCTGCCGAACGGCGCAAAGCATATCTGCTTCAGCCCCAATCTGTCCTCACGATGCAGGGGATGGTGGATCGCATCCTCGAAGCGGACGGCGTTACCAAAGAAGACATTGAGAACCAAAGGCAGAAGATCAGGCTATTTGAGCAGCTGCTCAACACGACTGAAGGTGATCTGGAAGCTTTTGTCAGCGAACACGACGACGAGATCGATGATGCCTTCGTGCAACTCGCCAGCCTTGCCTTGCAGTCGGTCGGCGACGAGCGTGCCCGCCAAGGAGCCAGCCAACGGTTGGAGGCCGCAATCGCCAAGTCGAGCTTCGGAAAGCGGCTCGAAGAACAGCAGGCAGAGCTGCGGGCGGCCGTTGAAAGTCTTCAGGAGATCGGCGATGGACTCACGCGCGAGAACCTTCTCGATCTGATCGTCGATGCCCCCAATGATTCTCGCCTGATCGCCCTGGTCAATCTGACCCGCCAAGGTCTCGACTATTCGTTCTTCCAGCAGTTGTCGGAACGGATCGACGCCGCCGAAGGTGAAGAGAAAGCCAGGCTCGAATCAGTCAGGGCGCGCGTGCTGGAAGTCACCCAGCAAATCGATCAGGTCCAGCAGGCCCGTGCGGCCGAATCAGCCGCTCTGCTGGAACAGCTGGCGGAAGCAGAAGATCTGGATCAGGCGCTCAAAGAGGTCCTGCCCAGAATCGATGAACTGTTCTTGGCAACGCTGCAGGCCAACTTGGCTGCGGCAGAGAAAGAAGAAGACAGCCAGGCGGTTGAGCGGCTGACCATGATACAAGACAGGCTGGAGGCGATCGTCCAGCAGTCGCTGCCTCCTGGGTTGAAACTCGCCCAGGAGGTCCTCAACCAGGACGACGAAGCTGCGGCGCGAGATCTGCTTGAGGCCTCAGCCGACTCGATCGACGATCAATTTTTGAACACCCTGCTTTCAGCCGTCGGCCGGCTGGAAGATGGTGGCGACCCGGCCGCCGCCGAACGGGTCCGCAAACTGCACCGCCAGGCAATGCGGATTTCGATGCGCAGGAAGATGCAGGCTTAGTCTTCAGAGACCCCCTAGCCGGGGGAGTCACATCGCCTGCCCCAAGGCCCGGAAAAGAGCACGCCTGCGACCATGAGCCGCAGGCGTGCTTGCTTGTACCTCTTGGTGCAGGGACGCGGCTAGGCTTCCGCCAGCACGCCCACCTTTCGACCTGCCCGTGCAAAGACATCCATGGCGTGCTCAATTTGCTCCGTTGAGTGTGCCGCCGTCACGGTGGCTCGCAGTCTGGCCAACCCTTCAGGCACAGCCGGGGAGACCACCGGCAGGACGAATACGTTTTCGCGGTGCGACTCGCGTGCCACACGGAAGGCGCGGTCATCAGAACCGCACAGGATGGGCACGATGGCTGTCTCAGATCGAAGGGTATCGAACCCCCGATCCTTGAGTCCCTCTATGAAGAGCTGCGTGTTTTCGCGCAGCGTTTGAACGCGCCAGGGTTCATCTTGTATGACCTTGAATGATTCCATGGCTGCGGCAGCCTGCCCTGGCGGCAGAGCAGCAGAGAACACATAGCCCCTGGCCTGATGGCGAAGGAACTTAATCACATCATGCTTGCCCGCCACATAGCCACCGACACTGGGAATGGTCTTGCTCAATGTGCCCATTTTGATGTCGATTGCACCGGGCAAGCCAAAATGCTCCTCGATGCCTCGCCCCGTCTCACCCAAGACACCGACCGAATGGGCTTCGTCGATCATCAGCCAAGCGCCATAGCGCCGACAAGTTTCGGAGAGCCGTGGCAAATCGACGATGTCCCCATCCATGCTGAAGACAGCATCTGACACCACAAGCTTGCTGGCTGACTCCGGCGCTTCTTCAAGGCGGCGCGCCAAGTCCTGCATATCGTTGTGCCTGAATCGGACAAACTGGGCTCCCGACAGCAAACAACCATCAACAATGCTGGCGTGGTTGAGTTTGTCGCTCAGCACAACATCGTGACGTCCAACCAGCGTTGATATCGTGGAGAGATTGGTGACGTATCCTGATGAAAAGGTGATCGCGTCGTCTGCGCCCTTAAAATTGGCGATGGTCTCTTCCAACGCCTCATGCAGCTCAAGGGTACCGGCCAGCGTTCGGACCCCATGCGTCCCCGAGCCGTAGGTTTCCACGGCTCGGATGGCAGCCTCATTGATTCGAGGATGCCCCAGCAGGCCCAGGTAGCTGTAGGATGCAAACATCCCCATCTCGCGCCCGTCGACCGATACACTGGCACCGCCATGGATTTCCGAAACCGGAATATTGTACAGATACAGGTCAGATAGCTCGGCGGAGCCGACCCTATCCAACATGGCCTGGATCCTTTTTGAAATGTTGTCCTTATTCCGGGTCAAATCCATCCAAGAAACTCCTTCATTGCCGTTCGAGTTGCCGAAACAGTCTAGCCCCATGAACGGTGAGTGTCAATCCTAGGTACGCCCTGAAAGCTTGTCAGCCAGTGATCGAAGGGATTCTTCGTCGAGCGTCGGTATCTCCAGTTTCTGCGCCCGATCGAGTTTTGAGCCGGGATTCTCTCCCAACACCAGATAGTCCGTCTTGCTGCTGACACTACTTGTAACCCTACCGCCCTGGCCCTGAATGAACTCCTTGGCTTCATCGCGTGACAGGTTGGGCAAGGTACCTGTGACCACGAAGGTCAGCCCGTCAAATGGCAGAGACCCCGGTTGGGTTGCCCGCCGCTCCGCTTTTGGCCACACCCCCGCTTCTTTGAGCTTGTCAAGGAGAGCGCCGTTTTTCGATTTTCCGAACCAGTCCGTGACGGCTTGGGCGAGATTCGGCCCGATGCCTTCAACCTCGGTCAAGTCATCCAAGCCGGCCCGGCTTAAAACGTCGAGGTCACCGAATGCCGAGGCAAGGTCACCGGCGACCACGTCGCCGATACCGCGGATACCCAGGGCACTGATCACGCGCTGAAGTGATTGGCCCCGGGAGGCGTCAATGGCCGCAATCAGACTCTCGGCTTTCTTCTCGGCGAAGCCTTCCAGGTCAAGCAGGTCCTCGTCGTCCAGGCTGTACAGATCGCCGACATCTGCAACCTTGTGGGCTTCTACCAGCTGCTCGGCCACCTTGATCCCTAATCCTTCAATGTCCATCGCCCCTCGAGAAGCGAAGTGCTCGAGGTTCCTCACCAACTGGGCCGGACAGGCAGCATTCACACAATAGACAGCCACTTCGCCTTCGACCTGCTCAAGCAGTTCACCGCACGACGGGCATCGGTTTGGCACCTTGTACGCCTTCTCATTCCCCTGGCGCGCGTCTTCGATCGGGCCGATGACGTATGGGATCACATCGCCTGCCCGCTTGATCATCACCCGGTCGCCGACCCGTATGTCCTTCTCAGCGATGAAATCAAAGTTGTGCAGGGTCGCCTGCCTTACCGTCACCCCTCCCACTTCAACCGGCTCCAACATGGCGTATGGGGTGATGACTCCGGTGCGTCCAACGTTGACCCCGATATCCAACAGCCGGGTACTGACCTCTTGAGCAGCGAACTTGTAGGCAATCGCCCCGCGCGGGTCTTTTCCCACCATCCCGAGTTCAGCCGAGAGAGTGAGGTCATCGATCTTGATTACGGCCCCGTCCAGCTCATAGGCCAGCTCGTCTCGCATCGTTTCGAGGTTTTGGGCAGCAGCGATAGCCGCTTCGAGATCGGCGGCTTGGGTTGCTTCTTTCGCCACGGGAAAGCCGAGGCCCTTCAGCCATTCAAGCGTCGCCCATTGCGTGTCGGGAAGTTCCCCCTCCCCGTCGACGACGGCGTAGCACAGCAGGCTGATCGGACGACTGGCGGTGAGGCTCGAGTCGAGCTGGCGAAGGGCCCCCGAAGCCGTATTGCGCGGATTGACAAACGTGCGCTCTCCGGCCGCCTCTAGGGCCTCATTCATGGCCTCGAAATCCTCCCGGAAGATGAGCGCTTCACCGCGAACCACAAGGCGAGCTGGGGCTGAAGGGCCAGTAGACTCGACCGGGATCCGCAGGGGTAGGGATCGTATGGTTTTCAGATTGGCGGTTATGTTCTCCCCAAACTCGCCGTCACCGCGCGTCGCCCCCAGCCTGAACACGCCGTTTTCGTAGTGCAGAACCACCGTCAAACCGTCCAACTTGGGTTCGACCACAAAACTGGCACGTTCCACCCGTTCGTCGATCTTTGCGATTCGGTCGAGCCAGGCCCGGACGTCCGTGGGTTCGAACGCGTTGCTTAGGCTCAGGATCGGGGCTGGGTGTCGAACGCGCTCGAATTTGTCGACCGGCTCCCCACCGACACGCTGCGTGGGTGAATCCTCGGTCACGAGGTCAGGGTGCTCGGTCTCGATCTCCCGAAGTTCAGCCAGCATCCGATCGAACTCCACGTCGCTGATGACCGGCGATTGCTGGACATGGTAGCGATAGTTGTGATACTGGAGCTCGCGCCGCAGTTCTTGTGCTCGGTCAGCGGCCTGTTTCGCGTCCATCGCGTCCGACCTCCATGTTCGGCCTTTCCCGTCAAACTTCGAAGAAGTTCACTCTGACCGCGTCCGGCCCGAGACCCATGGCAGGCGCCAGGCCCGCCACACGGCCGCCAGGAACCTGGCCGAGTCCTTAATCGGGTGAAAGTAGCTGACCTTTCCCGTGTTGTAGATCGTGGCCACGTCCACCCAGGCCAAGCTCAGGCCCATCTTGACGGCGTCGGCGATAACATCCACTTCGAACTCAAACCCGACAGCGTCCTGGTTGGCCAACTCCAAGATCGGCCGGCGGTAGAGTCGGAAGCCGCACTGATTGTCGTAGATTGGCTGGCCAAGGACCAGGCTCAGAAGCCAGGAGCCAAAAGGATTGCTCAGCGACCGCGGGAAAGGCATCCGAGAGAAGTCTCGCCGCCCGATAACCAGGTCCGCTCCCGTGCGCTCCTGAATCTCAAGAAAGGCCGGTATCTCATCTGGATCATGTTGTCCGTCGGCATCCAATGTGAGAACCGCGTCATAACCGTGCTCGAGCGCCCATCGAAACCCGGTCAGCAATGCCGCCCCTTTGCCCCGGTTGACCGGATGTCGAACGACGCTGGCGCCACAGCTTTCGGCAACCTGAGCGGAGTCATCGTTGGAGCCATCATCTACCACGAGCAGCGGCAGATAGCTGCTGACTCTCCTGAGCACCGGTTCCAGCCGCTCGGCTTCATTCCAGGCCGGGATCAGTGCAAGGTTGGACGGAGCTCGGCGAGCTGGCATGGACACCTGACTTCTAGCATGTAGGGAGAACCGGGCGCCTCCGGCCGGAGACTACCCAGCATTCTACCATCGAGCCTATCCCCAAACTGCCTGCGCGGCGCTAATATAGCGCACTCAGCGGATCCAGGCCGGCGAGATCTCGTCGCTGTGATACATTAGGCATCTGGCCGGGCGTCGATTTGCCCACTCGAACGTAGGGACACTCAGTTGACGACTCCGCAAGCTGCTTCTCCAGGCCCTGAGCCCGGGGCTGCGCCCAATCGCGCAGGAATACTTCTCGCCACCATCCTCGCCTCGAGCATGGCGTTCATCGATCTTTCGGCCGTCAACGTGGCGCTGCCGTCGCTGCAGGCGGACCTGAATGCCTCCGGAGCAGAGTTGATCTGGATCGTCAACGCATACTCCCTGATGCTCGCGGCGCTCATTTTGATCGGCGGCTCGTTGGGGGACCACATCGGGCGCAGACGTGTCTTCAGTGCTGGGATCGTCTTATTCGGCGCAGCTTCCCTGACCTGTGGATTGGCACCGACCAGCTCGTGGCTGATCGCCGCCCGCGCCTTCCAGGGCATTGGGGGCGCTCTTCTGATTCCCGGCAGCCTTTCGATCATCACTGCCAGCATCCCAAGAGGGTCACGCGGATCGGCTATCGGAACCTGGTCGGCGTTCACCACCGTCACCACCATCGGGGGGCCAATCATCGGCGGATTCTTGGCCAGTTCGGGCCTATGGCGGGGCGTGTTTATGATCAACATCCCCCTCGCCATCGGGGCTCTGTACTGCGTCCGGCGCTGGGTTCCCGAGAGCTTGGACGAAGAAGCCAAACCTCTGGATGTGGTGGGCACCGGTCTGGTGACACTCGCCTTGGCCGGCCTTTCCTTCGGTGCCGTCCAGGCGTCCCACGCTGCCCTCAGTGAACCCCAAGTACTCGTCAGCCTTTTGGTCGGCTTCATCGGTCTGGTGATGTTCATCCTCTACGAGAGTTGGAGCGATCATCCCCTGGTGCCTTTGGCTCTCTTCCGATCACGCACATTCAGTGGCACCAACGCGCTGACCCTGCTCCTGTACGGTGCGATTTCGATGGCCTTCTTCATGCTCCCCATCGTCATGATCCAGGCACATGGTTACGAGCCACGTCAAGCAGGACTTGCCATGCTCCCTTTTTCCCTTTTCTTGGCCTCCCTATCTCGATGGTCAGGAGGTCTGGCCGACCGATACGGAGCTCGCGCCCCATTGACGGTTGGGCCCATCGTCGCTGGCATCGGCTTCTTCTTGCTGAGCTTGCCGGGTCTGGACTCCGGGCCCTCGCAGT
>Ga0315535_1000832_pt1 | contig 21217 bp, 19 predicted proteins | sample SalMarSW160220MG_2_FD_203092 | JGI IMG/M metagenome (GOLD analysis project Ga0315535, IMG submission 203092) | Salt marsh sediment microbial communities from the Plum Island Ecosystem LTER, Massachusetts, United States - Salt Marsh Sediment SW1602-20 ... | reverse complement strand
CTTGAAGAGCTTCTCCTGGAGTATTACCAAATGCAGAGCATGCCTCTAAATCAGGAATATCGGCGATATAGCCCTCGTCCTCTTCAGAGTAGAAGATGTTGATATGGTAGTCTCGCATTAGTCCTCCTCCAGCTTCAGGCTGTAACGCTCGACCAGCTTTAGAAACTGGCGTATCTGATATGGCTTGGCTTGCCCTTTCACTTCCTGGAGATTGACGAGTTCCGGAATGTCTGGATGCACGAAAATATTGTGACTGCCCTCGGTTCGAGAAAGCCGGAACCCGAAACCACGCGCCAAACTCATCATATCAGAAAATCGTATATTCTTCGAACCGGCCAGTACCTTCTGTAGTATTTTTTTCCTGTTTTTCACTTCTTCGGTTCCCTTCGGTTCGGGCAATACGATCAATGGTACGGGTGTTGGCTCGATCACGGCCTTCCAGCCGATGTTCATGTTACATCCTGTATGGATGCAAGTAAATCCGTGATTCATCACGATACCGCCTGCTTGTTGCTTACCCGATTCATTGCAAGGAAACGTGGGGGTTTCCGTCATGCGCATTGTAATACAAGCTCCCGCCCTGAACGGTCTGGTATTCGACCGAGCCGTCCAGCGTCACGCTCGCCGCACCCGCCGTTTGAGAGACATCCAGCAGAACGATCAGACAGACGAACATACGACTCATTACGCTTAGCATCTTGGCCCCGCCCTCCGGCGCCTATCTCTTCATGTCCGGCCGGTAGAAGTAGGTGGTGTGCTGGAAAAGGCAGATCTGGTTCGAACCCGCCGCCTGGGCCTTGCTGACCGCCTGGTCGGCTTGATCGAGAAGGGTTTTCGCCGAGGAAACCCCCTTGTTGGGAAAGAATGACACGCCGATGCTTATGTTGATTTCAAGCCGATGTCCGGCGCTGATGAAAACCTTCGACTCGAGGCGCTGCCAGATGCGGGTGGCTACCGAGAGCGAGCCTGTAAAGTGTGTGCGAGGCAGCAGGATCACGAAACGCCCGGGAGCGCTGCGAACAACTATGTCGAATTCGCGGATGCCGCCGCGCAGGATCTCCGCCACCTGTTTGATTGCCTCGTCGTCTACGCCGCCCGGGTCTTCTTTTTGGTCCAGTTGAACCGCGATGCATGAAAGCGGCTCCGAGTACCTTTCTGCGCGCTTGAACTCGTCCTGGAGGCGTTTTGCCAGGTAGCGCTCGTTGTACAGGCCGGTCAGTTGGTCGATTACGGATTTGTCCTCGGCCTCGCTGAGTGAGCCGGCGATCCTGTCCTGCAACTCCTTAATACGCAGCAAGGCTTCCATGCGCGCCAGTAATTCTCGGGGATCGGCCGGCTTGGTCATGTAGTCGTCGGCCCCCAGCCTGAGCCCCTCGACCCGGCTCTCGGTGTCGCCCTTGGATGTCAGAATGATTATCGGCAGAAATCTGCCGTCCCTGCGCGCCTTCAGAATGCGGCACACCTCGAGACCGCTCATTTCGGGCATTATGACATCCAGCAAGACAAGATCGGGATGCTGATTGCGAACCATGGACAGAGCCTGACGGCCGTCCGAGGCGCTGGAAACCTGGTAGCCCTCTTTTCCAAGGAGCTTGTCGAAGTATTCCAGGACGCTCTGATCGTCGTCAACCACCAGAATACTGGCTTTGGTCTTCAATCGATCTCCGGTAGTAATTTCATACGGTTGTTGAGTATGTCACAGGATTGCCCGGGGCACAATATTGTGGCCGACCAAAAACTGAGTTGATCTATGCGGCCGGCTTGGCTATTTTCTGGGTGCCGTTGGGCAAGGAGGTTTAAATGCTTGAGACGCTGCAGCAAACACTGGACAAGACCTTTCTCGGCAACTCGCTCTGGCAATACATCGGATTCGCGCTGGTAATCGTCGCCTCAATGGTTGTCAAGATTATCGTCAAGCACGTTGTCGATGTCTGGATCAAAAATTTCACCCAACGAACGCAATCGGAGCTTGACGACAAGTTGCTCAAGGCGTTTCGCTCGCCTGCGATTTTCCTGGTGTACGTCGTAGGCGTGTACGTGGCGTTTCAGATCTTGACACTGCCTGAAGATCCTTTCGATCTGCCACGCTTCATCCGCGCCTTGTTTACCAGCCTCTTGATCATCGACGGCGCCTGGTTCCTGTCGTCGTCGACCAGCGTTCTCGAGCTGTACCTGACGCGTTTCACGGCCGGAACCGAAACCAAGCTCGATGATCAACTGGTGCCCATAGTCCGCAAGGCCGTGCGAGTGATCATCTTCGTGGTCGCCTTCGTGATGATCATCCAGAACCTGGGTTACTCGGCAAGCTCGCTGCTGGCCGGGCTGGGGCTCGGCGGACTTGCTTTCGCCCTGGCCGCCAAGGACTCGCTGGCCAACATGTTCGGCTCGGTAACAATTTTCGCCGATAGACCTTTCCACATCGGCGACTGGATAAAAGCCGCGGGGGCCGAGGGCACGGTGGAAGACGTCGGTTTCCGCTCGACCCGCATCCGGACCTTCGATAAGACGCTGGTGACCATTCCCAACTCCAAGCTGGCCAGCTCGATAATCGAGAACATGGATGCCCGCCCGATCAGGCGGGTCAAGATGACCATCGGCGTTACCTACGAGACCTCCGCCGAACAGATGCAGCAAGCCGTCGAGGCCATCCGTGATATCTTGAAAAACAACCAGAATGTCGACCAGGGTTACTGGCTGGTCAACTTCACTGAATTCGGCGCTTCGAGCCTGGATATCTTCGTTTACTATTTTACCCGCAGCAAGGTCTGGGCCGAGTACCTGGATGTTCGCCAGCAAGTCAACCTGGAGATCATGCGCCGCCTCGAAGATATGGGTCTTGAGATAGCCTTTCCTTCCCAGACGGTCTATCTCAAGCGGGAAGCATGAGGGGAGCTCAGGATGTTGCTCGCAATTGACGTCGGCAACACCGATATTGTCATCGGTATTTTCGATTCCGGGCGCCTGGTACGTAACTGGAGGCTTGGTACGGACTCGGGGCGAAGCTCGGACGAGCACGCCGTGCTGCTGCAGCAGCTTCTGGCGATGTCCTCGCTGCGCTTCGAGGATGTCACTGAGGCCGTGTTGTCATGCGTGGTTCCCCAGGTCGAGTGGAAGATCGTGCATATGATCGAGGACTACTGCCGGATCGAGCCTCTGGTGGTAGGGCCGGGGATCAAGACGGGTATCCGCGTGCGTTACGACAATCCCAAGGAAGTTGGCGCCGACCGGATTGTCAACGCGGTAGCCGCCCTGGATAAATATCCCGGGCCGCTCATTTTGGTGGATTTCGGAACGGCCACAACGTTCGACGCCCTGGGGAATGACGGTTCGTACCTCGGCGGTGCCATCGCCCCGGGCCTGAACATCTCGATGGAGGCGCTTTTCCAGTCGGCTTCCAAATTGCCCCGAGTCCAGTTCGCCAGGCCCGAGTCGGTGATCGGCCGGGACACGGTATCCAGCATACAATCGGGCCTGTTTTACGGCTACGTCGGTATGGTTGACGGGATAATCGAACGAATGTCCAAGGAACTCGGCGATGATGTGCGCGTGCTGGCCACCGGCGGACTGGGCAAGCTGATCGCCTCGGCATCGCGCCACACACTACTAGTCGACAACCTGCTGACCCTGCATGGATTGAGGATAGTACACGAGAGAAACCGTAAGCCATGAACCCCTTGACAGGCGCAACCGTGCGAAATACATTTGGCAACCTTTCGACACCCTTCTGGAGAGTGGTATGAAGAAATACGAGGCAAACGATATTCGCAATCTGGCATTTGTCGGCCACAAGGGCTCCGGCAAGACCTCCCTGGGCGAGGCTTTTCTGTTCGACGGCAAGACGACCACGCGCCTGGGCAGCGTGGACGGCAAGACCTCGACTTTCGATTTCGAACAGGAGGAGATGGACCGCGGGATGACCATCGCCACTTCGGTCGGGGTTGTTGAATGGAAGAAGCACAAGATCAACATTATTGACACCCCGGGCGACGGGAACTTCATTTTTGACACTCGTTTTTCAATGGCGGCAGCCGATACCGCCGTGGTAGTCGTCAGCGCGCCCGATGGCGTCGAGGTTCAGACAGAGCGCGTCTGGGAGAGGGCTTCCGAGCTCGGTATCCCGCGAGTCGTTTTCATCAATAAGATGGATCGCGAACGCGCCAACCCCGATAAGGTCTTGGCCGAGATACGCTCGTTGCTTTCAAACGACGTCATTCCCGTTCAGATTCCAATAGGACGCGAGGCCGCTTTTGAAGGCCTGGTGGACGTGCTGGCATCCAAGGCCTACATGTTCGACAAGGACTCTTCGGGCGGGATGAAGACGACCGATGTGCCCGAAGATCTAAAGCCGGCCCTGGCGGCGGCCAAGGAGGCCCTGCTGGAAAAGATCGCCGAGAGCGACGACGGATTGCTGGAGAAGTACCTGGAAGCGGGCGAGTTGTCGGAGGAAGACGCGGCGACGGGTTTTGCCAAGGCCGTGCGCGAAGGCTTGTTGTTCCCGGCGTTTTTCGGCAGCGCGACCGGCAATATCGGTGTCCAGCCGCTTATGGATTTTTCGGCGCAGTCTTTACCGGCTCACTGCGAACTGCCTCCTCTGATCGGAAAAGTACCGAATAATGGCGAGACCGAGCGGGCCAGGAGCGAAGATCAGCCTTTCTGGGCCTTTGTCTTCAAGACCATCGATGCCCAGGGTGGATATCTTTCGCTGTTCAAGATTCTTTCGGGTTCCATTACGGGCGATACCGTGGTGCAAAACGTAGATACCGATTCCGAGGAACGTATAGGTTCTCTTCTGACAGTCTGCGGCAAGAAGCAAGAGCAAGCCAGCGCGGCTTCCACCGGGGATATCGTCGGTGTGTTGAAGCTCAAGAAGACCGCCACCGGTAACAGCCTGTGCGACAAGAAGAGTCCGTTGTTGTTTCCTGCCATCGAGACACCGCCGCCGGCTATCTCCTACGCCGTCAAGCCTAAGAGCAAGGCCGACGAGGATAAGCTGGGGACCTGCCTGAATCGGCTGTTGGCCGAAGATCCGACCTTGCGGGTCTCTCGCCACGAGGACACCCAGGATTTTCTGCTCTCGGGCATGGGCGCTCCGCATGTCGAGAATGCCGTGGGAAAGATGAAGCGGCGCTTCGGTGTGGACGTCATCCTGGAGACGCCCAAGGTTCCATATCGTGAGACGATCACCAGAAAAGCCGAGGCACAGGGTAAACACAAACGCCAGACAGGCGGACGCGGGCAGTACGGAGATGTCTGGCTGGAACTCAGCCCGCAGCCGCGCGGAGTCGGCTTCGAGTTCGAGAATCGCATCAAGGGCGGCGTGGTACCCGGGCAGTTCATCCCGGCGGTAGAAAAGGGCGTGATCGAGACCCTGATGAAGGGCGTACAGGCGGGTTTCCCCGTGGTCGATGTAAAGGTGGCGTTGTTCGACGGCTCTTATCACGATGTAGATTCCTCCGAGATGGCCTTCAAGCGTGCCGCCTCCAAGGGCTTCAAGGCGGCCATGGAGAAGGCCCACCCGATCTTGCTCGAACCGGTTTACAACATGGAGATCATGGTTCCCGAGGAGAACATGGGAGACATAATCGGCGACCTGAACGGACGTCGCGGGCGCGTGCAGGGTATGGACACCAAGGGCAAACACAGCATCATCAAGGCCCAGGTGCCGCTGGCCGAGATCCTGAAGTACTCGCCAGATCTCGATTCACGTACGGGCGGGCGCGGCAGCTTCACCCAGGAATTCTCGCACTACCAGGAAGTACCCCAGCAGCAGGTTGATAAAATCGTCGCTGCCAACAAGCCCGGCGAAGAAGAAGAAGATTAGGCTGAAGTTAATATCCAAGCAGGGGGCGCTGCCATGAGCTCCTGTCCCATTCCGTTATCCGCAGTCGACGAGAAACTGCGCAGGCATGTCGATCCGGCCTCGCCCCCTCCCTTGCGTCTGATGGCGGCCCGCGGCATGGTGCCCATGGGTCCCCGGGACATGGTTAGCGTCTTGTGCTGCCTGTCCTACGACGATGACGATAAGATCGGGTCCGCGGCCACCAAGAGCCTTGCTGAATTGCCCGATCGCATCATCCAGGGAGCGCTGGCCGAGAAGGGCCTGCACGCTCTGGTGCTGGATCAACTGGCCCGGGTCTTGCCCGAGAACGAGGCTCGACTGGAAGCCATCCTGATCCACCAGCAAACCCCCGACCAGACTTTCGAATACCTGGCCGACAGGGTAGGGGAGAACCTGCTGGGAATCATCATCGAGAACCAGGTGCGCATCCTTAGACACCCGCCGATTGCCAAGGCCATCCTTGACAACCCGGCTGTGCTCAAGTCGCAGGTCGACAGGCTGATGGATTTTGCCGTCAGAACCGGCATGGATTTCCACGGGATGGAAGTTTTCGAGGCAGCCAAGGACCGCATCAAGGCCGCCCCGCCCGATCGCGAGGAGTCCCTGCGCATCCGGAAGGTCGTCGAAGATTCACTGCCGGAGGAGATGTTGCTGGAGGAAGATGACTCCGGGTCGTTATCGTCGGAAGATGCCGCCGAAGTCGAGGAGCGCAAGAAAACACTGTTGCAGCGACTGCACACTTTTACCCCTGCCCAGAAGGTTGTCTTGGCCACCAAGGGAAACAAGGTGGTTCGCTCGGCGCTGATCCGTGACCGTAACAAGATAGTGGCCACGGCGGCCATCAAGAACCCGGGCGTCTCGGAATCCGAGGTGATCGGCATCGCCGCCAGCCGCTCGATATGTGACGACGTGATTCGTATCATCTGCAACAACCGCGAGTGGACCAGATCTTATGCGGTTAAAAAAGCGCTGGTCGAAAATCCCAAGACGCCAATCGCTTTTTCGATGCGCTTCCTGCAAGCGCTGCGCAAGGGAGATCTGAAAAACCTCTCGAGAAGCAAGAACATCTCCGCCACGGTGGCCAACGCGGCCAAGAAGCTCCACCAGAAACGATCCGGTGGTCGCTGAACGGAACTGTTAAATCTTTTCAGGTCAGGTGTGGGCTTCGTCGCGATCTTCGGCTGACAACTCGGAGTCTTCTCCGTCTTCCGGGGTCGATACCTGGTCGGCAAGCAGGGTAAAGGCAATTTCTACCGCCTTGCGAGCCTTCTCCTTGATCTTCTCGTCGCTCTTGATCTTCTGATAAGCCTTTACCACGCGCTCTTCGCCCTGCGAGATCTGATCCCTGAGCGCGCTGATTTCATCTTCGAGGTCGTTGTTCTTGGCGCGTGTCTGATCGAGCTCTTCTTCGAGTTGGGGTACCCTTTCGGCTTGCTCCCGGGTGGACTCGTGGGCTGCGCGTTCTTCTTCCAGCCCCTGGCTGGTTTCGTCCAGTTGCTGCCGGAGTTCGTTGGTGTCTTGCTCGAGCTTGTCGATCTCGTTCTTGTAACGTGTGCGCAGACCGTATACCTCGTCGCTATGGCGCTGCTTGGTGTCTTCAATGGTGCCCTTGAGTTGCCTGAGCTCGCTTTCGATGGTCTGAACTTTTTCGTCGGCCGACTGCAAGGCTTGTTCGTGCTCTTCTTTTTGAACCTGCAGCTTGTGTTCGAGATCGGCGGATTCCGTCGTGTAGCGATCTTCCCATTCCGCCATCTTGGCTTCGTGGTGTTCCTCCAGTTCGTTTTTCTGCTTGAGCATGTCGTCGAAGCGATCTGAGACTTCCTTGATTTCGCGATCGCGCTTGGCTATTGTCTCCTGCAGGTTTTCGATTTCCTCGTCGCGTTCTCCGATTTTCTCCTTGATGTCGAGAACCTGCTGCTCTTTCTGGTTGATTTCTTCCTTGAGGTCGAGGATCTCCCTGTCCTTGGCGTTCATCGTGCTCTTTAGAGCCAGAAACTCCTTGTCCTTGGATGTGTCTCTCTTCAAGGCGGCCGAGTCGCTCTCGCGCTTCTCGTACGAACGGTGGGCTTCTTCCAGGCGTTGCTCGAGTTTCGCGACCTTTTCTTTCAGGTGGACGCACTCGGCCTCGGTATTCTGCAGCTTAGTGGTCAACACCGGATCGGCTGCCTGTGGCGCTTCGGGTTCAATCTCTGCCTTGAGTTCGGGGGCCGCTTCGACGATTGGAATATCTTCGGGATCCGGGACCATTTCCAGATCCGGGGCGGATTCCAGTTCGGCAGCCGGCTGCAGATCGGGAACCATCTCTTGTTCGATCCCGATATTCAACTCCTCGTCCAAATCTTCAATTTGCCCGGGTTTTTCTTCTGCCCCGGCAACCAGATCCTGTTCTTCTTCACCCGGCAACTCGAGATCGAGATCTGCATCATTCAACTCGTCGTCCGCTACCAGATCGTCAGGATTCTCTTCATCATCCACTTCCTTGATCGAGTCGAGCACGTCGTCGAAATCTTCCAGATCATCGCTTTCGGGCAAGGCTGGCTCCGACGCTTCAGAGGCATGGACTTCCTCGGCCTGCTTGTCTTCCTCGGCATGGATGTCATCGAAAACATCGTCAAAGTTCTCAAGATCGGAATCGCCCTCTATCAAGGGGCTGTCCATGATGACTGTGGCATCTTCGCCCTCTTCGATGTCGATGTTTTCGTCCTGGATGTCGGGCATGTCGTCGATGATTATGGCGTCTTCGTCGTCGTCTATTGTGATCAGCTCGTCATCGACGTTCTGGATGGGATCGAGTTCGACCAGTGCGCCGATCTTTTCTGAAATCTGCTCTGCGGAAAACGGCTTGATAATGTAGTCTTCGGCACGCGTCTTCAACTTCTTGTGCTGCTCGAAGGTCTCATCGGTTGCCTCCGATGACATGATGATCAAAGGAACCGACTTGAGTTTTTTGTCTTTTTTGAGTTTGTTGCAGATCGAGTAACCGCTCATTTTGGGTAATTCAACGCACAGCAGTATCAGATCGGGAGGATCTTGCTTGGCGGTCTGAAGACCCGTTTTGCCGTCCTCGATTACTTCCATTTCTACGTCGTAATCTGACAGCATGGATTTGAGCGATGAGACAAAATCCCCATCGCTTTCTATTACCATTATGCGTTTACTCGCCATCTCAATAGGCCTTTGTTCGATATTGACTCGCCAGAATACCTAATGAGCCAGTGTATTCGAACACTTGCCTGCCTGTCAACATCTTGTTCGGATGCCGGATTCGGGGATAATAAATATTTCAGCGCGAGAGTCCTGTAGCTATTACTCTAAGCATTTCACGCGGATCAGAATCTCCCACCAAGGAGTACATCAGTCCCCGGGATCGCCAAAGGACGACGGTGTATCCCCTTTGCTCAGAGATGCAGAACTTGGTCGACTCGATTTTCTTACAGCGCTTGCCTTCCAGGTTGCCTCCGGTGTCGGTCAACACGAACAAGCTGAATCGATCGCCTCCGTTACGATAGCTCACCAAGGCGGCTTGTCGCTCGGCCAGGTGACTAAGCCGGGCGCCCACGAGGTTTATCCTGGAGTGCGTGAAACGCGGCAAGGCCACATGGAAGTCGACCTTTTTTCTGAACCACTCCTCCACTGCCGAACGATCGGAACTGCTGACCTCCACCGGTGGCTCGGTGGAGTGCTGCAAGACGGCCTCCTTGACCAGCGGGGAGAATCCCGAGGTGACCGTCCAGGTAAATGTGATTACCAGGGCCAAGGCGGCCGCGGCAGGGACCGAGCTGAAGACCAGGCGCCTGCGAAAGCGGTGTCGTCCGGGGGCTTTCTTTTCGGCGTTTGACATGGCCTCGACGACACGTTCTTTCAGGGAATCCGGCGCCGTACTCCTGGGCCAGCGAACTTTGACGGCTTGCTTGAAACGCCGCTCGTAATCGGCCACCTCCCGGCAACTATCGCAGTCATCAAGATGCTCCTGCAGCCGGCGGCGATCTGATTCGTCCAGTTCGCCGTCTATGTAGACCTGCAAGAACTTGTCGACTTCCCTGCAATCCACCGCATTACCTCCAGGTCACTCGCCGGCCGGTTCGCCCTTCCGGCGCTTTCTTTCTCTGAAACGCTCCAGGTCGGCAGGTTGTTCCCCGTCGGTTTCTTTTGTCCGGACGTATCCCTCTTCTACGGCGAAGGAGTAGAGGGAGGCTCTCAACAACCTGCGTCCCCGGTGCAGACGCGACATGACCGTGCCGACCGGGATCCCCAGTATCTCGGCGGCCTGGGCGTAAGAGAATTCGTTGATATCGACCAGCAAGATCACCATCTTGAAATCGTGAGGCAGTTCATCGAGTGCACTCACGACGTCGTCGGAGAAGAGCTTTTCGAAAAAATATTCTTCGGGAGCGGTCGTTGCGGCCAGCTTATCCCTGGTGAAGCCGCGTTCGACCATGTCTTGGCGCTCGGAACCTTCCGTGAACGAGCGCGATCGCTTCTCGCGGCGGTAGCGGTTGATGAACAGGTTGACCATCATCTTGAACAGCCAGGCCTTGAGGTTGGTGCCCGCCTCGAACTTGTCGTGAAAACGCAAGGCACGCACATAGGTGTCTTGAACCAGGTCCTCGGCCTCGGCCGGCTGTGAAGTCATGCGCAAGGCAAGCCCGTAAAGCGCGTCCAGGTGGGCTAAAATGGCCTCCTTGAACACCTCTTCGTTCTTGCTTTTCTTCATAAAAAACAAATCAGTGCCCTCGATTGAAGCTCAGCATGTTGCCTTGTTGGAACACATAAGCTTCCTTCGTTATTCCCCATTTCTAATTTCAAAGCGCATGCCATCGTATGCCAGTTCGACTCCCGAGGGAAAATTTTGGCCGGTCGTCTCGTGATCCACCAGGTGAGAAAGGTGGGTCAGGACGGTTTTCTTGGCCTTCAGCCTCAGGGCCACCTCGACAGCCTGATCGATGCTGAAATGTGTGGCGTGAGGTTTTGGCCTGAGCGCGTCGAGCACCAGCAGTTCGAGGTCACGGAGCAGTTCGTATGATGAATCCGGTATCCGGCTTACATCCGTCAGATAGGCCAGGCCCCCCAGGCGGTAACCCAGCACGGGCATCTCGCCGTGCCAGAGCGGGATGGGCACAATGGTGGCCCCGAAGAGCGTGAAAGGCCCGCTGATTTCCTGCAGGCTCAGAAAAGGCCTGAATCCCTTTTTCTCGCCGGCATCGAAGATGTACTCGAAGTAGCTCCGGATGCGCCTGACGGTGTCGGCGTTGCCGTAGCAGGAGATCTCGTGCAGGTGACGCACGTTGAAGACCCGAAGCTCGTCGATACCGTGGATGTGGTCTGCGTGGGCATGGCTATAAAGCACGGCGTCGACCCGCCGCAGATCGTAGCGCAAGGCCTGCTCGCGCAGGTCGGTCGAGGTGTCGATCAGCAAAACCTTGCCGCCAATCTCCACGGCCGCCGAGGCGCGCAGGCGTTTGTTGCGAGGGTTGTCGGAACGACAAACCGGGCAATCGCAGCCGATCATCGGGACTCCCGATGATGTTCCCGAACCGAGAATGGTGACGCGCATCATTCGAAGCCTAGCACCGCAAAATACGCGGCACAAGACGTGCCGCGGGTAATGAAGACGACTCCGAGCATACTCGCGAAGCTGTCAACTGTGAAGATGTTGCCACCTCAACTGTCTAGCACGATGCCGTGACTTGGTCGAAAAATGTTGTTATTCTCAACCAGCGAGTGCCTGCTGTTTCTTCTTGCCATTGTGCTGCGGATGTTGAAGCGCTAAGCTGTCTTTATCTTGGATGCGCGCGACATACTTGCAAGTTACGACGAAAACGGTGTCCTGGGCGAGTTGAGCGGGGCGGACCAGGCCTTGGTGGATCGCTTCTTCCGCGAGGAGCACGCTTGTATGCAAGCCGGGTTGCAGGAAGCCCGCGACCAGGCGCGCGAGCGCGAGATCTCGCTAGACTTCTCCGGGCTATCGGGCGTAAACGGCGGCGACTGGCTGCGGATCTCGCCGGAGGGCGCAGTAACCAGGCAGCTCGAAAAATTTCCCCGGGCCGAGGCGACAATCCTAGACAGCGGCGACGGCGGCGATCTGCCGGCCTGTCCGTCTATTGAGATTGCCCGGCCGCTTCTTGCACGCTGCGCCTACAACGGCCTGTGGTCGCCCTCGGGAACCAACTGGCAACCGATTCGCGTAGTCGAGCTGACAGCCGCACAGGCAGCCGAAATAGTTCCCGGGAAAGACACGGGCTGCGGTCTTCTGGTGCTGGCCCGTAGCCGATACCGCTCGATCCTTTCGGACGTGGCCGAGCTGTGCGGCATCGAGACGGCCTCGCGGGCCGAATCGATCGACCTTGGGATCTGGCTGGTCGCCTCTCTCTGTACGGCCCGGGCCCACGGCTGGGATCTTATCGAGCATGTCATTCAGCCCGAAGCGCGAACGGAAGTCATTCGCAGACTGGCAAGAATGCTTGACCAGCGCCGGGATGCTTTGCCGGAAACTTCCAAGGAGTCTGCAGACGAGTTACTGCGTTCTTGCGAGGCAGGGGATCACTATCCCTATTGCCTGCTCACGGCGCGCCAGGGACGCGCACTGGCCGCCGGCGGCAATTTGCCGGGCGGGCTGGTGCCCTCGAATTTCGACAGGCTGATCGAGGCCCGCTCGACCCAGCGGGTGGCCAGCCCGTCTAGTGAGTTGGATAGCGGGCTGCTTGCCGAGTTGTTCGACTCATGCCGCGATTTGCCTGGTTTGTCCGAAGATGCGATTGAGTTTCCGGTCTTTTCCAGGCAAGACGATTTTCCGATCCTGCTGGGTAAGGCCATGCATGACGGCATCGAGGGATCCTGTGGGCTCTTGAGCCGCATCGGCCCCGACGGCCTGCGCTCGTATATGGAAAAGCAAGGAGAGCTTCAGGACGACGACATCCTCAGGGCCGATCTCGTGCCCGAGCACATCCGGGCCAAACTGACCGAGGCCGGGCACTTTCGTATCCAGGGCGACCTTCTGATTGATCACCGCGGCAAGCCGCTCAGCCCCGTGCGCTTTTTGAAACTGGTGCGCATGATGGCGCGCGCCTTCGGAAAATTCTTTCTGAGTTTCCAAAACACGCATCCGCTCACGGGCGTGATTCTGATAAGAAGCGATTCCGGCCCTGCGGGCAACCTGGCGGCCGGCAAGCTGCTTGCCCGGATGACTTTTCTGGCCAGGTCGCGGGGGCTCGTATCGATTATCAAAAGCGGTCCGATAGAGATCGCCGGTAAGGCGCTACGGGAGATCCTGGCGACTCAAGCGCACGAACAGAAAACGCGCGAACGTCTTTCGAGCGGAATGCTCGAGCCGCTGTGCACCTTTCAGGTCGGTCTTCCACTGGGGCCGGACGAGATGGTGCTCCCAGGAAGTCCTTCCGAGCATACGGGTCTGGCAGAGCGCCTGCTGGACAAGCGCGCGCCACGAGCAAGACTGTCTTCGCACTATGTTCCGGCGCCCGGCGGGTTGAGTGACGCTACTTTGAGCTGATCAGGGCCTTGACCATGTCGATCGGGAAGGGGAAGATCACCGTCGAGGCGTTCTCGGTGGAGATCTCGGTCAAAGTCTGCAGGTAGCGTAACTGCAGGGCGGCGGGTTCTCTCTGCAGCACCTCGGCGGCCTCTGACAGTTTCTGCGAGGCCTGGAACTCGCCGTCGGCGTGGATGATCTTGGCGCGCCGCTCGCGCTCGGCCTCTGCCTGGCGACCAATCACCCGCTGCATCTCGGTCGGCAGGTCGACGTGCTTGATCTCCATCTTGGTCACCTTGACCCCCCAGGGGTCGGTGTCGGCGTCGAGGATCGACTGCAACTTCTCGTTGAGCTGCTCGCGCTTGGTGAGCAGGTCGTCTAAGTCTACCTGGCCTAGCACCGAACGCAGCGTGGTCTGAGCCAGCTGGCTGGTGTTGTAGAGGTAGTTGTCGACTTCGAGAATCGCCTTGTCGGGATTCATCACCCTCATGAAAATCACCGCGTTGACCTGCACGGTGACGTTGTCCCTGGTGATGATGTCCTGGGGCGGCACGTCCCGGGCGATAACGCGCAGGTCGACCTTTACCAACTGGTCGACGAAGGGGATGATCCACTTCAGGCCGGGACCCTTCATGCCCGAGTACTTGCCCAGGCGGAAGATCACCCCGCGCTGGTACTCGTATATCTGTTTGAAACCCATAATGATGAACAGTCCAACCAATACAGCCGGAACAGTGACAAAGTACATTTTTTACCCTCCTTGTTCTGGTGAGTCGGGTTTAGTTCTTCTTGCGCACGTGAAGCATCAATCCGTCAATCTTTACTACCTCGATTTGAGATCCTTCTGGAATCGTCTCTTGGCTTTTCGCCTGCCAGTGCTCGCCGTGCACGAACACCTTGCCGCCCTCGGGGGTAATCTCCGAGCGCGCCTTGCCGATAAGGCCCAGCATGCCCTCCTTGCCGGTCTCGATCTTTCTGCGCTGGGTGCTGATCACCTTGTAGCCGATAAAGACCATGCCCAGCCCCAGGACGACCACGGTGGGAATCAGCACGCTCCAGTCCACCCCCAGGCTGGGATCCATGTAATGCGGCTGGCTGGACGGGTCCACCAGCATGATCCCGCCCAATACCAGAAGTACTCCGCCGCCGATGGCGAGCAATCCGTAACTGGTCACGAAAACCTCCGCGATGAATAGTCCGATACCGGCCAAGACCAGCAGCAGGCCGCCGATGCTGACCGGCAGGACGTCGATTGAAACTAGCGCAAGCAGCAAACACAGGCCGCCGACCACCCCGGGTACAATCGCGCCCGGGTGGTAGAACTCCATGGCGATGCCGCCCAGCCCCAGCAGGAAAAGCAGCCACAACAGGTTGGGACTGGCCAGCGAGCCAAGCAAGCGCTGCTTGAGCGACTTGCCCCAGCGATCGACGATCGCCCCCCGGGTTTGCAAGGTGACAGTGGTCTTGCTGTCGATCTTGATCCGGCGCCCGTCTATCTTTTCGAGCAGGTCGTCCAAAGTATCCGCCTCGAGATCGATCACTTTCAGTTCGACGGCCTCTGCGGCGGTGATCGAGACGGCCTCACGCACCGCTTTCTCGGCCCAGTCGGCGTTGCGCCCGCGTTCCTTGGCGATGCCGACGATGAACGAGACGGTGTCGTTGGTCACCTTCTCGTTCATGATCTCATTTTGCTTTTCGAGCTTCTTCTTCTTGTCCTTGTCCTTTTCGTCGTCGCCCCCCGGAAGGCTGGGCATGTAGCTCATCATCACCGGATGCGCCGCGCCGATGCGGCTGCCGGGGGCCATGGCGGCCACGTGCCCGGCCATGGTGATGAAGGTGCCGGCCGAGGCCGCCTGGGCGCCCTTGGGAGTGACATAGACGACGATCGGAATGCGCGCTCCCAGCATGGCCTTGACGATGTCCTGGGTCTGGTCGAGCGCCCCGCCCGGTGTGTCCATCTCGATCACCAGGCAATTGTAGCCTTCGCGGGCGGCGCGGTCGATGGCTTCGACGATATACTCGCCTGTTCCCAGGAAGATGCCGCCTTTGATGTTCACCAGAGCCACCCGGCTCGGCTTCGCGGCAACGGCCGTGCCCGCGCCGGCCGGCGCATCGGCCGCGGCCTGAAGAGCGCCGCCGTCGGTGGCGGCATTGCTTTTCTCTTCGCCGGCGGCGGCCGCCAACAACAAAAGGGCCAGGCCGGCAAGCATTACTGCCAGGAATTTGCGGCCCGATTTGCGTAACGTCATCATCACTCAGCTCCCTTCGAGCTTTTTGCCCGCGGTTTTTCCCATTCTGTCCATGACCTTCTGCACGTCTTCCCAGGTGAATTTCTTGGCGGCCGGATTCCGAAGCAGGTAGGCCGGATGATAGGTTGGCAATATTTGCGCTCCCGAGGGATGCTCGAAAAAACGACCTCGCAGTTTACCCATGGATTGGTTGCTGCCGACCAGATAGCGGGAAGCCGTGGCACCCAGGGCGATAATGAAACGCGGCCTGATGATCATAAGCTGGCGCGACAAGAACTGACCGCAGGTGCGCATTTCGTCTTCCTGGGGGGTGCGATTGTCGGGCGGGCGGCACTTGACCACGTTGCAGATGTAAACTTCCTCGCGTGAGAAGCCCATGGCGGCGATGATCCGATCGAGCAGCTTGCCTGCGCGTCCCACGAAAGGTCGGCCGCTCGAATCTTCGTCGCGCCCCGGCCCCTCCCCGGCGAATACCAGTCTGGCAGCCGGCGAGCCTTCACCGAAAACGATCTTGTTACGATTTTGGGCCAGCCGGCACCTCTGACAGTCGCCGATCTCCGCCCGCAACTCATCGAGGGCCGCCTGTGCCCGGACCGGGTCCGGCGGCTCTGGCAATTCGGGTTCGATGGTTACTGCGCCGTGTTCTTGTTCATCCCGACGCGATCCGAAAAGAACCGATTGTCTGCCCATCGAAGACTCCGTCGTGTCGGACTCGTCGTCTGCGGTGCGCGCCATTGCCGCTTGTTCCCATTTGGCGCGTCTGCCGTCACCGAAGCGATATTCCGTCCGGGAGTGATTTTCAATCAATGACTTCGGCGACCCGGATCGCGGCGACTCGCTTTCAGCGGTCCGTTCACCTGTCAGCTGACGCACTCCAAAGTCTCTGAGCAGGCGCAGCCCGGCATCGAGCTCACGGACAACCTGAAAAAGAGTATCTGCCGAACTCGCCATCGCCCGCTTCCTAGATCTATCGCTGCCCGCGACGTTTGACCCCACGAGTCCCGTGATATAACATCTTCGGCGGGTGTGAACAAGCGTCATGCGTTGGCTCTTATGTTTATTGCTGGCATCGTTGTTTCTACTGCTACCTTCGCCCGCCCGGGCATGGGGGCCGGCGGCGCACCTCGAGTTCGGGCTGGAGGTGCTTCGAGATCTGGCGCTACTGGCGCCGGCGGTGGCCGCGCTTCTGCGCCGCTTCCCTGTTGATTTCCTGTATGGCAACATCGCGGCCGACATCACTGTCGGCAAGAACCTTTCACCCTACAAGCTTCACTGCCACAACTGGCAGGTGGGCATGTCGGTTCTCGATATGGCCGAAAACGACGCAACCCGCGCCTTCGCCTGGGGCTATCTTTCACACCTGGCGGCGGACGTGGTGGCTCACAACTACTTTGTTCCTTACAAGGTGGTCGAGCACTACCGCAGGCGCCGGGCGTCGCACGCCTACTGGGAAATGCGCTTCGATACCTGGATGGGCGCCGAGAGTTGGGAGATGGCACGTTCGTTGTCCGGCAAATCCTTCAGGGGACACGATCAGCACCTGCGCGCCATTCTGACCGGGCCGCTCTTTTCTTTCGGGGTCAATAAGCAAATCTTCAACTCGATGGTGTTGTTCAGCCAGATCCTGCACTGGAAGCGAACTGTCGAGGCCTATGCAAAAAGCACCAGAATGATGCTGTCACGTGAAGAGGTCGAAGAGGCGCGCAGCCTGTCGATTGCACGTGTGAGAGAGTTGCTGCTCGATGGGTACCAGGCAGTCTGCACCCAATCCGATCCGACCGGGCACCGCAACTTGCTGATTGCACGCGACATGCGCAAGCGGCTGAGGATGCTTTTCTTGGACGGCAACCTGGACGATCCGGAGACTATCGGCAAGCGCTTCAGACCATTGTTCAGAAGTGCCATCGACGCCAAGCTCAAGTTGCCTTCGATACAGGATCTGATTGATCATCCGGACGCGAGAATTGGGCTGCTCGGTCGCAAGAAGCCGTACCGCAAGCCGGGTTCCCGAAGGACGGGCAGGGGAATCCTGCGTGGGCGCAAGAAGTCGAATATACCGCGGGTGATTCGCAAATTCCGCCGGGTGAGAAAACGCGCTCGGATTGCCGAGGCGGCCCGCAGCGCGAAACAGCAGAAGCGCGCCGACAAGGCGGCCGAGAAAATGAAGCGCCAATCGCTATCGCGCAGGAAGATCATGGCCCGGGTTAAAAACCGAGTCATCAGCGAGGTCAAGAAACTGGGCCGCAACTCTCGTCCCGGCTGAGAATTCGTTCTATTTCTTCTTGGGCTTTCTGAGTATGTCGACCAGCCGGTCAAGGATGCGAGCGGCCGTCTCTTCCTTGGTGAGCAGGGGGAGTTCCTGTGCGCCGTTCTTGTCGATGAGTTGGACGCGGTTTGTGTCCACTTCGAAGCCGGCGTCGGGCAGGCTGACATCGTTTGCCACCACCAGGTCAAGATGCTTGGCCGAAAGCTTCCCGGAAGCGGCAAAGGCGGCATCCTGTGTCTCCGCAGCGAAGCCTACCAGCACGGGTCCCTTCTTCTTTCCGAGCTTAGCCAGAATGTCCACGGTCGGCTTGAGCTCAATCTGCGGGACACCGGCCGCCTTTTTCAGCTTGCGGCGGGCGACTTTGGCCGGAGTGAAATCGGCCACCGCCGCGGCCATCAGCAGCGCCTGGCAACGTCCGATCTCGCGGTTTACGGCCCGGGACATCTCGGCCGCGGTCGTCACGGACAAAAGGCGCACGTTCCAGGGAGGAGGCAGGGCGCTCGGACCCGAAATCAACATTACCTGTGCCCCGCGCCGCGCGGCGGCCGCTGCTAAAGCATAGCCCATCTTGCCGCTCGAACGATTCGAGAGAAAACGAACCGGGTCGAGCGGCTCGCGGGTAGGGCCGGCCGTGACAAGAATCCTTTTGCCTTTCAGATCTTGTTTGACGAGCGCCGTTCGGGTCGCTTCCAGCAGGACCAAGGGTTCTTCCATCCGGCCGGCTCCATCTTCACCGCAGGCCAGGCTTCCAGTTGCCGGGCCGACGATGCGCATCCGCTCGATCTGCGCAAGCAGCGATATGTTGGCTTGGGTAAGCCGGTTTTCCCACATGCGGGTGTTCATGGCCGGGGCCAGAATGACCGGGCAGCGACTGGCCAGCAGCGTGGTAAGCAACAGGTTGTCGGCCAGGCCGGCTGCTGTTTTGGCAAGCGTGTTGGCAGTGGCCGGGGCAACGATGATCGCATCCGCGCGGGCGCCCAGGTCGATGTGCGCCATGCCGCTATCCGAAAGACGGCCGCCGCGGCCGACCTCTGCCGGCCGGCCCGAGAGCGCCTGGAATGTCTGAGGGCCGACTAACTCGGCTGCCGCCTCGGTCAACACTACCTGTACCTCGGCCCCGTCCTTGATTAGCAGCCGGGTAAGCTCACAGGAACGGTAAGCGGCGATACCGCCGCTGACCCCGAGAACAACGAACTTGCCGTCCAGCAGTCCCATCGCGACCTCCAGTGCCGGGGATTGCCCGTCTCACTTACGCAGGAACATCTTCCAACTTCCGTGGAGGTTAACAAAGAAAAAAGACATCGGTTGCCCCGGCAGTTGCTTACCATGCAGCGAGAAAGTCGCCCGGATGATGGTCATCACCATCTCGCGCCTGGTCTTGCGCCCGGCCGGAAGAATAAGAGCGTCGGCCGCCTCGGCGCCCGTGAACTCGACTCCGCCGGCTAGTTCGCGCGCCATGTGAGCCAAGAAACCGTCGAGCCGCATCTGGTAGTCTTTACGATCAACCGGGCGAGTCGAGAAAGACGCGTAGTCGTCCGCGCTGACGGTGAGCTTTTTCGCCTTGGCGAGATCCTGACTTGTGAGAAGCTTTATCAGGCGGTACATGGTCTGGCGGGCCGAGATCGGACGCTCGGCCCCGGGGGCTCCGGCCACCGGAGGCGCTAACAGCAATACCGCAGACAACAAGGTCAAACCGCCATATTTCATTTCAGATTCCTCCGATTGCCTCCGGAAAATAACACAAAGGCGAAATTTTTGACAATTTCGGACGGTAAGGTTGAAATGAGACTGTGTAAGGAGCTATGTCTGTGCAATCCTCGGTGAATATTTCAGTCGTGTTCACGATGGTTATGGTCATCGTCAGCATTTTCATCGTCATCGCGGTATCCAGAGCCCAGGCGAAAAAACGTCGCCAACGCGAAAAAGTGCTGAAGGTGGTCTCTGAGCAGTTGGGCGGAATCATCGTACCCGGAGGCTATTTCAAGCAGCCCAGGTTGGTGTTCGAGCATCTGGGCCATCCGGCAAGCCTGGAGTTCTACTCCACCGGCGGCAAGAACCCCACTTACTACACACGGCTGATATTCAATTTCTCGTCCAGTCCGCCCTTCGAGCTTCACGTCTACCCGGAACGCATGTTCTCCCAACTGGGAAAGCTGTTCGGCGGGCAGGACATCCAGATTGGCGATCCGATTTTCGATGCCAGGTTCATGATCAAGGGTTCTGCGCCCGAAAGAGTGAATTCGATGTTGACTATGCCTGGTGTTCGCGAGGCCATGTTCGAGCTGCGCTCATTGAAGATGAACGACAACATCGATCTGGCGACCAGGCGCAATACTTTGTGCCTCCAGAAGCTCTCATGGCTTGACGCACCCGACCTGCTTCTGAAATTCGCTCATTCCGGCAAGCTCATCTTTGAAGCCTACCTCGATGCGGCAGGCATGGCGGTCGCTTCGGAAAGGGCGACTGACCCCGGCGCGGAACCCGAACGCTGCGCCGTTTGCGGAGATACGATCGAGGGTTCCAGTCATTCCTGCCCGCGCTGTGGAGCCGCCCATCACCCCGAGTGCTACGAGCTGAACGACGGCTGCGGACGTTGCAACTAGGCTTGTAGCTACCAGGAGCCCCACATGGATACGCCCACCAGGTGGCTGGCCGTATCGTACCAGTCGTTGTTCGACCACTGACGCAGAAAGACGTACTCCAGGCTGACTCTCACATCCGGCACGCAGTTCGACTTGTTTTTCGGCCACCAGTTGTACTCGATGGCAACCCGAGGCTCGATCCTCCGATCGCTGCGATTTTCTCCGGTGAGCCGGCCGCTCGAGTCGATGACCTCCCAGCCTGCGTAGTCACGCTGTTCGAAACGGAGACCCAGCCAAAACGCCGAAGATTTGCCCAATAGTTGCTTGAAGCCGACGATCGCTCGATGGCCGGAGTAGAGAAACTCTTCTCCGAGATAGGTGAACTGATCCTGGGTCAACTTGCGGCTCAAGACACCACTGTCGTCGACGGCGTAAAGGTAGCTGTAATCGAACTGCAGCCCTGAGTTTTTCGAAAGCGACTGGCTGACATGCAACCCGAGGATCAACTGCTGGTCACCGGCGTCGGCGCCGCGGCCCGGATGCAGGTAGCCGCGATAGCCGTATGTAACCCGGGGAGAAAGTGTGGTTCGGGTCGGTAGTGTGAAACTCAGCTCACCGCCGGCCCAGACATCCACCGAGTCAGAAGGCTTGTCGTCGTAGAAGTACCTGTAGGCGCTCCTGACGGACAGCTCCCAGCGAAACCAGCGACGCGGCTCCATTGCCAGCTTGGCAGTGATCTTGGGCTGGAGGATGTTCAGATCCCGATATGCATCCTGGTTGCGCAGGGTTTGCAGG